>Ga0208480_1000149_pt1 | contig 27755 bp, 27 predicted proteins | sample NGESurshal092012_4_FD_184485 | JGI IMG/M metagenome (GOLD analysis project Ga0208480, IMG submission 184485) | Arctic peat soil microbial communities from Barrow, Alaska - NGEE Surface sample F53-1 shallow-092012 (SPAdes) | ecosystem: Environmental > Terrestrial > Soil > Wetlands > Peat ... | reverse complement strand
CTGATCGACTCTGCGACGTTGCACCAGCCGACGAGCGCTCGACGAAGCCCCCGTGGCGACTTGGCTGACTGGTTCTTTCGGGTGGAGCGTCAGACACTTCGCCGTCTTCCGGCGAGTGACGCCATCATCTTCACGATTCGAAACTACGTGGCGTCGGCGAAGGATCTCTACGACACGCATGAAGAGTTCGGAGCGACGCTGCTGTTGAATCTCGACACGGCGCCGGAAGCGATGCAGTCCTACAAGGGATGGAACGGCGTGGCCGATCGACTTCGCGCCTCGCTCGGTGGCTCGACGGATTAGTCGCGAACGAGGTCCTTGGCGATGGCGATGACCTGCATCTCGTCGGTACCGGCGTAGATGCGAAGGACGCGCGCGTCGCGACTGAGTTGCTCGACGCGGTACTCGGCGATGTAGCCGTTCCCGCCAAAGATCTGAATGGCGTCATCGGCGACATGGCATGCCGCCTGCGCCGAGTAGAGCTTCATCGCGGACGCTTCGGTAAACGTCGGCACCGCACCGTTCGAAGAGCGCTCGATATGGGCGAACACCATGTTGCGCACGTTGACGCGTGCCACTTCCATCTGCGCGAGTTTGAGCTGGATCAGCTGATAGTCCGCGATGGCCGTACCCCACAAGCGGCGTTGCTTCGCGTAGTCGATCGAGAGCTTCAGACACTCCTCGATGATGCCGAGGGACATCGCCGCGACGCCGGCGCGCTCGGCGACGAAGTTGTCGCGTGCGCTCTGGCGGCCGCCGCCGACGGGATCTTCACTCTCGCCGAGGAGACGATCGCGCCCGACGCGCACGTCACTCATGAAGACTTCACCGGTCGGCGAACCGTGCTGACCCATCTTTCGCATCGGCGCCGCTTGTACGAGTCCGTCCATACCCTTGTCCAGCACGAACGTCAGGACCTTGCGGTTGCGCATCTCCTCGCCGCTGCCGTCGTCGAGCTTCGCGTACATCACGATCGTGTCGGCGTAGGGGCCGTTCGTGATCCAGGTCTTCTGGCCGTTGAGGACGTAGTCCTCGCCGTCTCGTCGCGCGCTCGTACGCATCCCTCCCAGGGCGTCCGAACCGGAGTCGGGCTCAGTGATCGCCCACGCGCCGATCTTGTCCAGCGTCATCAGGTCGAGGGCCCAGCGTTCCATCTGCGCCGGGGTGCCGAGCTTGTTGATGGTCCCGGCGGCGAGGCCGCTCGAGACGCCGAGTGAGGTGAGTAGTCCCGGGCTCACCCGACAGAGTTCGATCGTGGAGATCAACTGCGCGGCCGGGTCCGATCCACGGCTCTCACGCGACGGCTCCTCGCCTGAGATCTTTCGCGCTAGTTGGCGCGCGAAGCCCTCCTTCGCCATCTCCTTCAGACCGAAGACGTCGTACATCTTGCGCAGGATCGCGTACGGGGGCATCCCGTTGTGCTCGAGATCGTCCAGTTGCGGGCGAATCTCCTCGTCGACGAATCGGCGAACGACGTCGATGATGGCCTGTTGCTCCTCGGTCCATTCGTACATCCGCTATCTCCTTTGACGAACGGGTATCAGTGTGGGGTGTTGGCGCCGCTCCGCGTCACGAGGCGACCGGCGACGACGGTGAGGACGAGATCAAGAGGTGGTCGATCAAGGTGGCCACCCACTGCGATTGGCCGACCGCGACGATCACCGGCGCGACGCACAGCCACGTGTCGGCGTGGAACTGCGCGATGAAGAGCCCCATCAAGACGATTTCCGAGCCGACCCGACGAAGTGGTTTGCCTCCGAGTCGTTGCGTGACGACGACGTTGACCACGAAGAGATTGACGCCGGGGATGAAGGCCCACGGGGTCCAGTGGCCTTCGAGTTCTCGGGCGGCAAATGCGAAACCGGCCGATCCGATCAACAAGAGCGCCACCGCGACGTTGCAGGCAGCGACGGCGAACCACTCTGAGACGGGGTGCGCGGTGCCCGGCCAATGGGCCAAGACGCTGACGAGTATGCCGATGCCCGCAAAACTCCCGGCGATGCCGTAGCGCACCAATCGATGCAGCGCCTGAATGAGCGACAGGTCGGTCGCGACGCTGGGCGCGGTTGCCGCGTCGCCGTAGGGGCGCGTCAACTCTGACCACTGCGAACCGGTCCAGACCCGCCACTGGCGCGCGCCCGAGGGATCGGGGTACCAGCCGGAGGGGACGGGGGCGCTGCTCAAACTCACGGGACTAGCCTCGCATACAAATATCAGGGGGGGTCAACGTGAGCCAAACGCGAGGGGCCGCCGCTCCGACTTCTGGATCCCAGGATCACGTCCGTATCGATGAGTCTGCCCTCGACGACGCCGTCAGCGCCGTCGCCCAAAGGGCCACAGAATGGTCGGCCACGACGGCGAGTCAGCGCGCCGCACTCCTCGAACGAATCGTCGCCGACACGCTCGAGGTCGCTGAAGAGTGGAATGCCGCAGCCTGTTCGGCGAAGGGCTACGACACGTCGGGTCCCGAAGGCGGCGAGGAGCTCTTCGCCGGTATCGGCACGTTCGTGCACATGGCGCAACTGTTTCGACGCTCGATGCTGGACATTGCTCGTTACGGACGACCCCGGTACCCCGGACCGGTGCGTCACAAGCCGGGCGAGCGCATCGCGGTCCAGGTCGTGCCGTCAACGCTGCTCGATCGGATGCTCTACGCGGGTATCACGGCCGAGGTCTGGATGGAGTCCGGCGTCACCGAAGCAGACGTACAGTCGACCCAGGCGTTGGCCTATCAGACGCCGAGCGAACACGCGGGTGTCTCACTGGTCTTGGGCGCCGGCAACGTCGCGTCGCTCGGACCGCGCGACGCACTCACGAAACTGTTCGCCGAAGGCAAGGTCGTCGTCCTGAAGGCCAACCCCGTGAACGACTACCTCGTGCCGTATTGGGAGCGCGCCCTCGCTTCGCTCATCGACGCGGGCTACCTGCGGATCGTGAGCGGCGGGGCACAGGTCGGTTCGTATCTCGTGGCACACGAACTGATCACCGACATCCACGTGACCGGTTCGGACAAGACCCACGACGCGATCGTCTTCGGCGTCGGCCCCGAGGGTGCCCGGCGCAAGGCGACCAACGAGCCCGTCGTGACCAAGCCGCTCTCCTCGGAACTGGGCAACGTCTCGCCTGTGGTGATCGTGCCGGGTGTGTGGACCAGCGCGGAGATCGAATTCCAAGCGCGTCACGTCGCGACCATGGTCGCCAACAATGCCGGCTTCAACTGTTTGACGCCGCGCGTGATCGTCACGCACGCCGGTTGGACGCAGCGCGAGGAGTTCTTTTCTGCGCTCGAATCGGTCTTCGAGTCCCTTCCCACGCGCGAGGCGTACTACCCCGGCGCGAAGGAACGGCGAGCGGCGTTCCTCGATGTGCACCCGGACGCCCATGAGGTCGGCACGGCGGGAGGGGAAAAGATGCCGTGGACGATCGTTCGCGACGTCGACGCGTCCAACGACGAGGAGATCTGTCTCAACGTCGAAGCCTTCTGTGCGCTCACGAGTGAGACCGCGCTCGCGGCAGATTCGACGGTCGAGTTCATTCGCCGCGCCGTCGATTTCTGCAATGACGTGGTCTGGGGGACGCTCTCGATGACGCTCATCTGTGATCCGCGAACGATGGAGGACCCGGACTCGGGTCCGGCGATCGAGCAAGCAGTTGCCGATCTGCGCTACGGATCGATCGGCGTGAACCTCTGGCACGCCATGAGTTACGCGTTCGCCTCGACGACGTGGGGCGCGTACCCGGGACACACGATCACCGATATCCAGTCGGGCAGCGGGGCCGTGGGTAACGCGTACCTGTTCGCTCGACCGCAGAAGTCCGTGGTTCGCGGACCGTTCGTCGCGAAGCCCGCACCCGTTTGGTTCGCGACGAATCGAAACGCGGGCGTGGTAATGAGGAAGCTGCTCGCCTTTGAGGGTGCGCCGTCATGGGCGAAGGTGCCCGGACTCATTGCCTCGTCGATGAAGGGCTAGGGCTTCAGCGTCACGACGGTCGTCACGCCGATCGCGGCACAGACCTTCGAACCGCAGGCCACGCCAACGATGGGCGAGGGGACGTACTTCAACTTCGACGGGGTCACCGTCTTGGACACGACCGTCGCCAACCAGGGCGACGTGTCTTTCTCGCCACCGACCACGCAATGCTCGAGCGATGCACAGGCGAGCGTCAGGATCGAGCTCGAGAGCGAAGAGACCTTCGACCACGACTTGCCGAAGTTGTCTGTTCGCACGATGCGCCAGCCCGTGAAGAGCTTGGCCAAGCCTAGGCACTTGCGCCCGACGCAGTTGAGCGACGTGAGGGCTCCCCACGTCAGGGTCGAAGAATTCGTGAGCGTCGTCCACGGCGTGACGCCGTCAACGGACGCGGCGACGAGGATCCCATTGGACGAATTGAGAAAACTCGCGATGCACCGAGTTGCGCTCGTGCACGAGAGCGATGACGCCGTGTCCTGGGCCGCGACGCCCACCGCTTGCGGTGCGGACCACGAGGTGCCACCATCGTCCGTGAAGAGGATCCGCGAACCGCCCGACGCAGCGTCGAGGATCGCGCACGTCATCGCCGCATAGCAACTGACTGCACTAATTCCAGACGCGCCCGCCGGCGCGTTGACGACCGTGATCGTGTGCGACGCGGCGCTGTAGCGCCACACCAAGTCGGCGTTCGACTGCGATCCGACGAAAAGGCAACCATCGCTCCAACACGACGAGGACTGGATGTACGTCGACGTGTCGGCACTCGGCACCGTGATCGTCGTCCAGCGTCCGTTCAACGTTCGATATTCGCCCACAGATGTCGGGCTCACGTCCAGATTGGACGTGCCGATCGCCACACATGAGTTGTCGGTCGTGCACGCAACGCTGGAAAGCGGAACCGAGATACTGATCGCGGGAAGACCGGTCACGTGTGGGGTCACCGTCGACGTTGGGCTTGACGTCCCACACGACGCCAACGCGACGGCGGCGACGGTGCACAAAGCCGTGATGCGTACCAGAGAACGCGCGTGGGCTGGTACTCGAATCATTGTTTCCTTGAGATCGTGACGACCGTTGTCGCTCAGTTGATGTTACTGAGTGGTCCGTCCGCGTCCGTTCTGGCTCAACAAGGGAGCGGTCTAACTTGGAGTCCATGAACTGGGTCGACGTACTCATCGTGGCGATCGCCATCGTGGCCGCGATCCGGGGCTGGTTCCAGGGTGCCCTTCGGCAAGTCCTGGGTTGGATTGGCCTAATCGCGGGCTTCTATTTGGGTGTCGCCATCGCGCCATCACTCTCGACGAAGATCACGCACGCGTCGTGGCGCCCGGTGATTGCGCTACTCATCGTCGTTATCTGCGCCTACGCCGGACACTTCCTCGGACACATCTTCGGCGCGTCCATCCGGCGCACCGTGATGATGGTGAAGCTGGGCGTCGTCGATTCCGCCGCCGGCGTCGTGGTGGGCGTCGCCGGGGCCCTCATCACCGTCTGGCTTTTGGCCGCCCTGCTCGTCGCTACGTCATGGTCGACCGCCGCGAGCGGCATCCAGGGATCGCGAATCATCGGCGATCTCGACAACGCGCTACCGACGATTCCATCGGCCGAGGCCCGCCTTCAAACGCTTCTGCACAACGCAAACTTTCCGAGCGTCTTCGCGAGCATCGTCTCACCGACGATTCCCTCGTCGAAGGGGGCGCCCAAGCTCGGCGCGAGTACGTTGTCGCCGCGTTCGCCCAGTGAGGTCGTCAAGGTCCTGGCGATGGGATGCTCCCAGACGCATGAAGGAACAGGATTCTTCGTCGCGCCCCATCTCGTCGTAACGAACGCCCACGTGGTGGCGGGCGCGACCAGTGTCTCGGTCTCGGGAGTAGACGCCCAGGTTGCGCTGTTCGATCCGGTGAACGACCTCGCAATTCTTCGGACGTCGTCGTTGACGAATGCCCCACCGTTGACGCTTCAGTCGTCGGTTCCATCGTCGGGCGCGCACGCCGAAGTGATCGGTTTTCCCCTCGACGGGGCGCGCACGATCAGTCCTTCGATCATCGACGGAGAGATCACTGCGGAGTCGAGGGACATCTACGACAAGGTGACCTTCGCGCGCTCGGTGCTGGTCGTCTATTCCAACATCGAACCGGGTAACTCGGGCAGTCCGGTGCTGGTCCACGGCGCCGTGACGGGCGTGGTGTTCTCAAAATCACTCAGCCAGGGTGAGACGGCCTACGCGATCCCGGCGGCCACCGTCGCGAGTGACGTTGCCAAGACGCCGGCGCGCGGAACCAGCTCGACGCAGAACTGTCTGAACTAACTCGCGGATCGCACCGCGGCACCGACGATGTCGAGTCCGTCGGCCAGTTGCTCGTCGGTGATCACCAGGGGCGGCAACAGTCGCACGACGTTGCCGTACGTGCCGCACGAGATCGCGATCACGCCATGCTGGTTGCAGTAGTTGACGATCGCCTTGACCGCGGCGGCGTTCGGCTCCTTGGTGCCGGGCTGCACGAACTCCATGGCGACCATCGCGCCTCGACCGCGCACGTCACCGATGATGGCGACGTCCTGGGCCAGTGAGCGAAGGTTCGCGAAGAGGATGTCACCGATCTCGCGAGCCCGCTCGACGAGATTTCGGTCACGCAACGTCTTGATCGTCGCAAGCGCCGCGACGCAGGCGACTGGGTTGCCGCCGTAAGTGCCGCCGAGACCACCTTCGTGGACCGCGTTCATCAGCTCCGCGCGACCGGTCACGCCGGCCAACGGCATGCCGCCGGCCAGGCCCTTCGCGGTCGCCACGATGTCGGGGATCACGCCTTCGTGGTTGACGGCGAACCAGTCGCCGGTGCGACAAAACCCGCTCTGGATCTCGTCGGCGATGAAGACGACGCCGTTGGTGCTCGTCCACTCCGACAGCGCCGGCAAGAAACCGTCGGCCGGCACGACGAAGCCGCCCTCGCCCTGAATCGGCTCGATCAACAGTGCGGCGACGTTCTTGGCTCCGACTTCAGTCTCGATCATCTTGATCGCGCGCGCGGCCGCGTCGGCGCCATTCAGTCCGTCGCGGAAGGGATAGCTCATCGGGACCCGATAGATCTCGGGCGCGAAGGGACCGAAGCGATCCTTGTAGGGCATGTTCTTGGCGGTGAGCGCCATGGTCAAGTTGGTGCGGCCGTGATAGGCGTGATCGAAGACGATGATCGCCTGACGACCGGTCGCGAGGCGAGCGATCTTGACGGCGTTCTCGATCGCCTCGGCCCCGGAGTTGAAGAGCGCCGACGTCTTGGCGAACGTCCCGGGGGTCAGCGCGGCGAGCTCCTCGCACACCTCGACATAACTCTCGTACGGGTTCACCATGAAACACGTGTGCGTGAAGGCCGCGACCTGTTCGCTGACCGCATCGACCAGTTCGGGAACGGCGTGACCGATGGACGTGACGGCGATGCCCGAACCGAGGTCGAGGATCTGGTTGCCGTCGACGTCGACGAGGATGGCGCCGTCGGCACGGTCGATGTAGATGGGGAACCCCTGGGTGAGTCCTGCGCTGACGACCGCGTGACGGCGCTCATGGAGGGCACGTGACTTCGGACCGGGCAACTCGGTGATGACCTTGCGCTCGGTTCCCACAGATGTATCGACTGACGAGACCATGGTGTTCTCCTGAGATTCGTCGGCGAACGCCGCACGAAACCAGCGTACCTGCACGACAGCGCAGCGTTCCTTCGAGCAGAAAACGGGTGACCGAAGTCACCCGTTCTCGCTGGCGGAGGAGGTGGGATTTGAACCCACGGTGCCCGGAGACACAGCAGTTTTCGAGACTGCCCGATTCGGCCGCTCTCGCACCCCTCCGTCGAGGAGTCTACAACGGGTCCTAATGATTACTTTTTGGCACGTCGAGCGAGCGCAACTCTCGTAAGTTCGTGGGCGTGGATGACGCGGCCAACGACGAAACCTTCATGCGCGCGGCACTCGACATCGCCATCGTGGCCGCCGGACACGAGGACGTGCCCGTCGGGTGCGTCTTGGTCGAGAACGACGTCGTCATCGGCGTCGGAGAGAATCGTCGCGAACTCGACCAAGATCCCACTGCTCACGCCGAGATTGTGGCCCTGCGTGACGCCGCCTTGTCGCGACCCTCGTGGCGGATGGACGAGGTCACCGTTTACGTCACCCTGGAGCCGTGCGTCATGTGTGCCGGAGCGCTGTTGAACGCGCGGGTGCGCCGCGTGGTCATCGGCGCGCTTGACGAGAAGGCCGGTGCGGTCGGCTCTCGCTACAACGTCTTGAGTGATCCGCGCCTGTTGCACGAGGCGTCGCTGACGTACGGCGTGCTGGGCGAGGAGTCGGCCCAGTTACTTCGTGCGTTCTTCCAAGAGCGTCGTTCGGACTAGTGGTCGCAAAGAGTTGTGTCGACGACACGTACTCGTCACCGTCGCGAAACATCACCCACCTAACTTCGCGACCGTGTTGAACGACATCGAGGCGACGCTGGAGGGTCAGCGCGTCGTGGTCGTTGGTGGTGGCGTGTTCGGTACGATGCACGCGCTGTTCGCGCTGGCGCGCGGCGCGCGCGTGGTCCACCTCGAACGCGACCTGGTGCCCAGTGGCGCCACGGTCCGGAACTTCGGACTCGTGTGGGTGAGCGGCCGCGCTGTCGGTCGAGAACTCGCACTGGCCCTTCGGGCGAGAGAACTGTGGGAGGACATCGCGAACGACGTGCCCGGCGTCGGCTTTCGCGCCAACGGCTCGATCACGCTGATCGACGATGAGCGAGAGTTCGAGGTCGCGACACGCGCGATGGCCCGCGCTGATGCCGTTGAACGACAGTTCGAACTGCTCTCGGCGCACGAGGTCACTCTTCGCAACCCGGCGCTGCAGGGCAAGTTTACCGCTGGTCTGTACTGCGGTCGTGACGCGGCCGTTGAGTCACGAGTCGCGCTCGGCGCGCTGCGGACGTTCATGGAGAACAGTCGCCGCTACGAGTACCTCTCGGGCCACGAACTGGTCGGCGTCACCGAACACGCGGCGATCGATCACCGCGGCGTGCACTACGGGGGCGACCAGGTGGTGCTCTGTCTCGGCGCGGCATTGAGTGGATTCGCGGCTGAGCTCTTCGAAGTCGAGCCGTTACGCAAAGTGCGCCTCTACATGGCCGAGACCGAGCCCCTGGAGGGAACGTTGACGACGTCGGTCGCCAACGGCGACTCCTTTCGCTACTACCCGGGATTCGCCGAGATCGCGCGCGAAGTCTTGGAGGACCAACCATCGCCGGCCGCCGACTTCGCAATTCAACTGCTCTGTCAGCAGCGTCTACACGGTGGTCTCACGATCGGTGACACCCACGAGCCCGAAGTTCCGGGCCTCTTCGAGACGCTGGACCGCCCGATGGACATCATCGAGCACGCCGCGCGTCGGGTGATCGGCGACCGGTTGCCGCGGATCGAACGCCGTTGGAGCGGGGTCTATCACCAGCTGGTCGACCCCACACCTAATCAGATCTACTTCCGCAAGCAGGTCGCCGACGGAGTGTGCGTAGTCACCGGCGCTGGGGGTCGCGGCATGACCCTCGCCCCGGCCATCGCGGAGGAGAGTTTCCAATGAACGACGTCGAGTTGATCTGCTTTGACATGGCCGGCACGACCGTGCTCGACAACGGCCTCGTGCTCGAGGCCTTTCGCCGCACTATCGAGGACCTCGATGTCGGCGCCGATGAGGCGACGTTGGCCGAGGCGTACGTCATCGAGACGATGGGTCAGTCGAAGATCGAGGTCTTCACCGCCTTGTTCGGTGATCGCGCGTCGAAAGCCAACGAAGCCTTCGAACGCAACTTCGTCGAGTCGGCCCAGGAACTCGGGGTGAGCGAGATTCCAGGGGCTCGCTCGACGGTGGAGACGTTGCGCGGCGCGGGACTGCAGGTGGCCCTGACGACGGGTTTCTCACCGACGACTCGTGAGGTGCTCATCGACGTGCTCGGCTGGGACGACCTCTTCGCGTTGCGCGTCTCACCGGCCGACGCGGGTCGCGGGCGACCCGCACCGGACATGCTGTGGTACTGCGCATTGAAGTCTCAGATCACGGCGGCGAGCTCCCTGATGGTGGTGGGCGACACCGCGTCGGACATGGTGGCGGGTCTGCGCGTGGGTGCCGGATACTGCGTCGGCGTTCTCTCGGGCAACGACGACCAGGAACGACTTATCGCCAGCGGCGCCGATGACGTCATCGATTCGGTCGTGGACCTGCTCGCCTTCGATCTGCTGGTGTCGCCTCATTAGGCCCGTCCGCGACAGTTGGCACGGCCAGTTCGTGCGGGTCAATGACCACTGGAATGCGCGCTGGCCGCACGTGCGACGCTCAGCGGCGTTCACCGGTTCCTCGCGCCCGATGTGGTTTATTGTCCGGCGTCGAACAGTTCAACGTGGTGACAGTTGGCGCAACTGTAGGCGCTGACCACCCAGTTCCTCTCCTGCATCTCGGCCATTTGGCCGAGGAAGAACTTGGCCGCGGCCCCGCTGCCGCCGGTGACGATCGATTCCTGGCCCAAGGGCTGCAATTCGCCCTGACAGCGCAGGCACTTCATGGCCGATGGATCACTCATACTTTTCCTCTCACGCGTGGCAACGTTCGCGAAGAATCCGTGAAGTCGTCACACTCGTTGCTCCGTAGCGTCACACTCGGCTAACTCTCGCAACTTACTCTCGTCGCGAGTCACCAACCCGGTGCACTCACCTTTAGGAGGACGACGAGTGTCGACAAAGAAAATGAAGGTGGCGGTCGCCGCTGGACTGGTGAGCACCATGCTGACAGGTGTTGCATTGGTAAGCGGTGGCGCGAACGCAGCCACCAAGAAGGTGAACTGGGCGACGGTCACGTCGGCCAAGGCAGCCGGTGGAATGTCCGCGTTGGTAAAGGCCGCGAAGAAGGAAGGCCACGTCAACGTGATCACCATCCCGCTCGCCGGTTGGGCGAACTACGGGCTAATCATGAAGGACTTCACGAAGAAGTACGGCATCAAGATCAATGACGCCAACCCCAATGGATCGAGCGCGGAAGAGATCACCGCGATCAATCAGGACAAGGGACGTGCGGACGAACCAGACGTCGTCGACGTCGGAACGAGTTACGCCACGTCGAACCTGGGACTGTGGGCTCCTTACAAGGTCGCGACTTGGAGCCTGATCCCTTCGGCTTCGAAGGACCCGAACGGTCGCTGGTTCGATGACTACGGCGGCTACGTCGCGATCGGCTGTGACACCAAGATCGTCACGACCTGCCCGACGTCCTTCGCGGACTTGACCAACCCGGAGTACAAGAACGAGGTCGCCATCAACAACGACCCGACCTCTGCTTCGGCCGCGTTCTACGCGGTGTGGGCGGCGGCGATCGCCAACGGCGGTTCGTACAGCAACATTGAGCCAGGCATCACGTTCTTCGCCAACCTGAACAAGATCGGCAATTTTGTGCCCGGTGGCACGGCGCAGACCGCCGCGTCGGGCGCTACGCCGATCCTCATTTGGTGGGACTACCTGCAAAACGGCGTCGCCGCGAGCGTCCCGGGCTGGAAGTCAGTGATCCCCACCGACGGCACGATTGCGGCCTACTACACCCAGGCGATCACCAAGAACGCTCCGGACCCGGCGGCCGCGCGCCTCTGGGAGGAGTTCCTGTACTCGTCGCTCGGTCAGAACCTGTTCCTGCAGGGTTACGCCCGTCCAATTGAGTTGCCCGGCATGATTGCGAACAAGACGGTGAACCAGGGTTTCCTGGCGAAGTTGCCGGCGGCCCCTAAGGGCGCGTTGACATTCCCGACACCCACGCAAGTCACCACCGCCGGTTCCACGGTTGACGCCAACTGGCCTGGCGCGATCAGCGGCAGCTAGGTACGTAGTTCCCGACCACCATGTCTGATCTCATCACTGACGCCAGTCCTTCCCCTTCCGGCGTCAGTGATGAGATCAGCACCAAGCGGTCTCTCCCGGGTGCACTATTTCGGACTCTTCGAACCGGTGCACCCGTGCTTCCGTTCCTCATCTACATCTCCTTCGGGTTACTCCTTCCGACGGTCGCCATCGTCAACCTGGCGTTTCGTTCGAACAAGGGAAAGCTGACACTGGCCAATTTCCGGACCATCCTGTCGGCCGGTCATGTCCACGCAGGCATTCTCATGGGCGGCCAGTACCGAGCCGGATTCGAGAACAGTCTGAAGCTCGCCTTCGTCACGTCGATCATCCCGGGCGTCCTCGGCACCTTCCTCGCGTACGCGATTGCAACGTCGAATCACGCACTCTTCAAACGACTCACCGCGGCCTGCTCGGGCGTGCTGGCGCAGTTCGGTGGTGTCAATCTCGCCTTCATGTTCATCGCAAGTTTTGGGGCGCTGTCGGGGGTTGCCACCCACTGGTTGGCGGACGTCGGACTCAACCCGTGGGACCACGGATTCGATCTCTACAAGTTTTGGGGCGTCGCTTTCGTCTATATGTACTTCCAGGTGCCGCTGATGGTGCTCATCATCACGCCGGCCTTCGCCGGACTGAAGGAATCGTGGCGCGAAGCAGCGTCGAATCTCGGTGCCTCGACGTGGCGGTACTGGCGACACGTCGGTTTGCCGGTGTTGGCGCCCGCGGTGCTCGGAGGGATGTTCTTGCTCTTTGGCAGCGGCTTCTCGGCCTATGCGACGGCCGAGGCGTTGACCGCCGGCACGATCGCGATCACACCCATCCAGATCGGTGACATCCTCAACGGGAACGTGCTCGCGAACCAAGCCAACCTGGGGTACGCCTTAGGTTTCTCGATGATCGTGATCTTGATGATCTCCGTCGTCGGATATGCCCTGTTGCGCAGAAGGACGTCACGATGGCTTCGTTAGAACTCGGCTACGTCATGGAACACGACGTCAACATGGAAGACCGCCCAGAGTTGCAACCGGCGCAGAGTTGGTTTCGCCGGGTCCACTGGGGTCGCGGCATCGTGCTCTGGGTCGCGGCGGCGTACTTCATCATCCCTTTCTACGCCGCGATGCAGTTCTCATTGGCGAACGACAATGGGCAGTTCTCGCTCCATCCCTTGACGGAGATCGGTGCGCAGCCGGGATTCTTCTCCGCTCTATGGCTGTCCACGGAGTTGGCGTTCGTCACCATGGTCATCGTGATCGTCCTCATGGTGCCGACGATGATCTACGTGCACCTGCGCATACCGCGCTTCCGTCGGGTCATGGAAGTCATCACGATCCTGCCGATCGTCATTCCGCCCATCGTGCTCATCGTTGGCGTCGACGGCGTGACGCCGTTCTGGTTGAAGTCGTCGCAGTGGCTGTTGGCGCTGATCTACGTCGTCCTGGCGATGCCGTACGTCTATCGCTCGCTCGACGCTGGCCTCGGCGCCTTGGACTTGAAGACCCTCGTCGAGGCGGCGCGATCACTCGGTTCCGGATGGGTTTCCATCATCGTGCGCGTCCTCGTCCCGAATCTGCGAAGCGCGCTCATGTCGGCGTCGGTGTTGACGTTGGCGTTGGTCTTCGGCGAGTTCACGATCGCCAATCTGGATGGTTGGCAGACAATTCCCGTGTGGATCTACGACGCTCCGACCATTGATCCCCGAATCAATACGCTCGTGGCGATGCTCGCGCTGTTCGGCACGGCAGTGGTGCTCATGATCATCGTCGCGTTCGATCGCAAGTCGCACTCCAGGAGGAGCTGATGTCCATGGATACAAAATCACCACTCGTGACCTCGACCGAGACGTCCCCACCAATGCGCGGCGCGCCGGTCGTACTCGAGAATCTGACCCGACGCTTCGGGACGACCAAGGCGCTCGACGGTCTCACACTCAAGATCGAGCCGGGTGAGTTCGTCGCGTTGCTCGGTCCCTCGGGTTGCGGTAAGACGACGGCGCTGCGCGTACTGGCGGGCTTCGAGCGACCCGATGTTGGTCGGGTCACCGTCGACGGCAAGGACGTGGTGCACATCCCGGCCCAGAAGCGCGACATGGGAATGGTCTTCCAGAGCTACTCTCTGTTTCCCAACATGAGCGCCCGAGACAACGTGGCCTTCGGACTGCAGCTTCGTCATCAGCGAAGCGGTCCGCGCCGCGCTCGCGCCGACGAACTCCTCGGCCTCGTGGGACTGGCCGAGCACACGACGAAGTACCCCCACCAACTCTCGGGTGGTCAACAACAGAGAGTCGCTTTGGCGCGCGCCCTGGCGATCGAACCGCGCGTCCTCTTGCTCGACGAACCGCTTTCGGCTTTGGACGCCAAAGTGCGTGCTGAACTACGCGATCAGATTCGCGCGCTGCAGCAGCGCTTGATGATCACCACCGTCTTCGTCACGCACGACCAAGAGGAAGCCCTCTCAATGGCTGACCGAGTCTGCGTCATGTCGGGCGGTCGGGCCGAGCAGATCGCGACACCGGCTGAGCTCTATTCGCGGCCCTCGACCGAGTTCGTCGCGCAGTTCGTCGGCATCTCGAGCCGCGTCGCCGTTGAGCGTTCCGGAGACACCGTCGGACTATTCGGTCGCGAGGTGAAGATCCGCGGTGACGTGCCCCAAGGGACTGAATCCCTCGACGCGCTACTTCGACCCGAAGACGTCGACGTGGTCGTCGCGCCAACGGGACTCGGCATCGTCACGCACAAGAGTTTTCTCGGCGCCACGACACGTCTCGAAGTCGGCATCGGTGGTGCGTCGGTGAAGGCCGACATCTTGAGCAGTGGGGCCGACGTCTTTGAACTCGGCACTCGTGTCGACCTCGTCGCGAACGCCCGTGACGTGCTCGTTACGGCCTCTCGGCTAGCGACCTGACCAACGGCTCCCAGCAACGCAGCGACCCTTCGGCGAGGCCCTCGACCTTGCCGACATCGTCCCACGTGCGAAGCGCCACGGCGTCGTCGAAGCCGGGGTGGCGCTCGAAGCGCTGACACTCTTCTTCGTTCAAGAGTCCACCCTGGGCGATCAACGTCGCCTGTGACGCGGGTGAAAGTTGGTCGTGATAGCCCGGCTCTCGTGTGCAGCGCCAACGCTTCGCGGTGACGTGCAGCGCCACTGGTTGAGCGACCCGCGCACCGAAGAGAGGTGCCAGTATGCGCGCACCGAGCGCCTCGTGGTCGTCGTCATCGTGGGCGAGGTCGAAGTCCGGGTCCTCTTGGACGTCGAGTACGAGATGACCGACGTCGTGAAAGAGCGCCGCGACGATCAGCGCGTCGGGGGCACCGGCGTCGCGCGCGAGTGCGGCGCACTGGAGCGCATGTTCGTTCTGTGTGATCGACTCGCCGTACGACTGATCCCCGCGCGATTCGTACAGTTCGAACAGGTCGTCGACGGTCATGGGGTCGTTCACGCGCTTCATCGTAGAAGAGGGCGGTTACAAACCCGTGAGCCGCAACATCGACCGCGAACGCGAAGGCGTCACTGCCGTGTCACGTCGCCTTCTACGGCGCGGTGACACCGAGCGTCAATATTCTCGCCACTTGGTTGAGTTGCTCGGGAACGACGTGCCACCACATCCAACGGCCACGTTTTTCGCCTTCGATGAGACCGGCCTCCGCGAGAATCCTGGTGTGATGCGAGATCGTCGGTTGACTCTTGGCGAGCGGACCCTCGAGGGCGCAACTGCACACTTCGGACTCCGCGGCGATCAGTGAGAGCATCCGCAGACGTACGGGGTCGCCGAGCGCCCCGAATATCGTGGCCGCACTGAGCGCCTCGGCCTCGCTCAGCTCGCTCTCGCCGAGGGGGCTGCAGCAGCTCACGACGGAATCGTCAGTGACGGGGAGAGAGAGGTGTCGCGCCATGGGTCAATAATAACATTGACAGTCATCAATATGACGGCTATCTTTACATTGACAACCGTGAATGTGAAGGAGAACCGTGTCAAGGATCCAACTTGCCGTCAACGTCTCGGACTTGGAGGAGGCGATTGACTTCTACTCAAAGTTCTTCAAGTCAGCACCGGCGAAGGTTCGCGCGGGTTACGCGAACTTCGCTATCGACGATCCACCGTTGAAGCTCGTCCTCATCGAGAATGAAGGAACGCCAGGCTCACTGAATCACCTCGGCGTAGAGGTCTTTTCGACCGATGAAGTGACGCAGGCCACTGAATATCTGTCCGAGGTCGGATTCGCGACGCGCGTGGAGGAGAGCACCACGTGCTGCTTCGCCGTCCAAGACAAGGTCTGGGTCGACGGCGTCGACGGATCGCCGTGGGAGGTCTACACGGTGCTCGAAGACGCGCCCAGCGCGAGCGCGATTGGCGGCGACGACGCGTGTTGCACGACTGAGCGCACCGGAACCTCCGGCGATTCGCCAGCGACGACGGCGTGTTGCTAGTTCAGTCCCAACTGTGGCGGCGATTGCTCGCCGAGTACCTGGGGAGTCTTCTCCTGGCCGCAATCGTCATCGGTTCGGGGATCGCCGCTCAGTCGATGTCACCGCACGCGCGGGGACTCGAACTCTTCGAGAACGCGGCCGCCACTGGCGTCGGACTCTACGTGATCATCTTGACGTTCGGTTCGATCTCGGGAGCGCACTTCAATCCCGTCATCTCGTTCGTCGACGCGACGTTCGGTGGGATCTCGTGGCGCGACGCGTGGCGTTATCTCGCGGCGCAGCTCGTCGGCTGCAGCAGTGGCGCGGTCCTCGCCAACGTCATGTTCTCGAGATCGGCGATCGCTCTCTCGACCGACCATCGAGCGACACTCGCGCACGGGGTATCCGAGATCGTCGCCACGGCCGGACTGGTGCTGGTGATATTCGCTCTGGCCAAGACCGGACGAAGTTCGTTGGCGCCCGCTGCCGTGGGCGCGTATATCGCGTGCGCGTACTTCTTCACGAGCTCAACGAGTTTCGCGAACCCCGCGATCGTCGTTGGTCGAATGTTGACGAACTCCTTTGCCGGTATTGCACCGGCGTCGGCGCCGCTCTTCGTAGGGGCCGAAGTGATCGGTGGACTCCTGGGATACCTCCTCGTTCGAGCGCTCTACGTCGGCATCACGTCGCGAGATGCCGAGAATGTGACCGTGGCGCACGGCGTCGTCGAAAGTCGCGGGACCTGATGATGGCAAACGACCCACCGGAAATACTGTTCCTCTGCGTTCACAACGCCGGACGATCACAGATCGCCGCCGCCTTCGCTCGTGAAATGGGCGGTGACCACATCGCTGTCCACTCGGCGGGATCCGATCCGAGCGAAGACTTGAACCCCGCCGTGGTGGATGCAATGAAGGAAGTGGGTCTCGACATATCGAGAGAGTTGCCGAAGAGGCTGACCGAAGAGATGGGACTTCGCGCGGACGTGATCGTAACGATGGGGTGTGGGGACGCGTGTCCTGTTTATTTCGGAAAACGATACGAAGATTGGGAGCTGGAAGACCCCCGCGGCAAGGATCTGAACACGGTGCGTCGGATTCGTGACGAGATTCGAGATCGTGTCAGAGCATTGGTGTCTGAGCTCACTGAGACAGAAGACGGGGCTACGAATCGCTGAAGATCGGCAGTTGGATCGTGAAGATCGATCCCTTTCCGGGTGTGCTGTCGAAGGTCAGGGTGCCCCCCATCGCCTCGGTCAGGTTCTTCGAGAGCGCGAGGCCGAGTCCGGTACCCTCGATTCCAGTCGCCTCGACGTTCAGTCGGTCGAACGGGATGAACAGTCGCTCAACCATTTCTGGGCTGATCCCGAGCCCCGTGTCGGCGACCGAGATGCGAACGAGGTCGCCGTTGACCTCCGTGCTGACGCGGACGTGACCCTTGGGCAGGTTGTACTTGATGGCGTTCGACAGGAGATTCAACAAGACCTGACGAAGGCGCTGCTTGTCGGCGCGCACCAGTGCGTCGGTGATGTTCCCGACTTCTATTTCGATGCCGTGTTCGTCGGCCTGTAGCGTGATGATCCCCACGCAGTCTCGCACGAGATCATCCAGCGACACCGCGCGCAGGGTCACGATGATGCGCCCCGACTCGATTCGCGAGATGTCCAGGATCTCGTCGATCAAGTTCAAGAGGTGCTGTCCCGAATTGTTGATGTGGCCGAGCATTCGCAGGACGTCGGGATCGCTGGACTCCATTTGCAGTAGCTGCGAGAACCCGATGACCGAGTTGAGCGGTGTCCGGAGTTCGTGGCTCATGCGCGACATGAACTCGCTCTTCGCGGCGTCGTGGCGCTCGGCTTCGGACCTCACGATCTCGAGCGCGTGTTCGAGGGCCACCGCTTCGGAGATGTCGCGGGTGATGACCACGGCGGCGACGGGCGGCTCGCCGTCATTGTCGAGCGCCCGGCCGCGCGACTCGACGGTGACCCAGTGTCCGTCGTCGTGGCGCACGCGAAAGCGTGCCGTCGATGCTTCTCCCTCGTCGAAGATCTTTCGGATCGCCTCCATGACGACGGTTTGGTCGTTGTAGTGCACGAACTCGAGCGCGGAGTGGCCACGACGCTTGTCATCGGGGATGCCGTACATCGCCTCGCTGGCTGGACTGACCTCGATGATTATTCCCTCGCGGTCGACGATCGTTATCGCGTCGACCGCCGTGGCGATGATGGCGCGCATCTTGGCGAGGTTCTCGGCCAGCGCGGCCTGCGTCTGAGCCGCGGCGGTGATGTCGCGGGTGATGAATACGGCGCGCGTCGGCGCGCCGTCGGTACTGCGCAACGCTCGCCCGCGGGTCTCGAGCGTGATTTGGTGACCGTCGGCGTGGCGGGCGCGAAAGCTCACCGTCGTCACGTCGTCGATCTCGAAGGTCTTGCGCAGGGCCGCCTCGACTACCGGCCGATCCTCGTCATCGATGATGTTGAGACCGGTGTGACCGCGTCGCCCGGTTTCGGGATAGCCGTAGATCCGCTCGCTCTCGGCACTCGATCCGACGATGTTGAGGTCGCGGTCGATGATGACGATCGAGTCGGCGGCCGCTTCGAACGTCGCTTCGGCGATGGCGGTGCTCTCGCGCAGTTTGGACTCCATCTCCTCGCGTTCGGTGACGTCCTGGCCGGTGGCACAGATCCAACCGTCCTTGCGCAGTGAACTCCACGAGATGGTCTTATAACTGCCGTCGCGACAGCGCTGGCGATTGACGAAGCCTCGTCGGGTCTCGTCGGGTCCGCGGATCACGGCTCGGAACTCGTCTTCAGTGGCTTTTACGTCGTCGGGGTGGACGAACTCGGCGAACGGCACACCACGGAGTTCGTCGAAGTCCCATCCGAGCATGTCGTGCCATGCTGGGTTCACCTGGATGAGTTCGCCGTCTTTCCCGAAGACCGACAGAAGATCGGGAGAACTGTAGAAGAAGTCCCCAATATCAGGGATCGTCGTCTGGTCGTCCTTCACGAACTACTACCCCCTGCCGCAGACCGACTGCAAAGAGTAAGGAGTTGTCGGCAATTCGGCGTACGGCACCCGTTGAGTGACTTGCTCACCCTGACACGAACATACTTTGTGGCCGCCGGTCGGCGGCGCACTCACAACGCAGTCACACAGAGGTACCAAGGAGGCCGTGCCCGAGATCTCCCGCGACGACGTTCCGCCATTCTTCGCGACGTGGCACCCGATCACCTGGCGTGTGGCAAGGTCTCTTTAGAAGTCCACAGTTTCTCTGTCGAATATGTCGAAGTGGTTCGACGTAAGGATGAAGGCGGCAGAGAGTCGCTGGAGAGGAGAGCCACCATGGCTGAATACGCAATTCTGTTGTACGCACCGGTCCTTGACCATCACGAGGACGATGGGGGAGCAGCCCGCGCCGAACACGAGCAGCACTCCGAGGATCTGCAGCACGCCGGCACGATGGTCGCGGCCTTCGCGCTGGAGCCACACACGATGTCGACGTCGATCCGCGGTGACGTCATCACCGACGGACCGTTCCTCGAGACGAAAGAAGTCATTGCCGGCTTCTGCATCATCGAAGCAACGGACCTCGACGCCGCGTTGGCCATCGCCAAGACCAATCCCATCTGCCATCAGGGTGGTGGCGTTGAGGTGCGACCGGTCGAAGACTGGGTCATCCCGACTCGACACGCGCACCAGCACTAGGTCGATGACGCCGGGGTTCGACTAGGTGCGACGCGGTGAGTCGACTGAGGTAGAACGGGCGGTCGCTGAGGCGCACCGTCGAGAGTGGGCTGCCGTGCTCGCCGCTGCGGCGAGCACGGCGCGAGACCTCGATGTCGCCGAAGAGTGCGCGCAGGAAGCCTTCGCCACGGCGTTCGAGGCCTGGAGCAGGGACGGCATTCCGGACAACCCCGGCGCCTGGTTGAGCACGGTGGCCAAACGCCGGGCGGTGGACGTAATCCGACGCGAGGTGACGCTACGAACGAAGTTGCCGCTGCTCGTCGAACACAACGTGACGGTGACGGACGACGATCGAGGTGAACTGATTGACACTGACTCGAAGGACACCATGAAGGACGAACGGCTGCGCCTCATCTTTCTGTGCTGTCACCCGGCCCTGGCGCCGGAAGCGCAGATGGCACTGACGTTGCGCCTGGTGTGTGGCATGTCGACCGAAGACATCGCGCGACTCTTTCTGGTGTCCGAGACGACGATGGGCGCTCGCCTTACCCGGGCGAAGCAGAAGATCTCGACGGCGCGCATCCCCCTTCGCATGCCGAGCGAAGCCGAGATGCCGGACCGCCTTCGCGCGGTACTCGGTGTCATCTACTTGCTCTTCACGACGGGACACACCGCGACGACCGGAACGTCACTCATGCGCCCGGAACTCGTGGACGAAGCGATGCACCTGACCCACGTGCTCCAAGAGTTGATGCCCGACGAACGAGAGGTTCGAGGACTGCTTGCGTTGCTGCTGGTCACCGACGCGCGACGCTCCACGCGCGTCGGTGTCGACGGCGAACTGATACGCCTCGATGAACAAGACCGCTCGCAGTGGGACGCGCTCGCGATCGCTCGGGCGAGTGACTTGGTGGAAGAGGGCCTGCGCGCCACACAGCCCGGACGCTACGTTCTCCAAGCGGCGATCGCGTTAGTCCACGCACAAGCAACGACGTATGACGACACGAACTGGCGTGAGATCGTCCGACTCTACGACGTGCTGTTGGTCTCGTGGCCGTCACCGATCGTGGCGCTGAACCGTGCGGTCGCGGTGTCGATGGTCGACGGGCCGGCCGCGGCATTGGCGCTGGTCGAAGAGCTCGAGATCGACGTCCGACTCAAGGACTACCACTATGTCCCGGCGATCAAGGCCGATCTTCTCCGGCGTTTGAGCCGCGATGATGAGGCGCTGAAAGAGAGCAACCGGGCCCTCGAACTGACGCGCAACGATACCGAACGAGAGTTTCTCGCCGCACAGATGCGTGAGCGCGCGTCGGACGTATGAAGTCGCCCAGCTTCAATCTCTAGTTCGCTCGGCGCGCTCGGATGACTATCACACGGGCAATGCCCGCGAGGCCCAAGGCGGCGAGACCGAGGGGCCAGAAGAGTGAGGTCGCTCGGGCGCTTCCGCCAGCGCCTGTTTCCGGTGCGCCAATGGGCAGTGGGAACGTCGAGGTCGTCGCAGCCGACACGCCGAGTCGGGCGACGGTCGTTGGCGTGACCGTGCTACCGGGCGTGGTCGTCGTCGTGACCCCTGGCGCGCCCGTGGTACCCGCAAGGGTCGTCGTGGTCCCCGACGCAGACGTGGTGGTCGTAGCGGCAACCGTCGTTGTCGTCGTCGGAGGCGCGACGTTGCACGTTGACACGTCGACCGTATTGGTGTCCATCGTCACTGCACCGTTGAGGGCCAAGACCCGTCCGCTGACGGAGGCGTTGGTGTCGAGAGTGATCGACTGGGTCGCGATGATCGTTCCCGCGAAGTTGGTCGTGGTTCCCAGTGTGGCCGAACTACCGACCTGCCAGAACACGTTGCACGCCTGCGCGCCGTTCTCCAAGACGACGTTGCTGGCCGACGCGGTGGTCAATGTCGTTCCCGCCTGAAAGATCCATACCGTGCTCGCGTCACCAGCGGCATTGAGCGTGACGCTCCCGGTCAGTGCCATCGAACTGGCCGAATGATAGACACCGCCGACCAAGGTCGTTCCACCCAGGTCACCGGTGACGGTGTTGAACGGCGTTCGACCGGCCGCGTCAACGGATGCGGTGATGAGGTCGTTCTCGGCGCCTAGGGCAGCGCCGTTCGTGATGTTCATCGTGCCCGACGTCTGGCTCCCCGGCGGGAAGCCGGTGATCGCCGTGCCTGGTGAGAGGCCTATATCGCCGCCGATTGACGTCGGGCCGGTGTTGGTGATCGTGCTGCCGGCCAATACCGCATAGGCGGCGGAGGTCCCCAAGTTCACTGTCGCGGTCGCCGCCATCGCGGCCTGCGTACCGAAGGCCGCCAGGGTGATGAAGGCGATCCCTGTGACGGTCATGGTGCTCGCCGTGAGCCGGAGCGTACGAATAAATGGGCGTCGACCAGGCACGCGACGACGCGGCGTCAGTGTCTCGGGGGAAGTGCGTTGAATTGATGGTCGTGCGTTGGTGGACATTTTTGTCCTTCCCAAAGATCGTCAAGCTTCATCATTGGGGTGACAAAAAGTGGCAAGCCTCATAAATACTGCTGAAAACAGCGTACGAGTGTTGACCCGCTAATTTCACTTATTCGCCACAACAATCGCTTGAAGACTGCACTTAAACGCTGCGGATCCCCCATGGTTGGCGGGGCATTTACGAAACTCCAACGGCCCCGATTCCGCGATGATTCGTAGTCAACGGACTGTTCCGTTCCACACGAGTTCGGGGATCTTCATCACACACCATGTCGTCAGCCCTACGCGGAATCGGCCCACTCCCTCATTTGAAACTGCCTACTCTTTCTTGAATGAATGTCGATCCACGACTCGCTGACATCGTGCATTCACTCGAAAATCTGCCGTTCGGTGACGGTGAATTCGTACGATTCATGCCTGATGTGGGCGACGATCGAGTCGCGGACATCGTGCAATCGACGGAACTCTTTGACGAAGTGTCGCGGCGAGAACTACGAACGCTCATCACCGACGAGGCGAAATGGAGGCTCCTGCGCCTCGGACGCAGACGGGTTGTGTTGGGGGAGCGAACGTCAAACGTCAGTTACTTTCACCAAGCGCTCTCGACGTTCTCGCTCCTGCCAACAGTGGATGACATTCCCTGGCGGACGTGGTTTGTGGGTGCGGTCTTGCTCGGCGCCTACGCGAACGACACCGAAATCGTTTCGTTGTTCGAAGGACCGTTCACGGCCGGAGGCGAACGATGCGCCTCCATTCAGAATTCGTTGAAAAACGGGGGATCGCTCGCGCACTGTCACCTTGCGCGTGTGGACACCAGCTACGGCGTTGGGATGATCGAGTTGCCTACGCCCGAAGACCTGGCGGGTAGTGGTTGGACCAATCCGATCCAACATGACGACGCACTGTACGCACCGACCATCAACCTTGCCCAAATCGCGGTTGACGCGGCTGACACCTTCGACAAGATGCACGACACAAGGACGTCGCGTCTTGATTTCGTGCAGCTTGCCGACGGCGCGACCGGCATGGTCCGAAATCGCGGCTGCCTGCATTTCACGGCGATGATGCCATACTCCACGCTCGATGTATCCGTCGCAGAGTTGATGAACGTCGCCGAGGCCAACGACTTTCGTGCCAGCTTTAAGTCTGACGAGGCGTACGTGACAGGCGAAGGAGCGGTGGTCATGCTTTTCATGGAGCAGCCGAGTTTTGACGACAACGTGGAGGCGATGCCCCTCGAGACTTCGATGTTGAGAGATCTGGCGGATCGCGCGCTGCAAGGTCTTCGTTCCTAGTGACGCTGGTTCGTCGACGCCGGTTGGCGGAACTACGTCGGTTTGCAATCCTCACTTTTCTCTGTAATGATGGATATATCCGTCGCTAAGTCAGTTAATGGTGGATATATCCATCATTAAGTTGTAAGATTTTGGTCGGAGAATGGGAAGGAGTCACAGGTGGCGACACGTCCGAATCCAATACGAACCCGTCGAGCGGAGACGGACTTGGGCGAGCATGTTCGCGCGTGGCGAAAGCTACAGGGACTAACGGTCCAGCAACTGGCCGATCGAGCCGGAGTCAACCGCAGCACAATCACCCGACTCGAGCATGGTTCGGACTCGGTGCGTCTTGACGTCTTTCTCAACGTTGCCGGCGCGCTCGGGCAACTTGACAATGTTGTCAATGCGATTGATCCCTACGAGACGCCTCTGGGGCGAGCCCGCGCCGATGAGGCGCTGCCGCAGAGAGTTCGACAGTGACGAAGTCGCCGTCCAGACGCATCGAGGTTCATGTAGAACTTGCGTCGGGCACCGCCCGCGCTGGGACGGCGTTCGTCAGTGTCACGCGAGGAGAACTGACGACGGTATTCGACTACGACCCTGCCTACCTTTCTCGCAAGGAAGCATTCCTGCTTAGTCCTGAACTCTCGATGACCAGCGGTTCGACGGTCGTTGCTGGACTGCCGGGTGCCATGGCCGATAGCACTCCTGACCGCTGGGGGCGCAACATGATCAAGAAGCGATTGCAAGCGGACAACCGCGAACAGGGACGACGCGGGCAATCCGTTACCGAGATCGACTACCTCCTCGAAGTGAGCGACTTCACCCGCCAAGGTGCCCTTCGCTACTGTCTCGAAAGCGGTGCATTTCTTGCACCCGACAACGAGGTGCCAAAGTTGATCGAGCTCCCCCGGCTCATGGACGCGGCCGACATCATCGATCGAGAAGTGGCCGGCAGCGATGAAATGGCAGCGATCAAGATCCTGCTTGACGCGGGTTCCGGTTCCCTTGGTGGTGCGCGACCGAAAGCATCTGTTCGCGATGGGGATCGCCTTTGGATGGCCAAGTTCCCGCGGGCCAGTGACGAGTGGGACGTCATGGCATGGGAGATGACGGCGCTGGACCTCGCTGAAGTGTGTGGGATCAAGACTCCGACTCGAAGACTCGTAGATGTCGCGGGCAAGCGGGCGTTGCTCGTAGAACGATTTGACCGTAACGTCAGCCAGCGAATTCCCTACATCAGCGCCATGACGCTCCTGCAAGCACGTGATGGGGATCGTCGTGAGTACATTGAAATCGCTGAGGCCCTTCAAGTTGTCGGCAGCGCCGTCAGAGGGGATCTTCAAGAGTTGTGGCGTCGAATTGCATTTTCCATCGCAATTAACAACACGGATGATCACCTCCGAAATCACGGATTCCTCCATCGCGGCCGAGGTTGGCGCTTGTCACCGGCGTTCGATGTCAATCCGAATCCTGAACTTGGTGACCATCGAATGACGAGCATCAATTTCGTTACGGACCACGAGAGCGCTGTCGACGCGCTGATTGAGGCTGCGGAGCATTTCGATCTCGACACGGAATCTGCGAAGTCCGTTTGGAACGAGGTCCGCTCCGGCGTGGCAAGTTGGCGCGCCGTGGCGGCTCAACACGGTATCGAGGGGCACGAGATCCGTATGTTCTCCGAAGCGTTCGAAAGCCTTGAGTAACCGACACAACGTGTACCGGGGATGGCGTTGTCAATCTCCCAGGCATCGACCCGTGCTCGAGGTTGGCTGGCGGGGTGTTTGCGAAACTCCAACGATGCTGATGCCGCGATGACCTGAATCGGACGGACTGGTTTCTTCCACACGAATTCAAGGAACCTGACCACACGTCTTTTGATCAGTCCTTTCTCGGCATCACCCCCTCCGGCTTATCTCCAAAGCAAAGATCCCTTGGTCAAGGTATTTTCTGACTTCCAGGAGTCCAGAAATACAGGAGTATTTAAGGTGAAAACGTTGATTTGTTAGATTCTGGCTCCACAAAGGTGACAGTTGGTGTTGATTTCGAAGGTCCTAATAAACCTGATCAAGCGTAACTATTAGAGAATAACTTCTCAAGAAGTGAATAAATATAGCTCTCGCGTCGGTGCGACGTGAACGCTATATTTGTAGACGTGAACGCTACCGATCGAAGGAACCGAGCCGTCCGGGCCATTAAAGAAGTCGGCGCAGGAGTGGTCGCCGGTGACGCCGAGACCGACATCGTCGACTTTAAAGAAGAAAAAGGAACGATTGGCGGCGACGGTCTCCGAATCTCGATTCAGGAACGGAACGAACCCGCTGCTCTTGCACTCGCCCAAGAGGCTGCGTGCATGTCGAACAGTCTCGAGGGCGGCATCCTTGTCGTGGGCGTCAACGACAAGGAAAGTGGCATTGAAGCATTCGTTGACACGTATCTAGATCTTGAGTGGCTGAGGCGTCGTATCCACGAACTAACAGTTCCAAATCTGTCGGTTGACGAAATCGAAGAGTACCCAATTCATGGCAAACGCGTGTATTTCATCAACGTCCACCCAGGGCTTGAGGAAGTCCGCGTGAATGGAGTATTGCGTGGACGAAAAAATGGGAAGTGCGTCGAATTAACGGGCGACGATGCTCGTCGATTCCTGGAAGAGCGTCGCAACTTCGACTGGAGCGCGGAGCCCTCTGGAATGCTTTTGTCATCTGCCGATATAGCAACACTTGACGAGGCGATGCGTCTATACGGCGATGTGAATCAACGTCGCGCACCGAGTTATCTAGAACTCGCGCGCCGCCTGCGACTTACTTGTGACGATGCGGACGATCCGGAACTCAATCGGGCGGGGGCGCTACTCCTTTGTCCTTCATCGGATTCTCGAACACTAATTACGGTTATCGTGACCAATGCCGAAGGAGCACCCTCAGATGTTCACGAGGACTTTCCAACGCCACTGGTCTTGGCGTTTCGTGACGCTTGGCACGTACTCGACAACGCATTTCCTTCTACGAGTGTGGTAGTAGGAGCTATTCGACGTACGATCCGAGCAATCCCGGAGCCAGCACTTCGGGAAGCTCTGGTGAACGCACTGATGCATCGCGACCACCGACACGATCGAAGTGCCATCGTCGCACTCGCAACGTGTTCTCCGCCGTCAACCCTGAAAGTTACTTCGCCGGGTGGCTTTCCTGCGGGCGTTGACGGGAGTCATCTTCTTGCAATGAGATCCCGACCACGGAATCCGGCACTTTCGTTTGCGATGCGATTGCTGGGAATGGGGGAGAGCGAAGGAATCGGTGTCGATACCATGTACGTCGCAATGTTGCGGGACGGTCACGAAGCACCCGAAATTTTGGAGATTGCCGGCGACGTCGCATGCCGCCTCAATGGTGGCGGCCTTGACTTGGCAGTCCGACGTTTCTTTGATGAACTTTATAGGCGAGATTCAACACTTCAGGACGACGCCAGAGCGCATATCGCGGTGACTGAACTTCTCCGAAAGTCGACTCTGAGATCGGAGCGACTAATAGTTGTCGCGCAGTGCACTGAGGGTGAGGCCGATGATCTTCTTGATCGGTTGCAATCAACTGGAGTAGTGGAGCGCCTTCTCAACGGTTCTCGATCGTTCCGATTGACCAATAAATCGCGAGAAGAATTGCGATCCCGGATCGCTTATCGGACCTCGAAGACATTTGACGACCAGTGGGAAATGGTTCGCGCACTATTCGATGTGAACTCGCAGATCTCCTCCGCGGATATTCAGATGCTGCTCGACTTTAAGACGATTACAGCCGTATCAACCTTCCTGAAGAAGGCTAAGCAATTGGGGCTCGTCGTCGTGGCGGGAGGCCGGGAGCGCGGGCGTGGCGTGCGTTACACAATTACTGATGCGGGACGCAACTATCCGGAGTAGTCAATGGCACATGGCTGCTTGGCGGGCCCGCTGGCTGGCTGGCTGGCTGGCGGAGGAGGTGGGATTTGAACCCACGGAAGGTTTCCCTTCACACGATTTCCAATCGTGCCGATTCGGCCGCTCTCGCACTCCTCCATAAAACCGACA
>Ga0208480_1000148_pt1 | contig 27772 bp, 28 predicted proteins | sample NGESurshal092012_4_FD_184485 | JGI IMG/M metagenome (GOLD analysis project Ga0208480, IMG submission 184485) | Arctic peat soil microbial communities from Barrow, Alaska - NGEE Surface sample F53-1 shallow-092012 (SPAdes) | ecosystem: Environmental > Terrestrial > Soil > Wetlands > Peat ... | reverse complement strand
GCGCCTACCGTCTGGTTCGCCTGCTGGGCGACCGTGAAGCGATCCGCGGCTACCGGGCCGGCCAGATCGGCTCGGCCGCACTCGTCTCACTGGCCCATGGGACGAACGACGCCCAGAAGACGATGGGCGTGATCTCGCTCGCCCTGATCGCCAACGGCAACATCAGCTCGACCCACTTCGCCGTGCCACTCTGGGTCAAGCTGTCCTGCGCCCTGGCGATCGCCAGCGGCACGGCGATCGGCGGATGGAGGATCATCAACACGATGGGCAACCGCCTGACCACAGTCGAATCGCCTCAGGGCTTCTCGGCCGAGTCGGCCAGCGCCTCGGTGATCCTCGCCTCCTCCTACTACGGCTACCCCCTCTCGACGACCCACGTCGTCTCCGGCGGCGTGATCGGATCCGGCCTGGGCAAGCGCCTGGCCAGCGTCCACTGGGGCGTCGCCGGGCAGATGGCGACGGCCTGGGTCTTCACGATCCCGGCGGCCGGTGTGATGGGAGCGTTCGCCTGGGGCGTCTCGGACCTCTTCGGCAAGGGGAGCGTCGTCGGGTCGTTCATCATCGCCATCCTCGCCGCCGCGGCCGCGTTCACGCTGTTCCGACTGGCTCAGCGCAACAACATCTCCGCGGCCGACCTCGACCGCTCGCACGTGACGCCCGAAGACGAAGCCCGAAGCGGAGGGGCCGCGCTCACCGCCCCTGCGCGCGCTGCGGCCGGCGCCGCGGCGTAGGGAGTCACGGTCACGATGCTCGCCACCGCACTGATCAACACCGACGCCCTCTGGAAGATCATCCTTGCCTCACTGCTCGGCGGCGTCGGCGTCGTCGTCGCCTTCGGCTTCCTCCTGCTTGGCCTCTCGAAGGCCAACCAGGCCAAGGGCAAGCCCGGCGAGCAGGCCGGCTTCTACCTGATCAGCGGCGTCTGCGGCCTGTTCTGCGTCGCAGCGATCGCCGTCGGGATCTACGCGATGGCCAAGAAACCGTCCAGCCCGGCACCGAAGCCCGCCGCGAAGGCGGCGGCGATCCACGCCAGCGCCTGAGCACCGCGTCGGGTCGGGTGCCGCGCGGGGGTCCCGCGGGCCAGGCGGTCAGATCGCCGGAGCGGCGTAGGATCGGTCGTATGTCCGACTACCCGCAGCCGATCGTCCCGGTCGGTCACGTCGAGGCCGCTCCGCGTCGCGTCCGGGCGCTGCTCGGCGGCCAGGTCGTCCTCGACACGACGCGGGCTCTCTACGTCTGGGAATGGCCCCACTACCCCCAGTACTACGTGCCGGTCTCAGACGTCGACCGCGATCTACTCGTCGACGAGCACCACACCGAGCGCACGGAGCTGGGCATGGCCCGACGGCACGGCCTGCGGGTCGGCGAGCTCGCACGCCCGGGCTGTGTGCAGATCTACGGCGAGGACTCCCACGAGGGCCTCGCGGGAACCGCCAGGCTCGACTGGAACGCGCTCGACGCTTGGTTCGAGGAGGACGAGGAGGTCTTCGTCCATCCGCGGGACCCGTACTCCCGGGTCGACGCCCTGCGGTCGACGCGGACCGTACGCGTCGAGATCGACGGCATCGTGCTCGCGGAGTCGTCCTCCCCGGTGATGGTCTTCGAGACCGGCCTGCCGACCCGCTATTACCTCAACCGCACCGACGTCAACTTCGAGCATCTCAGGCCGACCGATACCGTGACCGCCTGCCCCTACAAGGGCCGGACCAGCCGCTACTGGTCGGTCGTGATCGGTTCCGACGAGCATCCCGACCTCGCCTGGGCCTACGACTTCCCGACCCGCGAGCTCACGCCGATCGCCGGTCTGGTCGCCTTCTACAACGAGAAGGTCGACGTGATCCTCGACGGTCGACCAATCGCACGCCCGCAGACGCACTTTTCCAATTAGCCTCCAGGCACGGACCGCCCGACGGACGATCGACTCGGAATTAGTCCGCCCCCGCGCCACCGACGCTCAGCTCATCCCGCTCGGGGAGCCAGACTCCCGCGAACCGGCGAGCCAGTGAGCGTCCTTCGCCGGACGCTGCCCGGTGAATACAGCGAGAACGCGAGCGAGCACGTCGCCGGAAGTGCGGCCGCCAGGAAGAGCAGCGACTGCTGGTCGGCGCTCAGATGTACGGGCGCCCAGACGAACACGACCCAGCTCAGGGCCGTGGCGGCCAACGCCCCGACCGGAGGACGGTCGTGCGTGAGCGCCTCCCACGCAGCCAGTGCGAGGATGAATGGCAGCGCGTAGTACACCGTGTCCCAGACGTCGAGCTCGGCCCGTAGGAGAAGTAGCAACGCGAGCAGGAGTAGGGCGTCGTATTCCCGGCGCCGCCCTCTCGCGGCCAGGAATGTGAGCGGCGCGCCGATCAGCACGATCAGCGGGTGACTCAGCGTGATCGCCCATCCCACGCCGACACGGTAGCCGGGCTTCGGCGCCCCGAAGAGGCCGTACACCGCATGCCCATGCGTTCCCAGGAACCACCACACCTGCCAGGGTTGAAAGATCGGAGACGCCGCGCTGACCGACGCCGCGGCGCGCAACTGGCCTGTGAAGCCACCGCCGGCGAGGACGAGCGGCGCGAGGACCACCGCGACCACGCCACCGGAAATCGCGATCGCCCTGACCCGGCCGGCCGGTAGCGCCAGGAGAACCGGGCCGACGGCGACGAGTGCCCATTCCTTGTTGGCGATCGCGAGGCCCAACAGGAGCCCCGCCCAGCCGCTCCGACCGCGCATCGCCACAAGCACTGCGGCGATCGCCAGGCCGGCACTCAGCAGGTCCTCAGGATGACCGATCTCGCCGGCTCGAATCGTGATCGGGTTGGCCACGAAGAGGGCGAGAAGCGCACCGCGGGCAAGGCGCGATCTGTGCAGGCCTCGCATCTGACCGACGATCACGATGCCGACCCCCGCCGCGACGAGGAGACACGGCAACGAGACCATCCGGTAGACGGCGACCGGGCCTCCGCCCCACAGCCCGGGCACGAGAGCGAACGGTGCCCTCAGAATTAACGAGCCGCCATAAGCGGGCGCCGCCGTGAGGAAGGACAGAACGTGTCCTTGGATCAGCGCGTCGATCGCTGGTCGAGCCTCGTCGTCGTAGTCATTCCAGGCCACGTCGTAGAAGCCGAGCCACGCGATCACGAGGATCCCGAGCGCGGACATCGCCAGGACGAAGGCGTAGTTGGACAGGCGTTTCGGCATCACGGGTCATATCGGCCGCGACCTCCGCGCGCTCAAACCGCACGACCTGGCCCGCGATCGAGTCTGCGCCGTCGTGGCGCGGTCACTCGACTCCGGCGGTCGGAGCGATCCCGGCGATCACCCATCGCCCCGGGACCGCGGCTACCAGGAACCGCTCTGTGTCACTGCGCTCTTCGTGAAGCCGCCGATCACGTCGCAGCCCCCCGCGCTGGCGTTGCCGGCCGCTACGGTGCACGTACGCGAGACGACCCCGGCGTCGTGGGTGACGGTGAAGCTGTCCCCGGTCGGGATCGAGATGACCGTCACCGCGTACCCGAGCCTGTTCCCGGTCGCGGCCGGAGTGCCGCCGGGACCAGTGACCGAGCTGAGGAATGCCCTGCCCGGCCCCGTGGACGTGGTCGGAATCGAGGGCTCCGTCACCGCAAGAGTCGCCGTTGAGACGGTCGCGTAGCTCCCGCCGTCATCGGTGGATATCGTCTCCGCGGTTGTCTGCGCCGTCCGGACGAGCTCCTTCGCCGACGCGTCGCTGGCCTTCGACTGCTGGTTGAGGAACGACGGGATCGCGATCGCCGCGAGAATGCCGATGATCAGGACCACGATGAGAAGCTCGATCAGCGTGAAGCCGGTCTCGGCGGAGCCGCGTCGCGTCATGTTGCGGAGCATTAGGAATCCTCCTGGGATCCTCTGGCGTTGGTCGGGCGCCAGCTCCGTGGGTCGTCCTGCCGCGGTCACGGCAACCCGGCTATCTCGACGTACCTCCGCCGGAGGCACGGGAGACCCGTGGCTTTGCGTCACACCCTCGCGAGTGTTTTGCCATTGGCACCTCGGCTCTGGCTTGCCCCATGGATCGACCGGGCACGAGGTGCGGTGTAGCGACGGAGCCCGCGACGTGGACGTCTGTCGTAGACCGAGCGCTCGCCCACTCGGCGCTGCCTAACGCCCGTCACCGGGCAGCGAGTCTGAGCTCAATAGCGGGCAGCCAGCGACCGGTGCCGTCGGTGGACGTCGCGGCTCCGACCGTGATCGGCTCGAGGCGTCGGCCGCACGAAAAGAGCGGGCGGGCCGATGGCCCGCCCGCTCTGAGTTTGCTCGACCTGCCTGCTACTTGCCTACCAGGATCCGGCACCGGTGTGCGCACCGGCGGCCGTGATCTGGCAGCCGCCTGCGGTCGCGTTGCCGGCCGGGACGTTGCAGCTGCGCGTCACAACGCCCGCGTTCTGTGTGACCGTGAACGTGTCGTTGGTCGGCGTCGATGTGACCGTGACGGCATAACCTGTCGGGCTTCCCGTAGAACCCGTTCCGTCCGGAGCAGTGACCGCACTCAGGTAAGCGTTGCCGGCGCCCGACGTGCTCGTCGGGATCGACGGCTCTGTCGCAGTAAGCGTCGCACTCGACACAGTCGAGTAGCTACCGCTGTTGTCTGTGGCGATCGTCTCTGCGGTCGTCTGAGCCGTCCGGGCCAGCTCCTTGGCCGAAGCGTCGCTGGCCTTGCTCTTCTGGTTGAGGAACGACGGGATCGCGATCGCCGCGAGAATACCGATGATCAGAATCACGACGAGAAGCTCAATCAGCGTGAAACCCTTCTCGTCCTTCGCACGCTGACGCACCTTGTAAAACATTTCAACCTTCCTCGGTTCGTGCTGCGTCATAACAGTCCCTCTGCCAGTGACCGCAAACGCGAGTCTGGTCAGCAGGGTGGCGACGGCCGCCGCGGCACTGGACTTCACTTGATGCGGCGGTGTGGAGCCGACGACGAGGCGACCACCGTGGCCGCCTCGTGTCGCGTGACTCGCGAGCCTCTCGTGAGACCGACGCGAGTGAGTCAGTAGTCGCTTACCAGGACCCGGCGCCGGTGTGTGCGCCAGCAGCGGTAATCTGGCAGCCGCCTGCGGTCGCGTTGCCCGACGGGACGTTGCAGCTGCGGGTGACAACTCCTGCATTCTGCGTGACCGTGAACGTATCGCCGGTCGGCGTCGAGGTGGTCGTCACGGCGTAGCCCGTCGCGCTACCATTCGCGGCCGGTGTGCCACCCGGGCCGGTGACCGAGCTGAGAAACGCATTGCCGGCACCCGACGAACTCGTCGGGATCGAGGGCTCGGTCGCAGTCAGCGTCGCGCTGGAGACAGTCAGGTAGCTACCGCTGTTGTCCGTCGCGATCGTCTCTGCCGTGGTCTGAGCGGTACGGGCCAACTCCTTCGCCGACGCGTCGCTCGCCTTGCTCTTCTGGTTGAGGAACGACGGGATCGCGATCGCGGCGAGGATGCCGATGATCAGGATCACGACGAGCAGCTCGATGAGTGTGAAGCCCTTCTCGTCCTTGGCACGCTGGCGCATCTTGTAAAGCATGAATCCTCCTGGATCCGCTTGGCTTGTAGATGGAGTGCCAGCTCCTTGAGTGTCGATGGCCGATGTTTCGGCAGCCCGGCTATCTCACAAGACCTTGCGGTCAAGTCGAGATCCGTGGCTTTGCGTCACACCCTCGCGAGCGCTTTGCCTTTGGCACCTCGGCTCTGGCTTCCTGCCCCATTGATCGGCTGCACCTGAGCCGAACATGAGGGTCTGGACGAAAGTCGTACACCACCCCCGTGGGGCCGCCTCGGTCGGCCGGCTCGAAACAGTGCGTCTAACGGACGCGCTCAGGCAGGTGGAGCGGCGCCGGCGGCGGCCGACTCGCGCCAGCGAGCCTGTGCGTCGTGACCGGCGAGGCGCACGCCGCTGCCCTCGCACCACGGGCACGGAACGAGCTTCGCCTCACCACCGAGGCTCGAGATCACCTGGCCGGCGCCACGGCAGGCCAGGCAGTCATCGGAGCGGCTCGGGGAGTCTGTCTCGTCTGCCATCGGTGGCGAGCGTAGCGGGTGTCGCCTGCGATCATGCCCGCCGGTGGCCCGTCCCGCGACGCAAGAGGCTGAGAAACCCGCGCGGGACGACGACTCTCGAGCGATCGACGCTCCGGGCCGCCTGCCGAGCAGCGCTGCGGCGTTGGTAGCCTTGGCCCTGATCACGGCAGCCGCGGCGACGCTGCGCCTGAGCTCGCTCCGTGCGGTCCCGCCCGACCCGTTCTACGACGCCGCCGTGCGGAGCATGTCGCAGTCGCTGCACAACTTCTTCTTCGGCGCCTACGAGCCGGCCGGAAGCGTCTCGATCGACAAGCCGCCGATCGACCTCTGGCTCCAGGTCGTCTCGGTGAAGCTGTTCGGGTTCGGCCCGGTGGCCCTCAAGCTGCCCCAGGCGATCGCCGGGACGCTCGCCGTCCCCCTGCTCTACGACGCCGTGCGCCGGGTCTTCGGCTCGCTCGCCGGCCTCGCGAGCGCGCTCGTCCTCGCGGTCCTGCCGATCGCCGTGCTGACGGCGCGGAGCGACACGATGGACTCGGTGATGATGCTGCTCAGCGTGCTGGCGCTCTGGCTGCTCGTGCGCTTCATGCAGGACCAGCGGGCGCGGTGGCTCTACCTCGCGGCCGCTGCGATGGGCCTGGCGTTCAACGTGAAGCTGTTCCAGGGACTCGTCGGACTCCCGGCCCTGGCCCTGCTCGCGTGGTCGGCCGGGTCCACCAGGCGGCTTCGGCGCCTCGGGCTGGCCAGCGGCGTCTTCGTCGCGGTCGCGCTGGCCTGGCTGACGGCGACGCTGGTCGTCCCGAACGCCCCCTATGCGATCGGCTCGACGAACGGGTCGGCGTGGAACGCGGCGTTCGTCTTCAACGGCTATGACCGGATCGCGAGCCCAGCGACTCAGTCGGCTCTCAACGGCCCCGATTCGACCGGCCCGACCAAGCCGGCCGGTAACAGCGAGCAGCAGCGGGCGACCGTCCCGATCGGCACGCCCTCGGCGCTGCGGCTCTTCGATCACGACGGCCCGCTCTCGGGTCTGCGCCTCGGCTTCGTCCTGCTGGCTGCGCTCGGCCTCGGCCTCGCCGCGCTGATCGCGTCGCTGCGCATCGCCGAGCAACGTGTCGTGGCCGCGTCCCTGCTCGTGTGGCTGGGGACCGGGGTCGTCCTGTTCAGCGCGATGGCCCGGCTGCACCCTCGCTATACCGACGGCTTCACGCCGGCCGTCGCCGCAGCCGCCGGCATCGGGCTGGCCTGGATCGCACGGAAGGCGTCGGCGAACGGGCCCGGCGGGCTTGCCTGCCGGCTCGTCGGCGGGCTGACCGCGGTCGGCCTCGTCCTCTACGGACACTTCCTGCTCGGCGGGGGCAGCGATATCTGGAAGCTCACGGCACTGGCCGCAATCGCGGCGATCCTCGCGGCGATCGTCCCGCTGCCGGCGTCGCTCGCCCAGAGCCGTCCTCTGCGCGGGCCGGTGCTCGCCGGGGCGCTCGCCGTCGCGACGCTCGTGATGCCGGTGGCGATCGCACGCGGGCTCGCCATCCACCACGAGGACGACGCTGGTCACGTCGGCGCGATGGCCCCGTCGCAGACCGCCTCGCTCAGCGCATACCTGCACGCTCACGGGGACGGCGCTCACTACGAGCTGGCGAGCGCCGCGGCGACTCAGGCCGGCGCGCTGATCGCCCGCGATGGCCTGCCGGTGCTCGTGCTGACGTCATACAACGCCCGCCCCCTCGTGCCCGTCAGCCGACTTGCCGAGCTCGTCGCGAGCGGCGCCGTTCGCTACGCACTGCTCGAGGGCGGCTGCGGTCCTCGGACCTCGCGCCAGCTGGCCCAGTGCTCGAGCGACGCAGCGTGGGTACGCGCCCACGGACAGGATGTCTCGAAAGCGGCGGGATTGACCCGTCCAAGACTCCTCTGGCGCCTGAGAAGACGCTAATTTCCAGTCCATGCCAGCGAACGCCCCGACGCTCGAGATCCTCGTCGTCGACGACGAGGTCGCCCTGCGCGAGATGCTCGAGCGCTCGTTCACCCGCGAAGGTCACCGCGTGACGGCGGTGGCAGACGGGACATCGGCGATCGAACGGGCCGGGAGCGACCATTTCGACGTGATCCTGCTCGATGTCGCGCTGGGGTCGGGCCCCAACGGATACGACGTCTGCCGGACGCTGCGAGCCCGCCGGAATGTCGTGCCAATCATCATGCTGACGGCGCTCGACAGCGAGGCTGACGCGGTGCAGGGGCTCGAAGCCGGAGCTGACGACTACGTGACGAAGCCGTTCGGCCTGGCCGAGCTCCGCAGTCGCATCCGGGCCGTCCTGCGCAGGGCCGGCCCCCGCGGCCTCGGCGGGTTGGGTGGCGAGGTGCTGAAGATCGCCAGTATCAAGCTCGACCGGGCACAGCGCGAGGTCAGCGTCGACGGAGTCCCCGCGAAGTTGACGTTCTCCGAGTTCGAGCTCCTCTCGTGCCTGATGTCCGAGCCGCAGCGCCTCTTCAATCGCCAGGAGCTCCTCCGTGCGATCTGGGGGGATTCGGCCTACCGGGATCCGCGGGCGATCGACGTTCACATCCGCCACCTCCGCGAGAAGCTTGAGCAGCGGCCAGACGAGCCGCGTCTGATCCTCACCGTGCGGGGCGCCGGGTACCGCTTCGCGGAGCGCTGATGCGCCATTTCGGCCTCCGTCCGCGCCTCCTCGCCGCGCTGGTCCTGACGAGCGCGGTATCGCTGGGGTTCGCGGCTATCGCGCTGCTCTCGCCCCTGAAGAACAGCCTGCGTCAGGACAGCACGACGACCGTCCTGGCGACGGTCGGCGCGGCGATGCCCGGCTTCGAGGAGATCGACCCTGACCCGGCGACGCCCGGGCAACTCAACCCGGCCTCCCTGAGAACCCAGGTACGCTCGCTAGAGCTCCGCTCGGGCGGGCGGGTCGCGGTCTTCGACTCGCAGCTGAAGCCAGTCGAGAACTCCGACCTCGACCCCGACCTGCCGCTGTCGGTCAGCGACGTTGCGCTCAGCCTGAAGACGCACCGCCGACTCAACCTAATCGACCACGGCGACCTCGTCGTCACGCAACCCGTCGAGATCCTCCACCAGCCGTACGTCGTCGAGCTGCGAAAGCATCTGGAATACGTCCAGGAGGCGACGCGTGTGGTCGGCAGCGTCTTCCTCAAGGCAGCCGCCGTCGGCCTCGCGGTCGCCCTGCTGCTGGGGATCGGGCTCTCGGCCACGCTCGTGCGCCGCCTCGAGCGCCTGCGCGACGCGACGCGCAACCTCGACCGCGGCGGAATCGACGCCGTCCTCAAACCGGACGACAGCCCACACGACGAGATCGGCGAGCTGACCCGTGCGTTCATCGGTCTGCAGGAACGCCTGCGCCACCAGGAGAGCGCGCGGCGGGCGTTCGTAGCCACCGCGTCGCACGAGCTGCGGACGCCGCTGGCTTCGCTGGACGGGATGCTCGAGTTGCTGGCCGACGACCTCGCCGGCGACCCGATCGATGTCGACGACGCCCGGCGGCGACTGACTCACGCCCAGGAGCAGTCTCGCCGACTCGGCAATCTCGCAGCCGATCTGCTCGACCTCAGCCGGATCGATGCTGACGTCGAGCTGCGGAGCGAGCCGATCGAGTGCTTCGAGCTGGCGCGGGCCGTCGCGGCCGAATTCGACCGCCGGGCGTCCGAGCGTGACGTCAGCCTGAGCATCGAACCCGCGACGATGTCGTGCTGGGCCGAGGGTGATCCGGGTAGCGTGGCACGGATCGTGCGCATCCTGCTCGACAATGCGCTCCGCGCCGCGCCATCCGAGTCCACCGTGAGCGTGGCGATCGACGGCGCCAGACAGTGGACCCAGATCGAGGTCCGCGACCGGGGACCAGGGGTTCTGCCGGCCGAGCGCGACCTGATCTTCGAGCGCTTCCAGCGCGGCAGCGGCCGCGGCGGCGAAGGGGGCTTCGGACTCGGCCTGGCGATCGGCCGGGAGCTCGCCACGAGAATGGGCGGCTCGCTCGAGCTCGTCGACGACGCTCAGGACGGAACGGTCTTCCGGCTGCGGCTGAAGACGGCCCTCGTGGCGGTGGCGGTGTGAGCGCGGAGCTCGTCGAGCTGGCCGAACGAGCGCGTCGGGTCGGGCGAATCGGTGTCGACACGGAGTTCGTCGGCGAGGGCCACTACAGGACCCTGCTCTGCCTGATCCAGCTGGTCGTCGAGGACGACGCGGGCCTGACGGTCCTCGTGGTCGATACGCTCGATCACTCGATCGACCTCGCTGCGCTGGCCGCGGTGCTCGCCGACCCGGAGGTCGAGGTCGTCGTCCATGCGGGGCGCCAAGACGTCGCGCTGCTGCGCCGGTGCCTGCCGACCGAGGTCACGCGACTCTTCGACACGCAGATCGCCGCGGGGTTCGCGGGTTTGCCGGCTCAGGCCGGCTACGACACGCTGCTGCGCGAGGTGCTTGGCGTCAATGTGCAGAAGACGGCGAGCTACACCCGCTGGGATCGGCGTCCGCTCAGCGACGAGCAGGTTGGCTACGCGCGGGAGGACGTTCTCCACCTGCTCGACCTCTCGACCGAGCTGCAGCGGACGCTCGCGGCAAGCGGTCGCCTGGAGTGGGCGCGCGAGGAGTGCCGCGCGCTCGAGCACGCGAGCGACTCGCGCGATCCAGACCAGGTCTTCGCCCGGCTGCCGCGGATCAACTCGCTGAAGGCGTCCGCCCGGGCCGTGGCGCGTGAGCTTGTCGAATGGCGGGAGCGTGTCGCCGCCGATCAGGACCGGCCGGCGTCGACGGTGCTCAACGACGCCGCGGTCGTCGAGCTCGCCAAGCGGCGACCGCGGTCGGCCTCGGAGCTCGACCAGATCCGCGGCGTAAACCCGGGAAGCCTGCGCCGTCGCGGGGCCGAGCTGCTGGCGGCGATCGACCGGGGCACGCGGCGCGATCCGATTCCGGCCGAGGCGCAGCACCACGAGCCGAACTCACCGCTCGACGCCCCGCTGATCGCCCTCTGCGAAGCCCTCGTCCGGGCACGGGCGCTCGAGGGCCAGCTCGCGTACGAGCTGATCGCCGCGCGGGCCGACCTCCAGCGCATCGTCACCAGCGTGCGAGCCGGGCGCGGCGAGCCTCAGCTCCGGACGCTCGACGGCTGGCGTCGCGAGCTGGTTGGCGCCGAGCTGCTCGAGCTGCTCGGAGGCCGCCACGCGCTGGCGGTCGGCGCCGACGGGCGACTTGCGGTGAGTGCGGCCGTCCAGGTAGGCTGACGCCCCGCCTATGGGAAAGCGCGACGCGGCCGGCCGGGTCGTCATACAACGGTCCCGCGCTCGGCGGGCACAGCAGGCCGCTCTGGCGATCGCGTGTATAGCGCTCGCCTGTGTGCTCCCGGCGAGCGCCGTGGCCTCGGTCTCACAGAGCTCGATCTTCCAGGACGACGACCTCCTGATCTACAACACGACGGCCGGCACCCAGCAGACGATGCAAACGCTGGCGCTGCTCGGGGTCCAGAGCATTCGCGTCTCGGTCTACTGGCGAGTGGTCGCCCCGGACCCGCTGTCGACGACGCGGCCGGCCAACTTCGACGCGTCGGACCCGGCCGCCTACCCGGCCGATGCTTGGTCTCGCTACGACCAGGTCGTCGAGGACGCCCACGCCCTGGGAATCGCCGTGAATCTCGACATCACGTCCCCGGCGCCGCTCTGGGCGACCCAGACGCCGGATCGGGCCGACATCGCCAACACCTACGACCCGTCGGGCCCCGAGTTCGGGGCGTTCGTGCACGCGGTGTCCGAGCGCTACAGCGGCACCTACGTGCCGCCACCGCCCGCCAGTTCCACTCCCACTCCGGCCCCTACACCGTGCGTTGGTCTGCTCGGCTGCCTGTTCAACCCGAACGGCACTGGTAGCAGCCCAGCCCCTCCACCGCCGCCGATCGTCACGACCACGCCGCTCCCGCGCGTGAGCAGCTGGTCGATCTGGAACGAGCCCAACCAACCGGGATGGCTGACGCCACAGTGGGCTCCGGACGCGGCCGGTCACCTGGTCGAGCGCTCGCCGGCGCTCTACCGGAGCCTCGTCAACGCCGGCTACGCGTCGCTCCTGCAGACCGGGCACGGCTCGGACACGATCTTGATCGGCGAGACCGCCCCGAAGGGCCTCTCGGTGCGCGGCGAGACCCGGGCGATCTCACCGCTGCTGTTCATCCGCGATCTGTACTGCGTCAACTCGAAGCTCCAGCCGCTGGCCGGCTCGCGGGCCTCCGCGCTTGCCTGCCCGGTGACTGCCGCCCAGTCGGCGGCCTTCCCCGCGCAGAACCCCGGGCTCTTCAAGGAGACGGGCTGGGCCCATCACCCGTATGAGCTGACCTTCGCTCCGACGGTCTCGACGAAGAACTCGGACTTCGTGACGATCGCCAACCTGAGCCGGCTCGGGACGACCTTCGACGGCATCGAGCGGGCATATCACCGCTCCCGCCAGATCCCGTACTACCTGACCGAGTTCGGCTACATGAGCGACCCGCCGAGCCCGGTCGGGGTCTCGCTCAGCCAGCAGTCGGCCTTCCTGAACCAGGCGGAGTTCATCGCCTACAGCAACCCCCGAGTCCGCGATCTCTCGCAGTTCCTCCTGCAGGACTCACCGCCGATCGCGTGCACCCGATGCTCGGATCCAGGCGGGTATGGCTCGAGCTTCGAGACTGGCCTGGAGTTCCAGGGCGGCAAGCCGAAGCCGAGCTTCGCGGCCTACCGGATGCCGATCTTCCTGCCGTCACCGACCGTGAAGAAGGGCGCCAAGCTGCGCGTCTGGGGACTCGTCCGCCCGGCTCCGCACGGCGCCGCGGTCAGCGTCGCGATCCAGTTCCGTCCGGGGACGACGGGCGCGTTCAAACGGATCGCGACCGCCCGGACCAAGTCGCATCCGGCCTATCTCGACACGCACGTCAGCCTGACTCGGTCGGGACAGCTCCGCCTGGCCTGGCGGGATCCGACGACCCACGCAGTGATCTACAGCCGGGACGTCAGCGCCACCGTGAGGTGACGCGTGGTTGGGCCGAGCGGTCTGGGACACCGGACAGCGCATCGCCGTGACCGGACCCGACAGCGTGGCTACAGGTTCCAGAACCTCGCAACAGCGTGAGATCAGTGCTTCGCCGGGGGCGAGACCGGGGAGCGGTTCACGCTCACCGCCGACCGCCGGCAGTCGTCGAACTGGTTTCACTGCGACGCCGGCGGGCCGTGCCGGTCGAAGAGGCGCGAAACGCCGCCGCTCGCCATGCGGCGGATGCCGGCCTGCTCCGAGATCTTTGTTCGTTGCGGACACGACGGACGAGCATGAGGGCCCTCTGCTGGACACGTCGTTCTGTCGCCAAGGAGTCAAGCCGAGCGCTTGGCCAGATGCCCGGGGTCACTGAGACCGACGTCTCAGTCGTCACCCTGGCCGAGCTGACGATTGGAGTACTGGTGGCGGCGGATGGCGACCGGGCCGGCCGTGTCGCGACGTTGTCGGCGGTCGAGTCAACCTGGGACCCGCTCCCCGTGGACGCGGAGGTTACGCGAGCGTTCGGGCGGATAGTGGCTGACCTGCGGGCCCGGGAGCGCCGCGTGCCCATCCTCGACGCGCTGATCGCCGCGACTGCGATCGTCCAGGGAATCCCCGCCGTCACGCAGGACCGCGACTACGACGCGATTCTCGGCCTCGACGTTGTGCGGGTATTGAGGGAAGGGCCCGCCGCGACCGCCGACTCACTTGGTGAGTGTCGGGCGTCAACCCCCGGGCAGCTGAGGACCTCCTCCGCACGCGCACGCTCCCCGGCCATCTTGGAAGGCGTATCGCGATCAGTCAGCTAGGCCGGCGCCGACAGACGCGCAGGTCGCGCCTGTGTCCTGCGAACCATTCTGACCGGGGAAGGGGAGGCTGTCGTCGGAGCTCTGCCGATGACCCTCTTCGCTACGCCGCGATCTGCGAGCGCGACGTCAGCGCAAGCGTGAAGTGACACCGGGCCACCGCCGACGCGACACTCGTCGTGCGCGCTGCTCGGCAGGTCCAGGGTGCCCAGCATCGCCGCTCGTCCCCGCTCAACAGCCGCTCGTCGGATCTGGCTCGGGGAGCGGATAGACCGGCGTGCACTCGGTGTACTGGCTGACGTGGAACACGCCGACGGCGTTGGCCAAGGAGTAGTTGTTGAGGCTGACGTTCTCGAGCAACGTCGCGGCGTTCAGCGTGACGTTGTCGCCGATGGCGTTGCCTTCGAATACGAGGCCGCTGATCGTGACGTCGCTCGTCGGCGCGTAGAGGAACATCGACTCGGTCAGGCTGCCGCCGATCGTGACGGTCGTCCCGTGCGCGGTCCCGTTCCCGACGACGTAAAGCTGGAACTGACTCGAACCGGTCAGGCTCGTGACGCCGCCGACCAGATTGGACACGCCGACCGTGCTGTTGAAGTTGCCCTGGTTGGAGCCGAGGCCGTTGCCCGAGCACCGGCTCGACGTCGGGCTGTCGATGAAGACGCGGACCGGGGTCGAGGTGCTCGACGTGATGTTCGCGGTGACGCTGCCGCCGGTCGCGTTGAAGTTGCAGAGGATGTAGTCCCCAGGCGTCAGCGTCATCGTGTTGCGGGTCAGGGTGACGGTGTTCGTCGTCGGATCGTACGCCCTCGTCCCGCCACCGCCGTTGTTGCCTCCGAGCGTCGTCGCGGTCACGCCACTCGGGAGGCTCGGGACGACGCAGGCGCTTGGGCAGCCGGTGTCGTCGACGCTCACTGCCTGCCGACTGACCGAGCTGGCCTGAGGGGTGAACGTCTCCAGCACCGGCAGGAAGACGTCCGCCTTGCTGAAACCCCCGCCGTAGGTCACGTTTGCGGTGAGGCCGCTCAGGTTGAGGAGGTTGGTGCCGGTGATGGTCGCGGCCTTGAGACCCAGACATATCACCGGGCAGACCCCGGGGATCGAAAGGTTGCCATTCGTCCGCATGTCGCCGGTCACCGCGATCACTGCGCCATTGAGCGTCAGGTTGCCGGCGGCCTCGATGAGTTGAAACGGATCGACCGGGGCGAGCGTCGCCATCACGCGGCGCACCACGCAGCCGGAGGTCGGAGCCGTCGCCAGCGTCGGTCGACTGGATGAGCAGGTCGATGAGTTGCCGTTGTCCTCGACGCCGACGGCGACGACCTTCGGATGGAGGACGACGTTCGGGCCGACCGTCGTGGCGCCGCCGACCTGCTGCATCTCGTAGAAGGCGTGGTTGCCGACCTGGACCGTGTCGCTGATCGGGCTGGAGACACCCGATCCGTCGGGAAGCGCGCACGCCCCGGTGGCAAGGTTCGCCTCGGCCTGTACCGTGAAGGCCGTGATCACACCGGAAAGACTGGTCTGCGGGATCACGCAGTCTGCCACGTTGGCCAGAGCGCCGCTGAGCAGGCCCGCGGTGAAGTTGACGTTCGAGAGATTGATCTGGTTGAACCGGTAGATACCCTGATCCACTCCGGCGTCGGCCGCCTGGAGCGCACGCTGGCTGCGCGTGTCGCGGGTTGTATGACTGCGTGAGTCGAGCGTCTCGACGAGAGCTACCGTCGCGAAGGCCAGGGAGACGATCAGGACGAGCAGCGCGATGATCATCACGAACCCCTCCTCACCGGACGCCCGCTGGCGCAGCGCGTTCGAGGCCCGACGACAGCTGCTGCAGCGCTGGTTCATGACACGTTCACCCCGAGGCGCAGCCCGTTGGCAGCGTTGACCTGGTCCGACGGGACTGGGTTGGCGATCACGGTCGACAGATACTCGGGCGTGTTCGGCCCGACGTCCTTGCGAGTCCCGAGAGCGTTCAGCTGCACCGCGACGATGACCCGCCGAACGTCGGTATCAGTCGTCCCGGTGGCTCCGCCGGTCGCACCGGTGCAAAGGCCGCCCGGAGTGCTTCCCTGGCAGACGTCCGTCACTTGCGTGACGAACGTGTAGACCGTTGCGGTCGTTGAGCCGACCGTCACGTTCGGCTGGATCGGGGTGACCGCGCCGCTCGCGCTCTGGACAAGCGGCTCGGTCACGAGCACGGTTCCGGGACTCTGGTAGTTCTCCTCGACCTCCCAGTGCAGCAGGTCGCTCGTGATGAAGTCCGTCGGGTTGCTCGGGTCGCTGTCGAGGCCCGCCTTCGTCGGGATCGACGTCATGGCGAGCGCGCCAAAGCCGTTCTGGCTTACCGCCTGGCGCACCTTCTCGATCTGAGATTGGGCGATCGACAGGAGAGTGACCTGTCGTCCGTTGGCCAGCGCGCTGGTGTTCGACTGCACGAACAGGTCGGCGCTCGCCCCGACCACGATCAGCGAGATCAAGAGCGTGATCATGACCTCGATCAGGGTCAGGCCTGATTCGCCGGCCGCACGTCGGACGCCTCGCACGTTCACGACCATGCCCTCAGGTTGACGCCGGTCGTGACGGCGGCGGTACCCGAGCCCCTGACCACAACCTTGGCGTTGGGATCGTTCTGGCTGATCGCCTCGACGGCCAGGTTGACAGCCACGTAGACGGGGAAGCTCGGCGGAGACCCGGGTGGAGTGCCGCTGATCGCGGTGCCGATCGTGTTACCGGTCGTCCCGGTCGGGGTGATCGTCGCTGAGGAAACGCCGGCGACCTCGGACTGCTGGTTGCCGGCAACCGTGCACGACCCGCTGGCAAGCGCGGCCGTCGGCGCGACGCAGGTGCGGGTGCAGGACCCCGGCACGCCGCCGCTTGCCGCGGTACACGACCAGGTGAGGTGGTCGCAGGTGGTCGCTCCGGAGCATCCTCCGGCGGGGGCGATGTAGAAGCTCGCGGAGAACGCGGCGCTCACTCCGGTCGTGTAGGTGATCACGACAGGCGTGTCGTTGCCGAGCGTCGCGGTCGAGTCAGCGTTGTTCTGAGCCTCGCGAATGTCGCGCGTGAACAGGGCGAGGCCGGTCTCGGCCTGGCGTGTCGCGAAAGTCCGGCTGGACACTCCGTCCTGCTGGTCGATCGAGACGATCAGGAAGGTCATCAGGCCACCCGCGAGGACGAGCCCCGCGGCCATCGCAACGAGCAGCTCGATCAGGGTGAAGCCGTCCGCTGAGCGGAGCGAAGGGCGAGAGCGGTGGTTGTGGAGGGAGGTCGACATCGAAGCTGAGCGGAGGAACGGGGTTCGTCCGGCTAGGTCAAGTGTCGGCGCACGGCCGATGGTCCTTGAGTCCAAATCGCAGGGCGATGCAACTTCCGTCCATGCGGCGGAGCGACCGCCCGCGCGCAGCGACTCGCCTCGCCCAGGCACACGACGCCCCCGAAGCCACCCGGTGCCGAGCCCCCGCTGTTGCCACGAGGGCTCTGCGGCCCCGGACCTCTTGTCGCTTGCGGCCGCCGGCAGGTGACCGGCCTTCCCTCCAACCCGGAACCGACGGGGGACGGCGGTCCCCCGGCGCGCGTACGCCGCGGGCCAGAGCCCGCTGCGAACCCGCTAAGCCGCCGGGATCAGTGCCGTCGGCATACGCTCAGCTAACCGCCGGCGGTCTGCCACCCTCGGTGGGACAGCTCCGGCTCCCCGGCTCGCCTCAATAACCGCCGGCGATGCAGGCGCCGGCGGAGCCGAACAGATCCTTGAAGATCTTTGCCGGCGCGACCGAGCAGCTGAAGCCGCCGACCCCGTAGGCGGTCACCCGCCACTTGCCGTTGAGCGTGTGGAGCAGGGCCTTCGACGCGCCCGACTTGTGCGAGGTCAGCTTGACCAGGGCGTAGCTGTGGTTGGCCGTCGAGACGACGATCTTCGAGACCTTGGCGTCCGACGGGGCCTTCGAGTGCTTCGCGTGAATATACGTATGCATCACCTTGTCGATCGCCGAGTGCTCCTTCTTCGTGGGCGCCCGGTGGGCGAGCGCCGGTGAGGCGCCGAGGACGAGCAGGCTGGCCAGGGCGAGGAGGATCGGGAGGCGTCGCATAAGCCGGCAGGGTAGCGGTCGCACCGGATCGGCGCGTCGCGTCCGGTTCGGGCGCTCTACTCTGGAGGTAGGCCGACCCGCCATCGGCCGCCAACCGCGATTCACGAGAGGAAGCACCAGCATGACCGAAGCGAACGTGATCACCGCCGAAGGCCTGAGCGCCTTGAACGCAGAACTCGAGGAGCTCGAAGGCCCAAGTCGCCGGGAGATCGCCGAGCGCATCAAGACCGCCCGGGAGTGGGGCGACCTGAAGGAGAACAGCGAGTACCACGACGCCAAGAACGACCAGTCGCACCTCGAGCGCAAGATCGCGATGCTCCGCGAGCGGATCTCCCGGTCGGAGATCATCGAGCCCGAGGCGACCGGCACGGGCACCGACGGGGTCGTCTCGTTCGGCTCGACGGTCGTCGTCGCCGACGAGGCCGGCGGCGAGCAGACCTGGACGCTCGTCAGCTCGCACGAGGCCGCTCCCAAGGAGGGCCGCCTGTCGATCGAGTCGCCGGTCGCGAAGGCGCTGACCGGCCGCCGGGCCGGCGACACGACGACGATCGCCCTCCCCCGCGGGGCCCGGACCCTGCGGATCGTCAGCGTTACCTGAGCAGAGCCGACCGCCCGACCCAGGTCCTCGACGTCCACGGCGCGCGGGTTCTCGAGGCCCGGGCCGGCGGCGGTGTGGTCGAGATCGTCGCGCCGTACGCCAGCAGGCCGTTGCGGTAGACGCACTGGAACTGGCCGAGCCCGCCCGGGCTGATCGTGTAGGTCGCCGTGGTAACGTCGTCACAGTTGCCGTGGGCCCTGCTCGCGCGCCAGGCGGTCTCGGTCGACTTTCCGAGCGCCAGCACGGGCGCCCAGGTCGGGACGCTCAGACCGAGCACCTCGCCCGGCGCAACGGCGAGCGGCTCCGCCAGCTTGAAGACGGAGGTCTCTCCCAGCAGCGGCGCCAGCGCGACCAGCGGCGTCACGCCGACCACCCGGAACCGGTAGTTGGATCCCTGGCGCAGGATGACCAGCGCCGCATACGGGAACCCGCCGGCCAGCTGGTCGAAGAAGTTGATCTCGTCGGCGTCGGGCTTGGATAGGGTGATCGTCCAGCTCACGACGACGCCGGCGTGACCGACGACCATCGCGTTGTGGCTACCCGCCACCGCTGCCTGGAAGCCGGTCGTCCGGGTCAGCGCCTGGCAGGGGAGTCCGGGGCAGCTGGGGGAACCGGGCGAAGCCGCCGTGCCGAGTCGCTGGACGGCCGCCCCTGCGCTTGTCGACCACGAGAGGACGCCGACCGCGGCCAGCGTGCCCAGTGCGGCGCGGGTGCCGACGACCCTCCGCGACGACTGAGCGCCGTCGGGCGCCGATCTGTCGAAGCTCGCCCTGGCTGGACGTGAACGGTTCGATGACATTTTCGCAGCGCAAGAGTACGGAATGTCGGGCTGCCGCGAGACGGCGGCGTCTGGCGCGTCATCGCGTCGGCCTCGCCGGTTCGCGGGCTACGATTGGTGTGGATGCGCCCGGCCGCCCTGCTCGACATCGACGGAACGCTCGTCGACACCAATTATCAGCACGCGCTCGCGTGGTACCGGGCGTTCCGCGAGCACGGCCTGGTCTTCCCGATCTGGCGGCTCCACCGGCACATCGGCATGGGCGGAGACCAGCTGGTCGAGGCGATCGCCGGCGAGGACGTCGACCGCGAGCACGGGGATTCGATCCGCGCCGTCGAGAAGGACCGCTACCACGAGCTGATCGGCGAGGTCGAGCTGATGCCGGACGCGCGGCGCCTGATCACCCGGCTCAGCGACCGCGGCCACGCGGTGGTGCTCGCGAGCTCGGCCAGCGCCGAGGATCTCGCGCACTACCGGGGGATGCTCGACGTCGACGAGTCGATCGCCGACGCGACGTCGAGCGACGATGTCGAGGAGACGAAGCCGGCGCCCGACCTGATCCAGGCGGCGATCGCCAAGGTCTCGGACGGCGCGGACGCCGTGATGGTCGGCGACTCGACCTGGGACTGCGAGGCCGCCCAGCGGGCGGGCATCCCGTCGATCGCCCTGCTGACCGGCGGCTTCGGCGAGGACGAGCTCCGGGCGGCCGGGGCGAGCGCGGTGTTCGAGTCGCTCGGCGCCCTGCTCGAGCGGATCGACGAGACGCCGCTCAGATGAGGCTGTCGCCCTTGGGCGGGATCACCCACATCTTCTTGGCCATCGTGTCGAGCGTCTGCGGGTCGAGGTCGGCGATCTTCTCGAAGCCGGCCTTCTCCATCAGCCGCACGAGGTCCCCCCACGCGCGGGCGACCGGCAGCACGCGGTTCATGCCCCAGCCGGCGACGTCCTTGAGCTCCTTGGCCCGGGCTCGGGCCTCGTCGAGCGTGATCTCGCCGAAGTGCTTCTCGGCTCCGCCGATGTGGACGGGACGGGTCAGCGTGTCTTCGCTCATCACTGCAGCCTAGTCCCTGCGGCGGCCCGAGCCGCCAGACCTGGCCGGTCAGGCGAGCACACGGCGGCGGAAGTTCCGCAGGCCGAGCGTCAGGAAGACGGCGCAGAACCCGACGAGCACGGGATAGACGATGTAGAGGTGCATGTGCGAGGCATGGGTCAGGCCGGCCCGCATGCCCTCGGCGACGTAGATCAGCGGATTGACGAGGACGAGGATCTGCAGCCAGTGAACGCCGTGGAACTGGACCGGCGCGAGCCGCGTCCACTGGTAGTAGGTCCCCCCGAGGAAGGTCAGCGGGAGCACGACGAAGCCGAACATCAGGCCGAGGTTCCGTGGCTCGAACTTGGTCCCGAGCAGCAGCCCGAGCGAGGTCATCGTGACGCAGGCCAGCGGGATCAGGGTGATGATGACCGGCCAGCGAACCGCCAGATGGGCGTGGACGCCCGACGCGTGGACGACGGCTGCGATCGGGAAGACGATCACCGCGGCGATCAGGCCCTGGGTCGCCCCGGAGAGCACCTTGGCCATCGCGACGAGCCAGATCGGGCACGGCGCCTGGACGCGATCCTCGATCTCCCTGGTGTAGCCGAACTCCTGCGAGAGCTGGATCGCGACGGCCTGGATGCCCTGGAACATGATCGTGATCGCGACGACCCCGGGAACGAGGACGGTCGCGAACGCCGACTCGCCCCCCGCCCCACCAGCCCCGCCGCCGATCCCCTGACCGATCGTGGGGAAGACGTCGAGGAAGACGAAGACGAGGAGGAACGGCTGGATAAGTGTGCGGACGATGAACTCGCCTTTGTTCTTCCAGAGCACGGTCAAGTCACGCAGGATGAGGGCAACGAGCGCGGCCCGGCTGGCCGCGGCCATCGTCCGGCTCGGCTCGATCGCGATCCTCGGGCGGTCCGCCGCGGCAGGCTCCGGCGTGGTCGGCGTCGTGGTCGCCATCAGTCGCGGAGCTCCTTGCCGGTGAGCTGGATGAAGACGGTCTCGAGCGACGGCTCGGCGACCGAGATGTCGACCAGATCGAAGCCGCCGGACTCGGCCGCCGTGACGACTCGCGGGACGAGCCGGTCGGCCCCGGTCACGTGGAGCTCGACGCCGCCGTCGAGCACGCGCGAGCGCGTCACCCCGGGGATCTCTCTCGTCAGGTGCCCGGCGAGCGCCTCGCCGTCACCACCGGCCTTGACCGTGACGATCGTGTCCGCGCCGATCGACCGCTTGAGCGCGGCCGGGGTGTCGAGCGCGAGGATCCTCCCGTGGTCCATGATCGCGACCCGGCCGCAGAGCTGGTCGGCCTCCTCCATGTAGTGCGTGGTCAGGAGGATCGTCTGGCCCTCGGCGTTCAGCTCGCCGAGGATCTCCCATAGGGCGAGCCGGCTCTGGGGATCGAGGCCGGCGGTCGGCTCGTCGAGGAAGAGGACGGCGGGCCGGTGGAAGATCGCCCGGGCGACCATCAGCCGCTGGGCCATCCCGCCCGACAGCGCGAAGACCGATTTCGAAGCCCATTTGGAGAGCTGGAACTTGTCGAGCAGCTCGGCCGCGATCCGCCGGGAGTCGGCCGCCGGCATGCCGAACAGCCGGCCGTGGAAGTAGAGGTTCTCGGTGACCGTCAGCTGGCGATCGAGCGTGTTGCTCTGGGAGACGATCCCGATCAGCTGCTTTGCGAGCGCCGGCTGTGCGACGACGTCGATCGACCCGACCCAGGCCCGCCCGGCGGTCGGGATGACGCGTGTCGTGAGCATCCCGGCCGTCGTCGTCTTGCCGGCCCCGTTGGGGCCGAGCAGGCCGAAGATCTCGCCGGCGTCGACGGTGAGGTCGAGCTCGTCGACCGCTGCCAGCTCACTCCCGGCGTAGACCTTCGTCAGGCCTTCGGTGCGGATCACGGCCGCAACGGTCGGATCCGGCTGCGACGTCGGACTGGTTTCGGTGGCCGCCATGTCCCGTGGATCAGCCGAGCGTCGCCCGGTCGTGCGGTGCGGCGAAGTCGATCATCGGTCCGACGGGGACGATCCCGGACGGGTTGATTCCCGGATGGGTCGCGTAGTAGTGGCGCTTGATGTGGTCGAGATCGACCGTCTGGGCGACCGCGGCCGTCTGGTAGAGGTCGCGGACGTAGGGCCAGAGGTTCGGGTAGTCGACGATCCGCCGGATGTTGCACTTGAAGTGGCCGACGTAGACCGGGTCGAAGCGGACGAGCGTCGGGAAGAGCCGCCAGTCGGCGAGCGTCTGCTCGCTCCCGAACAGGTACCGCTGGCCGGCCAGGCGCCGGTCGAGCCGGTCGAGCGTCTCGAAGAGCGGGAGCACGGCCTCCTCGTAGGCCGCCTGCGACTTGGCGAACCCGGCCCGGTAGACGCCGTTGTTGACGCGCTCGTAGATCTCCGCGTTCAGTTCGTCGATCGACCCGCGCAGCCCGTCTGGGTAATAGTCGAGCTCGGGATGCCCGGCGAGGGCGTCGAACGCGCTGTTGAGCATCACCACGATGTCGGCCGACTCGTTGTTGACGATCTGGCCGGTCTGGGTGTCCCAGAGCACCGGGACGGTGACGCGCGCGTCGAATTCGGGGTCGCTGGCGGTGTACGCCTCCGAGAGGTACTCCCAGCCGTGGAGCGGGTCCCCGGTGGCGCCGCGGACGTCCCGAAAGGCCCAGCCTTTGTCGTCGCGGATCGGATCGACGATCGAGAGACCGATCGCGTCCTCGAGTCCCTTCAGGCTGCGGAGGATCACCGTCCGGTGGGCCCACGGGCACGCGAGCGACACATACAGGTGGTAGCGGCCGGCCTCGGCGGCGAAGCCCGAGCTCGCGTCGGCGGTGACCCAGTTGCGGAAGCGGCTTCCCTGGCGGACGAACCGCCCGTCGTCGGCCTGCTCGCCCTTCGCGAGCGTCGGCTCGAGCGCGGACTGGTGGTTGGCGGTGGGGCCTGTCATGTATCGCCCTGTTCGGAGCGAGCGCGCTCCTCGAGCTTCTCCCGGAGGTAGGACGCCTGCTCCGAGCGCCGGGCGTGGGTGTGCTCCTCCGCGGGGTCGCAGTCCTCGCCGGTGCGCTGCGCGGCGAGCGTCGCCAGCCGCGCCTCCGCTTCCTCGCGCCGGCGCTGAGCATCCACCATGGTCGCCGTGTCGGGATCGTGTTCGATCTCCTGATCCTGGCAGATCGCGCTCAGCAGGTCACGGGGCTTCTCGCGCCGGTCAGCCAAGCGACCTGCGCCCGGCTGTCGGCTGCGGGTGGACCCGACGGCCGTAGCGGCGCTGTCCGCGGACCCGTATCCTCATCTTGAGTAGAGGGCATGTTTCTGAGGTTGGGCCGTCGATCGCCCAGCAGCGGGAAGTGACTTCGGAGGGTTCGACCTGCCCCGGAGGTCCGCTGTGCTCCAAACGCCACACCCCGCCCGCTGCCGGCGGTTGCCGCGCGCCTCGCGCGAAGCGCGGGCCGCTCTCACCGGGGTTGGCATCGCGGCGCTACTGATCGTCCCCGTCGCGATCAGGCTCATGCCGGGCAGCGCCGTCGGGACGAACCTCGCGGCGGCGAGCACGAGCACGCGAGCATTTCCGACGTTCTGGGTCGTCCACGCCGGCCAGACGCTCGGCGTGGTCTCGGCGGCGACGGGACTCAGCGTGGCCGCGATCGAGCAGCTCAACCCCCACGCCGATCCCGGCGAGCTGATCCCCGGCCAGCGCATCAGGCTCCGCCCGACGGCGCCCAGACCACCGCGCAAACCGTGAGCGCCGGCGGCCAGCCGACCGGCGATCCACCTCGTTGAGGTACTTCGCCAGGGACTGCGCGATGTGCTCCTCGCCGCGGGCGCTGCGAGCCCAAACCGTCTCATGCGTCGGGACGTCGCCGAGGGCGAGGAATGAGACCTCCGACCCGCGGATGCGTGGCGCACGGACCGCTGTCAGGGCACAGGCGTTCGTGTGGACGAACTTCGGGGACACGATACGTCCCAGATTTCACTCGGCGACAGGCTCGGTGACGCGTGCAGCCACGTCGAAGCGGCGTTCTCGTGGCCTGCATATGCCGGAGGCCCCCAGCGCATGGTCGGCGCGGCTCACTTCTTGCCGAGGTCAGTCTGATGTGCGTCGAGTAGGCGGGCGGCCTCGCCGGCCAGCGCGGAAATGCCGCGAAGATCTTGGATGACCTGAGCTAGCGAGCTTCCTGGGTCCGTATGAGCCTCGGCGGCGTCGGAAACCGCTCGCATCGTGCGCCCCTCGAACTCCCAAGCTAAGTCGAGGGTCTGCCAGAGCTTCTCTACGGCTGTCGCGCCAGCGCCTGCAAGCAGTGTGCCGAGTTTCTCGGCGTTCTGCTGAGATGCCTCTGGACCTCGGCGGCAGATGAACGCGTTCCAGCGTTTGTCGAGTGCATCTCGACCGTCCGCGTCGAGGCTTGCCAGGCGGTGCGCCGGGTCAACGCCGAGCGCCCTAACGAGAAAGAGGTTCTTCAGCTGTGCGATACCGGGCTCGGCCAAGCCGTGACCAGCGGGCAGCCCGAACCGCGAGAAGTTGGTGCCGCCCGCTGACGCCGCGACGTCGTCTGCCTCTGCAGGCGTGATGATGGCAAACAGCAGGCGACCACGACCGCCGCTTCGGTCGGGCCGATTGCCATACGCGGTCGGGATGTGGCAGTCATCCGACAGCAGCAATGCCCGACCCGGAAGGTTCATTGTGTCGCGGTGCTCGCGACCTTCGCGCTCGCGTCCCGAGCGGCCGTGGGCACGCAGGATGTCGCCGGCCAAAGGGAGCTTCTCGCTCGGCTCAGCGTAAAACGCGCCAGTCAAGGGCGCCTTCGGCGGAAACGCCGCCGTCGCCAAGCGAACGGCGTCACCCTGGAGATGCACGTCGAACAGGTACGGGGCTTCGAAGATGTCGCCGAACAGCACTTCGGGCCGCGGCTTGACGTACACCGTGTCGGCTAGACGCGGCGTCTGTGGGCGAGCAACTCGGCTGCTGCCCGGCGTCCTGAGGCGGCACCGGCAAGTGAGAACGACGTCGCGACCGCTTCTCGCGGGCGGTCGCTATCCCAATAGGCGGCGTCAAAGGAGAAAGCTTGTGCCCTGCGCTGGGTATCCAGCAGCGTCTCGCTCCAGTCACCATCGGTCACGGCGGACCAGTCCAGTCCAGGGGACTCGGTCAGGGTCGCGTGGGTTTCAAGGGCGGGCATAACAAAGTCCATTCCAGTTCCCATGACCGTTACATGCTCGACGGCCACAGCGCTGCCTTTGTGCATGGGGGCTGCGACTCGGTTAGACGAGAAGCGCTCCTTGCGTTCGGTCAACGCAATGACGTACATGTCAGCGGACCGTCGGTCGACACGCCCAAACTCACTGGAGAAGCGAACACCCCACTCTGCCAACTCGTCTTCGGCGTCGCTTACTACCGCCCCCCACTCCAAGACCGCGGGCTCTGCGAGGTCTGCAAGTCGTTGTACCACGGTGTCGAAGCGCCAGACAGGGAGTCGCTGAGCGTGAACGACCTCGGCTACAGACTGCTGCAGACCGGCGGCGAGGTCCTGGAAGGCCGCGGAGGCGAATACCTTCGCCGTAAGACGCTCGATGCGCTCCAAAGCGCGCGGAGCTTGAAGCACCCCATCCAGCAAGCCTGCCACGGCGAACATGGGATAGACGCCCGTCCGGATGCGGTCCACCCTCGGGAGCCAGTGCGGGGCGGGAAGCCGATGGGCCTGTTGAAGTCGCTGGCGCTGGCGCTGGGCGCGCGGTCCTCCACCGAGGAAGGTCTCAATCTCGTGGTGGGTGACAAATGCCGGCAGAGCTTGGGCCATAGCGGAAGTGTAGTGCAACGACAGAATGTCGTGACGACGCGACGACAATACGTCGCCTTCAGAACAATCCAGACTTGGTCCGCGGGTCGCAGCCCCAAGGAAGCTGCGCGACCGGGGCAGCCTGACCCCCGCCGTCTCCGCCGTCCCCGATGCGGGCATTGTCGTCGTGGAACTCAAGGACGGACGCAGACTTTCAGGCTGTCCGCGCATCGGCCCGCAGCACCGCGATAAGCACCATCTCCCTTTCCGAGGACCCGACCGGCGCTCCACAAATCTGAACGGGAGCGCGCCGCTCCGAACAACCTCGCCGCGGTTCAGACCTCGCCGTACACCGACCTATCCGTGGAACGCGAGTAGCCTCAAGGATGATGTCCGCGCGTGTCGATGATACCGGCGCTGCCCACGCCGGCAGCCAGCTCCAGACCCAGCTTTACGTCAATCAGCGGCCCGGACAGCTCGACGACGCAATCCGCGCCGAGTTCACCGACCTCGCTGAGGCGACCTTCACGTGGCGAAGCCCGCTCGCGGCTGACGGCTACGCGGAGTACTGGGACAAGGCGTTCCTTGAACAGGTCGGCCTCCGCCACCACGCCTCGGACCTGAAAGCGTTCTGGCCGACGGGCGGCCCGCATTGGGATGCACTCGCGACCGTGCAGCTGCCTGGTGGCGACCGGCCGGGCGTCCTACTTGGTGAGGGCAAGAGCTACCCCGGTGAACTCTACGGTTCCGGGTGCCAGGCGAAACCGAACTCGGTATCGCGCACGCTCATCGAGAAGTCGCTCGCCAAGACTCAGGAGCTACTCGGCGTCAGAACGAAGACTCCCGATGACTGGTGCGGGCCGCTCTACAGAACGCCAACCGCCTCGCGCACGTCTACTGGCTGCGCTCTCGCGGCGTGCGCGCCTGGCTCGCGCACCTCCTGTTCGTGGACGACCCCCACGGGAAGACGACTGCCGGCGAGTGGGAGCTCTCGCTCAAGCAGGCAGACGACGAACTCGGCCTCACCGGACTTGCAGTGCCGGCGGCCGGTCACGTGCTGCTCCCGGCAGGAACCCGGGAAGAGCTGCTCGCGTAGGGCGCCGGCCCGGCCCGACCCTCCGACGGCTCCCCCGTCGACCCGGTGAGCCGCAACCCGCGACTTTCCGGCCCCGGCCGCCGTGCCCCGCGGGCGCATCCCCAGCATCCGCGGGCTCCTACGGCTGAGCGCCCCGTCAGGGGCGCTCAGAAACCGGGCTACATCGAGGTTGGGGAGAAACCGGGCAGCATCAGGGCCGTTCTTGGGTGAGTTCCCGAAACCTGCTGATTTGCAGGCGAATCTCGCGCCAATAACCGGGCAACAACGAGGGCAACAGCGCCGGCGGGACGTGGCCCTTGCTGTGGCCCGGTATGAAAATTTGGCTTGCTAGAGCCAAATTTGCAGTTGTGGCCCGGTTGCCGATTTTGTGTGTGGCCCGGTTTTGCTGGCAGGACCTGGCAGGCCGCAACCCGAGAAACCGGGCCACATCTGAAAACTCCCTGCATATTGGCACTATTTTGTAGGCGTTCAGAGGGGTCAGGGGGACATAACTCGCCAGCGTCGAATCCCGGGGTGTGGAGCGGGCGGATGCAGCGGCGATTTATGACGCGGGGCGCGA
>Ga0208480_1000147_pt1 | contig 27839 bp, 27 predicted proteins | sample NGESurshal092012_4_FD_184485 | JGI IMG/M metagenome (GOLD analysis project Ga0208480, IMG submission 184485) | Arctic peat soil microbial communities from Barrow, Alaska - NGEE Surface sample F53-1 shallow-092012 (SPAdes) | ecosystem: Environmental > Terrestrial > Soil > Wetlands > Peat ... | reverse complement strand
GCCGGCCGCGGACCGGCGCGCGGCGCCTCCGGCCGGCCGGCGGGCCGGCCTTGTGCGGGGCGCCCAGGCGGTAGGCTTGGAGCTGGCGCCGGAGCGCGCCTTCGGGTCCGCGGATGGGACACCGCCTTCCAGCAGATCACAGATGACGCCCGAGTCACAGACCAGAGCCAAAGCGCGGGCGGCGGTCGTCTCGATCGTTTCCAACACCAGCCTGATCGCGCTCAAGATCACGGCCGGCCTGCTGACGGGTTCGGTCGGCATCCTCAGCGACGCAGCCCACTCGCTGATGGACCTGATCGCCTCGGTGATCGCCTTCGCGTCGGTCCGCAAGTCCGACGAGCCGGCCGACGCGACCCACCGCTACGGCCACGAGAAGCTCGAGGATCTCGCCGCCGGCGCCCAGGCGCTCCTGCTCCTGCTCGGCGCCGCGTTCATCGCCTTCGAGGCGATCCGCCGCCTGGTCGACGGCGGGACGATCACGTCGGTCGGAATCGGCGTCACCGTCGCCGGCCTCGCGGCGGTGACCAATCTCGTCGTCTCGACCTACCTCGCCCGGACCGGACGGACGACACGCTCGGCGGCGCTTCACGCGACCGCCGTCGACCTGCGGACCGACGCGATCGTCTCGCTCGGCGTGCTCGTCTCGCTCGCCCTCGTCGGCCTGACCGGGGCCAACTGGATCGACCCGATCGCGGGCCTCGTGATCGCGGCGGCGATCTCGACGAGCGGCGTGCGGATCCTGCTCGACTCCGCGCGCCGTCTGGTCGACGAGGCGCTTCCCGCCGACGAGCTGGCTCAGCTCCACGCCGTCGTCGGATCGTTCCTCGGCGACGAGGTGGTCGGCTTCCACGATCTCCGGGCCCGCCACGTCGGCAGCAACCACCAGGTCGATCTCCACCTCCAGTTCGTGGCCGGAACCAGCCTCGAGCGGGCCCACGCGGTCTCGCACCGTCTCCAGGACGCGATCGTCGAGGCCCTTCCGGCGACGACCGTGCTCGTGCATCTCGAGCCGGAGGGCAGCGTCCGGCCCGACCGCTTCGGCGACCCCGACACGATTCCCCAGCAGCCGGCGGCGACCGGCTAGTGGCCGGCGGCGGCGCTGGGCGAGGGAGTCGGGAGCGTCAGGCCTGCACGTGTCCGTGAACTCTTTTCGGGTTGGCGGCGTCTAAGGCGGTAGATGCCCGATACGAACGACGACGCCGAGATCCTCGCCCGCTCGCTGGACGACCCGGCGGAGTTCGCGGCGATCTACACACGCCACGTCGCGTCGATCCTCCGCTATGCCCGCCGGCGCCTGGGCGAGACGGCCGGCGAGGACGCCGCGACGGAGGTTTTCGTTCGCGCGTTCAACCAGCGCGCCACGTTTACGGCGCGGCATCCGACCGCGTTGCCGTGGCTCTACTGGCTGGCCGGGCAGGTCATCGGCGACCACGCCCGGGCTCAGCGGCGACGTCTGAAGCTCCTCGCCCGGCTCGCCGAAACGGTTGCGCCAGCGAGCACGGACAGCGCCGGCGTGAGGCCTGGCCTCGATCCTGAGGTGGTCCGCGGACTGCGCAGGCTCTCGGAAGCTGACCGGGAGACGTTGTTGCTCGTCGTATGGGGTGAGCTGACGTATGAAGAGGCCGCCGCCGCCCTCGGCGTGCCGGTCGGGACGGTCCGCTCGCGGATCTCGCGGGCCCGACTGCAGCTGCGCCGGGACATCCCAGAGCCCGCGAACGCGACCAATCGTCAGACGGGAGAAGCTCATGCCTGACACTGAACTTGCCGACGTGCTCCGCGCAATCGGGGACCTCGCGCTCGGCGACGACCAGCAGGACGCCGAGCGACGCGTCGTTGACCGCCTCAACGAGGCGATCCCCGCCCTCACGTCCTCGAACCCCGCCGTGCGCGGGAGCCGCCGCTGGCTCAAGACACGGCGCCATCGCATGATCGCGATCAGCGGCCTCCTCGCCGTGACGCTCGGCGCCGGCGGCGTCGCCTCGGCGCTCCTGTCCCACGGCTCGAGCACCGAGCTCATCTATCAGGCGGTCGCGACGCCGGAACATCCCGTCACCCGGGCGTCCCTGGACCAGACCGTCGGAGTGATGCGTCAGCGCCTGCGCGGATCCGCGCCGGACGCAACGGTCCGACTCGCCGGCCGGCAGATCTCCGTCAACCTCCCCGGCGTGTCGCCGACCGCGCCGATCGCTCTCGAAGTCGGGGCGAACGCCGGCGTCGACTTCTACGACTGGGAGGGCAGTGTGATCGACGCCGCCGGGAAGGTCGCCGGGCCGAACGCGCCGGGCGTGACCGGTGGCATCAACGCCGGAAGCGCGGACGGCGGGGTGTCTCTCTACCAGGCGGTGCTGCGGGCCGTGAGGCGTCCGCCGCACAGCTACCCGACGAGCTCGACGACCGACGGCACCTTCTACGCGGTGGAGGCGGCGCACCGGCGGGTAATCGCCGGACCCGCACTCACCCGCAGCCAGCTGGCGCTCCAGCTCGCCCACGCGCCGGCGGCCGACAAGACCTCCGGGGTCGTGCGCGTCCTGCACGTCCCGGTGGGCACGACCGTCGTCTCCGGCGAGGCGCCCGACGGCCTGCCGGACCGGTCGGTGGCCGGCTACTACGTGCTCAACGACGATCCCGCCCTCGTCGGATCCGAAATCACCGATCCGACCGACGCTCCGGGCATGCACGGGGGGCAACCGAGCGTCGCGTTCAAGCTCACCGCCTCGGGCCAGGCGGCCTTTGCGCGGGTCACGAAGCTGCTCGCCCGGAGGGGGGCCAGCAACACTCCCGCAGGCGGTCAGCCGGATTTCCAGCATTTCGCGATCGTGCTCAATGACGGCGTCGTCTCGGCGCCGCTGATCGACTTCAACCAGTACCCGAATGGGATCACGACGTCAGCCGGATCGGAGATCTCCTCCGAAGGATCCGCGACAGCCTCGGCACGAGTGCTCGCGAGCCTGCTCGCTGCCGGGCCGCTCCCGGTCGCCCTGGTTCTCGTCAGGCAAGCGACAGAAGCCTCCTAGCGGGAGGCCCAAGCCCCGCTCAGGTCTCCTCGATGATGATCGGCGCCAGCGTCTCGACGACCCTGTCAGAGCTTGTCACCGCCCGGACCGGTCGCTACAGGCTTTCCCGGTCGCCGGCCTCGGCCTGATGAGCGCCGGGCTTGTGCTCCTCTCGCTCGTCTCCGGCGATCCCTCCCGGACGAAGACCGCGCTCGGCGTGGTGATCGTCTCCCGACTCCCCGAGATACCCCTGCGTCCCAGGCCGCCGCAGGGTGCGTCGCGCCCGCAGGGGACGGCCGGGCAGCCGGCGGTCGCCGAGGCGCAGGGGGGTGCCAGACCCCAGCGCGTGTGATCTGTCGGGGCAGGCGGCCCGAACACACTGTCATGCGCATCCGATCCCTCGTCCTCCCCGTTCTCTCGGCGATCGCCGTCGGCGTGCTCGCCTACACACTCGCCGACCACCGGACCGGCGGGTCCGACCGGGTGTCGAATGTCCCGGTCCACGCGACGGCGGTCACCGTCAGGATCGACAACTTCGCGTTCGCCCCGCCGGCACTCACAGTCAAGGTCGGGACGCATGTGACGTTCACCAACATGGACAGCGCCGCCCACACGGCGACTGCCGATCAGGGCGCCTTCGACACGGGCACGCTCAACCACGGGAAGAGCATGACCGTTGCGTTCGACAAGCCGGGTACCTTCAGCTACCACTGCGACTTCCACGCGTTCATGACCGCGACGATCAAGGTGGTCAGCTGATGCCCTCGCCGAGCACGGCGCGCCAGCTCCGGCGGGCCGGCGGTCTGCTGATGTTGGTGATCGCCGGCGTCCACTTCCAGCAATACGTCGACTTCATGAGCGAGGTCCCCACGGTCGGCGTGCTGTTCCTCCTGAACGCCGCCGGCGGGACCGGCCTGATGATCGCCATGCTCAGCGGGGACCGGCTGATCGGGCTGCTCGCGATGTCCGGCTCGATCGCCCTCGCGCTCGGATCGCTCGCGTCGATCGGGATCGCCCTGGGCGGGAGCTTCTTCGGCTACCAGGAACCGACGCTCCGCCTGCCGATCGTGGTCGCGATCGTCGCCGAGGTTCTCCTGGTCGGGGTCCTGACGCTCCCGCTGATCCGCAACATCCGTACCGGCTGACCCGCCCCGCCGATAGCGTGCCGGCCCATGGCGCGCGTCAAGTCCCTCAGCGCGCCCGTCGCCTGGGTCGGCGCGGGTGCCGTCGCCCTGTGGGCTGTCGTCGGTGTCGGCCTGGGCGTCGGCTTCGTCAACTACGACACGCTCTACTCGCTCGTCTGGGGCCAGCAGCTCGCCCGCGGCCAGCTCCCGGCCTACCGCCTGCCGATCGCCCCGACGCCCCACCCGCTGACCGAGCTGCTCGGCGTCGTGCTCGCCCCGCTCGGCCCGGCCGCCACGCTCGCGATCGTCGTCGGGCTCGCCTACGTCTCGCTGGCCGCCCTCGCCTACGTCCTCTACCGGCTCGGCGCGGCCTGGTTCTCCTGGCCGGTCGGCCTGGCCGCGGCCGCGTTGATCATCACCCGCGACCCGATCCTCAACTACGGGGCCCGGGCGTACGTCGACATCCCCTACGTCGTCCTCGTCCTCACCGCCCTGCTCGTCGAGACCCGCCGGCCGCGAGCCGGCTGGCCGGTGCTGGTCCTGCTGGATCTCGCCGGCCTGATCCGCCCCGAGGCCTGGCTGCTGGCCGGCGCGTACTGGCTCTACCTCGTCCCCCGGCGGCCGCCCGCCGAGCTCGTCCGTCTCGCCGGTCTCGCGGCCCTCGCCCCGCTGCTGTGGGTCGCGTCCGATCTCGCGATCACCGGCGACGCGCTCTGGTCGCTGAGCCACACCCGGGCGACCGCGCAGACCCTCCACCGGGTCACCGGTCTCGCGAACTTCCCGGTCAACGGTGCGAAGGCGATCGGCGGCGTGCTGCGGCCCGACGGGGCCCTCGCCGCGGCGATCGGCGGCGTCCTCTCGATCTGGCTGCTCCGCCGCCGGGCGCTGCCGGGAGTCATCACCGGCGCCGTGGCGCTCGTCGCTTTCGGCGTGATCGCGAGCTCCGGTCTCCCGATCCAGCAGCGCTATGCCTTCCTCCCGGCCTGCCTGCTCGCGGTCTTCGCCGGTGCCGGCCTGTTCGGCTGGCGCTCGCTCCCCCCCGAGCACCCGGCCCGCCGGCCGTGGCAGGCCGCGATGGTCGTGATCGTGCTCGCCGGCCTCGCCCTCGTCCCGTCCCAGGTCTCGAGCATCCGCGGGACGTTCAGCTCGGGCAGGCAGCCCCTCCGCTCACAGCAGCGCATCCAGGACGACCTGACGGCGCTCGTCTCCGATCACGCGGTCGACCTCCGCTGCGGGCCGATCGGCGTCCCGTTCCACACGCCGGTCCCCCTACTCGCCCTCCGCCTGCGCACGAGCCCGGCGAACGTACTCGCCGGCGAGATCGACCACGGCGTCTTCGTGGCTGCCGCGAACGCCCGCGTGCTCCAGATCTACCTCCTCGACCCTCGCGACCCACCGATCACCTATCCGGTCCCGCGTGGTTTCAAGGTCGTCGCCGAGAACCGCTCCTGGCGCGTGTATCAGCGCTGTGCTTAGGCGCAGCATGTTCTTACCTCCATCACAGGTCCCTTCGGCTCATGCATCGGACGCCGTACAGCTGTAGAGCGACATGCCCGGCGGGCCGGCCGCCGCCGGGCTCGCGCCGTGGTAGTCGACCGCCTGACAGTGGGTGGTCACCCAGGCCTGGCGGGCACTGCTGACGCTCGAGCTCCCGCGACCGCCCTGACCACCGCCACCGCCACCGAAGGCGCCGCCGCCGCGGGAACCGCCGCCCCCGGCGAACCCCCCGCCCCCGGCGAACCCACCGCCGAGTAGGACGTAATGGAGCTTCCCGTCACGCACCAGCCCCTCGAGCGCGGCCACGCTCGGCGCCGGATCGGCTCCCATGAACCCGCCCATCGTGATCACCGGCGCGCCGCTCGCAAGCTGGATCGGCCCGGCAACCTGCGAGCCGGTCGCCGCCACGAGATATTCGGCTCCGTCGCGGTGGGACCTCAGGAAGGCGACGAGCTGCGGGTCGGCCGCCGCTCCGCCGAGCCCCGCGCCCCGGCCGAAGCCGGCCCCGTCCCCGCCAGGCAGCGATCGCGCCGCGGTCGAGCCCGGTGCCGAGCCACCGCCGGCCGAACCCCGATCCGGGCGCTCTGCCCCCGCCGGGCCACGGCGACCGAACACCGCTCCAAAACCACCGCGACCGCCCCCATCTGCGAAGGCGAGCCTGCCGGCGCCTGGGCCGGCCGACCCCCGGCCGGCGCCAACCGGTCCGGCCGTCGGGTCGCTTCCGCTCTGGCCGTGGCCGAGCGTCGCGATCGCGTAGGCACTCGGCCCGCCGACCACGGCGATCCCCGCGGCGAGCAGCGCCGCCAGGCCGAGCCCGCGACGGATCCGGCGTCCGACGACGCGGCCGGCGAGCACCGCGACGGCCGCGAGCGCCGCCGCGCCCAGGACGACCCAGCGCAGCCATCCGACGAAGCCCGGGGCGTCGCCGAGCAGGCTGAACGCCAGCCAGCCCGTCAGCCCGAGACTCCCGGCGAGCAGTCCGGCCACCCACGTGCGCCGGCGGGCCCCCTCGACCAGTCCGACCAGGCCGGCCGCGGCCAGCCCGGCCACGGGCGGGGCGATCGCGCTGGTGTAGTACGAGTGGAAGGTCCCCTGCGAGAAGCTCAGCACGGCCCAGCCGGTCAGCGCCCACACGCCGAGCAGGACGTGGACCGCCCGGCCGAGGTCGGTCCGCGGGGCCGACCGGCGGACCCACAGGCCGTAGGCCAGGCCGACCGCCGCGAGCGGCAGGAGCCAGGCGATCTGCCCGCCGATCTGGGTGTCGAAGAGGCGCAGGGGACCCGTCGTCCCGCCCATTCCCCCACCGAAGCCGCCGCCGAAGCCGCGACCTCCGCCGCGTCCGGATACGCGTGAGACGCCGTTCTGCCCGAAGATCAGTCCGAACCACGAGTTGTTCGTCGAGTCGCCGACGTACGGCCGATCGGCCGCCGGGATCAACATCATCGTCCCGTACCAGGCGAAGCTGACCCCGCCGAGGACGATGCCGGCCGCCCCGGTCCGTCCGATCCGCCGGCGCAGTCGGCCGGGACCGGCGACGAGGAAGGTGACGGCGAGGGCCGGCAGGACGAGGTAGGCCTCGAGCATCTTCGTGTTGAACGCCAGCCCGACGAAGACCGCCGAGACGACGAGGTGGCGAAGGCGGCCGGATTCGAGCGCCCGGACGATCGCCCAGGCCGCGGCGACCATAAGCAGGGCGAGCAGGGCGTCGGGGTTGTTGTAGCGGCTGACCAGGACGGTCACCGGCGTCAGCGCGAGCAGCCCGGCCGCGACGATCGCCGCCCGGTGACCCAGCGTCCGGCGGACGAGGTCGTGGAGGATCACGACCGATAGGACCCCGCAGATCGCCTCCGGGAGGAGCATGCTCAAGCTGCTGAAGCCGAGGATCCGCCCGGAGATGCCGATCAGCCAGTCCGACAGCGGGCCCTTGTCGAGGCTCACATACCCGCTCAGGTCGGCCGCGTTGAAGAACATCGCCCGCCACGACTGGCTCGCCGCCTGGCCGGCCGCCGCGTAGTACGTGTTCGCGTAGCCGCTGACCGTCAGGCCCCAGATCATCAGGACGCCAGCGAGACCGGCAACCCCGATCAGCGCCGGCCGCGACCAGCTCGGGTCAGTCGGCGCGCCGCGGACGAGTCGGCGCACGACGGCCGGTCGAGCTCCGGCCGACCGGCCCGCCCCACCCGTCCGGCGGCCCCTCGGCAGGGCGATCCCGGGCATCGACATCCGCAGATTCACGCCCCCCAGTTATGCAGGCCGACCTCAGGCTCCGCTCAAGGCCCGGCCAACGGCGCGTAAGACCCGCCCGTCCGCCAGCCCCCGCGGCCGACGGGACGGCCCGTCGGGGTCAGTTCTCGATCGTGACGAGCGTGCCGATCGGCGTGTACGGCCAGACCCTGGCCGCCGCCGCCTCCGGCAGCTCGACGCACCCGAGGCTCTGGGGCGTGCCGAACGACGCCCGGTTGAACGTGTGGAGGGCGTCCCCACCGTTGAAGTAGCTGATCCACTTGATCCCCGGGTCGTTGTACTTCGACCCGTCGGGGTTCGTCCCGCTCATCGTGCCGACCGGGATGTGCTCGAAGACCGGGAAGCTCCCCAGCACGGTCGGAGCGGACGGCACGCCGGTGTTCCCCGGCGACGTGAGGACGGTGTGCCCGGCACTCCAGAGCGTCAGCAGCTGGGGAACGTTGCGGTGGACGTAGACGTAGTTGTACGGCGCCGTATGCCGCTTGCCGGCCAGGACGTTGCTCAGCAGCACCTTCCAGACGGCCGCGCCGGCGACACCGTCGGCCGCAATGTTGTTCTCGTTCTCGAACATCATCACCGCCCCCCGGGTGATCGTGTTCGCCTGGTTCGGCGTCCACAGGGCCTTCAGCTCGGGTGGCGTGTTCGGGTAGCGCCAGACGAAGCTCCCAGCCGGTGGGTCGACCGCGGCCGCGGCCTGGGCGCTGGCGGTCGCGGCCACCGGCGTGCCGCTCGGATCCCACGAGAGCGGAAGGTAGCCCTGCTCGGCGAGGAGCTGCTGGAGGCGGGCGGTCGACCCGGTCGGCACCGTCCAGGCGATCTGGCTGGTCGACTGGAGGTTCGTCCCCGACGGCCCGGTCACCGACACCGACCGGGGCAGCTCGACGTGGACCTGACTGCCGAGGGCGATGCCGAACCCGGACGGCGAGAAGACCAGGGTGTGGCTGTCGACCTTGTGCCACGAACCACTCGTCGCCGGCGAGAGCGTCGGCTTGGACGAGCCGAGCGCGTCGGTCACGGTCGACGAGAAGGTCAGGCGGATCTTGCTGGCCGGGAGGAGCGTCCCACCCGGGGCCGGGCTCGCGACCATCACGGCCGAGCTCGACTCCGGGAACCACGTCACGGTCGCCGGCTTGCTGAGCTTCTCCCACGGCCGGACGGCCGCCGCGACCTGGATCGACCCGGCCGGCGTTCGCGGCCCGATCGAGAGGCTCCGCTGGGGGCCGGCGAGGCTCCGGCGTTCGAGATGCCCGGTACTCCCATACGCAACCGCCGTGACCGGCTGGTCGAAGTTCACGGTGACCGGCGATCCCGACTGGATCGTCACCCACGGATCGGCGATGTGGGCGACCGGCGCGGTGAACGTCAGCTGCTCGCGGCGCGTCTTGCCCAACGCCCAGCTCAGCAGACCCGGCCGACGGATCACGACGTCGACCGAGACGATCTCGCCCGCGCTGACCTGGGTCAACGGGGTCAGGCGGCCGCCGCGGACCGACAGGGGGATGCTCTTGCCGTCGCGGCCGAAGGCCGACGCCTGCTCGAGCGACCCGGCCAGCGGCTGGAGACTGACCTGCGCGAGGGCGGTCGGGTCGGTCTTGAGGGTCGCACCCGACCAGACGGCGACGGCCACGACGAAGGCGACGACCAGCAGGCCGACGACTGCGCCCACGACCAGCAGCACCCGCTGCACGCCCCCCATGCCTGTGGCCCTCCCACTTGGAAGGACGGAACCCAACGCCATACGTGAAGCATAAGCCGCCGGGCAGGTCGGCCGGGCAGGCGAGAGAACTCTTGCGTGTCCCGCTAGCCTCGCCGGACATGCGCCTCGCGATTCTCGCCGACACACACCTGCCCCGCGGCCACCGGACCGTACCGGCCGGCTGCCTCGATCGGTGCCGCCAAGCCGACGCGATCCTCCATGCCGGCGACCTGATCGACACACCCGTGCTCGACCTCCTCCGCTCGCTCGGCCGCCCGGTCCACGCGGTCCGCGGCAACGTCGACTCGGCCGCGCTCCGCACGATCCTCCCCGACCGGCTCGAGCTGGACTTCGACGGCGTCCGGATCGGCATGCTCCACATCCCCGGGCCGGCCACCGGACGCCTCGAGCGACTCCGAGCGGCCTTCCCCGACGCTGACGCCGTGGTCTTCGGCCACACCCACACGCCCGAGCACGCCGAGTCCGCCGGCTTTCAGATCTTCAACCCCGGGTCGTCGACCGACCGCCGGCGGGCACCGGACCACACGATGGGCATCGCCACGCTCGCGGACGGACGCCTGACGTTCGAGCTCCACGTCGTCTGATCGGCTGCCTGATGAACCAGACACACTCCCCCGCGCCTGCCGATCACCGACGCGTTCGCCGGAGCGTCCCGATGACCAACGCGTTCGCCGGAGCGTCCCGATGAGCGAGCTGCTCGTGGTCAATGACGTCGTCTCGATCCCCCTGTCTGAGATCACCCTCCGGGCGAGCCGGTCGTCCGGGCCCGGCGGACAGCACGCAAACGTGACGGCCTCGCGGATCGAGGCGGTCTTCGTGGTCGGTGAGTCGACCACGCTCACCGACTCGCAGCGCGAGCTCGTCAGCGCACGCTGCGGGCCGGTCGTGACGGCGATCGCCCAGGACGCCCGCAGCCAGTCGCGCAACCGGGAGCTCGCCCTCACGCGTCTGGCCGAGCGGCTCGACCGGGCGCTCGCCGTCGCCCGGCCCCGCCGGCCGACCAGGCCGTCGGCCGGCGCACGCAGGCGGCGGGCCCAGGCCAAGCAGCAGACCTCCGCCCGCAAGGCGGCACGCCGACCGCCGTCGGGAGACGACCACTGATCCAGGCCGTCGGCAGGGCACCTCCTCCGGCCGGCCAGCCTGCTTTCATCCCCGACCGATGGACGAGCTCTACGAGCGGCAGACCCACGAGGTCGAGGACCTTCACTGGTGGTACCGCGGCCGCCGCCGGGTGATCGCGGAGGCCCTCCGCCGGTTGCGGATCCCCGGGGACGTCGCGATCCTCGACGCGGGGTGCGGGAGCGGTCGCAACATGGTCGACCTGTCCGCGTTCGGCCGGGTCACAGGCCTCGAGTTGGCCGACGCAAGCGTCGCCAAGGCGCGCGGTCGCGGAGTCGGCGAGGTTGTCCAGGGCACGCTCGACGCGATGCCGTTCGCCTCCGCCAGCTTCGACCTCGCGGTCAGCCTGGATGTCATCGAGCACCTCGAGGACGACCGACTCGCCCTCTCGGAGCTCCGCCGGGTCGTCCGCCCGGGCGGCAGCCTGCTGATCACCGTTCCGGCCTACCCACGGCTGTGGAGTCAGCACGACGTCGTCAACCACCACTTCCGCCGGTACACCCTGCGCACGCTCGAGGCCGCGACCGCGGCGGCCGGCTGGCGGACGGTCTCGAGCACTCACTTCAACGGGCTTCTCCTCCCGGCCGCCGTCGCCCACCGCGGACTTCAGCGGTTGCGGCCGCCGTCCGACGACACCCTCTCAGACCTCGAGCGGACGCCCGGGCGACTCAATGGCGTGCTCGAGTGGCCGCTCCTCCTCGAAGCCAGGCTGGTCGCCGCCGGCCTGCGGATTCCGGCCGGGCTGTCGCTGATGGCCGTCTTCACCTAGCTGCCACGGCGGTCGGCCTGGCCGGAGAGGAGTTTCGGGAGGGCAGCGGGTTTCGCACGTTCGCTCGGCCGGCCGCCTGTCGGTCCGGGGCGGGTGCGCGTGCGGCGGCCGGTGCGCAGGCGGGTCGGCCCCGGGGGTGTGGGATGTGATCGGCCGGACTCCTCCCGGGCGAAGGAGGACGCTGAGACCTTCATCGCAAAGTGGTTGCCTGACTCAGGCAGCTATTTCCTTGAAGAGAGTCCCCTTCTCCACCACCCAGTCCCACTGGCAGAGAGCGCCGCGCGACCTCTCGAGCCCGGCCCGAATGATCCTCGACGGGACCTTGCGAACCCGGCGATGGCCCCTTCGAGGCAACGGCTTGCAAGGATCGCTGACCTCCCGAGCCCGGCCGGTGATCCTCGACGGCATGCTCGCCCGACGGCTCCGCACTCCTCCAGCCCGTCCGGCCCCGTCTAACCCCACTGGTAGGGGAGGAACTTCCCGTCGAGCGTGATCCGGACACGATCACCGGCCGGGTCGGGAACCCGCTCGAGGTCGATCTTGAAGTTGATCGCGCTCATGATGCCGTCGCCGAACTCCTCGTGGATCAAAGCCTTCAGGGCCGGGCCGTAGACCTGGATCACCTCGTAGAGGCGGTAGACGGTCGGATCGACCGGAACGGCGCCGTCAAGCCCGCCGCGGGTCGGGACCTGCTCGAGGAGGGCGGCCACGCCCGGCCCGAGACCGAGCAGTTCGACGAGCCTGGCGGCGTCGGCCGCCGGGAAGGGATGCTGGCCAAGGACAGCCGCGGCGACCCAGACCGGCGGGCGGTCGAGCTCGGCCGCGAGCTTCGCAAACGTCACGTTGCGCTCTCGCATCGCCGCCGCGGCGGCTTCGCAAGCCTCCTGCCGAGTCATCTCGGACGAGCTTAGCCAACCCGGAAGAGGACGCCCGTCCTCGCCGCCGGATCGCCGAGCTCGCCGGTCACGTCCTGGCCGTTGGCCTGGGCCCATTCGGCCGCGGCCGAGCAGGCCGGGAGGACGTGGTACGGCGGATGCGGACAGCGGCCGTGCATGACCACGTAGGAGACCGTGTGGGCGGCGATCGCCGCCTGGAGTTGGGCGAGCGTGACCAGCGGGCGGGCGTCGACCGTCGTGAGCAGGAGGATCGGTCGGGGATCCTGGATGATCAGCGGCGCCGCGATGCTCGGGGCGGTCGCCGCGAACTCATACCTGGCGCTCCCCTGATGGTCGCGGAGGTACGTCGAGAGGGCCGCCGCCAGCCGCGGGGCGAACTCCGGCGAGGCCGCCTGGACGCCGCTGTGGTCGCGGATCAGGCTGATATCGCGGGCGATCGGGAACGCGAGGATCCCGATCAGGCTGAAGATCACGACGATCGCCGGCTCCGACCACCGCCGGCCGGCCCCGCCCCCTGACCCGGACCCGCCCCCGGACCCGCCCCCGGACCCGCCCCCGGCCCCGGCGCCGGCGCCGCCCCTGCCCCTGCCCCGACCCGCGGCCGTCGAGGTCGGGCTCGGGGCGAGGCGCAGCTCGCGAAGAGCCAGCCCACCGCCGACGATCGTGACGAGGAACCCGACGGCGAGCCCGGCGCGGGCGAGCGTGCCGGGGCCGATGGCGGTGAGCGATTCGAGCAGCGCGAGGCCGAGCCCGGCGGCGAGGACATAGAAGCTCGAGAGGTCGCGCAGACGACCGGCGAGGACGCTGACCGAGAGGCCGACCGTCACGGCCACGGCCGGCGTGAAGGCCTCGAGATAGCGGGGATGGACCCGGCCGGAGAAGGAGAACAGGACGACCCCGGTGACGAGCCAGACACCGAGGCCGATGATCGCCGCCCGGCGGATGCGCTCCTCGCGGGGCGCATCCGGCGGGGGACGGACGAGGCGCGTGGACGACCCGAGCAGCGTCAGCAGGCCGAGCACGATCCCGGCGAAGAGGACCGTCCCGACGAGGCCGCCGAAGTCGACCAGCGAGCGCTTGAAGAGGCGAAACGGCCCGGCCGGCGCACTCGACGAACGGGCCTTCGGATGCGCCTTCGCCCGCGGCGCATTCGACGACGTCGCCCCCGTGCCCGCACTCGCCCCCGTGCCCGCACTCGCCCCCGTGCCCGCACTCGCCCCCGTGCCCGCACTCGCCCCGACCCCCACGCTCGCCCCCGCCCCCACGCTCGCCCCGGCGCTCGCGCCCGTCGGGGCGGCCGGAGATTCGAAGCTCGACGGGCGTGGCGCCTGGGTCAGGCGGGCGGACCCGTTGTAGACGAAGACGGCGTTCCAGACGCTCCCGTTGGTCGAGCCGACCGGATAGGGACGGTCGTGACGGGGGGTCAGGGAGACGACCACGAGCCAGGAGAGCGCGACGACGACGAAGACGGCGGCGGCCGCGGCGAGCCTCCCCAGGCGCAGGCGGAGGCCGTCGGCGTACGAGCTCATCCAGAGGAAGACGAGAAACGCCGGGACGGGGATCAGCGCCTCGAAGAGCTTGACGTTGAAGTCGATCCCGAGGATGACGGCGGCGAGCAGGAGCCAGCGTAGCTGGCGGCGCTCGGCGTAGCGCAGGAGGAGCCAGGCGTCGGCGACGAGCAGCGCCATCATCAACGAATCCATCGTGTCGCTCCGGGCTGTGACGACGGCGACCGGGAGAACGGCTAGCGTCACGGCGCTGGCAAGGCCGGCGGTCCGGCCGGCAACCCTGCGGACGAGGTCGTAGAGCAGGGGAACGGCCGCGCTGGCGGCGAGGGCCGACGGGAGCTTGAGGGCGGTCGAGCTGAAGCCGATCAGCTTGACGGTGATCACCTGGACCCAGAGATCGATCGGCGGCTTGTCGACCGCGGCGCTGGCGTTGGGGTCGAAGGCCCCGTAGAAGAAGTTGTGCCACGAACCGGTCATCGATCGAACGGCCGCGTCGTAGAACGGGGTGTCCGGGACTCGGCCGAGGGCGACCAGTCGGAGGACGGCGCCGAGCAGGGTGATCGCCGCGATTGCGAGCATCCACCGGCGGTCGCCGGCGAGCCCGGGCGCCGGAGGCGACCCGGACCCCGATCCCGCAGGGCCGGACCCGTCGGAAGGCAGGCGTGACCGGGCGGTCGGGGGGGTCGACGCCGGGGACGGGCTGGACGCTCCGGCGGGGGGAGACGGGGCGGCGGAGCGCGCGGACGGGTGGCCTGGTCGCGGGGGGCGGGGTCGAGCTCGGGACGCGGGCTTGCGGCGCTTCTTGCTCATCGAGACGGCGAGCCGGGCGCGACGGGGGCGACGGGGGTTGCCCGGTGGGCGAAGGACCAGAGGCGGTTGGGGATGAAGGTGAGGACGAAGACGATCGGGAAGATCACGGCCTGGGCGATCAGCTTCTCGACGGAGAGCCAGGCGACGGCGGCGTGAAGGAGGGCGAGGTTCGTCAGGAAGGCGGCGGTCTGGACGGCGGCGTAGCGCCAGGTCGAGGACGAATGGTCGACGTCGTGGGCCTTGAAGGTCCACCGGCGGTTGAGGAGGTATCCGTTGAGCGCGCCGACGATGTAGGCGATCGTGAGGGAGACCTCGTACTGGATCTGGAAGAGGTCTACGCAAAGGGCGTAGACGCCGAAGCCGATCAGGGTGTTCGAGGCGCCGACGGCGCCGTAGCGGATCAGCTGGGCGAGGATCGGCGGGACGGGTCGGCTGGTTCTCTGGAGCGGGGTCATCGCCCACAGAATGAAGCACGAGGGGTTGGAATCCGGATCGGAGGGGTTATGGCGAGTTAAGCCGAGGGCTCGACCGGGCGACCGGCGGTCTAATCTCTGGCGACGCGTGCCGTCGCCGGTGGGACGCGTCGCAGCGCAAATCGATGCCGTCGTCCGACCCGAAACCCAGAGCGAACCCCGGCGTGAGCGAGTCGGAGGCGACCGCGCGCGTGGCGGGGCCGACGGGACGCGTGGCGGAGGCGACGGCAGTCGAGGGGAAGCCGGCGGCGGGGCGGATCGGGGGGCGGCGGACGGTGGAGCTGTTGAGCGTGTGCGCGCCGGTCTTCGACGAGGAGGAGCTGGTGGAGGCGTTCTACGATCGGGCGAGTGCCGCGTTGGCGGGCTTCGAGTACGAGTTGATCGTCGTCAACGATGGGAGCCGGGATGCGACGGGGGAGATCCTCGACCGGCTGGCAGACGGCGACCCGCGCCTGCGGGTCGTCCACCTGTCGCGGAACTTCGGCCACCAGGCGGCGCTGACGGCAGGCCTGGAGCACGCGCGGGGCAACGTGGTCGGGATGCTGGACGCCGACCTGCAGGACCCGCCGGAGCTGATCGGCAGGATGGTCGACCTGTGGGCTGAGGGATCGGACGTCGTCTACGCGGTCCGGGACCGGCGGGAGGGGGAGACTCGGTTCAAGCTGGCGACGGCGTCGTGGTTCTACAAGCTGTTCGACAAGCTGGCGCAGGTCGATCTCGAGCCGAACTCCGGGGATTTCCGGCTGCTCGACAGAAGGGCGTTGGATGCGCTGCTTTCGATGGGTGAGCGGAGCCGGTTCCTGCGGGGCATGACGGTCTGGGTGGGCTTCACGCAGACGGCGATCGGCTACCAGCGGGACGCGCGGCACGCGGGCGAGACGAAGTACCCGCTGCGGAAGATGCTGCGGTTCTCACTCGACGCGATCTCGTCGTTCTCGCACGTGCCGCTGCAGGTGTCGACGTATCTCGGCTTCCTCTTCTCGGGGATCGCGTTCCTGGCAATCCCGGTCGTCATCGTGCTGCGCATCCTCGGGTCGTACCTGCCGGGTTTCGGGGCGATCACGATCGCGATCCTGATGCTCGGGGGAATCCAGCTGATCGCGATCGGGCTGATCGGCGAGTACGTCGGGCGGATCTACGACGAGGTGAAGCAGCGGCCGCTGTACGTCGTCGGCGGCCTGCGAAACGAGCCGGGCGAGGTCGACGAGAGCACCAGGGCGGACCGCGTGTCGACCGACTGAGCACCGGCCCGGCGGGGCTGCGGGGGGGCGGCGGGCGTACGGTGTTGTCGATGGCCGGTCGACGGCGGTCGGGGGGTCGGGGGAGCGAGTCGGGTCGGTGGGGGTCGGGCAGGCCGCTCCGTTCTGGCCGACCGCGTGTTGTGAGCCCAGACAGGGGCGGTCCGGCCGGGGCGCACGACGCGGGAGTGCGTCGTTCGAAGGCGGGGTCGGGCACCCTTTGGAGGGCAAACGACGACCAGCGGAGGTCGAGCGCCGGATGCCGATCAGACTTCACGGGCCGCGGAGGGCTCTGCTCAGCCCACGACGCACCGACCTCGGCCTGCTGACGGTCGTGGTCGTGGTGATCGGCGGCTGGCTCGGCGGTCCGGCGACGGCCGTGGCCCAGGGTCCGTGCCCGGGCGACGCGGCGTGTCCGTACACCGACGTGTCGATCATCGGCCAGCGGGCGGAGGGGGTTCTGCGCTTTCCCCAGGCGATCGCGGTCGGGCCGGCGGGAGATGTGTACGTGGCCGACCAGCTGACCGACGTCGTGCAGAAGTTCTCGGCGGTCGGGGCGTTTGAGACCGAGTGGGGCGAGGCGGGTGCGGGTCAGGGCCAGCTGGGCGCGGTCGGCGGGCTGGACACCGATGCGGCGGGGAACGTCTACGTGCTCGACGCGACTCACGACCGGGTCGAGAAGTTCGATCCGAACGGCACCTTCATCAGCGCGTGGGGGTCGGCCGGCTCGAGTCTTGGGCAGCTGCGGGTCGGGGCGGGCAGCGGCAATGCGGAGGGCGCGGGCGGGGGAATCGCTGTGGCGGGCCCGTATGTCTTCGTCTCGGACACCGACAACCAGCGGGTCGAGCGGTTCGATCTCGACGGGAGCAACCCGATCAGCTTCGGGTCGGCGGGAACGGGGCCGGGTCAGTTCAAGTACCCGAAGGGCGTGGTGGCCAACGGGGCGGCCGTGTTCGTGGCCGACGACGACAATCATCGGGTCGAGGAGTTCGGGCTCGACGGGACGTTCCTGGCGCAGGTCGGGACGCTGGGGACGGGACCGGGGCAGTTCACCTACCCGTACGACGTGGCGCTCGACGGTGCGGGTGACCTGTATGTGGCCGACAACAACAACGACCGGGTCGAGGAGTTCAACCCACAGCTCGGCTACGTGACGAGCTTCGGCGCGGCCGGTTCGGCGCCGGGCCAGATGTCCTTCCCGCGGGCGCTGGTGGCCAACGGGGCGGGCGTCGTGTATGTCGCGGATGCGGGCAACGGACGGGTCGACGTGTTCGGGCCGGGTGGGGCGGTTGGAGGGTTCTTCGGCCGCTCAGGCCGGTCGGATGGCATATTCACGTCGCCGGAGGGGGTCAACGCCGAGCCGAGCGGGGCGCTGGTCGTCGCCGACACGGGCGACAACCGGGTCGAGGAGCTCCTGCCGAACGACCAGTTCGGGGCGACGGTCGGGAGCGGGGGAAGCGGGGCGGGTCAGTTCTCGGGCCCGGAGGACGCGATCTTCGATCTGTCGGGGGGCCTCGAGGTGGCCGACACGAACAATCACCGGACGCAGGAGCTGACCCGGTCGGGTGCGCCGTTCGGCGTGCTCGGGCCGAGCTCGTCGGGCGCGCCGGCAGGCGTGGCGGCAAGCCCGAACGGGGACACGATCGTCGCCGACAGCGCACAGAACCAGCTGGCGATCTTCCAGCCGGGAAGCACGACGGCCGACACGATCGGAGCGACCGGGTCGGGGCCGGGCGAGTTCCTCTCACCGACGGCCGTGGCGGTCAACACGGCGGGCGACATCTACGTGGCGGACACCGGCAACAACCGGGTCGTCGAGCTCGATCCTGGGGGCGTGTTCATCCGGGAGTGGGGCAAGCGGGGCGGGACGAACGGGCGCTTCCGCGACCCGGATGGGATCGCGGTCGACGGCGGGGGCGACGTCTACGTGTCTGACAAGACGAACAGCCGGATCGAGAAGTTCTCGGGCGAGGGTGCGTTCATCGCCCAGTGGGGGACCCGGGGGGCGGCGCCCGGGCAGATGATCGATCCGGCGGGTCTGACGGTCGACTGCCGGGGCGACGTGATCGTGGCCGACCCGGTCAACAACCGTCTTCAGCTGTTCAAGGGCCTCGCGCCGGCGACTGGGTGCGCGGCGTTCGTGAGCTTCGCGGCGCCGCCGGCGCCGAAGCCGGTGCTGAGCGTGACGCTGCTTCACCGGACGGGGATCCTCGCCCGGCGGGGCGTCGCGCTGCAGATCAGCTGCAGCCGGGCGTGCAGCCTGATGGTCCACGCCCGCGTGACGCCGCAGGTCGGCACGGCCCGGACTGGTCTCAGCTCGGTGTCGGTCACGCTGCGGGGTGGGGCGATCAAGCAGTTCCACCTGACGATGACGGCCCACGGGCTGGATCTGATGCGAAACGCGCTGGGCAAGAAGCGGCGGCGGGGGCTGCGGGCGCTGGTCAACATCTCGGCGAGCAGCGTCGCCGGTGGCGGCCTCGGCCCGAGCGAACCGACGACGTTCGGGGCCGACTACCACGTGAGTCGGTAGGGCCGGCTGGGACCTCCGGGGAGCTCGCCTCAAGCGGGACGGGGAAACGTCCGACAAGGACCGCATGGACCAGCGCGAGGAACTGATGCTGTTCGAAACCGAGCGGCACACGATCACCGGGACGGTGACGCTCCCGCGGGAGGGCTACCGGAGCCGGATCTCGGACATGCTCAACGCGTGGGAGCGGAACTTCATCTCGGTGACCGACGCGACGGTCCGACCACACGGCGGGGGCGAGGCGACGCGGCACGCGTTCCTGGCGCTGGCTCGCAGCCACGTGGTCTTCGCGGTCGGCATCAAGGCCTAGGACGGCGCGAAGCCGTCTGCCATGAGGTCCTGGGACGCCGCCGAGGAGGCCGGCCGCCGGGGAGGCCGGCCGCCGGGGAGGCACGCCGCCGGGGAGGCCGGCCGCCGGCGACGAGACCGGCTGCCGCGGTCAGCGGGCTGGCGAGCCGAGCAGCTTGACTAGGGAGTCGCGGCTGCGGGCGTACGCTGCGGCGCCGTCGCCGTCGAGCGCGGGGATCCGCACGACGGGCGGGTGGCCGACGACGGCAGCTCCGAGATCGCGGAGCGCGTCGTCGTAGGCCCGCTGGCGCTGAAGGCCGCCGATCCCGAAGCCCTTGGCGGCGAGGCCGCGCTTGAAGCCGTCGTACTCGGGAGCCAGCTTGCGGCAGAGCTCGCGGTACTCGTCGATATCGAAGCCGAGCTCGACGTCCTTGGGATAGAGGTCGAGGGTCAGCAGGCGAAAGGACGTGAAGTGGAAGGCCTCGTCAAGCTCGATCAGGGTGTTTGTCGGCTCGTGGACGAAGTCGCCGGGAACGAACATGTTGGCGCGGCAGGAGTAGCGAACCGCGAGATCGCCGCCGAGGTCGGAATAGATCTCGGCGAGGACCTCGACCGGGCGGACCGCCCGCTCGATGATCTCGTCGTCCTCGGACTCGTCGGCGGTCCGGTCGAGGCCGAGATGGCCCTGCTCGCACAGCCAGTTGAACCAGGGTTCCGCCAGCACGATGCCGTCCTTCTCCGCCTCCTGGGCAAATGCCAGCTGACACGGCCCATACGCCATACGCTCCCTCTCCCTCTTGATTTGAAACTCCACATACGACGTTAGCGTGCCCGCCTCGGCCGCCGCCGGGCGGTCGGCCCGGGGACCCGGGAACCGTCGCCGCCGGGCGGGCGTTGCGCTTCTGGTGATACGCAGTCGTGCCGTGACTGGCTCACAGGGCCGGCGAACTTCGGCCGTTCCGCCCGGGCGCCCGCGGGCCGCCGGCCAGCGGTCCCGGGGGCGTGCCGGGGCGCTAGGATCGGGGCGATGACGCCGGGCGCGCACGACCGGAGGGCCGCGATGCCGAGGATGACCGATCTCGAGTGGTGGGAGTTCGTCTCGGCGGGCACACGGACCGGCAGGTTGGCGACGACGCGCCGCGACGGATGGCTCGAGGGCAAGCCGGTGGTGTGCGCGCGGGCGGAGAGCGTCCTCGCCGTGCGCGACGTGGCCGGCTGAGCTGGGCAGCCGGGCGCGGACGGTGGCCGTCGAGACGACGATCTTCACGAGGATGACCGCCCTGGCCGAGGCGACCGGGGCGGTCAATCTGGGGCAGGGCTTCCCGGACTTCGGAGGCCCGCCGGCGATCATCGAGGCGGCGGTCGGGGCGCTGCGAGCCGGACACAACCAGTACGCGCCGCTGCCGGGCGTGCCGGCCCTGCGGGAGGCGATCGCCGCCCACCAGCTGCGTTGGTACGGTCTGGATCTGGACCCGGAGACGGAGATCCAGGTGACGTTCGGGGCGACCGAGGCGTTGGCCGCGGCAGTGCTGGGCCTGGTCGGCCGGGGCGAGGAGGTCGCCTTCCTGGACCCGGCGTACGACTCGTACCCGGCGATCGTCGCGCTCGCGGGCGGCCGGGCCAGGCCGATCGTGCTCGAGCCGCCCGACTGGCGGGTGAGGCCGGAGGCTGTGGCGGCGGCGATCGGCCGGGACACGCGGGTGGTGGTGGTCAACTCGCCGCACAACCCGACTGGTCGTGTGCTCGATGCCGGCGAGCTCGACCTGGTGGCGTCAGCCTGCCGGGAGCACGACGTGGTCGCCGTGACCGACGAGGTCTACGAGCACCTCGTCTTCGACGGGGCCCACGTCCCGCTGGCGACGCTCCCGGGCATGCGGGAGCGGACGGTGACGATCTCGTCGATCGGGAAGACCCATTCGGTGACGGGCTGGAAGGTCGGCTGGGCGAGCGGTCCGGCCGAGCTGGTCGGTCGGCTGCGCTCGGTGAAGCAGTTCACGACGTTCGCGGGGGGGACGCCGCTCCAGCACGCGGCGGCGGCCGGGCTCGGCCTGCCGGATTGCGTCGGCGAGGACCTGCGGAGGTCGCTGCGGGGAAAGCGCGACCGCCTGTCGGCCGGCTTGGCGGATGCGGGCTTCGAGGTCCTTCCGTGCGCGGCGACGTACTTCGTCAATGCAGATGCGACCGGGCTGGGCGAGCCGGACGCGGCGGCCGTGTGCGAGCGACTCCCGCGCGAGGCGGGTGTCGTCGGGATCCCGACGTCGGCGTTCGCGACCGACCCGGGTGGGGCGACGCGGTCGCTGATCCGGTTTGCCTTCCCCAAGAGCGACGCCGTGCTCGACGAGGCGGCGGCCCGCCTGCGACGGTGGGCTCGCGACGTCACGTGATCGGATTCCGATCTGCCGTGGGTGTAGCGGAGAGGGAGGGATTCGAACCCTCGAACGAGGTTTCCCCCGTTACGCGATTTCCAGTCGCGCCCGTTCAACCGCTCCGGCACCTCTCCGGGTGTGCGACGCAGCAAGGCTACGGGAAGCGATAATCTGGCGACTTCAGACACGGCGCGCGGGGTCCCCGACGTGCCGCCAACGCCTCGAACGGAGATCCCGTGCTCGCAGTGAGCCCCGCCTTAGGGAAGACATTCGGCCTGATCGCCACCTTCGGGGGGATCGGGGTCCTCGTCAACGCGATCATCGTGTTCATCGTGATCCAGGGGCGGGGCGAGCGCCAGCAGAACGAGGACTACACCGCCGGGCTGCGCGAGCACTTCGAGGACTGAGCGCCCGGCGCTGCGCCCGCGTTTGGCCGGGATGGCGCCGAACAGCCGCGGGCGGGATGGGTCCCCCGGGCCGAATGGGTCCCCCGTGCGGATGGGTCCCCCGGTCCGAATGGGTCCCCGGGCCGGATGGGTCGACCGGACGCCGGCGCGGAGGCCGGCCTATTGGAGCGACAACTCGTACACGGCGCTCTGGACAGCTCCTGAGCGGTTGACGCCGCCGGCGACGAGCAGCTTCCCGTCGGTCGTGGCGATCGCGGCGTCGGAGAGCGGGGCCGGCAGAGCCCCGGCGTAGGCGGCGGCGCCGGTGTTCGGATCGACCCGGTAGATCGCCCGGGTCTGGCTGGTTGGGCCCTTGACGCGGCCGCCGACGACGTAGACCTTGCCACCGATCACGCCGGCGGCGGCCCGGGCCAGGGGTATGGGGAGCTGACCGATCGTCGTCACGCTGTGCGTGAGCGGATCGAAGCTGAGGATCGCCCGGGTGGGAGCGCCGTTGACGATGCCGCCGACGACGATCACGTGGTTGCCGACGGCGACGGCGACGTCGTAGAGCAGACGGAACGGCAGGTGGGCGGTGGCGTGGGGGGCGCCGCCGGGCTGCCAGGCGAAGATCGTGGCGGTCGGCTGCTGGCCGGTGAAGCCTCCGAACACGAATGCCGTGCCGTCGAGGCCGGCGGCAGCCGAGTCGGACACCGGACGCGGGAGGGCGGCGACCTGCTTGGCGCTCGGGCCGGGCGCGTCCGGGAGGCTGAGGATCGCGGCGCCGGTCGGCGAGCCGACGCCGCCGAGGAGGTAGGCGGTTTCGCCGACCCGGACGGCTGCGCCGCCGCGGACGGCGGTGGGAAGCACGCCGATCAGGGAGGCCTTGGAGGCGGTGAACCGTTGGATCGTGTTGACGGCCGCGGCGGCCTGGTCGAGTCCGCCGACGACGACGATGCCCTCGCCGCTGGGGACGGGGACACCCGACGCGCTCTGGACGGGCGTTGCGAGGTTCCCGAGCAGGCGGACACGGAGCGGGGCGGTCGTGGCGGTCGGCGTCGCACCTGGGGCACGGTGAAGGCTGGTGATGACGACGACGACGAACGCGCCGACGGCTGCCGCGAGGCTGCCGAAGACGGCAAGCCGCCGGCGCCAGCGGCGGTCGGGCTCGTGGACATCTCGGGGCTCGGTCATGGGCAGTCGGGCGCCGGTATCGGGACCGTGCTCGGGCGAACGCTAACCGGTCGGCAGCAGGCGGGTTTGCCGGGGCGGACACGCGGCCGCCGGCCCGACCGCGGGGCCTCGAGCGAGCCGACTGGCGGGGCCTGTAGCGTGACGGGTCAGATGTGTGGCCGGTACACGAACACGTTGGATCCGCAGGCGCTGGAGCAGCGCTTCGGTCTGCGGCTCCCGTTCTCCGAGGGGACCCGCCGGTACAACGTCGCGCCGACCGAACCGGTCGTCGGAATCGTCCTTGACAAGGGGGGCGAGGCTGAGGCTCGGGTGCTGCGGTGGGGGCTGATTCCGTCGTGGGTCAGGAGCGGGCGAATCACCCACACGATGATCAACGCGCGGTCGGAGACGGCCGGCACGAAGCCGACCTACCGCGACCTGGTCGGGAAGGCGTCCCGGCGGGCGCTCCTCCCGGCCGACGGGTTCTACGAGTGGCTGCGCAGCGAGGACCCCAGGCAGCCGCGGCTGCCGTTCCGGTTCACGGTTGACGACGGAGGGCCGTTCGCGTTCGCCGCCCTGTGGACGCCCGGCTGGCACGACGGCGAGCGGGTCGCGAGCACGACGATCCTGACGTGTCAGGCGAACGGCGTGGTCGGCCGGCTGCACGACCGGATGCCTGTGATCCTGCCGGACCGGGCGAGCGAGCTCGCGTGGTTGGACCCGGAGCTCGACGGGCCGGCCGCCCTTGAGATGTGCGGCCCCCTGGCCGACGCGCGGATGCATGTCGGACCGGCGAACCCGGCGGTCAACAAATCCGGCGGCCCGGAGGGCCCTGAGCTGCTTGCACTGCCGGCCGGGTGAGCCGCGGCGAAAGGCCGCGTCAACGGGGCGAGCTCGTGGCCGCGGGGGCGGGAGAGTTGCGGGGTGCGGCGGGAGTCGCGGCCAGCCACGGCAGGACGACTGCCAGGGATGCACCACACGGGTCGATGTGCCTGCGGTGCTCGCCGGCCTGACCTGGGATCTCGACGAGCTCGACCGAACCACCGGCGGCGCGGGCGGCGGCGGCGTAGTCGCGACTGCGCCGGACCGAGACGGTCTTGTCGTCGGTCCCGTGGACGAGGAGAACGGGTATGCGCAGGGGCACGGCGAGGATCGGGTCGGCGATCGCATAGCGGTCGGGGAGATCGGCCGGCGAACCCTGCATCAGCACGCCGACGGCGCCGGCCGGGGCCTGTTGGTAGGCCCGGCCGAGGTCATTGACGCCGGCCTGGGAGACGACGGCCGCCAGCGTGACGAGCGGGGCGGCGCCGGGCGCGCCGGCAGGAAGCTTGTAGCGTCCGGCCGCCCAGAGCGCGAGGTGACCGCCGGCGGAGTGGCCGAGCCCCACGACCCGGGCGGTGTCGATCGGGGCGTCGAGGACGGCGAGCTGGTCGATCGCGACGGCGACGTCCTCGAAGGTCGCCGGCCAGCCGCCGCCCTGGCCGCGGCCGATCCGGCGGTACTCGATGTTCCAGACGGCCCAGCCGTGGCGGGCCAGCTCGCAGGCGACGGGGCGCATGATGATCTTGCCGTACCGGGCAGCCCAGGAACCCCCGTGGATGACGACGGCCACCGGGTGGGGTCCGGGTCCGTCGGGGACGTGGAGGTCTGCTCGCTGAGAGGGATGCTCGCCGTAGCGGTAGGTCCGCGGCCGGGCGAGCAGGTCGAGGAGGAAGCGCGTCCGGGACACGGCCGGACCGATCATATTGGCAGCGATGGCCCGGCAGGTCGGGGCGGCGCCGACTGGCTATGATCGCGGCATGGGCAGGAGGGCTGCGGCGATCCGGGGAGCGGCGAGTCGTTATTGGGCGGCCTCTCTGTTCGGTCTGGCGCTCCTGACGAGCCTGACCTGGCTGCTGGCGGGGACGAGTTCTCCCAGCCTGGCGACGACGACGTCGGTCAGCGTGACCCAGGGGTCGCTCAAGCTGACGCCTTCGGCGAGCCCGCAGGCGGGGAGCCCGATCACGATCACCGAGTCTGGGGAGGTTGGCGTCACGAGCACGCTTGCGGTCTTTGCGCAAGCCGGCCAGGCATGCCTCGCCAGCCAGGGTCAAGAGGCGGCCGGCGGTGCGCTCCGCGTCGACCAGCGGGTGATTCCGGCGGGAGCCGGGCCGTTCACGGCGACGGGCCAGTTCACGCCGGCGACGGCCGGAACCTACTACGTGTGCGGGTACCTGGACGGGGCGTCGGACGGTTCGGTCGAGGACCAGACGGTCTCGATCGCCGTCGTCGTGGCGCCGGCGCCAACTCCACCTTCATCACCGCCGGCTGCCGGACCGACGCAGGCGGCGAGCGGGCCGGCGGTGCGGCCGTGCGTGGTTCCGGCGCTGGCCCGCCACACCCTGGCAGGGGCGAAGCACGTCTTGGCGGCCTCGGGGTGCTCGCTCGGGGTGATCCTCCAACCGACCGCCCGCGGCCTGAGTCGGGAACGGCGCAAGCCGGGCGGGAAGTCCCTGGTCCTCGTCGTCGGGTCCCAGTTCCCGGCGGCCGGCACGGGGTTGCGGGCAAACCAGTACGTCGCGATCCGGCTGGTCCTGGGCAAGGCGCCGGGAACCAGGGGAAAAGCCGGCGCAAAGTAGAAGCTCGAGCCGAGGGACTGCCGCAACTCGCCGGCCGATCTGGTGTTCATACGTAAGCCGCGATGCGGCACCGAGCGTCGAGTTGCGCTGGTAGGCTTGCCCGACTTTCCGAGTCCCGGAAACTCCCGCGAGCGCGTGCTCGGCTGCGTTTGAGTCGAGCGTCCACAGTCCTACGAGCAGGGAGGTGTCTGCCATGAGCCGAATGTCCGTTCGACGTCCTCCATCAGGGACCCTTGTAGCGGTCGTCGCACTCGCCTTGGCGGCTACGCCGATCGCCGACGCTGCGACGAGCAAGAAGACCAAGGCGAAGCCAAAGTCACCACCTGTCGCGCACGCGAAGTATGCCGACAACGCTGACGAAGTAAACAATTACAAAGCGTCGATTCATCCGACACCAGACACGCTTCTGCCACTCGGCCCCGACGGAAAGTTCCCGGCGTCGGTGCTGCCGACGACCACGACGGGAGCGAGCGGAACCGGCCCGGCAGGGCCTGCGGGGCCGGCCGGTCCGGCAGGCTCGAGCGGGCTCAACTCGCCGGGAGTCGTGACGATCGTCTTCCAGGCCAACGGAACGACCGCGAACCCGCAGAGCGGGGCGGCGGAGGCGACGTGCGCGTCCGGCTCGAAGGTCCTCGGCGGAGGCTTCGACGACCTGACCCGGTCGGTCCCGTCCTTGAACGCCGGGTTGCCGGCCGGCTCTGTCGACGAGGTCGACGAGAGCGATCCGTTCGCCAACAGCGACGGGACGAGCGGCTGGCGGGTGCGGATCGTCAACGTCCCGACGACGGCAGGGCAGACCGCGGGGACGACGTTCTTCCAGGCTTACGCGATCTGCGGTGCTTCATGACCTGCAGGTTTCAGACCGTACGAGAACCCACAACGGAGGCTGGTAGATGCACGCAATGACACGCAGGATGTCCAAAGCACTGGTCATGGGGGCCGCGCTCACGGCGAGCGCGATACCGGTTGCTGCGGCTGGTGCGGCGAGCAAGTCGACTAAGCACGTCTACCCCAGGAAGGGCGCCGCGTTCGCGGGTACGAGCTCACAGAAGTCGGGCACCGTCCCCCTCCCGCTCGACATCCGGGCGTCGCCGAACGGGACTTTCATGTCGCGCTTCGACATCGAGTGGTCAGCGACCTGCACGAGCCCCACCGGCCGCGGGTCATACGGCGGCCTGTCGATCACGCTGAACAAGCCGATCGTCGCGAGCGTCTTCACGGACTCCGGATCGTTCACGAGGTCGTTCAGCAACGGTGACAAGGGCACGTTCAACATCAAGCTGTTCGGCAAGTTCACCTCCCCCCTCCGGGCGGCGGGGACGTTCCAGGTCAGCGTGGCGGTCAACGACTCGTCGGGCGCGCTGACCGACACCTGCTCGAGCGGCGTGATCAACTGGGTCGCCACCAACTGACCCGGCCGGCTGGCCCCTGGCCAACACCGGTCGCAGCTCCCGACAGAGGCCCTCGCCAACCGGCGGGGGCTTCTTTGCGTTCTAGCCCAAGGGCCCGCCGGCACGGTCGGGCAGCACGCGGGTCGGCCCGGCGCCATGCACCGAGGGCTGCGTCCGGCTCGGCGGACTGGCGCCCGCGGGCTCCTGCGGGCGGCGGACGCTCCCCCGGCGGACGCTGCCCCGGGAGCGCGCGGAGCATGTCCCGGAAGCAAAAAGGTCTGACAGGGGTCTCTTGGGCGGGCCGCCTTGGCGGCTGGGTCGGCGGCGGCGACACCGACGGCGTCGGCGTCGGCGACGGCCCGATGCGGGTGGGCCCAAGACGGGGCGTGAGGGCGCCGAGCGAGGTACTACGCCGACGGGCACCGACCGCGTTGGCCGGTGCCCGTCGGAGTGCTAGCGAAGCGTCGTGGTGGAGCCGACCTTGCGGGCCATCCGCCACGTACCGGCACCTGCACCGACGAAGAGACCGCCGATCAGGAGGAGCTTCCAGACGTCGAAGCCGGTGAAGGCCAGCTTCTTCGCCGTCGTCGTAACGAGGACCGGCTGTGCCGACGTGCCGTTGTGCCCGGCCGGACCAGAAGGACCGGCGGGTCCAGCGGGACCCTCAGGTCCTGACGGACTTGTCGTCGTCGGCGTCGTCGG
>Ga0208480_1000146_pt1 | contig 27884 bp, 21 predicted proteins | sample NGESurshal092012_4_FD_184485 | JGI IMG/M metagenome (GOLD analysis project Ga0208480, IMG submission 184485) | Arctic peat soil microbial communities from Barrow, Alaska - NGEE Surface sample F53-1 shallow-092012 (SPAdes) | ecosystem: Environmental > Terrestrial > Soil > Wetlands > Peat ... | reverse complement strand
CGCATCCTTCTGCTCGGTAAATTGCCGCAGTGCCGTCGGTATCAGGATTTTGGCCATATCAATTCCTCCGCGTCCGCCTTGGTTTGGTCCGCATCCGGTAGAAAGCTATTCGCGTGTACGAACTTCCCGTTCGTGATGGAGAGCACCACAAACGAATACCACGGACACGAATTCTGGAGGTCCGTCTTCGAAAAATACGCGTCGCAGTCCGGATGAGAATGAAAAATCCCAACTAAATCCAGCCCCCGCTCCCGGGCCGCTCTATCCGCAGCTAGCAGATCTTCCGGACGCAATTCATACCGCTCCTGCTGTCCTCCCGCAAAAGCATTCTCTAGCGGTATGGCTTCCGTGACCACCTTCTTGCCGCTCTGAATCCTTCCGAGCATCGCCCCGCAACACTCGTTCGGATAGATCCTCTCCGCATGCAGCACCATCGCGTGCCAGGGCTTCGTTTGTATCTCAATCATTCCAGAAGGACTCGCTCAAATACTTCTGCCCACCGTCACAAAGCACGGTAACCACCAGGCCGCTCCGCCCTTCCTTAGATAACTTTTCTGCCACCCGGGTCGCGGCAAGTACGTTCGCCCCCGCCGAAATTCCCACCAGCAATCCCTCCTCCCGGGCCAGCCGGCGCGCCAGCGCATAAGCTTCTTCGGTCTCCACCCACAGGTTGTCGTCCGCCAAACTCGGATCGTATATGCCCGGCTTAATCGAGGACGGCATATGCTTGGTTCCTTCCAAACCGTGCAAAGGAGAAGCCGGCTGCACCGAAATGCACTCTACACCTGGCAAATCGTGACGTAAACGCCGGGTCACGCCGGTAAACGTCCCCGCCGTCCCCAGCGCCGCTACCCAGTGCGTGATCCTCCCGCCGGTCTGTTCAATGATCTCCGGTCCAGTTGTTGCATAATGCGCCTGCCAGTTGGCCGGATTACTGTACTGATCCGGATAAAAGTACGGCTCCGGATTCTCTTCATAGATGCTCTGGCAAACCCGAAGCGCCCCATCCGACCCTTCCCCCGCATCCGTAAGCACCAGGTCCGCCCCATACGCTCGTAGAATCTGTTTCCGCTCAGGAGACGCGTTCGCCGGCATGCATAACTTCACGGGATAGCCTTTCACCGCGCAAATCATTGCATACGCAATGCCTGTGTTCCCGCTCGTCGAATCTAGCAGAATCTTTCCCGGCGCCAGTTTGCCGCTCTCTTCGCCCCTTAGGATCATGTTGAGCGCGGGACGGTCCTTAACCGATCCTCCTGGATTAAAGAACTCCGCCTTCGCGTATACCGGCACATCTCCGCGCGCTCCCAGCCGGATCTCGAGAAGCGGAGTGTTCCCGATCCGATCCAGCAGATCGGCGTGTAATAGGCCAGAAGCAACGGCAGACATCTAGTTCTAGTTTATGTCTATCGCCTTGCTGGACAATGCCCGGGCACAGCCGAAAACCGTTCTATGGCGGGAAGGCTCACGCAGATGTCCCCCGCAAAAGTCCCCGGTACCAAAGGTATATGTGCTATTGACCGGAAAAGCTCTTATTCCGTAGACTGACCATAATGCTCAAACTGAAAATAAGTGTATTGGCTGTAAGCTTTCTGGCCTTCACCGCCATCGCCTGTGCGGATAGCATCACGGTTCAACTTGGATCCGGCGTTCTCAACCTGGGACCCGGCATTCCGGATCAGGTCCAAGAAGCCGGAGCTGTCGATTTGCTGGCCCTCACGTTAAATGTTGCTTCGACTCAGACGTTTTACACGGCGCTTTACGGCCCCAACTGTACGACCTGTACCGGTACCTTGAGCGGTAATCTCAAGGCTTCTTTGATAATTACGGATTCGTCTCCGGCGGGAACCGGAAACGGTATTTTCTCTCAGGGCTACACCGATTCTATTTCGGGTGGAACCCATACATTTACGCCGTTGGCCTCTACCGCCATCAATATCGCTCTCTTGAACGGCGATACGCTTACCATCACTCCCCTCGCCGGTGCGCCTGATCCTATAACAAGCGCCGGCTCTGAAAAGGTGGATGCCACGTTTCTGTTACATCCGACAAGCTCAAGCGCTGTCCCCGGACCGTCGTCCGCGTTCTTGCTCCTTACCGGAATCGGTGTCGCCGGGTTACTGCTGCGCCGAAAGGTTGCTTCTTAGTTTCGCCTAACGTTCATCCCGAAGCGAGAGGTGTCTGATTTGCCGCCTCGATCACTGCGGTTGAGGGGCCGTCCGGCTGGCCGTTTCCATCCATACGCGCATGCTCTTAAAATCGAATGTCACTGTCGCATGGCTCAGCAGCCCGCTCCCCACCGTCGCGTCGAATTGCATCGCCGGCGGACGATCTTCCGACGTCGTGAAGTACAGTGGCGCATTCTCGATCAGCGGAGTATTGCGGAAGCTCTCCGTCGCCCCGTCGCTTCGCGCCAGTTTGAGGCCGCCTTGCGTGTAGGGGAAGAACTCTTTGTGTTTCGCCTTGCTCTGTTTTTTCAGACCAAGCTTCTCGACGGATCCCGGATAGACCAGCATGGTTCCAGTAAAAAGAGTGTCGATCTGAACATCCACTGGCTGGCCATTCACAGCAAAGCCGTTGGCGGTAAGCGTGACCGGCCCGAAATTGCCGAAGTGCTTGATGGTTAATTCGCTGCATTCCCTCGGGCAGGGCTGAGGGTCAGTTTCAGGTTGGGAAAGGCGCACCACGTGCTTCGCGTAGTCGATCTGCAGCAGGCGGTTCTTGAAAGCGCTGTAAGTAAGCGCCCCGTCCGCCGGTAGCGGCTGTACCTTCTCGCCCGGTTTGTCAGGTTGAGGCGTAGTATCCCAAACCATAAAAGGAAAATCGCCCATCGGCAAGTCTCCAAAATGAGCGCCTGGCACAACTGTCCGCTGCACTTCATTTACGGAATTGCCGTCGCTGCCCTGGAGCGGCTGAAGCGCGACTCCCAACCCCTGCGCCGCCTTGACGTCCAAATAAGAATTCACTTCGCCCGTGTCGATTAACAGGCGCAACGTTTTTCCGTTCCCCGTTGCCAGATCCACGCAAGGAAGTCCGGAGCAATCGAGCAGCGGAATCTCGACCATCCTCGGCAGCGCCCTCGCTGCCGGAGCCTGCGAAGCGTTTGGGGCGGCTGGCGTTTCTGGCAGGGGCGGCACCGCATTCTGCGCCAATAACAGCCATGGCCAAGTCGCGGAAAGCGCAACGCAACATCTCAAAATAAAACGCACATCTCTATTCTTGCGCCCACGCGGCACTACGATTGTTTTCTGAGTGCCTGCCAGCAGCTATTTTTGCGCCATTGGTATACGGCGTGTTTTGGTATTCAGCAACCGCCGCTTCAAAAGCTATCTCGATCCTTCACGGAGTTCGCGGTCGGGTCCGTCGAATCTCCATTCGTCCTGCATTAACCCCTCTTCTTTAAGCCTGAGAAAATGAGCCCCGCCAATACAAGCGCGACGCCGGCGACCACGCCCCGGTGAGCTGTCAGGTCGATCAAATTGCGATTGATCGAACTCTGCGCGCTAAAACTCCGGGCGCAATTGTCGAAAATTCCATGCGCGGAATAATCGCCCAGCACAGGTTCAAACAAATTGTCGGGGCGATTAGCGGATACGGGTTCTGACGTCTGCTGACCGCCAATCGCGTGTTTCGCCAGGTAACGGTCAGCGAAAGATGGCGCGATTTCTTCGCCGTAGATCGCCTCTACGGTAGGCCAACCGACATACACCTCGCGCCGTTTATGGCCGGCTGCCCAAACAATAGCTCGCGCTCCCACCTCCGGCTGATAAATGGGTGGAACCGGCTGCGGATGGCGTGGCAGACGGGTGCGGCACCAACTGAATTGCGGCGTGTTCATTGCCGGCAGCATCACCGCCGTGATATGCACTTTACTTTGATTGTGAATGAGCTCCGAACGGATCGAGTCCGTGAACCCCACGATGGCGTGCTTAGCGCCGCAGTATGGGGATTGCAGCGGAATCGAGCGATAAGATAACGCCGAACATACCTGGACGATAGCGCCGCGATTGCGCGCCTGCATGCGTTTCAGCGCCGCCATTGTTCCATAAACTTGCCCTAAATAGGTAACTTCCGTTGCGCGCCTGAATTCGTCGGGTTTGATCTCCAGGAATGGTGCAAAGATCGTTGTCATCGCATTGTTAACCCAGATATCGATTGGCCCCAACTCCTGCTCCACCCGCTCGGCCGCATCTTCCACCTGCTGCGCGTCGGCCACATCCACGGGCAGCACCAGCGCTTTTACACCCGCCGCCTCGACTTCGCGCCTGGCTGCTTCCAAGCGCTCTCGCTCGCGCGCGATCAGCCCAATATGCGCTCCCTGCCGCGCGAACTCCGTCACCACGGCGCGCCCCACTCCCGCGGATGCGCCGGTGACCACAACAACTTTTCCTCGATTTGAACTTTTCATTGGGCTCCTTCGATCTGTGCCCGCACCTTATAATTCCTGCCTTCCCACTCGCCTCGCGCGGTCCAAAAGAAAGTGAACTCTAGTTGCGGTTCGAAATCAGTCGCGGCGAAATCGGAGTACTCGCCGCCAACGCCCGTCGGCCGGGAGCCGCTATCCTGCCACGTCTTCCAGTCGTCGACCGACCAGCGAAGGCGGAATGGCTCAGGCGCACAAATGCGAAGGACGCGATCCTTCCTTGCTTGGCGAATCGGGTGCTTTGGCAACCAAAACTCCACTTTGCTTTTCGCCTTGCCGTCACAATAACGAACTGCGACCTCCGGGATCAGGTCGAACACTTTCCCATCGTGGGACGAGCGGAGAAGGCGCAAGTATTCCGAATGCGCCCACAACAGAGGGTTGGCTGAACCGGTCGGACCGCCGCAACGCAGGTTCGCTCCCGGCAGGTCAGCTTCATCCCAGATCTGTTCGGGCAATAGGCGGGTACCATTCGAGAAGCATTCCATGGCATGCAGCAAGGAACGGCAGTCGTGACCGGCCGCAAGCTCGTAGTGTCCCCGTTCGCCTGTCAATAGCGGCCATGCGCGGCCTTTACCCCAATGCGTGTAAGAACCGCCGCCTGGTTGCTGGCCGTAGCCGTCGTGATTGTACCGGCGCCAGCACGGACCGCAGGGGGTATCCGTTTTCAGAGTTGCATCGATGACTTGCAGAGTCTCCACGATCAACGGATCGTTAGGGGAAAGAATGCCATACCGAACCAGTTGCAGGAAACCAGCATCGACGATGTCGCGAGCCGGATATGACTCGGGAGACTCCGGGGGTTGGCCGGTCAACTTGAGCTCCGCTTTGTTGACCGCGCCCGTAGCCGCGACTTCTCCGGGCTTGATTGGATTGAGGCGGACAAAATAACGAGATGACCCTTGGACAAGCGATCCTTCGGTTGTCACCGTCCATTCCTCGAGATGGTCTCTCAGGAAATCGGCATAACTCTCCAAAAAGGCCGCTGTGCCGTTATCCTGGTCCGCCCGTGCAAAAGAGGCCGCGCAGATAAACGCGGCAATGATCACCGCCAATGTGGAAGGGGAGTACCCGCTCGCTTCTTCCCATCTTTCCTCGCCCGTCACCGGACCGCTGTGGAGCAAAAAAGCAACCGCCCGGTTCACCATTACGCGCGGATTGAATTGCTCTAGTAACCGAAGTTGATGCAGGCGCCAGGCGAGCAGGACGGGGAAGGCTACTTCATCTAATTGCATTCCTTTCCAAAAAGCCTCGCCGTCGACCCAGAAATTCTGAGGAAAGCTGCCGTCTTCTTCTTGCCGCGCCGCCAAATAAATCAAAGCGCGTAAAGGCGCATCGGTGTTGCCGGCGGCAAGTAATCCCATCGCGCTCTCCACCATGTCCCGCGTCCAGACCAGGTGATAACCGCCCTTTCCCTGTTTGTCATTGCGCGCCTCACCCCAGGGAATCGTGAGCGAGGCGATGAATGCACCGCGGAACAGTTTGTCTTCATGAGTCAATAGCAGGTTGTAACTCGACTCAAAGAGGCGTCCCTTGTCTCCACTACTCTTTTCGAGAGGCTTTCTGCCGTGTGCCGCGGTGCTCCACTGGTCGATGAAAGTCTTACGCTGCTCTTCGTAAGTCAGACCGAGACTTTGGAAGAGACACGATACTGCGCTCGGAAGGTTTTCCCCAAAGGCCACGCCAACTGTGAACTCGCGACTCTTCGAAAGGTTGAGTTCGCCCGTGAGTGCGACGTTGCCGTTCTTTGCCTCATCGAATTCGAAATCCATCTTGCGGTTCTTTACCAGGTCCGTGTACCCGTCGCTGTGTCCTACGTACCCGCAGGATAGCCGCGAGAAACCACACGAAGCGCCCACGGCGAGCCAGCGATTGCTCTTCTCGGCAACCAGCAACTGCCGCCCTGACACTTCGACCACAAAAGCATTGTTGCCTTCCCCTCCCACCTCCAAATGGGGAGCGCATAACACATAAGTTTTTAGAGTTCGGAGGAACTCGCCATCCCCCGTAATTTGTGTGTGTAGCAGAACGCAAGATCGCGTAGGTTCCGCGATGATTTCCTTTTTAAAAGAAAAGCGTTTCTCGGATTCGCCCCTACTGATTCGATATCCCTGAGAAGGAGACATCCGTTCGATCCGGTAATCGAGATCGCGCTTTTCTTCCAGAAACAATCCGTTCTCATCGGAAAACAGAAACTCCAGATCGCGGAGTTGGGGGCGGTCAACGGTCGGATAATAGACTTCTGTAAGAATGCCGCGCCAGATCGTGAACCAGATGCGGCTTCCCGTCGAATATGCGGTACCAACTCCGTCTTTATCGGCGTGAGTCCAGCGCGGTTCGTCGCCCGGTGCCCCGAATGCACTCTTAGTCCCGCGAAAACGCGCCATTAAATCTCTTTTCAACCATTGCTAGATGACTTCCCGGATCTTGTCTTCCAGAACGGTCTTGATAATCTTCCACCGGTCTTTTTCTCCTTTTGCCATCGCTTCGGCAAAGTGAAGCGCCTGTTCAGCGGAGATGTTGCCCGGCAGTGGCGGCTCATTCGGATCCACAACGGCCTCGATCACCGCGGGGCCAGGGTGCGCGAGCGCCTGTCGCAAAGTGCTCTCCGCATCCTTGGGATCTTCAATCGTGAAGCCGGCTGCTCCGCAGCATCGCGCATATCCTGCAAAATCGATGGGCTGCAGGTCCACTCCGAATTGAGGATTGCCTTCCTGGGCCATTTGTTCCCACTTGATCTCGCCCAGGACGTTGTTCTTGATCACGATTACTTTGACCGGCAGCTTGTATTTCACGAGCGTCGCGATCTCGCCCATCAGCATCGTTAACCCGCCATCGCCGACCACACAAACGACCTGCCGCCCGGGATAGGCCACAGCCGCTCCAACGCTATACGGCAGGCCATTTGCCATGGTTGCCAGGGAGCCCGAAAGCGAGAACTGCATCCGATCGCGCATCTCGATGTAGCGGGCTGTCCATGTCGCGATTGTGCCGCTATCGGAACAAACAATGGCGTCCGCGTCGAGCAGCTTATTCAAGTGATAGGTGACCACCTGGGGCTTCATGGGCATATCGCTCCGCGTGCCCCGCTCTTCCATGAGCTGGTTCCAGGCCGTCATGCGCTTCTGCGCTTTTTCGAGGAAGCTCCGGTTTTTCTTGCGTTCCACCAGCGGCAACAAGGCGCGGAGAACGCCGCCACAATCGCCCACAAGTCCTACGTCCACTGAATGCCGCAAGCCGATTCGGGTCGGATCGGTGTCGATCTGAATCGTCTTCGCTTGCCCCGGTTTTGGCAGGAATTCCATATACGGGAAACTGCTGCCTGCAATAAGGAATGTATCGCACTCTTGCAGCGCATCTTGCGAGGGCGCCGTGCCGAGCAGCCCGATACCTCCGGTCGTGTACGGGTTACGATCCGGAACCGCCGCCTTGCCCAGCAACGCTTTTACTATCGGCGCGCCGACGGCTTCGGCCAGCGCTAATACCTCTTCGCGGGCGTTCAGGCAACCGCGCCCAATCAGCATTGCTACCTTCGATCCCTTGTTGATTAGATCCGCCGCTTGCTTTAGGAGACGCTCGGAAGGAATAGGATGTGGCGTGGCAAAAAGATCGGCGCTGTGCTCGGCGATGTTCGCGGAAGAACGTTCGCTTTCAGACTTTGTCCACTCCTGTATATCCTTCGGTATCGTGATGTGAGAAACGGTTCGTCGCGCCAAAGAGGTCTTAATCGCTTCATCCAGCACGTTGATTACGTGGGCTGGACCCATCACCCGCTGGTTGTAAGCCGCCACATCCATAAACAGCTTGTCGAGATCGACATCCTGCTGATAATGAGTGCCAATCAAGTCGTGGAAGGTATGGCCCGTGATGGCCAGGACCGGTTGCCCGTCGCACTTCGCGTCATAGAGGCCGTTGAGCAGGTGGATGCCTCCCGGGCCGGAGGTCGCCAGGCAAACTCCTAGACGTCCCGTGAACTTGGCGTAACCACAAGCGGCGAAGGCCGCTGCTTCTTCATGCCGCACCTGGATGAAGCGCAGTTTGTCCTGATGGGTGCGTAAAGCCTCGAAGATGCCATTGATGCCATCTCCGGGAAAGCCGAAAATGGTATCGACTCCCCATTCGATGAGCCGCTCTACCAGATGGTCTGCTACTGTGACTGCCTTTGACATTCGTTTTCTCCTTCAGCTAGCTCGTTCGTACGACGATCCGCGCTCGTAGTTAGATCGTCTGCCGCTGTTCCGACGCTACAAGAAATTACTTAAGCAAAGAGATTTTGTAGCCCGCTCTTCTCGAACTAGTCAAACTACGGGCATCATAAATCGAGGGATGCCGGCACCGGGTTTGCAAATTCGCATGCGGCGGTATAGTGAAAAGGCCCCGGCCTGACCCATTTATATGATCTCCTTCGACGCCGCGCATCGAGCCGTCCACTACCCGCCGGATCGCCGGTTTCGCATTTGGATCAAGCCCTCGTTTGTTGTGGCCGCAATCTGTCTCGGCCTCATTCCCTTAGTGGTGGCGTGGGGACAAGCTGCGATCTTCGGATTGCCCTATCTCGCGCCGCTTCCCAAATTCGATCCCGCCACTTTCACCGGAGTGCATGGCTTTCCCTGGTGGCTGTGCTGGGCACACTTCTTTAACTTCGTCTTCCTCATGATGCTGGTACGCAGTGGCCTGTCGATTCTCGTAGACCATCCGCGCCTCTATTTCAATAACGACTGCACGCCCGGCTCAGAATGGATTCGTTTCACGCCATTGCATGTGCCTACTGATCGCATCTGGACAGCAAAAGACGATGCTCGCTACATTTCTCCAATCTTTGGTTTGCCGGGTTACCGGCATACCGTGGGTGTGGCACGTTCCTGGCACTTCATCGACGTGTATGGGTTCATCCTCACGGGCCTGATTTTTATTCCGTTGCTTTTCGTGTCAGGACAATGGACAAGACTGGTGCCCGACTCCTGGATGGTCCTCCCCACTGCATGGAGTACCTTCGTCCACTATGCGAACTTCCATTTTCCACCCGAACCGGACGGGTTCTATGCCTATAACGCCCTGCAGCAGCTGGCGTATTTTTCCGTCGTCTATATATTCGCTCCGATAACGATTCTCGCGGGCGCATCAATGTCGCCGGCCATGGTGAACCATTTTCCATGGTTTCCTCGCATATTTGGAGGAAGGCAAGGCGGCCGCTCCATCCACTTCCTGATGATGCTCTGCTGGCTCGGATTCATCGCCGTTCACGTCACCCTGGTGGTCTTGACCGGGTTCGAGCGGAACATGAATCACATCGTTCTGGGCACGGACAATTACCATCCGCTGGGAATGTTTCTCGGCTTTGTCGGGCTTGCGGCCGTGCTTGGTTCGTGGATCGCAGCCCACTACATCTCCTGGAAGGCGCCGCGCCTGCTGCAGTACATACAAAAAGCGATCTCGCTGCCCCTGCGCCTGGCTACTCTCAATCGGCTCAACCCGCGAAACCGCTATACGAAGGACCAGATCTCGCCGCATTTCTGGCCGAACGGCAAAATGCCGGTACGCGAGGACTGGAAACAAATGGCTGCGAACAACTTCCGCGACTTCAGACTCAAAGTTGGCGGCCTGGTAGAGAACCCGGTGCAGTTGTCGTTAGCGGAGATCGATGCATTGGGAGAAGAAGAGAACATCACCATGCATCACTGCATCCAGGGGTGGTCCGGTATCGCGCAATGGAACGGTCTGCCTATGGAGAGGCTGATCGAACTGGTGAAGCCAAAACCATCGGTGAAGGTCGTCGCATTCTATTCGTTTGGTGAGGCCCTATACGGCGGCGTGTACTACGATACCCAGAGGCTGGAGAATGTGCTGAAGCCGGAGTGCCTGCTTGCCTCCGCGATGAATGGCGCGCCGCTTCCAGTGGAGTACGGAGCGCCGCTTCGGCTACGCGTCGAGAACCAGCTGGGATACAAGATGGTCAAGTGGATTGAGAGGATTGAATTCATTGAATCGGAGAAGAGCCTGGGTAAAGGCGAGGGAGGATCGAATGAAGACCAGGAATACTTCGATCTGCTGCCGAACATCTGATGTCCCGTTCTATTCGCCATGCGCAAGAGCGGACGGCGCGCGGCGCAGTTCCTCGCGTAGCTCAACCACGTTCCGGTATCGGATAGCTCGCATCCCTAATCGGTGGGCACACTCCACGTTTAATGCGCGGTCGTCCACGAATAGACATTCTTCGGGGCTGCGCCGGGTCACTTCGAGCGCGAGCCGGTAGATTTTTTCGTCGGGTTTCCTGACGCCGAGGAAACAGGATGAGAAAAAGAGCGCAAAGTAATCGTCTAAATGGAAGCGCTCGATACGGTAATCGTTCAGCTCCCTTGACTCGTTGTTGAGTATTGCCAGCAGATAATTTCCGGAGCTAGCCAGTTCCGCAATCAGCGCCAGCGCTTCCGCATAGGGCTGCGATTGAACGCGCATGAAGGCCTTGAACTCGTCCTGGGTGAACGCGCGCGGCTCACAGAAAACAGTTCGCTCCAGATATTCCGCGAGCCCGATGCGGCCTGTTTCGAAATCGGAGACTACCAACTCATGCCGGTCCTGGAATCCCTCCCAATCCAGCGCAAAGTGCTCAGCGGCGCGCCGGGCGGTCCCAGGCATTTGTCAGCAGCACACCACCCACATCGAAAAAAAGCGCGGTCGTTTTAACCATTGGCATTCTCCACAGTCTCTCAACAGCTCGGCTGGGAGCCTCGCAAACGAGGTCCTCTCCAGCAGCAGGTGAAACCCCGCGGCCATACGAAAGCAAGCGCGCCAGGCTTTATTCGTGGCGCAGAGCGATAAGGGGCTCCGCGCTAGCGGCTCGGCGCGAGGGAAGCCAGCACGCCAGAAACGCGATAGTGATGAGGAACAGCGGCACAAGAGTGAAGATCGTCAGATCGTGCGGGGGGACGCCGTATAAAAGGCTGGTGAAGAGCTTCGTCAAGGCCCATGCGGCAGCCAGGCCGGGCGGCAGAGCGATAAGAACGAGCAGCATTCCCTGGCGAACGATCAGCCGCTGGACTTCGCCAATGCGCGCTCCAAGCGCCAGGCGGATACCGATCTCACGGGTCCGGCGGCTAACCCAATAATTCATTACCCCATAGAGCCCTATGGCTGCCAGCAATAGACCGAGGAAGCCGAAGATCCCGAATAACGTGCTAGCCAAGCGGGGTAAAAAGAGCGCATCTCGCAGATGTTCCTGCATAGTTTCGGCGTCAAATATAGCGAGAGACGGATCGAGCGAGTGAATCTCCTGGCGCACGGCCGCCGCGAGCGCTCCGGGATCGCGCCTGAAGCGGACCAGCACGTAATATCCGGTAAACGATGGGTCGCCAGCGATATCCTGCGCGAGAGAGCGGTAGAGAACGGGCCTGAAGTCCTCGCCGAGAAAACGCGATTTGATGTTTTTGACGACGCCGACGATTTGATAGGTGACGCCGCGGCCGCTGACGCGCTGGCCAATCGGATTTTCATTCTTGAAAAATCGCTGCACTAAGGCCTCGTTGACGATTGCCAGTTTCGGCCCAGCGGGACTTTCGTTACCGAAGTCAGCGCCTGCAACCCGAGGCGTTCCTATGGTCTCGAAATAATCGGGGCCGGTCATGTAGAGGTCGACGTTGGCGTCAGACGTGTTGGAAGCTGGATGGCCCTCGACGTGAAATGCATCGCTACGGTGGCCCCCTGTGAGCGGTACAGAGTCGGTATAACTGGCCGAAACGACGCCGGGAAGAGCCGCGACGCGCTGCCGCAACTGGTTGAGGAATTGCGTGGTGCGCAGAGCCGAGTAGCCATGAAGACGTGGATCGACGGCCATCATCAGTACACCGCCGGAACGGAAGCCGACATCAATCCGGGAGGCGTTTTCGAGACTACGCAGAAATAGCCCGGTGGCGCAGAGCAGCACCAGCGACATGGCGATCTGGGAGACGACGAGAACATTGCGGAGGGTCCACAGGCGTCCGGGGCGTGCCAGCACGTCTTCGCCTTTCAGTCCATTCGCGACGATGGGACGCGCAACCGCCCACGCGGGAGCTAGCCCGAACAGAACGCCCGCGGCGACGCTAAGGACAAATGTGTAGAGCAGGACCCGCTAGTCCACGTTTACGCTGAGGTCGAGGGGCACGGGCGCGGGGATGTGGAAGGCGGCCAACCCGCGCGTGGCCCAGAGCGAAAGAGCGACGCCAAACACGCCGCCGCCCAGCGCAAGGAGCACGCTTTCCGTGAGCATCTGGTGCAGCAGATGACGTCTTGTGGCGCCCAGAGCGAGGCGCACCGCCATTTCCCGCTGGCGGCCGGAAGCCTGTGCCAGAAACATATTGGCCACGTTCGCGCAGGCGATGCAGAGGACGAGCAGAGCCACCACTGTTAGCGCGGCGAAAAACATCATCACCGCCTTGGCATCTCTCGGCGGGAGCGAACCGGCAGGCTCGAAACGGAAGCCGCCATCCTTCTCCGTGTCGGGATGCGCTTTGCCGATGCGCTGAGCAAGCACGTTGAGTTCAGCCGCGGCTTGCGTCCGCGTGATGCCTCGCTTTATGCGTCCGACCACCGCAATCCAGTGGTAAAAACGCGACTCGTAATTGCTGGTGTTGGGCAGTAACCGATCGATGTCGCCGAGCGGAACCCAAAATTGGCAATCGAGTATAAGATCGAGTCCGCGGAAAGAAGGAGGCGCCACACCAATCACCGTGAAAGGATGCCCGGAAAGCGTAATGGCTTTGCCGGCGATATCCGGATCTGCGCCGAAGCGACTCTGCCAAAGGCGGTACCCGAGAACGGCGACGGGAAGATTTTCCTCGTCTCGAGCGAAGCCGCGGCCAAGCGTCATCCTGAGTTGTGCCACATCGAAAAAGTTTGAGGTGGCCGCCTGGCCCCACACGCGCTCCGGCTCGCCCTTTCCGCCGATGGAGGCTGGTACCAGTTCGTAATAACCTGCAATACCGGAAAACGACTTCGCTTGTCCGCGCAGATCGCTAAACAGAGGCCACGAAAAAGCATTGCAGCACTCACCGCGCTCGGTCGTATGCAGGGCCATCAGCGTACCAGGCTCGCCGACAGGCGGAGAACGCAGGACGAACCTGCTGACAATGGAGAAGATTGTGGAGTTCGCGCCGATGCCCAGAGCAAGCGTCAGGATGGTCACCGCTGCGAAAACAGGAGCTTTTCGAAATGTGCGCAACGCATACTTCACATCTCGTGCTAACGAAACGATGGCTGCGCCCGCGCGGGAGTCCCTTACTTCTTCTTTAGCCTGCTCGGGAGCTTTGAATTTAAAACAGGCCAAGCGATGGGCCTCCCTCTCCGGCACGCCTCGCTCGACATACCGGTCGACAATAGTTTCATAGAACGCGCGCATCTCGGCATCGAGTTCCGCTTCCACTGCATCTCGGCGAAGCAGCAGTTTCAGAAGCGTCCGGACGCGGCCTAACGCGGACATGCGCTACGTCTCCTCAGCGAGAACCCGGTTCATCGCCGTGAAGACCTTCTTCCAGTTGCGCTTCTCCTCGGTTAATTGACCGCGTCCGGCAGCCGTCAAGGTATAGGTTTTCACCCGGCGCTTGCCCTCAAGCTCGCTCCACTCGCCCTCAATCCATGCTTTTTCAGCGAGCCGATGAAGCGCCGGAAATAGAGAGCCCGGCCCGACCACGAAGACGCCGTGGGTCACCTGCTCGATTCGATCCGAAATGCCGGCCCCATGCAACGGACCGCGCTCGAGTGTTCGCAGAATCAGCAGGTCCAATGTGCCCTGCAGTAGCTCCGAAGGTTTGGACATGGGTTTAGTATATCGACCGTCGATATCGAATGTCAATGCATTGATCGTCCACAGACTCCCCGCAAGGCGCCGAATTATTGCCGTAGTATAAAAAGTGCAGGCGTGGCTAACTGGAAACGCCAAAGTGGTCAGCTGGCGTCTAAAAGATGTTGGGAATACTTGCTGACCTTTCCCACAAACTTAGTTGATGGCCGTGAGCCGCAAGGACCTTCCCTTCTCGCGCCGTGAGTTTCTCTTTTCGGCTGCCGGCGGAGCTTTGCTCGCCCCCGGTCTGCTCGCGGCTCCTCCCGCCGTTCCGCAGGTCCCGGTCGCTCCGCCCAACGCCGAGGACCGGCAGTTCCTTGAGGACTTCGCCAGGCGCTGCTTTCGATATTTTTGGGAACAGTCGGATCCGCACACCGGAATCGTGCTCGACCGTGCCAGAAACGATGGATCGCGGGTGAATAATATAGGCAGCGTAGCCGCCACCGGCTTTGGCTTAACGGCTCTTTGTATTGCGTCGAACCGTGCATGGATACCCAAGAACCTGGTCCGGGCGCGGGTGGTCACAACGCTTAATTATTTGTGGGCGCGCGCTTTTCACGATCATGGCTGGTACTACCATTTCATGGACGCGAGCACGGGCGCCAGAAGGCTCAAATCGGAGATTTCGAGCGTGGACACCGCACTGCTGCTGGCCGGTGTTTTGACGGCTGCGGGATATTTTTCGGGTGATCGCGAAATTCACACGCTGTCCAAAGAGATCTTTGAGCGAGTTGATTTCGCCTGGATGCTCGACGGCAACCCGCTGATACTCTCGCATGGGGTTTTGCCCGGATCGGGATTCTTGAAATCGCGATGGAGCGTCTATAGCGAAGCGTCTATTCTTTATCTGCTGGCAATCGGATCGACGCGGCATCCGATTTCACCGGACACTTGGTATGCGTGGTCACGGCCGGAAGTACACTACGATCGCTGGACGTTCGTCAGCGGAGGTCCGCTGTTCACGCATCAATTCTCCCACGCCTGGATCGATTTTCGGCATCAGGAGGACGGCGATCCATCCTATCTCAACTATTTCCGGAACTCGGTTATCGCCACCTACGCGCACCGGGACTTCTGCATTAGCCTGCAATCCAGGTACGCGGATTTCGGTCCGAACATGTGGGGCGTTACGGTTTCCGACAGCCCGGCCGGCTATGTAGACTGGGGCGGCACCACGTTCGGATCGCCGATCGACGGCACGCTGGTTCCATGCGCCGCCGCGGGATCGCTCATGTTTACTCCCGAAATCTGCCTTCCCGTTCTGCGCGAGATGCTAAGCGTCTACGGCGACAAGATTTATCAGCGCTATGGATTTACCGACGCTTTCAACCCCAACTGGAGGAACGCGAAGCTGTGGGTCGATCAGGACGTGGTGGGCATCGATATCGGAATCTCGCTGCTCAGCATTGAAAACTTGTTGAGCGGAAACGTGTGGCGCTGGTTCATGCGCAATCAGTACATTCAGACCGGCATGGAACGCGTGGGCTTTCACTTCGCGACGCCCGGAATCCGAATGCGGGAAGCGAGAACGGGCGCGAGACGCCTATAGCACTGGTCCCGCGCCTACCCTATTAGCGCTTGCGCTGGCCCTTAATCAGCTTCTTCACTTTTCGTTTGTTAGATCCACGGGCGACACCCGAGGCGCGCTTCGCTTTGGGAGCGGCTTTCTTTCGAGCGGCGCGTTTCAGGCGCTTGCGCTCTTCTCTATTTTCCGCGTGCTTGGTATTCATTCGTCGAGTTTTATTCCAGCGTATTTTTCTATGATTTTCTTCAACCCGTATCCGGGGAAACTTATAGTCAGTTTCGCATCCTCGCCATCGCCTTCGCGGCGAAGTACCGTTCCGCGGCCATATTTCGGGTGGTGAACAGTGGCTCCGGCGGAGAAGCCGCGCGCGCGAGGAATAGGTCTGACGCCATTGGAAGACGGGGCTGATTTCGTCTCGGGCGGTCGAGTGGATTCTTGCGTAGACACCGGTCTCTGGGGGGACCCCTCCGGCTTTCGGGTGAAGTCGGAAGGTGGAGGCATGCCGCGCTCTGCAAAGAACTGCGCGATGTTGTCGACCGAATTGAAAGTGCGCCCCGTAAACAGATTGCGCTTGACTGCGGCGCGAACGTCCGATTGCTCCGCGAAGAGATCGACTTCGTTAATGTGAGGCTCGCGGTAGGGGGATAGCTTCTCGCGAAGGGCCGGCGGAACTTCGTTGAGGAAACGGGAAGGCAGAGAGATCTCCGGCTGCGCGCCGCCGAACCGGCGTCGGTAGCGCGCCCAGGTCAGATAAAGCCGTTTCTCCGCGCGGGTCATTCCCACGTAGCAGAGCCGCCGTTCTTCTTCCATCGCCGCTTCTGAATTCAGCGATCGGCTATGCGGGAAAATACCTTCCTCCAATCCCGCCAGAAAAACGTTTGTGAATTCAAGCCCCTTGGCGTTATGGACGGTGAGTAATGACACGGCTGCGCGCTCGTCGACCGCGTCTGCGTCGGAAACAAGCGCCGCATGATCTAGAAAGTCAGCGGCAGATTCTCCCCGCTCGACAGCTTCGGCCGCGGCGTTCACCAACTCCTCAAGATTGGCAAGGCGGGACTCGGAATCCGGCGATGCATCGCTCTTCAGCATGGCCTCATAGCCGGTCTTCTGAAGAATCTCGCGCAGAGTTTCGTGGACGGGCCTGGTTTGGGCCGTTTCCCTTAGTCCTTCGATAAGGATTAAGAACGACTTTAATGCCGATTCCGCGCGTGCCGGGAAAAGTCTTTCCTCGATCGTCTTCGGAAGCGCGCTCCACAGACTTATCCCGCGCTCGAGGGCATAGCGTTCCATTTGCTCAACTGTCCCTTTGCCGATTCCGCGCGCGGGCGTATTGATAATCCGCAGCAGGTTGACGGAATCGTGCGGGCTCAAGAGAACCTTCAGAAAGGCGAGGATATCTTTCACTTCCGCCCGCTGATAAAAGCTGAAGCCACCCACCACGAGGTATTTGCGCCCATAGCGGCGGAGGGCTTCTTCGATCTGCCTGGATTGAAAATTTGTCCGGTAAAGGACCGCCACGCGCTGCGCCGGCTCGCGAGAGAGCAGCTTTTCAATCGTATCGGCTATAAACAGCGCTTCGTTTTCACCGCTGGGCGCTTCGTAGTAACCGATCTTTGCACCCTCGCCCGAGCTGGTCCAAAGCCACTTGCCTTTGCGCTCGATATTATTGGCAACGACGGCGCTTGCGGCTTGAAGAATATTCTTCGTCGAGCGATAGTTTTGCTCAAGGCGAATGACGACCGCATCCGGGTAGTCTCGCTCGAAGTCGAGAATATTGCGAATATCGGCGCCGCGCCAGCTATAGATCGATTGATCCTCATCCCCGACGACACATACGTTGTGCCGTGCTTCCGTAAGCAGGCGCATCAGTTCGTATTGGCTGCGATTTGTGTCCTGGTATTCATCGATCATGACGAATTCATAGCGCCGGTTATAGAGCTGGCGCAGCGCGTCGTCGTGGCGGAGAAGGCGCACTGACTCAAGCAGCAAATCGTCAAAATCGAGCGAATTGGCCTGTCGAAGCCGCTCTTCGTAGACATCGTAGATTTTGGCGAGGCGCGTCAGTTTGGGATCGCTAGCGGCCTTGTACCAATCCTGGGGCGTTTCGTCGTGGCTTTTAGCGTGGCTGACGCGCGAGAGCGCAGCCCGGTACTGCATGAATTTCTCATCCAAGCCAAGCTGCTTATAGATGGACTTCATCAACGCGAGCTGGTCGTCGTCGTCGTAAATCGTGAATCGGCGCGTAAAACCGGTCCGAATTCCAGAGAGCGATTCGCCGTCTCTTCTCAATACACGAACGCAGAAAGAGTGGAATGTAGAGACCAGCGGCATATTGGCGGGATTCGTATCGCTGAGCAGACCTTTTACCCGCTCTCGCATTTCATCCGCGGATTTATTGGTGAACGTGACGGCGAGAACGGCGGGACCGGGAATACGGTGGGTTTCAATCAGGTGCGCAATGCGATGGGTAATGACGCGGGTTTTCCCGCTCCCAGCGCCCGCGAGTAGCAGCAGAGGCCCTTCGACGTGCGTGACGGCTTCGCGTTGTTGCGGATTTAGACCTGCGAGAAAATCCATGAATGCCGGGGAGGGAGGGAGCGCTTTCAGAATAGCATCGGAATACGAATCGCCAGGCTCGGGGGCCAAGCCAGGGTGAAGTGGGAGTGCGATGATCCAGTAGGCTAGAGAAGAAGTTGCTTCGCTGTCCGATGTTCCGCCGAATCTTATCCGCCTTCCTTACGCTTGGTGCGTTGTTTTGGCTGGTCGCCGCCCGCTCAAAGACGAACGACGACCCCGCCTTTGCGCAGATTAATTCGATTGTCAAATCATTATCCGAGATAACCGGTCTCTCGGAGAATCACCCGGTGCCCTACGGGCGCATGTCCAAGCGGCAGTTGCGCCAGTTTCTAAACAAGCGCATCAAGAAGACGCTCAAGCCGACCGAGATCCGCGCGGATGAGCTGGCGCTCAAAATGTTCGGCCTGGCGCCGCAAGGGTTCGATCTGAAAAAATCGACAATCGACCTGCTGACGGAGCAGGCGGCCGCCTTCTACGATTATGACGAGAAAAAGCTGTTCCTGCTCGATGACTCATCGTTTACCTCGGAGACGACGACACTCGCTCACGAGCTCTCCCATGCGTTGGCGGACCAGCACTTCGATTTAGGCAAATTCATGGAGGATACACCGGCGAACGACGACGAGAATCTTGCTCACACAGCGGTGGTTGAGGGGGAAGCCTCGTGGCTGATGATCGCCTATGAACTCAAGGAGGGCGGCCAGACGCCGGTTCCAACCCCCGACATGCTGAAATCGGTGGTCGATTCGAGCGAAACCTCGATGGCGGAGTACCCGGTGCTCAAGGCCTCTCCCCTCTATATTCAGCAGTCGCTGTTATTTCCGTATACCGAGGGAACCGTTTTCTTCGACGCCGTCTACAAGAAGATGGGGAAAGCCGCTTTCAGCGCGGTGTTCACTAATGCTCCGGTGGATTCGGCGGAAATCATTCACCCGGACCGGTATTTCGCGCGCGAAAAGCCTGCGAAGCCCGACCTTCCGAAGCTCTTCTTGAAAGAACAGGGGAAAGAGATTACGGAGGGATCGGTCGGCGAATTCGATCACGAAATGTTGCTCCGGCAGTACGTGGGAGACGCCGCAGCCAGATCTGTCGCTCCTCACTTGCGCGGGGGACAGTTCAAAATTCTAGAAGCGGGACGGCAGCACAAGCCAGTGCTCGAATACGTCTCTGAATGGGATACCGAAGCAGAGGCCCTGGAGTTCTTCGACCGGTATGAGAAGATTTTGCGCGCGAAATGGAAACACTGCGATATCTCGATGGCGACCGGCACGAGCTTCGCGGGTACGGGCGACAACGGCTACTTTGTGACGCGCGTTGTGGGACGTGTGGTTTCGAGCGTCGAGGGATTGACCGATCTCGACGATTGGGATCGTCTCAAGGCGCCCACCACCGCACAAAGTGCATCGAAAATCGCGTTTGCACTGAGAATGGGGCGGCGATAGCGCCCGACGCCACAGGGCAGCGAGAGGCCACCGGACTCGAAAGCTAGGGTAAACTGTGGAGTGGAGTTCGATCTGTGATGAAACTTCTCTCCTCACTTGCTGGTATTGCACTGGTGGCAGGCTGCCTCTTTGGCGCGGATGCGGACGCGCTGCGTAAAGCTCCGGAACTGGCCTTTAGCGTCCCCGGGCAGGGACAGAAGCTATTGAGCCAATACCGCGGCAAGGTAGTGGCGCTCGAATTTATCTTTACCACCTGCCCGCACTGCCAGGCAGCGTCCAGAGTAATGACCAAATTTCAGCAGGAGTACGGCTCGCGCGGATTGCAGGTGATCGATGTCGCCGTCAATGAAAATGCCGACCTTTTGGTTCAGAATTTCACCAAGGACTTCCAGGTTGGTTTCCCCGTGGGCTGGACACCACGAGATCAGATGATTTCGTTTATGGGTTTCAACTCCGGACGGTTTGTTGTGCCTCAACTGGTGTTGATCGATCGCAAAGGTAACATCCACTATCAAACACCGGCGTTGGAGGACGAGAACTGGGACAAACTGATGAAGGAAGATGCGATTCGCGAACACATTGAGGAGCTGTTATCGGAGAGCAGCGCCAGTTCGCGGCACGCCTCGGGAGCGTCCCGCGTCGCTCTGGCAAAGAAACCGTCCTGATCTCAGGCCGTTGAGGCCAAGAAGTAGAGAACGACCCGTCACTCGTATCCGAAGTAATTCCCTTCGTTTGGTTATTGAAGCAAGCCGCATGCGCAATCTGGAGCGCTAAAAGCGACACTAGACCGCACAGTGTATTGCCAAGCTACTTGGTACGGGAGGTTAGCTGCTCGAGTCGTGAGTTACTTGCCGGGGGTACTTAGTACGCATACCGGCGGGACGCTGTTCTTCTATGCTTGCATTGATTTATCTCTGCTGAGTGCGTACTCTCCGGTGGGCTAGACCTCGCGCGAAGTGCGGGTTAGCTTATCCGTATCTGGTACGTTCGCATGGTGTTAAGGTCTTCCTCTCGCCCTGGCAAACCCATACAATCGGATCGTCACCTATCACAAGGGGACATCGACAGACTTAATCGGAGGGTCTTGATCGACATGCTTAAGAAATTTTCTATTCTTTTCGCAGCCGGCTTAGTGGTAACACTGCCGTCTGCCTTTGCAGCAACCAACTTGCAGATTTCCCTACAGGAAACTGGCTACTCAGACACCACATCGAGCTCGCCCAGCGGCGCGGTGTCAATCAACAATATGAATTACGGCGATTTCCAGATCAACACTGTCTCGGGCATCGGCTCGCCAGTATTTGGTGCGCCAACGCTTGATCTGCAGACGCTGAACATTACTTCAACCAGCCTTGCGGCAAGCCACACTTTAACGATTATGCTTACTCAGACCGGCGTTACCGGTCTTTCGAATCCGTTTTCGTTTCTGAGCAACTTCAGCGGTATTCTAACCGGCGTTACCAGCGAGCAGATCACCAGCTACGTCGATCCCAGCAACACGGCCTTTGGAACGGCCGATCAACTGTCAACAGTGCACTTTACAGCCGCTGGAAGCAACGCCTTTAACCAGGTTGCTCAAGGCCCCACCGCGAACCCGTTCTCAGAGACGGAAATCATCGTGGCGACATTTGCGCCCACGACAACCGGCGACGGTCTTAACTCGAGCGCAGTTATATCGAGTGCCGTTCCGGAACCAGCTTCACTCGCCCTGCTTGGAGGCGGTCTCCTGGGTCTGGCCTTCATCCGGAGGCGTTCGGCAAAGAAAAGTAACTAGATTCCAAGGGGAATCCCAACTATAGGCGGCTAACAGCCGCTGTACACTCCTCAGTGGCGCGAGCTGCTGGGGAGTTTTTTTTGAGCGCTCCAGCTAGTATTCAAACAGGAGCTGCTTTGAAGAGGCAGTTCTTTCCCTCTGGACGCTTCCATGAAACTATTTCCTCGATCTGGCGCATTTGCAGCTGTCTGCGTTTTCTTTTTTCTTGCGTACCAAAGCGCTCTGGCGGGGGGCCGGAGCGAAGATGCTCGAAATTTTGGCGTATCTCCCTCAAACGCGGACAACACGGCGCGGCTGAATGCCGCATTCGCGGCCGCCTCGGCTCCAGGAGGATCGGGAGTTGTATCGTTGCCGGCGGGTACATACAGGATTTGTTCTCAAATCAGGGTGCCCGCGAAGGTATCTCTGGTAGGAGTCGGCGCGGGAGATCCACCGGATATATCGCCGAACGGTCGGAATACCGTAATCCAGGCCTGCCCAACGTTTCCCGGCGCAGCACCGTTCCCCTTCAATATGATGATCACTGTCGCGGGAACTCATTCGAGCGTCAAGCATCTGACCGTCGATTGCGATAACGTCAGCGGCTGCGGCGCGCTTCTGAATAACCAAGGTCACGAAGGAACTCGGTTTGAAGACGTGATTGCCGAGCGATTCGCCTCTTACGGCCTCTATGTATTGGGAGGTGGCGATAGTGGGCCGGACAGCGAAATCGAGTTACTCGGCGGGGCATCGCAGAACACAGGCACGCAGGCGCTGGTTCTTAACGGCGTGGTCACTTATCACGGATTCCTGCACTCCACCATCAACATGGATTCGCCACCGGGCAGGCAGCCGTCAACTTGCGGGTGGATCAGCGGGCTCACGATCACACTGCGCGACGGGCACTGCGAAGGACCCGTAAAGGGATTTATTCTCGGGAACCCGAATAGAGGAAATGCAACGGACGGTCTCAATCAGATAGAGCATCTTACCGTCGAAAACTTTTTCGGCCCGGCGACGCCTGGTTTCGAGATCATCGCCTGTACTCCCTACAAGCTAATCAATTGCGGAGCCGACTATTACCTTAGCTTTCTGAACTCAGGGACGATTCAGGACGACATTCACCTGAAAAACGGCTCTCCCACAGTTACCGCGAGCGGCTATTACGACGTTAGCGACGCGCCGATAGCGGGAGAACAGGACCTGGTCTCGCTGCAGCCGGGCGATCCGATCACGCTGAATAATCCCGTGCTGCTGAATACCGGTTCGCTCACCTTGACGAAAGCCGCGCCTTTGCAGGTATCGAGCGAGATACTTCTCAAATCGAGCGCTGCCGGCGCTTCCGATTTTCGCCAGTACCTGGATGCAACCGGCAATTTCACTTTGGCTTCTCAAAAGGGCCCGAGCGTGGTTGCTTCGCCGGAAGGAAGCTCGAGATTTGGCAACCACGCGGTGCACGGCAGAGTCGCAACGTTCGTCGATTCATCCGGACTTTGCACTATCGATCCCAGCTCCGCGGCGCTCTCCTGCGCCTCAGATGGACAGGTGAAGAAAGATTTCGTCAAGCTCCCCAGTCAACTGGACCGTATCCTCCTGCTGCATCCGGCGCTGTTTCGCTCGAAAGAATCCCAACCCGCGAATGAGCAACACGCCGGATTCGCTGCGCAGGATTTGAGCGAGGTGTTTCCGGAGCTTGTTTCCAAAGGAGACGGCGGCTCCTTAACGGTGAACGAAATCGGTCTCGTGCCATACCTGGTCAAAGCTGTGCAGGATCTGACGGCAATCGTCAAGCGGCAGCAAGCTGAGATCGAAGAGCTAAAGAAAAGGAAATAGCGGAGGGAAAGTTATTTCCCTCTGGGCTCGCTCGACGACGGAATGACGCCTTTCAAGCGCATGTAGACTGTCATAATGCCGTATTGCTCGTTGTCATGCGCCACATTGCCCATCAGCGCCGCCAATTTTGGCCGTTCCCCCCGGAAGGATTTCACCATCTCCGTTGCGGTTGCATCAGTCAGAGAATCATAAGCCTTATCGCATTCATCGAAGGATGCTTTTAATGCGGCTGTCACATCGGCTTTGGAAGTTTTTCCTGCCGCGTCCGCGGATTTCCGCTCGCCCAGCGCGGCGGAGCAGCCACGCATCTGCGCCTCGGCGACGTGGCCGAGCACCTCAGCAAAGCTCCGTATTTCCGGCGTCGGCTTGAAGCTATAGTTATCGTCAGCCATTTTTTCAGCCGACTTCAGAATGTTGTTCTTCACGGACGTGTAGGCTTGCTTCACATCCGTACTGAGCGGGTTACTGGTTTGCGCTTGGATAGCGCAGGCGCACGCGATACCAAAGATAGACATCATCACCAAAGAGCGGTTCACAACGGCGTCCTCCTTTGTTGTTTGAACTAAATTTAGGAACCGTTGTCATTGTATTTCAATGCAAAACAGACGGATCGTAGCGGAGCGCCGATTGAAGCGCGGTGCGATATTGTAAAGAATCCATGCGCCATTCCTTGAAGTGGCTCTTCGCCCTTTTGTTGTGTTGCGGCGTTCACGCACAAGAGATTTCACCTGCCTTGTTCAACGGACTCCACTGGAGGCTGATTGGACCTTTTCGCGGCGGCCGCGCTGTGGCTGTGACAGGCGCCCCGGGCGGAGGATCGACCTTCTATTTTGGAGGTGTAGATGGCGGCATTTGGAAAACTACTAGCGCGGGAACGGTTTGGACGCCCATTTTCGACAGCGAGCCGATAGCCTCAATCGGTGCGCTCGAGGCCGCGCCCTCGGATCCGGATATCCTTTACGCCGGAACGGGCGAATCGGACATCCGCTCCGATCTGGCGACTGGCGATGGCGTCTACAAATCGACGGACGCCGGCAAGACCTGGAAGAATGTGGGGCTAAAGGATACGCGGCAAATCAGCCGCATTGTGGTGAATCCGCGAGATCCGAACGTGGTGTTTGTCGCGGCTCTGGGCCACGCCTATGGCCCGAATGAGGAGCGCGGAGTATTCCGGTCCATGGATGGCGGCGCGACCTGGAAGAGGGTGCTGGATCGGGGGCCGCGCATGGGAGCGGCGGATCTCGCCATGGCAATCGATGAGCCGCGCATTCTATTCGCCGCAATGTGGGAAGCGCATCGGGCTCCCTGGAGCACCTATGCGCCGTTGGCCGGACCCGGTAGTGGACTTTATCGGTCGACGGACGGAGGCGAGAGCTGGCAGCCACTCACCGGTCATGGACTTCCAAGCGGCGAGTGGGGCAGGGCAGGCGTTGCGATCGCCGGACGAACGCACGGCAGGCGCGTCTATGCGGTCATCGACGCTAAAGAAGCCGGCCTTTATCGCAGCGACGACGGCGGCGAAACGTGGCAGCGGATCAACAGCGATCCGAGAATCACCAGTCGCGCCTGGTACTTCAACTGCATCACGGCGGACCCCAACGACCCGAACGTTGTCTACGTTCCGAACGTCGCGCTATACAAGTTAAGCGGCGGGGGAGAGACGTTGAGCATCGTCCGCGGCGCTCCCGGCGGCGACGATTATCACCAGATCTGGATCGATCCGGCGAATTCATCGCACATGGTGCTCGGGACCGATCAAGGCGTGACAGTGAGTTTGGATGGCGGCGCGACCTGGAGCACCTGGTACAACCAGCCCACCGGTCAGTTCTATCACGTAATAACCGACAACGAATTTCCGTATCACGTCTACGGCGCGCAGCAGGATAGCGGGACCGCCGCTACCTTAAGCCGCACAGATCACGGCCAGATCGACGGGCGAGACTGGTTTGCGGTGGGCGGCAGCGAGAGCGGCTACATCGCTCCGGATCCGAAAGATCCGAACGTTTTTTACGTTTCGGGCACCTACGGCGAGCTTGTCCGCTTCGATAAGCGCACTGGCCAGAGCCAGAACATCGCGCCGTGGCCGACATCCGGCTTTAGCCTTGACCTGAGTGAGCGCAAGTATCGCGATCCGTGGACACCAGTACTCGTGTTTTCACCAGTTCAACCGAACGCGCTCTATCTTGGGACGCAGTACGTAATGAAGACGGTTGACGGCGGCTTGCATTGGCAGATTATCAGCCCCGATCTGACCGGCGTCGGCAAAGATACGCACGCGAAAGCGGAAGGACCGGCAACCGTCGACAACGCCGAGCAGCGCGGGTACGGAGTTGTATATACCATCGCGCCGTCTCCGGTGAGCGGCGCGGAGATCTGGGCGGGAAGCGATTCGGGTCTCATTCACCTTACCCGCGACGGAGGCAGAACGTGGGCGAATATCACGCCGGAGGGCGTTTCACCCTGGAGCAAGGTCACGCAAATCGAAGTCTCTCATTTCACGGCCGGAGAAGCTTATGCCGCCGTGGATCGCCATCGGCTCGACGACATGAGACCGCATCTTTTCCGGACGCGGGATTACGGCAGGACCTGGAAACCCATAGTCGACGGGATAGCCGATAACGCATTCCTGAACGCCATTCGCGAAGATCCGAAGCGCAAGGGATTATTGTTCGCTGGCACGGAGTTTGGGGTATATGTATCCTTCGACGACGGGGAGCGCTGGCTGCCTCTGCAACTCAACTTGCCGGTGACCTCAGTTCGCGATCTGGCCGTGCATGACGACGATCTGGTGATTGCCACGCACGGCCGCTCATTTTGGATACTGGACGATATCTCGCCGCTGCGCCAGATTGCCGAGAACGTGGCGAGCGCCGATGTGTGGTTTTACAAGCCCGCCCGAAGCATTCGCATGACCAGCGATAGCTTTTCCGGTACTCCTTTGCCGCCTGAAGAGCCGCAAGCCGAAAATCCGCCGCGCGGCGCGTACCTTGATTACTATTTGCGTGATGCGGCAAGCGACGAAATCACTCTTGAGATTCTCGACGCTCGTGGCAAGACGATCCGGCGTTTTTCAAGCCGCGACAAGCCTGTCCCGCCTCCCACCGATGCGCCCATCGCGCCACGCTGGTTTCGGAAGCCGGAACAATTGAGCGAAGCAGCTGGAATGCATCGTTTCGTCTGGGACCTGCGTTATGGACGCACGGGGCAAACCATGGAATTTGACGAAGACGAAGGCGCTCAGCGCTGGCTCGGCCCGTTGGTCATGCCCGGCGTGTACAAAGCCAGGCTGACAGTCAACGGACGCGCATCCGTGCAGCCTTTGGAAGTGGCGATGGACCCGCGTTCGCGCGTGACAACGGCAGAGTTGGCTGAGCAGTTCCAATGGGCGCAACGAGTCTTCGATGAAATGGTTACCGCCAGAAAGACGACGGCTGAACTACGTGCCATCCAGAGCCAGCTCGAAAAAGACAAAGCCCAACTCACTGACGGCCGGAAACCGGTGCTCGATGCGATCACAGCAGCCGATACAAAAGCGGGTGACATTCTGACCGGTGGCGCGCATGGATCCGGTGAGGGGATGGAAGCTGCGGCGAGGAACTTAACGACGGCGCTCGGCGCGCTCGAAAGCGCGGATCGAACACCTCCGTCTCAGGTGATTGCGCTCTACCAGGAAACGTCCAAGACGCTGAAGGAAAGATTGATCGATTGGAATACGTTCAAAGAGAATACGCTGCCGGAACTGAACCAGCGGCTTCGCGGCGCGGATCTTAAGGAAATCGAGATCTCCCAACTTGAAGAAGAGGCCGAAGACAGCCTCGCGAAGTAACATTCAAGTCTTGTGACCGGGGAAAACCAGCAGACCTCATTCCTGGAAGTGCCAAGGACGCGCGAAACGGGCGATCTTCCCCGGGTCACAGAAATAAGGGATCTTACCGACACGTCAGTTGGCGAGTTGATTAAGGCGCTCGGCGCGGTTCCTCATGTTTCAGATCCAGAGCAGATGGCTGCGGTATAGAAGAAAGACCTGAAGAAAGAGGCGCGTGAAAAACGAGCCCGCGAAAAGAAACACGGTGCGAAAACTGCTTGAGCTGTCGACCGGCGACCTCCAACAGATCGCGCTCAAGCGCCGGTGCGGAACGCAGGTCTTGCTCGATTTCGGGAAGTTCAAAATCCGCAGGCACTCCGGCCTCGTTCGCGCCTCATGAATGCCCGAGTTGTGATGCGCTCTTTGACACCGCGATTCAGACGATCAACGAATTGCGAAAGATTTGGAAAAACTCTCGAAGCTTGAAAAAGGCTGGTATTGAGTTGCCACGTCAGTTATTACCCTAATTAGTCTTTACGCCATGCGAGCCCTCCAGCGTCTCGCGGCTGCCAGCCGGCCATTAGTACGTTTCCTTCGCCTCACCGGCACGAAACACTGTTGTTAACAAGTCAAGTTGTCCGCTTTTATTCACACACGATCTGTCCGGTCAAGCTGCTTTGCCGTTCTCCTTTTTGCGCCTGCGTATAGTCGC
>Ga0208480_1000145_pt1 | contig 28311 bp, 29 predicted proteins | sample NGESurshal092012_4_FD_184485 | JGI IMG/M metagenome (GOLD analysis project Ga0208480, IMG submission 184485) | Arctic peat soil microbial communities from Barrow, Alaska - NGEE Surface sample F53-1 shallow-092012 (SPAdes) | ecosystem: Environmental > Terrestrial > Soil > Wetlands > Peat ... | reverse complement strand
GGCGGATCTGACGCCAGAAGAATGGATGCACCTGCTCGATACCGTGATCCAGTCGCCGGTCCGGCGTACGGTCAAGCCGGTAGGCATCCCCGACGACGAGGTGGCCAAGCAGGCGGCCCGTCATGCGGCCGGCATGGTGCCGGCACTGGCCAAGCTCTTGGGTCTGCGCATCCCTCCCCCGCCACCTCGGCGGGTGGTGACCGAGCGGCGACTCAGTCCAGCCGGCGGTTGAGCGTCAGCAGCCGGGCCACGAAGCCCGCTGCCTCGAGGCGTTGCTTCGATGACCGGTCTCCGGGCAGGGCCAGTGCGTCAATGTCGCGGCAGCCGCGTGCCCCGCACCAGCCGACCACCGCTTCCATCAGGGCGCTTCCCACGCCGACGCCCCGGGCGTCGGATTCCACGAAGCAACACTCGATCCGCCCGCTCGTGTCGGTGGCACCCGGACGGGTGAAGGTGGTGGCCGCCGCCAACCCGACCACGGCGTGGTGGAACTCACCCACGTAAAGGGCGGCTTCGGATCCACGCGACGTCCAGCGCGCTATGAGGTCATCGGGCGTGCGCGCACCGAGCAGCGCCGCTCCTCCTCGCATGGTGCGGGCGCCCTCCAGGGCGGTGGCGAGCAGCTGGGCGGCCAGGGCCAGGTCGGCTGGCTCCGCTGGGCGTGCCCGTTCCACCGGCTCCCCCTACGGGGTCGACGCCGTGGGGCCGACCGGAGGGTCGGCCTCGAGCAGCTGCTGGGTGCGATTGAGGATGGTCCGGCGATTGCGGTGTGACGCCTCGTAACGGTGGACCGCCCGCAGGTGGTCGGGCTCGAGGCTCTCGAGCCGGCGCACCACCTGCGACGCCGAGAGGGTGTCGTACCCGGCGAAGACCTGCTCGACCACGGCACTGTCGGCGGGGTCCGGAACGGGCTTCGGCGTCGCCGTGGGGGGCCCGGGAGCGCCGACCCGGTCGTCATCGGTGGCACCGACGGGAGTCGGCCGGTCCGGGGCGTCCTGGCTGAAGAGCTGGCCCACCCGCCGGGTCAGGTCCTTCTGACCGAAACGCACGACAAAGGCACCGACAGTGCGCGCGTTGCTGATCTCTTGGTCGACCCGCTTGCGACCTTTGGCGATGAGCCCGGGCAGGTCCTCGGTCACGGTCAGCAACACACCGACGGGAGCGAAGAGCAAGACGTCGAGTGGCCCCCGACCCGGTTCCGGTTCATCGGGGGCTCCGGCGTCATGATGAGCTCCGGCGTCATCGGGAGCCTCCGCGTCACCCGGAGTTTCAGTGTCGTCAGACACAATCCCGGCAGAGCATCTTCTTCTTGTCGGCCAACTGGCTCGGGTGCTTGACCAAGAAGCAGGAACGGCAGACGAACTCGTCGGGCTGTTTGGGCAGGACACGCTCGTTGCCCTCGCTCTTGTCCTCCTGGTCGGTGGCTTCCTCGTCTTCCGGCTCATCCTCGACGACGAGGCGCTCCTTCAAGATGACGTCGAGGCTGGCTTCGACGTCCTCGTCCTCGGGCTCCTCTTCTTCCTCTTCGTCCTCGGCCTCGCCGGACTTCTCCACGACCGCCGCCGGGGAGGGAGTGAGGATTTCTATGGTGTCGACCACATCGTCGTCGTCCTCGTCGTCGACGACGACGTCCACGTCGAGGGGGTCGTCCACCTCGATGTCCTCCAGGGCGTCCTCGTCGAGATCGACCTCCAGGTCATCATCGTCGGGGGCCTCGTCGGGGTCGACGGCAGGGGTCTCCTTCTCGAGATCTTTGGGCATGTCCTTCTTCTTGGTGGCCATTTGCCGCCGGAGCATAGACGGTCATCGCGCCGGGTCAATCACAGGGGGCCGACAAAGTCAAGGTCCTCAGCGGATTCACGGCGGTGGCCAGGCGGGCGGGCCCGGGGGTCTTTGGCGCCATTTCCTTCATCCGGTCAAGCCGGGTGTGGGAAACGTTCTCTACTCGACCCCTGGGCCTCCCTCCGCCTCTCACAGCATCCCCCCCTCAGGTACATCCAGCGCGGTCGCTTTCGGCTCTGTAGGGGCGTTTGGGACTGCGCCGTTACACTACGCACTCGGAGGGAGGTGGCGTCAAGGGGAACGGACCACCTCCCATCAGGGACGATGTCGATTGTTCCTGGTCAGTGTGTTGGAGATTTTTCCGAGCGGCGGCGCTCGGCGCGGCGCTCGGATTCGAGCCGTTCCAGTTCGGTGGCCCCGTGGTCGACGAAGGTCATGGTCGCGGCGATGGCGTGGTGGCCCGCCTGTTCGGCAATGGCACGATGCATCTGCTGCGCCACCCGCCGGTAGGCCGGATGACCCTGCGGCCCGGAGCGAAGTTCGATCAGGTGCATGGCTTCGCGCGCGTTGCACTGCATGACGTAGCGGATGCGATGGGCCAGGGCGACGGCGTACGACGCTTGCTCGGGAAAATGCGGCTGCAGGGTGCGGTAGAGGTCTTCGGCCCGGTCGATGGTGGCGCGGTAGCTGTCGCTCACGCCGGCGTCGGCCACCAGCTCGGGCATGTCGTAGCCGAGCGCGATGCCCAATCGTTGCCATTCAATGGTGAGCATGCGATGACGCTGCAGGTCGCGAAACGCCCCGTAGTCCGTCACCAGTTCGAAGCGGTAGTCGGTGCGTTCGAAGGCGCGGCCGGGGCGATGGCGTCGGTTGGTCCGCTCGCCGACATAGGCCGACAACAGGGCCACTCGTTCTTCCCCGTTGAGGAGACGCACGCGGCGCAGGGCTTCGACCTCGGACCCAGAGCCTTGGCTGAAACAGGCCGCGGCCAGGACTTTGTCCTCCCCCTCGGGGTCGAAGTCGAGCAGCGTCACTTCGGCCGGGGGGTCGCCCGAGGAGTCGCCGGTGCCGCCGGTGCCATCAGTGACGCCGGGCGGGTCGTCGGGCCACAGGCGGTCGAGCACCCGGGCCGTGTCCTCGCGGGTGGCGGCGAGATAGGCGGTCCACTCCCCTCCCCGCTCGGCCACGTCGACGCGTTGGAGAAACGACGGGATGACCTTGCGGAGCTCGGTCAACATCATGTCGGCGTAGGTGCGCGCTTCGGGGAGTGGATGGGCCCGCATGCGGAGGAGGAGTTGCTCATAGGACTGGCCCGTGCCGTAGAGGCCGATGTTGGAAAGGCAGGCCGCCGGCAGCAGGCCGCGCAACGCGTCGAGTGCCTTCGCCTTGACCGCTTGGCGGTAGACGAAGTCGCTGTCCCCGGTTTGTTGGGGGAACCGCGCCGCCACCGAGGCCTGGACCGTCGGCAGGAGCTCGCCGTACGTATCGAACACGCGATCCATGTCGCCCACGTAACGGGCGCCATAGGGCGACTCGAGGATTTCGGTGGGCCGGTAGTAGCGGTAGTGACCGCTCTCGAGTCGGTTGTTGTAGGCGATGTAGCGGGTGGACTGCTCCAGATAGGCCATGAGGCGACCCCACTCGAGCACTTTGGAGAGGACGTTGGAGGACTGCTCGCAGGCCAGGTGCACACCACCGAGCTGGGCCACCGAATCGTCGCCGTATTCGACGAAGACCTTCTCGTAGAGCTGCTCGGCCCGGGCCAGGCCCACCGTGGCATCGAGGGTGATGTCGCCGGAGATGTCGAGGTCGCGCACGAACTCGTCCAGGAAGAGCCGGCGCAGGCTCTTGGGCGAGCGAGAGTAGCGGGCGAAGAGCGCCCCCTTGACGACTTCGGGCAAGTTGACCAGGGCGAATACCGGCAGGTGCAGGTTGGTCACGTAGCGCCGGAGGATGGCCTCCTCGTCCGCGGTGAATTCCTCTTCGATGTACGGGAACATGGGCGCCCCACCCTACGGTTGAGGAACGTGCCGATGGCGGATGGGCCGTCAGCGTTCGGGCACGGGAAGGCCGGCGGACACGACGCCTCGCAGGAGGAGCCCGACCGCCTCCCGGGCCCCCCTCTGGGTGGCCGGAATGGTGGCCACATGGGCCACCTGTTGCACCAGATCGGCCACCGACTTCATGGTGCGCACGAAGTCGCCCGGCGCCACGTCGCCCACATCACGGGCGGCCACCCCGAGCGCCGTCTCGAACGACGCCCCCCGGGCCCACGAGACCACGGCGGTGGCCAGGCCCGAGGAGGGCTGCCGAGTCCGCGGCACCAGGTGGGCCTCCTCGGCCGCCCGGATGTGCTCGGCCACCAGAGCTAGCGCATCGCAGCGCCACCGCAGATCGGCCAGCCGTTTCTCGCCCAGCCGGTCGGCCACCGCTCCTCGACGGCGATCACGCCGGACCGGTGGCCGACCACCTCGGTGTCCGGCCAGGCGCCGGGCGCGCCGGGGTTCGAACACCACGGAGGAGACCACGCCGGCCAGGATGGCGGGCTCGGTCCCGTCGAGGAGCTCGTTGGCCAGCGCCTCGGCCACCAGGAGATCGGACTCGTGGTAGATGCGGGCCAGTCGGTGGCCGCTGGCCGTCAGCGACCAGTCCTCGACGTAGTGCAACTCCTCGAGCACGGCCACGCGATGGCTCAGCTGGAGGGAGAGGAGGTCGGCCCGTTGCGCCTGCCATTGGGCGAAGGAGCGGTGGAGGACCTCGTTGGCGGTGTCCTGATCGAAGCGGGAGACCAGGTTGACGGCCAGGTTGTAAGTCGGGCGGAAGGACGAGCGCAGATCGGGAGGCGGGGCCATGGCCACGCGGGCTGCCTCGCTGAAGGTGGTCTCGTGGGACCAGACCACGACGGCATGGCCCTCCTCATCGAGGCCGCGCCGACCGGCCCTTCCGGTCAGTTGCAGGTACTCCCCCGACGTGAGGCTGGCCCGTCCGGCCCCGCCGTACTTGGTGAAGCGCTCGATGACCACCGTGCGGGCCGGCATGTTGATGCCCAGCGACAGCGTCTCGGTGGCGAAGACCACCCGGAGCAGTCCGGCGGCGAAGCACTCCTCCACCGTTTCGCGGAAGACCGGCACCAGGCCGGCATGGTGGGCCGCCACTCCGGCCGACAGCCCCTCCAGCCAGTCGTCGTAGCCCAGCACCCCGAGATCCTCGTCGCTCAGCGATTCCACGCGCGCCTCGGCAATCTGGCGGATGGTGGCCCGTTCATCCCGATCGGTCAGGCGCACGCCGTCGCGGACCACCTGATGCACCGCGTCGTCGCAGGCGGCCCGGCTGAAGATGAAGACGATGGCGGGCAGCAGGTCTTCGTCGTCGAGGGCGGCGATGAGCTCGGTGCGCAGGGGTGAGCGATACGGCAGCCGCGGGCCCCTGCCCCGGGGCTGCCACCCGGCCGGCCGGCCCTGGGAGGCCCGGCGCACCGCCTGGTCGATGCGCTGGCCTTCCCCACCGGCCTTGCCGTTGGCGAGGAGCGGCACCAGCAGCGTCTCGTCGTCCTCCCGTCGATGGGCCGCGAAGAGGTGGCGCAGGACGATCGGGCGGTGCCGCTCCACAATCACATCGGTATCCCCCCGGACCGAGCGCAACCACTGTCCGAGCTCCTTGGCGTTGTTCACCGTGGCCGACAGGCAGACGAAGCGGATCTCGGGCGGCGAGAGCACCAGCACCTCTTCCCAGACGCCGCCGCGGTAGGGATCCTGAATGAAGTGGACTTCGTCGAGGACGACGGTGTGCAGACCTCCCAGGAGGTCGGAACCGGCCAGCAGCATGTTGCGGAGCACCTCGGTGGTCATGACCACCACCGGCGCCTCGGGCCTGACCGCCGTGTCGCCGGTCAGGAGGCCGACGTGCTCCGGGCCGTAGGTCGCCACCAGGTCGCCGTACTTCTGGTTGGACAGCGCTTTGAGCGGGGTGGTGTAGAAGGCCTTGCCACCGGCCTGGAGCGCCCGGTGCACCGCGTAGGCCGCCACCAGCGTCTTGCCCGACCCGGTGGGGGCCGAGACGAGCACGGAGTGTCCGGCCTTGAGCGCCCGGAAGGCCTGGAGTTGGAAGTCATCGGGCGGGAAGGGAAGTTGCGCTTCGAAGTCCCATCCCTCCCCCGCCTCGGAGACGGGCCACGGGAAGACGGTCAACGGCCGAGCAGCTTCCCGATCCCGATGGCGGCGAAGTAGAAGACGACGAGGGGGATCGCCAGAGCCAGCATGGAGAAGGGATCCGAACTGGGGGTGAACACGGCGGCCACGATGGTGATGATGATCACGGCCCAGCGCCAGGCGTGCAGCAACTTGGCCGGCGTGACCACCCGCGCCAGCTCCAGCGAGACCAGGATCACCGGGAACTGGAAGGTCAGACCGAACAGGCCCATCATGAGCAGTATCAGTCCGAGGTACGGAATGGGGTCGTAGATGGCCTGGAGTTGCGGCCCTCCCACCGACTTGAGGAAGGACAGGGCGTGGGGAAGGGTGAGGTAGGCCGTCGCCGCGCCGAGGAGGAAGAGGCTGAAGGCGGCGGCGACAAAGGGCACGGCCCACTTGCGCTCCCTCGCCTGCAGGCCCGGCGTGATGAAGCGCCACAACTGGAAGAGGATGACCGGGGAGGCGAGGACCAACCCTCCGAACACGGCGATCTTCACGCGCAGGGTGAGCCCGTCGAGGGGTGAGGTGACGTAGAGATTGCAGGTGCCGTTGTTCCCGACCAACAGCGACCCGTTGCCGGCCCCGTGATGCGAGGTGGTGGCGTAGACCGAGCAGAGCGGCCGGAGCAGGAAATGCAGAATCGGCTCGTAGGCGATCACGCAGACCAGGGAGGTGATGACCAGCGCGATCACACAGACGACCAGGCGGTGGCGCAGCTCACCCAGGTGCTGGGTCAGGGTCATGCTGTCGGGCGAAGGTTTGTCCTTGCGCGTGCCGAGGAGGGGGATGGACATCGTGCTGGCTGGGGCCGGCTAGTTCAGACTGGGGTCACCGGTGACCACGTCGTCGGACGGGCGCATCGGGGCCGGCGGGGTCATGGGTCGGGTACGGGGGACGGACGTTGTTCCTGGGGCGGGCGGTGTCTCGGGCGTGGTCCCGGCCGCAGCCCCGGCCGCGGTGTCCTCGCCCTTCCCGTCCATGGTGGAGAGATGGTTCAGCAGGGCCGAGGGCGAGCGGGCCAAGCGGGCGATGTCAGTGGTGGAGGGAAGGTCGGGAATCGAGCCGCGGACCTCGGTCTCCATGCGGTGCCGGAACTCGTTGAACGAGCGCCAGGCTCCTCCCACCTGCCGGGCCACCTGGGGCAGCTTGTCCGGCCCGAGCAGGATCACGGCCACCACGGCGATGATCAGCAGCTTGGCGGGATCGAGATTGAACATGCGTCCCCACTCTATGGCGGCTAGAGAGAAGCGATCAGGCGCTCGACCCTCTCATCGTGCGATTTGAAGGGATCTTTGAGCAAAACCGTGCGTTGGGCCTGGTCATTGAGCTTGAGATGGACCCAGTCCACCGTGAAGTCCCGGCGGCGTTCCTTGGCCCGTTTGACGAAGGCGCCCCGCAGGCGGGCCCGGGTGGTCTCGGGCGGGTTGGTCATGGCATCGGTGATGTCGTCGTCGGTGCAGGTCCGGTCCACCTGGTCGCGCTGCTGGAGCTTGTAGTACAGACCGCGGTTGCGATCGACGTCGTGGTACATGAGGTCGATCATGGCCACCTTGGGGTGGGCCAGGGGCACACCGTGCCGGCCTCGGACCTCCTCGATGATCCGGTGCTTGGCCACCCAGTCGCACTCGCGCCAGAGCGACGTGGGGTCGGCCTCGAGCCCCTTGAGGCAGTGCTCCCACATGCCGAGGGCGATGTCCTCCTCCGGGGAGAGCCCCCGGCTGTCCCGGAACTTCACCGCCCGTTCGAAGTACTCGTTCTGGATGTCGAGCGCCCGCATCTCGCGTCCGTTGGCCAGGCGAACCCGGCGCTGGCAGGTGATGTCGTGGCTGATCTCGCGAATGGCCCGGATGGGGTTCTCCAGCGTCAGGTCGCGCAGCACGGTCGAGGAGTCCTCCAGCATGGCGAGCAGGATGCTGGTCGTCCCCACCTTGAGGAAGGTGGCGTACTCGCTCATGTTGGAGTCGCCCACGATCACATGGAGGCGGCGGAACTTCTCGGCGTCGGCGTGGGGCTCGTCGCGCGTGTTGATGATGGGGCGGCTGCGGGTGGTGGCCGAGGAGACCCCCTCCCAGATGTGCTCGGCCCGCTGGCTCAGGCAGAACACCGCGCCCCGCGCCGTCTGCAGCACCTTGCCGGCGCCCGAGTAGATCTGGCGACTGACCAGAAACGGGATGAGGACTTCGGTGTAGCGGTTGAACTCGTCGTTGCGCTCGGTCAGGTAATTCTCGTGACAGCCGTAGGAGTTGCCGACCGAGTCGGTGTTGTTCTTGAAGAGGTAGACCTCGCCCCGGATGCCCTCTTCGCGCAGACGGGCCTGGGCCCCGCTGACCAGTTGGGCCAGGATCCACTCCCCCGCCTTGTCGTGCATGACGACGTCGCTGATCTTGTCGCACTCGGGGGTGGCGTATTCGGGGTGGCTGCCCACGTCGAGGTAGAGCCGGGCGCCGTTCTCGAGAAAGACATTGGACGAGCGGCCCCAGCTCACCACCCGGCGGAAGAGGTAGCGGGCCACCTCGTCGGGGCTGAGCCGTCGTTGGCCCCGCAGGGTGAAGGTGACGCCGTACTCGTTCTCGATCCCGAAGATGCGTCGCTCCACGGAGCCACCGTACTGCCGGCTAGGCCAGAAGCTGCGCCAGCTCCTCGTCGGGCACCCGGCGGAAGGAACGCCGCCCGTTGCCCCGGCTCAGGGTGGCCACTTCCAGATCGGCCGGGGCGAGCGTGCGGTCCGGCCCGGCCAGGGCGGCGGTGGCGGCCTTGAGCGCCGCAGCGAGGTCCCATCCCTCCTGCCAGGAGGCCGCAACCCGCTCGTTGATGGTCTCGGCGTCACCCCCGAGGACGGCGAAGTGGTCCTCGTCGGTGATCGTCCCTTCGTAGGCGATGTGGTACAGCTGATCGGGCTGTCCCGCATGGCCCAATTCGGCCACCAGGATCTCGACCTCGAGCGGCTTCATCTCGTGGGTGAACACGTTGCCGAGATACTGCGCGTAGAGGTTGGCCAGCGAGCGTGCGTCCACGTCCTCGCGGCTGTAGGCGTACCCCTTGGTGTCGGCGTGGCGCACGCCGGCCACCCGCAGCTGGTCGTACTCGTTGTACTTGCCGACGCCGCCGAAAGCGATGCGGTCGTAGATCTCGCTGATCTTGTGCAGTGAACGCGACGGGTTCTCGGCCACGATGACGATGCCGGCGTCATAGGTGGTGGCCACCAGGGAACGACCGCGGGCGATGCCCTTCTGGGCGTACTCGGCCCGATCCTTCATCACCTGCTCGGGCGCCACGTAGTACGGCATGCTCATGACGTCGACCCCGACTGCTCGGCCCGGTCGGCCCGGGCGCGGGCGATGAGGGCACCGAAGCGTTCGGCCACTTCGTCCTCGGGGACCGCGCGGTAGCCCTCGGCGTCGACCACCGCGATGAGCGGGTAGATGCCGCGCACCAGGTCGGGACCGCCGGTGGCGGAGTCCTCGTCGGCCGCCTCGTAGAGGGACTGGATGGCCAGCTCCACCGCGTCGTCCTGGGAGAGGCCCTCGCGCCACCCCAGCTTGATGGTGGAGCGGGCGTCACGGCCGCCCGAGCCGGTGGCCTGGAAGTCGGTGTCCTCGTAGTGGCCACCGGTGGCGTCGTAGCTGAAGATGCGGCCGGTGCCGCGGGCCGTGTCGTACCCGGCGAAGAGCGGCACCACCACGAAGCCCTGCATGGCCATGGGCAGATGCTGGCGCACCATCTGGGCCAGCTGGTTGGCCTTGCCCTCGAGCGAGAGAGTGGAGCCTTCGACCTTCTCGTAGTGCTCGAGCTGGACCTGGAAGAGGCGGACCATCTCGACGGCCATACCGGCCGAGCCGGCGATGGCGACGGCGGAGAAGCGGTCGGCCGGAAAGACCTTCTCCATGGCCCGGTGGGCAATGATGTTGCCTGCGGTGGCCCGGCGGTCCCCGGCCATGACCACACCGTCGGCGTAGCGCAGGGCCACCACCGTCGTGGCATGAGCCGCCAGCGGCACCGGGGCCACCCCGTCACGGGCGGCGCGCTGTTGGTCCGGGCCGTCCATGGCGCCGGTCAGCCGTTGCAGTCCGACGAAGTCTGGCCCCGGATCACGTTCCGGGGGAAAGAGGGGTAGCGCCACCGGTGACTACTGCCCACCCTTCTGGACGTAGTTGCGGACGAACTCCTCGGCGTTGTCCTCCAACACCTCGTCGATCTCGTCGAGCAGGTCGTCGAGCTCCGCCTTGATCTTCTCGCCCCGCTCCGAGGTGGCCGGTGCCTGTTCCACCACGTCGGCCTCGGCCTCGGCGCTGGTGCGATCCGAGGTGCTGGGGTTCTTTCGCTTCTGTTCTTGTTCTGCCATCGTTCGCCCTGTTCCCGTCCACTTGTGAGACTGTCACGTCTTCGTGTGAGACGTCTTCCCTGTGAGACTGTCACGTCTTCGACCTACGAGTTGAGTCGCTCCAGCAAGTCCGCTGGACTGGTGCTCTGGGCCAACAGCGCGCCCGTGTGCTCGGCGGTCCCCTTCAACGGATCCATCATAGGGACGCGCCGAAGGGGATCGGTGCCGATGTCGAACACCAGGGAATCCCAGTTGGCCGTGACCACTGCGTCGGGCCAGCGGGCCAGGCATTTGCCCCGGAACCAGGCACGGGTGCCCCGGGGTGGCTCGGTGACGGCGTCGTCCGACTCGGCCACGGTGACCAGGCGCTGGAGGCCCAGCCGCTGGTAGACGGAGCGGCCCGGGCGCAGGTCGTGATATTGCAACGCCAGTGCAGCCAGGCGTGGATCGCCCCAGCCGCACCCGTGGCGCTCCTGGTAGGCCAGGAGCAGCTGCTGCTTGGCCACCCAGTCCAGCGTGTCGGAGAGGGAGGCGGGGTCGGATTCGAGCCCCTCCAGGACGGCCTCCCAGTGGCGCATGACCAACGCACCGACGTCGCCCTGGTCGCCCAGCGCGGCCAGGCCGTGCTCCTCGGCGTACTTGCGGGCGGCGCCGAAGATCTCCCACTGCATCTCGAGCGCGGTGGCGGTGCTGCCGTCGGCCAGGGCCAGGGGGTGCGACAGGGAGAGGTCGGCCGAGACCTGATGGATGGCCCGCACCGGATCGGCCAGCGCAAGGTCGCGGCCCGGCCCGGCCTCGTCTTCGACCATGGCCAGCACGATGGCCGTCGTGCCGACCTTCAACAAGGTGGCGACCTCGGAGAGATTGGCGTCGCCGACGATGACGTGGAGGCGGCGGAACCGCTTGGGGTCGGCGTGGGGCTCGTCTCGGGTATTGACGATGGGACGCTTCAAGGTCGTCTCGAGCCCGACGATCTCCTCGAAGAATTCGGCCCGCTGGGAGATCTGGAAGTGGACGGTGGCGGCATCCAGCGCCGGCGTCTCCACCCCGACCTTGCCCGAGCCGGTGAAGATGGTGCGAGAGACGAAGTGCGGCACCACGCCTTCGATCACCCGGGAGAACGGGACGGCCCGGTCCATCATGTAGTTCTCGTGGCAGCCGTAGGAGTTGCCCTTGCCGTCGGAGTTGTTCTTGTAGACGATCGGCGCGGCCACATCGGGGATACGCGCCTGGGCGGCGATCATGGAGCGGCGCATGACCTCCTCGCCGGCCTTGTCATAGACCAGGCATTCGAGCGGGGTCAGGCATTCGGGGGTGGAGTACTCCGGGTGGGCGTGGTCGACGTAGAAGCGGGCGCCGTTGGTGAGGACGGTGTTGGCCAGGTGGGTCTCGACCATCGGGGCCAGTGACCCCTCGCGGGCGAAGCCGCGGGCGTCGTTGCCCGGCGTCTCGTCCTCGAAGTCCCACCCGATCCTCTGCTCGATGTCCGCCGCGTAGGCGTTGACCAGCACCGAGGAGGCGGCAATCGGATTCTGCTCCGGGCCGGGCGAGTGAATGCCGTACTCGGTCTCGATCCCGCAGACCTTGATGGTGGCCACGCGTCGACCCTAGGCCCTTTTAGAGGTACTGCCCGGTACCCACCCGCTCGATCGACCGGCCGCCGGTGACCTCCCTGTCCTCGGTGAGCAGTGTGCGGACGTAGACGATGCGCTCGCCCTTCTTCCCCGAGATCCGGGCCCAGTCGTCGGGGTTGGTGGTGTTGGGCAGGTCCTCGTTCTCCTTGTACTCCTGGCGGATCGACTCCAGCAGGTCCGAGGTGCGGACGCCGCCGGACTCACCGGCGATGACCCGCTTGATGGCCAGTTTCTTGGCCCGGCGGACGATGTTCTCGATCATGGCGCCCGAGGCGAAGTCGCGGTAGTAGAGGATCTCCTTGTCGCCGTTCTGGTAGGTGACCTCGAGGAAACGGTTCTCGTCATCCTCGCGGTACATCTCGGCCACCGTGTGCTCGATGATGGCCAGCGCCGTCTTGTTGAGGTCCCCCCCGCCGAGGCGGCCCACCTCATCGGCGTCCAGCGGCACGTCGGCCGTGAGGTAGCGGCTGAAGATCTGGGCGGCGGCTTCCTCGTTGGGCCGTTCGATCTTGATCTTCACATCGAGCCGGCCCGGGCGCAGGATGGCCGGGTCGATCAGGTCCTCGCGGTTGGACGCACCGATGACGATGACGTCCCGGAGCGACTCCACCCCGTCGATCTCGGCCAGCAGTTGCGGCACGATCGTCGACTCCATGTCCGAACTGATGCCGGTGCCCCGGGTGCGGAAGAGCGACTCCATCTCGTCGAAGAAGACGATGACCGGCATGCCCTCGTCGGCCTTCTCCCGGGCCCGCTGGAAGACCTGGCGGATCTGGCGCTCGGTCTCCCCCACGTACTTGTTGAGGAGCTCGGGCCCCTTGATGTTGAGGAAGTAGCTCCGCACGTTGGCGTTCCCGGTGGTCTCGGACACCTTCTTGGCCAGTGAGTTGGCCACCGCCTTGGCGATGAGTGTCTTGCCGCATCCGGGCGGCCCGTACAGGAGGATGCCCTTGGGGGCCGGGAGCGAGTACTCGGCGAAGAGCTGGCGGTGCAGGTACGGCAGCTCCACGGCGTCGGTGATGGCCTCGATCTGCGTATCGAGCCCACCCACGTCGTCGTAGGTGATGTCGGGCACCTCTTCGAGGACGAGCTCCTCGGTCTCGAGCTTCGGGAGCTTCTCGATCAGCAGCTGGTTGCGCACGTCCATGAGCAGCGAATCGCCGGCCCGCAGCTTCTCGCCGATCATCTCCTCGGAGAGCTCGGCCACCCGTTCCTCGTCCGCCCGGGCGAACACGACGCAGCGGCGCCCGTCCTCCAGTCGCTCCTTGAGGGTGACCACCTCGCCGCTCATCTCCCCGTCCCGGACGAGGACCACGTTCAACGACTCGTTCAGCACCACCTCATTGCCCTTGCGGATGATGCCCGGGTCGATGTCGGGGTGGAGGCTGACTCTCATCTTGCGTCCGCTCGAGAAGACATCGACCGTGCCGTCTTCGTTGACCCCCAGGAAGGTGCCGTAGGCGGCCGGGGGCTGCGTCAACTTCTCGACTTCTTCTCTCAGCGCGGCCAGCTGCTCCTTGGCCTGCTGCAGGGTGAAGGTCAGCTTCTCGTTCTGCGAGGTGGCGTGGGCCAACTGGCCCTTGGAATCCAGCAGGCGCTCCTCGAGCGCCTGCACGCGGCCGGGGCTCTCCTGCAGGCGGCGTCGGAGCGCGTGGATCTCGTCCTCGGCGTCGGCCAGTTCGGCCCGCAGGGCTTCGGCCTGCGCCGCCTGGTCGTCGGAGTCCGGGGTGATGCTCACGGTGTTCACCCTAACCCTCCCGCTCGGAGAATTGGCCCACACCTCGCGGTCCTGGTGCGAGGGCAGCCGCTCGCAGGCGTTGGGCCGCCGCCTGCACGGGTTACGCAGGGGTTACGCAGCCACGTGCCGGCACGTGGACGGCACGTGGACGGCACATGCAGGAGTAGATCCTGCAGCCCCTGCGGGCGCTCGACGGCGTTACACCCAGGAACTCATGAGGTCGGACTGGGCCAGGTCCTCCCAGCTCTTGTGGAAGGCCGCCGGTTGTATGCCCGCCGGTTCCGTCGTGGTGGTCGACGAGGGGGCGCACGCCACGGGCGTGAACGCGGGCAGTTCCGGCAGAGTGGCCACCTTGGACTGAGGGTGCGCGAAGTTCAGGGCGGTGGCCAGGTTGCCGGGGTCACCCTTCGCCTTCGAGGCATCGCGTTGGGTGAGCGGCTTGAGTCCCCAGCGCCACTCGATCAACTTCAAGACCGAGGTGTGGTCGTAGAAATGGTGGGAGACCGCCGTCTGCGGGCTGGTCACCCGCGTGAAGGGGGACGCGATGATGCAGGGCACACGGAAGCCGGCCAGTACCTCTCCCCGGGCGTTGAGATCGGTGTCGACCCCGGTGGTGGGGCTGGCACCCACCGGCACGCCGGCGGTGACGCGCGGCGGCGTCACGTGGTCGAAGAATCCGCCCCACTCGTCGTAGTTGATGACGAGCACCGTCTTGTCCCAACCGGGCCCCGATGCCACCGCGTGGAACACCTGCGACAAGAAAGCGTCACCGGCCCGGATGTCGGCCAGCGGGTGGTCGTCGGCGGAAGTGCCGGTACCTTCACCGACGAACTTCGGGTCGAGGTAGGACACGTTGGGCAAGGTGCCGGCGGCGGCATCGCTGAGGAACTGTGAGTACGGGGAGGAGATGGCGGTGTACGTGGACCCCCACATGAGCAGGAAGGGCACGTCGGCGTAGTAGTACCGGCCGGTCGGGCCGCCGCTCTGGTTGAGCTGGTCCCAGATGGTGGGGAGGGTCGACTTGGTGAGGGAGTCATCGAGGCGATCGGTCTGCGCCGCGTGCTGGAAGAAGCGGTTCGGATAGGTCGGGGCCATGATGGAGCAGAAGTACCGGTCGCACGTGGTGTACGCCATGGCCAGTTTGCTCATGAAGGGACGATCCGCGGCCTCGTAGTAGCTGACGGCAAGGGAGTCGTTGGCCGGGTCGGACAGAAACCCGTTCATCTTCCCGTGGTTCAACTGCAGGCGCCCGCCCGAATAGGAGTGGTCGGGGTCGGTGAAAGCGCAGCCGTTGAATTGACTCTGGTGGTAGGTGGCCGTGGCCTTGCCTCGTGGATCGGGGTACGTCAGGCCGGCTTGCCTGCCGTCGGCATGCGGTAGCCAGCCGAGGAAGTGGTCGAAGCTCCGGTTCTCCATCATCACCACAATGACGTGCTCGATCCCCGAGCCCCCCGGCGCTGGCAGGGCGGTGCTGGCTGTGCCGGTCGCGCCGGTGGCGCTCGCGGTGGCGAAGGCCTCGAGCCGGGGCTCGGCCGCACCGGCCCTCCCCATCCCACCCAACAGCGCGGCACCCGACGCTCCCAGGGCGCCTTTCACGAAGGTACGGCGGTCAACGGCCATGTGATGTCCCCCTTAGTCGTCCACATGGTGGCACGACGCGCCAAGGGCAGGCAGTGGATGTAGCGGGTCCCATGACCGGGCAGGCACAGGGTGACGAGTAGCATGGAGGGTCCGACGCGTCATGTTGACGAAGCTGTGGCTGCCTCGGTACGGTCCCAGCGGGCCGGCGGGTGGTCACCACAGAGGAGAGAGACGACGACATGAAGGTCTGGATCGACCAGGATCTCTGCACGGGCGATGGGCTGTGCGAGGAGATCGCGCCGGCCGTGTTCACCCTTCTGGACGACGGTCTGGCCTACGTGAAGGAAGACGACTCGGTCAAGAACGAGCCGGGCGGTTCCGCCGGCATGGCCAACGTGCCGAGCGATCTCGAAGAGGCCGTGGTGGAGGCGTCCGAGGAATGCCCCGGCGAGTGCATCTTCATCGAGAAGGATTAGTAAAGGATTAGAAGGACTCGCCGCATTGACGGCCAGCCGTTCCCTCGCGCCTTACCGCCTTACCCGCCTTTCCGGCGGGGTTCGATCAGCCGCTGAGCCGGCGGGCTGTCGTGAGGAAACCGGTGTGGCCCACCATGCGGTGGTCGGGCCGCACCGAGCGGGCCTCGACGTGCCACGTGCGACGAATGATCTCCTGGGTTTGTGACACCCCGAACGGGGTGTCGTCATCGTCAAGGGCCTGGCGCAACAGTGCGGTCTGATTGATGGTGGGGAGATAGGCCAGGAGAATTCCACCGGGCCTGAGCGCCGTTGACGCCGCCGCGACGACCTTGTGCGGCTCGGGCATGTCGAGCAGGATGCGGTCGAGGTCGATCTCGTCGATGCCCTCGGTGACGTCGCGAAGCTCGACCCGGTAGGCCGAGCTGGGGCCGAGCGTGGCCGTGACGTTGGCGATGGCGCGTTGCGCGAAGTCCTCCCGGAGCTCGTAGCCGACCACGTCGGCACCGGCCCGCAACACGGTCATCGAGAGGGCTCCGGACCCGACCCCGGCTTCGAGCACGCGTTGGCCCGGCCCGATGTCGGCCGCGATGAGGATGGCGCCCAGGTCCTTGGGGTAGATCACCTGGGCCCCCCGGGGCATCTTGAGCACAACGTCGCTGAGCGTCGGTCGCAGCACCAGGAACTTGCGGCCGGTCGATCCGACGATGGTGCGGCCCTCGTCGCCACCGATGATGTCGTCGTGCGCGATCACGCCGGCGTGGGTATGGAACGTGGCCGCGGCGACCAGGGTGAGCAGGTAACGGCGCTCCTTGGGGTCGATCAGGAGCACCCGCTCCCCCGCTTCGAGGAGTCGCGGCACGCGACTCAGTCTTCGTCGGAGGCCGAAGTGGTGTCGCCGGCCGGTGCGGAGCGGTCGCGTACCGAGATCAACACCTGCTCTCCGGGCGCGATTTTTACGGAGGAGACGAGGCCACGATTGTCGCTCAGGGTGCGGCGCAGGACGAAGACGCACCCGGCGATGAGGAACCAAGCCCAATTGCGATCGGCCATGCCCCGCCGGAAGGCGGTGCGGAGAAGGCGCCGGAAGAAGAGATCCATGGACGACCTAGAGACGGCGTATCTCGACGACGGCCGACCGGCTCCGGCCCCGTCGGCGCCCGGCCAGGAAGGCCAGGGTGAGCAGGGTCAGCCCCACCGCGCCGACCACGGCCAAGGCCCGGGGCGCTTCGGCCCGGGCGGTGGCTTCTCCTTCCCCGACGACCTGGGCGTAGGCGGTGCGCAGATCGTCGCGGGTGATCAGCCGCCGGTCGTTGCCTCGGCTTGACATCAGGTGGTTCCCTCCTCGGTGGCGTGTGATTGGGCGCGATCGGTCTGTTTCGGCAACTTCCGTTGGGCGGGGCCGGCGGTGATCCGCCAGGCGGCCACTCCCACCACGACGAGGCCGAGCACGCTGACGACGAAATACGGTACCCACGACCAGTCGCCGGTCAAGCTTGATCCCGTCTCGTCCTGGAGGAGGCGAAGGACGCCGATGAGGAGCAGCAGGACGCCGATGGCAATGGCGATTGACCCGGCCAGGCCCCAGGCCAGGAAGCGGCCAAGGCCCTTGAGCGGCCCCAGCGTCTCCTGCTTGAGGTAGTCGATGGTCAGTTGCACGGCGTCCCCGCCCGACTTACGCACCCCGCTGATCCCGCTATCTGAGTCTGAGCCCGCCCGTGCCATGTGGCCTGTCATCCTGGTCTCTGGGCTGCGACGGTGCAAGCACCCATGGTTGACGAAGGCCCGGACCTGGCGCCCCGCCGAACACCCAGCCCCTCACCCCCGCTCCCGGAAGATGTAGGTGGACGTGGCCCGGGCCACCAGGCGTTCCCCGGCCGCCCCGGCTGCCTCGGCCGGCGCGGCGGGCGTTCCCGTGGTGCTCGTGGCGTCGGTGGCCGGGAGCGGATCAGGGGCGTCGAGGGCCACCACACTGGCCTCGACGAAGGCCACGCGCGATCCGCCCGCGATCACTTCGGCCGTGCAGATGAGGGTGGCCCCCGGGGGGACCGGCGCCAGGAAGCTGACCTTCATCTCCGCGTTGGCGGCGAAGACCTTGCGCCCCTGGACGAAGGTCACCGCGGCGGCCCCCATGGCGGAGTCGGCGAACGCGCCCAGGAACCCCCCCTGCATGATGCCGGCCGGGTTGGCGAAGCGCTCGTCGGCCGTCATGCGCCAGATACATCGTCCCGGTGTCGTTTTGTCCACGCACACCATGCCGAGAGTGAGATCGCTGTTTGGGGGTACTTGCATACGGTGACGAGACGGTGTCATCGCAAGTGAGCGTAGGCCGAGAATGGGTAGGGTTGACTATGGCCCCGGCCCCAACAGCGACCGACCACGCACGTCCCGTGGTGGTGCAGGATCCAACTCTGGTCGAGTTGGGCATCAACGTGATCCGGGGACTGGCCATGGATGCCCCCGAGCAGGCCAATTCCGGGCACTCCGGCACGGCCATGGCCCTGGCGCCGCTGGCCCATGTCCTTTGGACGCGCATCATGCGGTACGACCCCGAGGAGCCGTTGTGGCCGGATCGGGACCGCTTCGTCCTCTCGAACGGTCACGCGTCGATCCTGCTCTATTCCATGTTGCACCTGACCGGGTACGACCTCTCGCTCGATGACATCCGCCAGTTCCGCCAGTGGGGCAGCCGCACCCCGGGACACCCCGAATACCGGCACACGGACGGAGTCGAGGTGACCACCGGTCCCTTGGGCCAGGGCTTCGGCAATGCGGTCGGCATGGCCATCGCCGAGCGGTTCATCCGGGCCCGTTTCGGCCGTGACGTGTGTGACCACCGGACCTTTGTGATCGCCGGAGACGGCTGCTTCATGGAGGGCATCTCCCACGAAGCGGCGTCCCTGGCCGGGCACCTGGGCCTCGGGAAGCTGCTGGCCTTCTACGACGACAACCACATCACCATCGACGGCCCCACCGAGTTGGCCTACAGCGACAACGTGCCGGAGCGCTTCGAGGCGTACGGCTGGCACGTACGCAATCTGGGTGAGATGGCCAACGACGTCGACGGCCTCGAGGCCGCCATCCGTGAGGCCATGACCCAGCCGGCCGACGGACCCGAGGCCAAGCCCACCCTGCTGGTCCTGCGCAGCCACATCGGGTGGCCCTCCCCGAAGCTGACCGATACGGCGACCGCGCACGGCTCGCCGTTCGGGGCCGACGAGATCAAGGTGACCAAGGGAATCCTCGGACTCCCGCCCGACGAGTCCTTCTGGATACCCGACGAGGTGCTCGATTTCTACGGCCAGGAGGTGGCCCGCGGCGCGGCCAACCGGGCCGAATGGCAGGCCCGCTTCGAGGCCTGGACCGGCGACCGCCAGTCCTGGGAGGCCGCCCAGGCGGGACGGGGCGTCCCCGGCTGGGCCGACGGGCTGCCGACCTTCGAGGCCGGCACGAAGTTGGCCACGCGCCGGGCCATCAATCAGTGCCTCAACGCCACGGCGGCCGGGCTGCCGGGTTTGTTGGCCGGATCGGCCGACCTGACCGGGAACAACGGAGTTGCGCTCAAGGGGGCCGACCTCCAGGCGGCCGCCACGCCGGGGGGCGCCCAGCTGCACTACGGGATCCGTGAGCACGCCATGGGCGCCACCATGAACGGGATGGCTCTCCACGGGGGCGTGCTGCCGATCGGCGGCACCTTCTTCATCTTCTCGGACTACATGCGCCCGGCCGTGCGCCTGGCTGCGCTCTCCGGGGCGCATGTCATCTACTCATGGACGCACGACTCCGTCGGCGTGGGCGAGGACGGTCCGACCCACGAGCCGGTTGAACATCTGGCCTCGCTCCGCGCCATGCCGCAGATGACTGTGGTCCGTCCGGCCGATGCCAACGAGACGGCGCAGGCCTGGCTCCTGGCCGTCCACGCCGACGGGCCGATCGGCCTGGCGCTCACCCGCCAGGACGTGCCCGTCCTCGATGCCACGGCCGAGCGGGCCCCAGCCGGCGTCGCGAAGGGCGGGTACGTCCTGGTCGACGAGTCCGGCCCGGGACCGGCGCAGTTGGTCCTGATCGGGACGGGCAGCGAGGTGCAGCACTGCGTCGGCGCGGCCAAGGAGCTCGAAGGCTCCGGTGTCTCGGTGCGGGTGGTCTCGCTCCCGTGCTGGGAATGGTTCGAGCAGCAAGGCGAGGAGTACGTGACGGGGATCCTGCCTCCGGGCATCCCGACGCTGAGCGTGGAGGCGGGGGCGACCTTCGGGTGGAGTCGCTACGCCGACGCGTCCGTCGGCCTCGACCGTTTCGGGGCCTCGGCCCCGGGCGGGGTGAACATGGAGAAATTCGGTTTCACCGTCGGCCATGTGGTCAAGCGGGCTCGGGCCCTGCTGGCCACCCGGTCGTAGCCGCAGGCTCGCGCACCCAGGAACTCGCGCACCCAGGAAAAGGAGCAAGACGCATGACCCGACTCCAGGATCTCTATGACATCGCCGGCCAGAGCCCATGGTTGGACAACCTGCGGCGCGACTGGCTGCAGGACGGCAAGTTGGCCGACCTGGTGCAGAAGGGGGTGCGGGGCATCACCTCGAACCCGACCATCCTGGCCAAGGCCATCAGCGGCCAGGACACCTACGACGAGCAGTTCAAGGCGCTGATGAAGGATCACACCGTCGAGAGTGCCTACTGGGAGTTGGCGATCAGCGACATCGAGGACGGTCTCAAGCTGCTGCGCCCGACGTATGACACCAGCGACGGTGAGGACGGGTTCGTCTCGCTGGAGGTCTCCCCCGCGCTGGCCCACGACACGGACGGCAGCGTGCGCGACGCCCGCATGCTGCACGATCGCATCAAGGAGCCCAACCTGCTGGTCAAGGTGCCGGCCACCCGGGAATGCGTGCCGTCCATCAACACGCTGATCGGCGAGGGACGCAGCATCAACGTGACGCTGATCTTCGGGATCGACCGCTACGACGAGGTGATGGAGGCCTACATCAGCGGCCTCGAGACGATGGTGGCGGCCGGTCGCGGCGCCGAACTGGCCAAGGTGGCCAGCGTGGCCTCCTTCTTCGTGAGCCGGGTCGACACCGAGGTGGACCGTCGCCTGGAGACGCTGGCCGGCGGCGAGAACGGTGACGCCGCCATATTGGCCCTGCGCGGCAAGGCCGCGGTGGCCCAGGCCCGGGTGGCCTATCGGCACTTCCGGGCCGCCTTCTCCGGAGCGCGGTGGGAAGCACTGGCGCACCACGGCGCCCGGGTGCAGCGCCCGCTGTGGGCGTCGACGTCGACCAAGAACCCGGCCTACGACGATCTGTTGTACGTGAACTCGCTCATCGGACCGGCCACGGTGAACACCATGCCGGAGGGAACCATCGCCGCCTTCGACGACCACGGCACCGTGGCCCGCACGGTGGACGCCGATCCGGACGACGCCACCGGCGTCCTGGCCCAATTGGCCGACGCCGGGATCGACATGACCGACGTGGAGCAGACCCTGGAGGACGAGGGTGTTGGTTCCTTCGGCAAGTCTTTCGACGAGCTGCTGCAGTCACTCAGCGACAAAGCCGCCACGTTCAGTTGAGTGAATCAGCGACGGAGCGATCGAGTTGAGCGGCCGAGCGATTGAGTAAGCGACTGAGCGACGGACGCAGCACCACCCGCACAGACAGCACAGACAGCACCGACAGCACCGACAGCACCGACAGCACCGACAGCTCCGCCAAGAAAGGGAAGGAACAACCATGAGGATCGGCATGATCGGCCTGGGGAAGATGGGCGCCAACATGACCGAGCGCCTGCTCAAGGGCGGGCACGAGGTGGTGGCCTTCGACCTCCACGCCCAAGCGCGTGACGCGGTGGCGGCCAAGGGGGCCGTGCCCGCCTCGTCGCTGAAGGAGTTGGCGGGCCAGCTCTCCGCGCCACGCGCGGCCTGGGTCATGGTCCCGGCCGGAGAGGCGACCAACAGCACCATCGATGAGCTGGCTACCTTCTTCGAGTCGGGCGACGTCATCGTCGATGGGGGGAATTCCAACTACAAGGAGGCCCAGGAGATCGAGGTCCGGCTGGCCAAGAAGGGTGTTGGCTTCGTCGATGCCGGGACCTCGGGTGGTGTCTGGGGACTGACCGAGGGTTACTGCCTGATGGTGGGGGGCACCGACGCCTCGGTGGCCGTGGTCGAGCCCGCCTTCCTGACCCTGGCCCCGAAGGATGGCTACGCCCACGTGGGGCCGGCCGGGGCGGGACACTTCGTGAAGATGGTGCACAACGGGATTGAATACGGGATCATGCAGGCTTACGCCGAGGGGTTCGAGATCATGGGCGCGGCCGACGAGTTCAATCTGGACCTGCACGAGATCGCCTCCATCTGGCGCTACGGCTCGGTGGTACGCAGCTGGCTCCTGGATCTGGCCGAGCGGGCCCTGCGGCCCGACGCCGGGTTCGACGAGATCAAGGGCGTGGTGGTCGATTCGGGCGAGGGCCGCTGGACCGCCGAAGAGGCCATCGCCCGGGGCGTACCGGCTCCGGTGATCACCGGCGCGCTCTTCACCCGGTTCGCCTCGCAGGAGCAGGACTCATTCCAACTGAAGATGCTGTCCGCCCTGCGCAATCAATTCGGCGGGCACGCGGTGACGCTGGAATCGGGCCAACAGGGTCTCGAGACCGACACGCCCACCGCGGGCTGAGGGCCGAGAAGCGGCCAGAAGCGGCCCGGCCCCCATGACGGCACCTACGGCCCCGGTGGCCAACGTCCCCGCCGCCTTCACGGCCGTCGTGGTGGCGGCGTTCGCGGCCCGCCCCGGGGAGCGCTTCTCCCTGGTGCTGTCGGGCGGGCCCACCGCGCAAGCGTGTTACGAGCACCTGGCGGCGGGAACGGGACCCGGAACGGGAACGCGGGCGGGAGCCGCCCCCACGGTGGACTGGAAGCTGGTCGACGTCTACATGGGCGACGAACGCATGGTGCCGGCCGACGACCCAGACGCCAATCAACGCCTTGTCCAGAGGACCCTCTTGAGCCGGGTGGGGCCGGTCGGCTCCTTCACGCCCATGTCGACGTCGGGCCCGCCGGAGCAATGCGCGGCCGAGTATCACGCCACGATCGAGCGTCTGCTGGCGGGCCCGGGTATCGATCTCATCCATCTGGGCGTCGGCCCCGACGGCCACACCGCTTCCCTGTTCCCGGGGGTGCCCGAGCTCGATGCCGGGCCCGATCAACTCGTGGCGGCCACGCTCGATCCCAACGGCCGCAACCCCCACCCGCGCCTGACGCTCACCCTTCCGGCCATCAACGCCGCCCGCTGCGCCGTCTTCACCGTGTCCGGCGACTCCAAGCGCGCGGCGATGGACCAACTGCGCCAGGGGGCGGACCTGCCCGCCGCCCGGGTCAGCGCCGTCCAGGTCATCTGGCTGGTGGACGGCGCCGCTTTCGGCCCCGCCCCCTAGATTGGCTTGATGCTCTCCGACGCCGACCTCCTCCACACGCCGCTGCCCGAGCTCACGGCGCTGGCGCGCGCCGTGCGCGACGAGGCCTACGGCCGGCGGGTCACCTATTCGCCCAAGGTCTTCATCCCGCTCACCATGCTGTGCCGCGACCGCTGTGGGTACTGCACGTTCGCCAAGGCCCCGGCCCGTGTGACCTCTCCCTATCTGCTGCCCGAGGAGGTCCTGTCCATCGCCCGGGCCGGCCAGGCCGCCGGGTGCCACGAGGCGCTCTTCACCCTGGGCGAGCGCCCCGAGCTGCGGTACCCGCTGGCCCGCCAGTGGCTCGACGACAACGGGTTCGCCTCGACGGTGGAGTACCTCGCCCACGCCTGTCGCCTCGTCCTGGAGGAGACCGGCCTCCTCCCCCACGCCAATGCGGGCGCCCTCTACCCCGACGAGCTGGCGCAGCTGCGCCCGGTCTCGGCCAGCCAGGGGATGATGGTCGAGTCCCTGGCCACCGACCTCGAGGCCCACCGCAGCGCCCCCGACAAGGACCCGGCCCGCCGCCTGGCCACCCTCGATGCCGCCGGCGAGCTGCACATCCCGTTCACCACCGGGATCCTGGTCGGCATCGGCGACGACCGGGCCGGCCAGGTGGCGGCCTTGCGGGCCATCGCCGCGTCGCACGCCCGCTTCGGCCACGTCCAGGAAGTCATCGTGCAGAACTTCCTGCCCAAGGCCGGGACGTCCATGGCCCGGGCCGAACCGTGCCCCCCGGCCGACCTGCACTGGGCCATCGCGGTGGCTCGGCTGGTGTTGCCGCCCGAGATCCACATCCAGGCGCCGCCGAACCTCTCCGACGACCTGGCTCCCCTCCTGCACGCCGGCATCGACGACTGGGGTGGCGTCTCCCCCGTCACGGCCGATCACGTGAATCCCGAGCGGGCCTGGCCCGCGTTGGACACCTTGCGAGGGGCCACCGAGTCGGCCGGTCATGTCCTGGCGGCCCGGCTCACCGTGTACCCGTCCTTTGCCCACGCGCCCGAGACCTGGTTGGACGCCGGCCTGCGTTTCCCGGTGCTCGACGTGGCCGATGCCGAGGGCCTGGCCCGCGACGCGGCCTGGTGCTCGGGTGGCGAGGTGGCGCCGCCGTGGCTGCTCGAGGGGTTCGATGGGGCCGGCCCCCCGCTGAAGGCCGGTGGCCGCCGTCGGGGTGGACCCGTGGCCGAGGTGCTCGACGGCGTTGCCCTCGGCCAGGAAGTCGACGTCGACGAAATCGTCACCCTGTTCTCGGCCCGCGGGCCCGAAGTCCCCATGGTGGCCGAGGTGGCCGACGATCTGCGCCGTCAGGTGGTGGGCGATGCCATCACCTTCGTGCAGAACCGCAACATCAACTACACCAATGTGTGCACCTTCAAGTGCCGGTTCTGTGCCTTCTCCAAGGGGCCGCTCTCGCTGAACCTGCGCGGCGCGCCCTACCTGCTCGAGCTCGATGAGATCACCCGCCGCGTCGCCGAGGCCGAGGCCGAGGGAGCCACCGAGGTCTGCCTGCAAGGTGGCATCCACCCGAACTTCGACGGCGACTACTACGTCCATGTGCTGGGCGCCGTGCGGGCGGCGTCCGAGCGGATCCACATCCACGGCTTCACTGCGCTTGAAGTGACCGAAGGGGCCCGGCGTTCCGAGGTGCCCCTGGGCGAGTACCTGGTGCGCCTGAAGGAGGCCGGTCTCAAGACGCTGCCCGGCACGGCGGCCGAGATCCTCGACGACGACATCCGCGCCCTGATCTGCCCGGACAAGATCAACACCGAGCAATGGCTGGAGGCGCACCGCACGGCGCACTCGGTGGGCCTGCGGTCCAACATCACCATCATGTTCGGCTCGGTGGAGCAGCCGCTGCACTGGGCCCGCCACATGGTGCGAACCCGGGACCTGCAGCGCGAGACCGGCGGGTTCACCGAATTCGTGCCGCTCCCGTTCGTCCACATGGCGACGCCGATCTACCTGCAACGCAAAGCCCGGCGCGGCCCGACGTTCCGCGAAACGCTCCTGATGCATTCGGTGGCGCGCATCGCGTATCACGGGGATATCGACAACATCCAGGTGAGCTGGGTGAAGATGGGGGTCGAGGGCTCACGGCAATTGCTGCAGGCCGGGGCCAACGATCTGGGGGGCACCCTGATGGACGAGAACATCTCCCGCGCCGCCGGGGCGAAGCACGGGCAGCGCATGGGGGTCGAGGAGCTCGAGGCCCTGGTGGCGCCTCTGGGCCGTCCGCTGGTGCGGCGCTCGACGCTGTACGCCATGGCGGGAACCGCATCGAGCACGTGACGACCGACGCGGTGCAGAACGAACCCGCCGACCGGGGCGCCGGGGGCAGCGACGCGGAGAGCGAGGCGGAGAGGGAAGCCGAGAAAGCGGCGTACTCGAGAGCCTTCGAGGCAGTGGCCGGTGGGCGCACGCTGTCGCCGGCCCAGTCCCGGGAACTGCTGGCCATGATCGGCACGCTGGGCGATCTGGCTCGGGAGGGGACGTCGGTGGGTGACCTGAAGATCGCCGGTGCGGCCCTGGCCGAGATGTCCGAGGCCTTCCGGGTCTTCCGGCCCTACCGCGCCATACGGAAGATGACCATGTTCGGCTCGGCCCGGACCCAGCCCGAGGATCCGGTGTATCTGCTCGCCCGCGACCTGGCCACCAAACTGGCCCAAGAGGACTGGATGGTGGTTACCGGTGCCGGTCCGGGCATCATGGCGGCGGGACTCGAAGGGGCAGGGCGGGACCATTCCTTCGGCGTCAACATCCGGCTCCCCCACGAAGAAGGGGCCAACCCCTTCATCGCCCAGGACCCCAAGTTGGTGGAGATGCGGTACTTCTTCACCCGCAAACTGATGTTGATCAAAGAGTCGCATGCCTACGCGATCCTGCCCGGCGGATTCGGCACGCAAGATGAATGCTTCGAGCTCCTCACCCTGCTGCAGACGGGCAAGGCCGAACCGGCGCCCGTGGTGCTGATGGAGACTCCGGGCGGCACCTACTGGCAGGGCTGGCTGCGCTTCGTGCAGGAGCAGGCCATTGCGTCCGGCTGGGTGTCGGCCGAAGACCTCGCCCTGTTCAAGGTGACCACGTCCGTCGAAGAGGCGGCCCGGGAAATCGCCCATTTCTACCGCAACTACCACTCCTGCCGGTGGGTAGGTGACCTGTTGGTCCTCCGGGTCCTCGTGGCGCCCAGCAAGGGCGAGCTGGCCGACCTCAACCGCCGCTTCGGCGACATCGTCGCCCGGGGCACCATCCGATCCACCGCCGCTTTCCCGCCGGAACGTTCCAGCAACGATCACCCCGAACTCCCCCGCCTGGCCCTACGCTTCGACAAGTGGAACTTCGCGCGGCTGCGACAACTGATCGATGCCATCAACGAGTGCACGGGCGTCTGATCAACCTCATCGTTTCGAATGACTCTGTAGTTTTCGAATGACTCCGTAGCGAGGGTCGGCCGGAAGGCGCGCCGATTCGTCAGGCCCCGTCGTCCGGCGGCGGCCGCTGGTTGCGCTGGCGGTTGTGGAAGCCGCACAGGAGCTGACCGTTTTCCTGAGACGTCGGGCCACCTTTGGAGAACTCGACGATGTGATCGGCCTGACAACGCTCGGCCGGTTCGTCGCAGTAGGGGTGCTGGCACTCTTGGTCCCGCAGCTCGATGGCCCGGCGGGTGGCACCGGTGAAGAAGCGAGAGGTGATGCCGACCTCGACCCGCCGGCCCGGGGCGAACACGGCCCGCTCGACGTAGGCCTCGTCCAACCAGGGCAACAAGGTGCCCGGGGAGATCACGGTGGCCCCTTGGGCCAACTGGCAGATGCGGCCCGACAGGGTCGGGTAGTCGACGAGGACACCGAAGAGGGGAGCAGGGCGGCGCCCGTCGGCCGGCGCCGTGCCCGAGCGGGTGGCCATCTCGACCAGGGCATCGGCCCGGCGCTGGGCCGAGGTGCGGCCCAGCTCATCGACCGTAGGGTCCCGTCCGAGCTCGTCTTGGGCCTTGGCCCAGTCGGACTCGAAGAGCTCCCGCTCCAGGCGTCCGAGCTCACCAGAGACAATGGCCCCCGAGATGGGGTCGAGGGTCATCTTGCCCAAGAAGGTGCCGCCCACGCTCGGCACCAGGTACACGTCGCGGCGGGCCCGTTGCTCCATGGCGTCCTCTTCGGCCCCGTCGGAGTCGGCGCGCTGCTCCCAGTAGCGCAGCACCCGGACGAACTCGGCGAAGGCCAGCGTCTTGGCGTAGTCCACCAGCATCTCTTCGTCTCGGGCCAGAGCTGCTTCGGTAGCCGGTCGGCGCACCGAGGCCACCAGGTCCACACAGGCCGCCCCGATCTCACCGGCCGACCAGGCCGCTTCGAAGTGGGGCAGCTCACGGCACTGGCGGCCCCGGCGCACTTCGCGGGAGGCCTCGTTGCTCGGGAGCCGGCAGTGGCGCCTCAGCCAAGCGGCGGCCGTGCGAGCACCACTGGGTGCCCACGCCCCCGAGGCATCGAACTCAGCCACCACTCCGGTCACAATGGCCCCGAGGCGGGAGCGGACCCTTTCGAGCCGTTCGATCGAGTCACTGTCGGCGTACATCGCCAGATCGCACCGGGCCAGGCGATCCACCGCCACTTCGAGTGCTTCTAACTCCTGGAGTGCTTCGAGTCCTTCGAGTCCTTCGAGTTCCACGGGTCCCATTGGATCATGGGGTTGTGACACCGGATCGGAGCCAAAAGCCCACGTCAGAGGCGCAATATCCCGTCGGCCGAATCGGGGAAATGTACAGGATTTCTTGGATAATTCTTAGATAAATCGGGCACCCCCGATGACCCGGGCCGCCAGCCATCGGCCGCCCCGTCCCTACGCCCCGTCGTCGAGTCCCCCAGCGCCGCCCCCACGACCCTCGCCCAACACCGACACGGCCTTCTCCACGGCACGACGAGCCCGGACGATCCGACGCTCTACGGCCAGGGCCTCCCCGGCCTCGGCCGAATCGGGGTCGCCCGATGTCGCCCGACGCAGTGCATCGATCGCCATGTCGGTCAGTTCCTCCGCCATGCCCTCGAGTCGGCCGGCCAGTTCGGACAGGGCGTCGTCGGTCGGGCTCACCGGTTCACCTTCACCATCACCATCACCATCACCATCACCATCACCATCACCATCACCATCACCATCACCA
>Ga0208480_1000144_pt1 | contig 28327 bp, 25 predicted proteins | sample NGESurshal092012_4_FD_184485 | JGI IMG/M metagenome (GOLD analysis project Ga0208480, IMG submission 184485) | Arctic peat soil microbial communities from Barrow, Alaska - NGEE Surface sample F53-1 shallow-092012 (SPAdes) | ecosystem: Environmental > Terrestrial > Soil > Wetlands > Peat ... | reverse complement strand
CGGCCCAGGTTGCGGCGGCTGCCGGGCGGGGGGAGACGGCGGTCGGCGTGCTCGCCCGGCGGGCCGGCCACGAGCTCCTGGTCGCCGATCTCGGCCTGGTCGGGCCGACTCCGGACGGGGTTCGGCCGGCGAAGGTGGCCGGCGGCTGCGCGGACATGACGCTTGGCCCGGCGCTGAGCGCCGACCAGCTCGATCGGGCGCTCGAGGTCGGCGCCGGTCTGGCGGGGGAGCTGGCCGGCCGGGGGGTCGACTGCCTGGTATTGGGGGAGATCGGGATCGGCAACACGGCGACGACGGCGGCGCTTCTCAGCGGGCTCACCGGCGCGCCGGTCGAGCTGACGGTCGGCCGGGGGACGGGTCTCGACACGGCGGGCCTCGCGCGCAAGCGGGCAGTCGTCGCGGCCGCGCTCGCCCGCCACGGGTCGGGCCTCGGAGCACGGCCGGCGCTGCTGGCATTCGGCGGGCTCGAGCTGGCCGCCCTGGTCGGGGCTGCGCGGGCGGCAGTCGGGCTCCACCTCCCGGTCGTGCTCGACGGCTACGCCGTCGCGACGGCCTGCCTGCTCGCGAGGGGCCTCGATCCGGCGGTCGGGGAGCTCTTGATCTCCGGCCACCGCTCACCCGAGCCGGGCCACGACCTGGTCCTCGGCGAGCTCGGCCTCGAGCCGTTGCTCGACCTCCGCCTCCGTCTGGGAGAGGCCTCAGGCGCCGGGCTGGCGCTCGGCCTGATCGAGGCGGCCGGAGCCCTCCATCGGGAGATGGCGACCTTCGAGGAGGCCGAGGTCGGCTGATCGCGGCTTATCTGCGCGGCATGCGACGATGGAGGGGATGGAGCATTCCGCGGATTCCCACGCCGGCCATTCCCACGCCGGCCACTCGCACGGGTCGCACTCGCACGGGGCGAGCGCGGACGCCGACGGCCGCAAGCTGGGGATCGTCCTTGGCCTGATCGTCGGCCTGATGGCGCTCGAGGTCGTCGCCGGGCTCGTCGCCCATTCGCTGGCCCTGCTCTCGGATGCCGGGCACATGCTGACCGACGCGGCTGCCCTCGGCCTCTCGCTCGTCGCCCTTCGCTACGCCCAGCGACCGGCGAAGGGGGCGATGACCTACGGCTTCAAGCGGGTCGAGATCGTCTCGGCGATGGCCAACGGGATCACCCTGCTGGTCTTCGCCCTGTTGATCTGTGAGGCGGCGATCCGCCGGCTCTTCAGTCCCCCGCACGTCCGGGCCGGCCTGATCCTCGCGGTCGCCCTGATCGGTGCGGCGGTCAACCTCCTCGCGACCTGGACGCTCGCCAAGGCCAACCGGGAGAGCCTCAACGTGGAGGGCAGCTTCCAGCACCTCCTCACCGACCTCTACGCCTTCCTCGCGACCGCCCTCGCCGCCGGGGTGATCCTGCTGACCGGCTTCGAGCGGGCCGACCCGATCGCCTCGCTGCTGGTCGCCGCACTGATGCTCCGGTCGTCCTACTGCCTGCTCAAGGCCTGCGGGCGGATCTTCCTCGAGGCGGCTCCGGCCGGCCTCGACCCCGACACGATCGGCAACGCGATGATCGGCCTGCCGGGCGTCGTCGAGGTCCACGATCTCCACGTCTGGGAGGTCACCTCGAGCTTCCCCGCCCTGTCGGCCCACGTCCTCGTCACCGCCGACGCCAACTGCCACGCTGCCCGCCGCGATCTCGAGGCGATGCTCCACGAGCGCTTTCACCTCACCCACACGACGCTCCAGGTCGACCACGAGGGCAACGACCTGATCTCGCTCGAGCCGCCGCCGGCGAGGGTCGGCGCCGAGCTTCGCTGACGGGTCCCCGGATCCGTCGCCCGGGCGTCGCCCGGGCCGGCCTCACCGCTCGCCGCGGGCCGCCTCGTTCGCGGCGGCGAGGTCCATCCCGGCATTCCACTTGTCCTCGATGTGCCCGTAGCGCCAGACGCCGAGCGCGATCACCCAGGTCGCGACGAACAGGCCGACGACGATGAAGCCGGCGTGGTTGATGTTGAAGTTCTGGAAGTAGTCCCAGAAGCCGCCGCTGAGGTCGGCCTCCTGGGCGAGCAGCCCGAGGATCTCGATCGTCCCGATCACGAAGGCCACGGCGATCGACAGGCCGGTGATCGTGATGTTGTAATAGACCTTGCGGACCGGCTTGAGGAAGGCCCAACCGTAGGCGAAGTTCATGAACGACCCGTCGAGCGTGTCGAGCAGGGACATCCCCGCCGCGAACAGGACCGGGAGGGCCAGGATCGCGTAGAACGGCAGGCCCGCGCCGGCCGCGCCGGCCGCCAGCACGAGCAGGCCGACCTCGCTCGCCGTGTCGAAGCCCAGGCCGAAGAGGATCCCGATCGGGTACATGTGCCACGGCTGCCTGACGCCTTGCGTGTACTTGCCGAAGAAGCGGTTCATGAAGCCGCGGTGGGCGAGCTCGTGCTCGAGCGCCGTCTCGTCGAACTCGCCGCGGCGCATCTTGCCGAAGATCTTCATGATGCCGGCGAGCACGACGATGTTCAGGCCGGCGATCAGGTAGAGGAACGTCCCGGAGACGGCCGTCCCGACGATACCGGTCACCTGATGCAAGCTCGACCCGCCGTTCCTGACCGGCCCGGCCAGGGCCTTGACGCCGATCGCCAGGGCGAACGACAGGACGAAGACGACGGTCGAGTGGCCGAGCGAGAAGAAGAAGCCGACGCTGAGCGGCCGCTGGCCGTCGTTCATCAGCTTGCGCGTCGTGTTGTCGATCGCCGCGATGTGGTCGGCGTCGAACGCGTGGCGCATGCCCAGCGTGTACGCCGTGAAGCCGAGCCCGACCGAGAAGGCCCCGGTCTTGCCGAGGACGTAGTGATGCGGGGCGATCACCGCGAACAGGAGCACGAAGCCGATCACGTGCAGAGCGAGGATGAATGCCGTCATCGCCCCGGCCCGACGCCACTCGGCCGGCGTGAGCGATGCCTTCACGCGCTGCCAGCGGGACGGCCGCACTCCGATCGCCGATGCTTCCACCGAGTCACCTCCGGGCATCGCGTCCGCCGACTCGGCGCACACCGTTGCCCGCGACGATAGCGTCACCGACCGGCTATTGCAACTCGTTGATTGTTGTAGGGGAGCCTAAGCGCGGCGGGCGGCTCGGCGTTCGACGCCGACTCATCGCGGCGGGGCGGACCAGCCGTCGACGCCGGCCGCCTGCCGGCGGATCAGCCGTCGACGCCGACCGGCAGGGCGAGCTGCGTCTGCTCTGACCAGTCCCGGTAGAGATCCCAGTAGGCGCCGCCGGCGTCGATCAGCTCGTCGTGGGTTCCCTGCTCGACGATCCGACCCCCGTCGAGCACGACGATCCGCCCGGCCGCGCGGATCGTCGACAGGCGGTGGGCGATCACCAGGGCCGTCCGTCCGGTCAGCAGCCGGCGCAGGCCGTCCTCGATCCGGCCCTCGGTGTGGAGGTCGACGTTCGACGTCGCCTCGTCGAGCACGAGGATCCGCGGGTCGGCGATCAGCGCCCGGGCGAACGCGAGCAGCTGGCGCTGGCCGGCCGAGATCTGCGCGCCCCGCTCGCCGACCTCGGTGTCGTAGGCCTTGTCGAGCGCCATGATGAACTCGTCGGCCCCAACCGCGGCCGCGGCCGCCCGGACGTCGTCGAGCGTCGCGTCCGGCCGTCCGAAGGCGATGTTCTCGCCGACCGTGCCCGAGAACAGGAACGCCTCCTGGGGAACGATTCCCATCTGCCGCCGGAGGCTCGACGCCCGGACGTCGCGGAGGTCCTGCCCGTCGACCAGCACGCGGCCGCCGGTCGGGTCGTAGAAGCGGGCGACCAGCTTCGCCAGCGTCGACTTTCCCGCCCCGGTCGCCCCGACCAGGGCGACCGTCTGGCCGGGCGGCACGACCAGGTCGACACCCGACAGCGCGACGACCGGCTCCGCGGGCTCGGCCGACCCGCCGTCGGACCCCGTCGTCGCGTCGGTCGGCGCCTGGGGTCCGGGCGCGTAGGCGAAGCTGACGTCCTCGAAGCGGATCTCCCCGCGGATCCGGCCGAGCTCGATCGCGTCCGGCGCGTCGACGAGGTCGGGGGTCACGTCGAGCAGCTCGAAGATCTTGTCGAGCGCGGCCATCCCCGACTGGTAGGTCGTGTACAGTTGGGAGAGCTGGGTGATCGGATCGAAGAAGTTGCTGAGGGCCGCGATGAACGCGACGATCACGCCGATCGTGATCGCCCCGTCGATCGCCTGGTAGCCGCCGTAGATCAGGATCGCCACGGTCCCGAGCGCCGAAACCATCTCGATCGCCGGGAAGTACGCGGCGTTGAGGTAGACGGTCGTCATGTTCGCCGCCCGGTTGGCCTCGTTGAGCTCGGCGAACCGTCGGATGTGCCGCGGCTCCTGCCCGAAGGCCCGGACGACGCGGATCCCCGAGAGCGTCTCCTGCAGGTTGCCGGTGATCCGCCCGATCGTCTCCCGCGTCCGCCTGTACGCGTCGGCCGAGGCGATCCGGAAGGCGACCGACGCGAGCATGATCACCGGTACGACCGTGAACGTCAGCAGGGCCAGCCTGGCGTCGAGGAGAACGAGGATCACGAGCGTCCCGATCAGCGTCAGCGACGCCTGGAAGAGGGTCACGACGCTGTCGGTCACGAGGTCGTCGAGCGCCTCGACGTCGTTGGTCATCCGCGAGATCAGCACGCCGGCCGGCCGGCGCTCGTAGAAGCCGATCGGCATCTGCTGGAGGTGATCGAAGATCGCCAGCCGCAGGTCGGCGAGCGCCCGCTGGCCGACCCACTCGACGAGGTACGTCTGGGCGTAGGTCGCCACCCAGACGACGCCGGCGGCGACCAGGAAGGCGATCACGACCAGCGTCAGGGCCCGCTCGTCGCCGGCGCTGATCCCGTCGTCGATCGCCAGCTTGGCCAGCGGGGCCGGCGCCAGGGAGGCGGCCGTGCCGATCACCAGCGAAGCGAACATCGCCGCCACGCGGACGCGATACGGCCGCAGCAGAGCCAGCAGCCCGCGCAGCCGCCGGCCCCGCCCGCTGGTCCCCCGCAGTCGGCGGCGGACGTCGTCGGTCCGGCGACTCACAGGCTCGCAGTCTGGCGCTCGCGGGGCTTGCGGGTCAGGAAGACCCGGTCGGGCAGGCCCTTCTCGACGATCTCCCGGTAGTGGTCGGACTGCTCGACCAGCTCGGCGTGCGTCCCGTATGCGGCGACCACGCCGTCCTCGATCACGGCGACCAGGTCGGCCAGGGCGATCGTCGACAGGCGGTGGGCGATCACGAACGTCGTCCGTCCGGCCATCGCCTCCCGCAGACCGCGCTTGATCTCCTGCTCGGTCGACGCGTCGACCGACGACGTCGCGTCGTCGAGGATCAGGACCCGCGGGTCGGCCAGCAGGGCGCGGGCGATCGCCAGACGCTGGCGCTGCCCGCCCGACAGCGTGAGGCCGCGCTCGCCGACGCGGGTGTCATAGCCGTCCGGCAGGCGGACGATGAACTCGTGGGCCTGTGCTCGCCGGCCGGCCGCCTCGACCTCGTCACGGCCGGCGGTCGGCCGGGCGTAGGCGATGTTCTCTGCGATCGTCGCGCTGAACATGAACGGCTCGTCGCTGACCAGGGCGACGGCCTCGCGAACCGAGCCGACGGCGACGTCGCGCAGATCGGCCCCGTCGATCGTCACCCGGCCGGCCGTCGGGTCATACAGGCGGGCGACCAGGCCGGCCACCGACGTCTTCCCGGATCCGGTCGCCCCGACCAGGGCCACCGTCGTGCCGGCCGGGACGTCGAGGTTGATCTCGCGCAGGGCGGCGTGACCAGCGCCCTCGTAGCGGAGCTCGACGCCCTCGAGGCGGACATGTCCGCGTCCGGCAGGCAGGGGCGGGGCATCCGGCGGGGCGCTGAGGCGGGGTGCGCGGTCGAGCAGCTGGAAGATCCGCGCTCCGGACGCCGTCGCCCGCTGGGCCAGCCCGAGGATCAGGCCGAGCGTGCGCATCGGCGAGAGGAGCATCAGCAGGTAGAAGTAGAACGCGCTGAACTGGCCGACCGTCAGCTTGTGGTCGATCACCTGGCGTCCGCCGACCAGCAGGACGGCGGCCAGGCCGACCTGGGGGAGGAAGCCGATCAGCGGGTTGTAGCGGGCTGCCAGCCGGGCGGAGACCATCGCCTGGCTGAAGACGCGACCGACGCTCCGCTCGAAGCGCGCCCGCTGGTGGGCCTCGCGGGAGAACGCCTTGACGACCCGGACGCCGGAGATGTTCTCCTCGGCGTCGGCCGTCAGCTCGCCGATTCGCTGCTGGACCTCCTGGATCGCGGGTCGCGCGCGCTGGCCGTAGCGGATCGACACGTAGATCACGAAGGGCACCGGGACCAGCGAGATCACCGCGAGATCAGGCTGGAGGATGACCATCGCCGCGCCGGCGAGGATGATCGTCAGGGCCGACTGGAGGATGTAGACGAGGCCGTAGCCGAGGAAGAAGCGGACCGCCTGGAGGTCGACCGTCGCCCGGGACATCAGCTGGCCGGTCTGGTTGTGGTCGAAGAAGCCGAGCTCGAGCGACTGGAGGTGACCGAAGAGACGCGTCCGCAGGTCGTACTCCACGCCCAGGGAGACCTGCCCCGCGACCAGGCGCCGCACGACCGTCAGGACCAGGCGGATCAGTCCGGCGCCGGCGACGACCAGGCCGAGCGTGACCAGTTGGTGGCGATCGTGCGCCCGGATCGCGTCGAGGCCGCGACCACTGAGGTACGGGATCGCGACCGTTGCGAGCATCGCCAGGGCCGCCAGGACGAGCGACCAGACGACGCCTTTGCGGTACGGTCGCAGGAACCCCAGCAACCTCTGGAACGTCTTCACTTCACAAAGTATAGTGCCTCGAGATCGCCAGCCAGCGGCCGGTCTGTGCAACGTCTGCCGCCATCAGCGCCTCGTTCCGAACACCCGTGGGTCGGTCTTCTCGCTGTGTGGGCGGGCCCGCGACCAGCCCGACCTCTACGCCCGCTACCCGCGGATTCCGGTCACCGCGTGTCCCGGCTTCGAGTCCGCCGAGCCGGCCCCTGACAGCTCGAACTCACCGGCGATCAGCTCGTAGGACCGCCGGCGGGCGGCGTGGTCGTAGGTGATCGTCACGACGATCACCTCCTCGGCTCCGTACTCGGCGGCCACCGTCTCGAGTTGGCCACGGACACCGCCGGGCGACCCGAGGATCATCCGCCGGCCGCCGTCGTCGCCGGCCTCCTGAGCGAGAAAATGAACTGCCCGCTCGACCGGCGGAACCGCGATCAGGCGGCCCCGCCGAAGCATCCGCATCGCCATCCGGCTGCTCGCCGCCAGCCGCTCGGCCTGCTCGGCCTCCTCGGCACAGATCGCCCACGCGGCGACCGCGACGACCGGCTCGGGGAGCAGCGGCGACGGGGTGAAGTGCTCCCGGTAGAGCGCGGCCGCACCTGCTCCCCGGGGGTTGATGAAGTCCGCGAACGCGTAGGGGAGTCCCAGCTGGCCCGCCCAGATCGCGCTCTGGTCAGAGGAGCCCAGCAGCCACGGGATCGGACGCTCCGGGCGCCCGGGCAGGGTCGCCGCGAGTCGAGCGAAGGGATGCGTGGCGGGCAGCGTCCCGTCGAGCAGCCCGAGCAGCTCGGCGAGCTGTTCTGGGAAGTCGTCGGCCGGCGCGTGCCGGCGATCGCGCTGGAGGGCCAGCGTCGTCATCGGGTCGGTGCCCGCCGCCCGCCCGAGGCCGAGGTCGATCCGGCCGGGGAAGAGGCCGCTCAGCAGGCTGAACGTCTCGGCGACCTTCAACGGGCTGTAATGCGGCAGCATGACCCCACCGCTGCCGACCCGCAGACGGGACGTCGCGGCCGCGATCGGCCCGATCAGGGCCTCGGGGCTCCGACCGGCCAGCAACGGCCCGCCGTGGTGCTCGGCCACCCAGTAGCGGTGATAGCCGAGCTCGTCGGCCAGGCGAGCCAGGTCGATCGTGTTGTGCAGGGCCTGCGACCCGGTCGACTGCTCGGCGACCGGCGACTGATCCAGGACGCTCAGGCGAAGCTCTGATCCCATAGAGGTAATTGTACATGCAACGGTTTCCGTCGAGCCGGACGGCGAAGGGATCGACGGTCCGGCGAGTTATGGGTGGAGACTGCGGTGCTCACGCGGTAACGTCAGTGACAACGCGAATCTCCAGAGAAGGAGGCCACATGCCCGTAACCAATTCGAACAAGGGCAAGCCCCTGCCGTACATCGAGCGAGGTGGATCCGGCCTGCCCCCGAAGCCGAATCCGGATCGCCCGGTCGGAGTGCTCGCCAACAATGCCGGAATGGCGGAGAACGTCGGTCGCCTGAGCGCCGAGGAGATCGCCGCCCGGAAGATCGACTACGAGTTCAAGTTCAACACCGAGGCCCCGGAGCACGTCACCATGACCGACCCGGACCACCTCAAGAACAAGGCGACGCCGGGCAACCTGGCCTTCGGCGCGCTGATGGGTGCGGTCAAGGCCGGAGTCAACGCGACCGGGGGTGTCCGCAAGTTCGGACGACGCAAGTAGGCCCGCGCAGGCGGCGCGGCGCTCAGCTGACGGCGAACGGCTGGAGCACGAGGAACACTGTGGCGTCGGCCGCCTGGGAGACGATGCTGAACGAGTAGAACGACGGCGTCGTCAGGGCCTTCACGACGGGCGTGTCCGTCGCCTTGTCGACGGTGCCGATCGTCGGCGGCCGGGCGGTCAGCGTTGTCGACAGCGGTCTGTCCAGCTCGCTGCGGAAGTCCGAGGCCTGGAAGAACAGCGCGTCCGTAGCCCCGGTCGTCGTCTTCTTGGCGCCTGTGGTCGCCGCGGTCACGATCGGCGGGAGGAAGACCACGACCTGGTTGGCGTTGGCGACGTACTCGAACGTGTCGAGCGCCAGCTCGAGTGCCTCGCGCCGGACCAGGGTCAGCCGCTCGGCGCTCGGCGTGCCGACGATCGAGCAGGACGGTCCCAGCCCGCACATCTTGTAGAGCACGGCGTTTCCCGCGAGCGCGACGATGTCCGCGTTCGCGCTGGCGCTGCTCCGCCGAACCAGCGTCAGCGGGACTCCGTCCAGGGCGAGCGGCCCCGACTGGACCGCGACCATCTGGGCGTTGGAGGCCAGGCGGTACTCCGGCCCGACGTGGGCGGAGATCTGCGCGGCCGCGGCGAAGCCGGTCGCCGTCGGGTGCCACGACGCCCAGTCGGCCGGCGTGCTGTCGCGGCCCGAGCGGAGCGTCAGGACGGTGATCGCGAGTGCCGAGATCGCGAGGGCGATCAGCGCGCCGATCAGGAACTGGAAGCGCGGTCCGTGCTGACTCTGCACCGGGCTGGAGCTCCCGATCACGTCGTCCCCGGCCGACCGGGCGCCGGTCCCCCCGGCGGGCGCAAGCGCCGCGACCGGCTCCGCAAGGCCTGCGGACGGCGGCTGCGCCCGCCCTTTCAGCGGCTCGGGCTCCGGCGTCGGCCCGAACGTCCGGCCGATCGTCGAGCCGAACGCCGGTGCGGTTGCGACCTCGTCGGCACCGACCGCCCGGGGATCCCCGTCGGATTCGCCGCCGACCGCAGCCGGGACCGGGACCTGATCGGGGTCCGGGCGGCCAGTGAGCAGGTCGACCTTCGGACGCGTGCCGGCCGGGTCAGGCGCCCGGCGATGGGCATCGCCCCCGCGGGGTGTGCTCGACTCGCTCAAAGATTCGGCCATGACGCGTCGTCGGTGATGTCGATCGCGGGCGCCTCGAGCCTTGCCGCGTCGAGCACATCGACCACCTCGTCACCGTGCAGCTCGCGCCTCGAGATCAGCGTCTCGGCGATGTTCTGGACCTGTTCCCGATTGTGGAGGATCAGGCAGTACGCCGTGATGTAGGCCTGTCCGAGGATCTGTGCAGCCGCGCGGTTCTTGTTGCGATCGCCGAGGATCGCCGGGATCGGGTCGCCCATCAGGGCCGATCCACCGGAGCGGTTGATGATCTTCGCGCCGATCTGCTCGAAGCGGTCCATGTACATCTCGGCCGCCTTCGTCCGCTCGTCGTCATCCGGAAACTCGTGGCCGTTGAAGTCGATCGGCTCGGGACCCATTCCGCACATCCCGACCATCCACGCCGCCCGGGCCGTCGCGCTCTGCACATCGCCGCCGACCCCGGTCGAGTTCTCCCCGTAGAAGACATGCTCGGCGGCCATCGCCCCGAGCGTCCAGACCAGCTTGCCGACCTCCTCGTGGCGCCAGCTCGAGAATCGCTCCTCCTTCTCGATCGCCTGGTGGTGGCCGAGCGACCCGCCCCGCTTGCGGATCGACAGGAGGGTCGAGAGGACGCCCTGCATGTAGACGTGTGACGCGGCTGCGTGCCCGGCTTCGTGGATCGCGACCGCCCGCGTCTCCTCCGGGATGTAGTCGACGCCCTGGGCCGTGCCGGATTCGATCGTCGTCATCGCCTCGACCAGGTCGGCCCATTCGAACTCGACCCGCTCGTCGGAGTGGGCGTAGGTCAGCGCCATCGAGCAGACCTGCTCGATCATCGCCGGGGAGTAGCCGTTCGTGATCCGCGCGAGCTCGTCCCGACGCTTCTCGGTGTCGAGCTCGGCCGCATGGTCGACGCGGTCCATGTAGAGGTCGAAGATGTCCTTGCGGTCGTCCTTGGTCGGCGTCCGGAACCAGATGTGCCGGCCCATCCGGCCAGGCCGGATCAGGGCCGGATCAAGTCGGTCGATCGGGACGTTGGTCGCCCCGATGAAGTAGATCTGCTCGGCCCGCGGCTTCGGCGCCCGCAAGCGGAGCTTCAGCCTGCCGATCTTCGGCGGGAGGATGTACGTAGCGTCGAGGAAGGTGTTGACCCGGTTGGTCATGATCTTGCGCGTGAACGGCGGGTCGTCGACGCCGTCCATCTGGACGAGCAGCTGGTTCAGCGCAAGGCCGCCGCCCATCCCTCCGCCCATCATGCCGCCGCCCGGGAAGATGAAGTCCTGGATGCGGGCTCCGATGCGCAGCAGGCCGTCCGGATACGGGCTGACCTGTGCGCTCGCGCGCGCGGCGAACAGCTTCTCCCGCCAGGCCCGCGTCTCGAGGATCAGGTCGCCGCTCGAGTTGAGCGCGCCCTGCGACCCGAAGAAGGCGAGGTCGTGGAACGAGTCGACCGTGCTCGCCGGCGTCATCATCCCGCCGGCCCCGCCGCCGAGCGCCGCCCGGCGCAGACCGACGGCGTCGATCTCGTCGATGAAGATGATGCACTGGCCGCCCCACTTGCGGGCCAGCCGGCGGGCCTTGGAGATCATCAGCTGGACGACGATCACGTCCATGCCCATGAACGGCATCTGGAAGCCCGATCCCGGCATGATCACGATCGGCGAGTTGAACGACGTCGCGATCGCCTTCGAGAGCATCGTCTTCCCGGTGCCCGGTGACCCGATGAACAGCAGTCCACGCTCCGGCTTGCCGCCGGCCTTGCGGAAGTCCTCGCCCGACTCCCAGAGCGAGATCACCCGCGTGATCTCCTCCTTGGGCTCCGACTGCCCGCGCACGTCGTCGATCTTCACGCCCCAGTCGGCATCGCCCGGCTCGTAACCCTTCATCGAGCGGACCGCCATCAGGATGATCGGCCCGAAGAAGATCAGGAAGTTCGCGAGGAAGAGCAGGGGGATCTGGGCGCCGATCAGGACGAACGACGTCCCGTTCTGGCCGCCGAACACGCCGGTTATGCCGCTGACCGTCCCGCCCAGGTCGCGCGGCGACCCGGTCGCATTCTGGATCAGGTTGATCACCAGCAGGAAGCCGCCGAAGATCCCGACCAACCACAGCGTGTGGCGGAACTTCTTGCGCCAGTACCAGACCCGTCGCCGGGCGATCGCGTCATCGTCGAGCAGCTGCCGGTCGGCCGCGTAGAGGCTCGGACGCGGGATCAGCCGGTGGGCGACGACGTCGATCAGGCCGCGGAAGGCGATCACGCTCACGAGGGTCCCGATCACGGCGGCGACGAAGCTCCACCGGTGGGTGTAGAAGAGCACCGAGAAGACCATCGGGCTCGTCAGCACGGCGACGAACGTCGCGGCTCGGGTCAGCCGCCGCCATTCAAGCGCGAGCGCCTGGTGGTCCTGGGCTCGACGGTTGACGCGGGGCTTGGTGTCTGCCATTGCCCAAAAGGGTACCGAGCCGACGGGCGGTTGCCCGTGATCGCGTGCACGACCGGGCCAAGTCGGGTATTCATTGCATCCACGCATGGCGTCCCAACTGCGCATCTACTCGATCAAGGAAGGCCTGTTCGACGAGTTCGTCGAGTTCTGGCGTGCGGAGATCGTCCCCCTCCGCCGCCGCTTCGGCTTCGAGATCGCCGGGTCGTGGGCCGACCCGGAAACGCGGACGTTCGCCTGGGTCGCGACCCACCCGGACTTCGAGCGGGCGGCTGCCGACTACTACGACAGCCCTGATCGCAAGGCGCTCAGCCGCGATCCGGGCGAGTTCATCGAGTCGTCCGAGCTCCGCCTGATGGAGCCGGTCGCCGCCGGCTGACGGTCTCGGCTCCCGGCTCGATCCGCGCCGGGCTGGCTCGATCGGCGCCGGGCTGGCGCGATCGGCACCGGGCTGGCTCGATCGCAGGCGGCTGGCGCGATCGGTCGGTCGGTCGGCCGACGACGGCCGAGAGGCGCTGCGCCCGGGATGCTCAGGAGACGGTGAGCGTGCCCTGCATGCCGGCCTGTCTGTGGCCGGGCACCGTGCAGTAATACGTGTAGGTCCCTGGCTTGAGCTTCAGCACCAGGGTCTTCGACCCGCCGGTGAAGGTCGGCGTGCTCCCGAGCACCTTGCTCCCCTGGGCAACGGCCACGTTGTGCGGGAGGGGTGACGCGTTCGTGAAGTCGATCGTCACCTTCCCGGCCTTCGGCTTCACGCTCAGCGTGCTCGTGTCGAACATCAGCTGACCGTTCGGGTCCGCGGCCAGGTCGACGGTCCCGGCCGGGGCCTTCGCCGCCGGCGCGCTCGCAGCCGTGCTCGCGGCCGTCGCCGGCGGGGTCGGCGCCGGGGCCGTCCCCTTCGGTGGGCCGACGTACTTGGTGAACGGCTTGGCCGGCGGCGGCGTGCTCGCCGTGCCGACCGCCGAGCCCATCGCGCAGATCATCAGCACGAAGCTGATCGCCATCACCGCCCGCGCCCGCGTCGCCGAGCCGGGGAAGTCGGCCCGCGTGAAACCGCTCACGCCGATTATCACAGCCCAGACGGCCAGGCCACCGCCGAAGATGTAGAACGCGAGCTTGCTCTTGTCGTGGAAGGCGGCCTCCGCGAGCATCGAAGCGGCCTGGACGAGGGCTGCGGGGTTCATCGCGGCGCGAGCCTAGCTGATCGTCGGGGCGGACGCGTCGAGGAGATCGCCCGGCCCGTGCCACACGATCGGCGCCCGGTGCCTACTCTCCGGCCGGATGACCGACCCCGCCCCGGATCCGTCGCCCGTGCCGGGCTCGACGGCGCGCTCCGCGCGGCTGCGGCCGCGTCTGCCCAGGCGGCGCCGTGCGCGTATCGGTCTCGCAGCGGTCGTCGTCGTCGTCCTCGCGATCGGCCTGGTGCTCGTCCTCGGTCGCGGCGGCACGCCTTCGACGGCCGGCTCGCCGCCGCTCCCGTCCACCTACCGTCCGGGAAGCGGAATCGGACCCGTGTCGCTCGGCGAGACCCTGCCGTCGGTTGTCCGGGCGCTCGGCGGCAACGGGCGGCAGCTCGTCCCTGGGACGTTGGTCTTCCGGCGGCCCGGCGGCCAACTCGCCGTCGGCTTCGCCCGGGGGCGGGCGACCCGGCTGCTGGCGACCGGCTCCGGAAATCCGTTCGGTCAACGGCTCGCGGCCGAGGAGACGACGCTCAGTGGGTGGAACGTCGAGCTGTGCGACAAACCCGCCCGGCTGCTGCTCGTCGCTCCGGGCGGTCACGCGTATTTCGTGTTTCCGACCGCCGCCGCCGGTCTCGGCGCCGTCGGCGTCTCGACCAGCCCGGTCACGGCGTGCGGCCCGCTGGGTTGAAGACCGCACAGCCGGCCCGGCGCCCAGCCCCTCTGACACGCAACGCAACGCCCGCATCTGGCGGCGCTGCCCGACCCCCGGTCGCCGGCTCCCGCCCCGACCGGCCGTGGCCGCCCGGACGCGGCCCGGAAAATCGACCTCACGGCGTGCGGCGTCGGTCTCCCGCCCGAGCCTGGCGGCCTCCCGGGTCAGCGGCGGCGCGGCAGCGGCCCGTCCCGCTTCCAGACCGAATCCGGTCGGGCCGGCATCAGCAGCCAGATCACCGCGCCGAACACGCTGAGCAGGAGGCCGGCGGCCAGTCCCGGGCGCTCGCCGTAGCCCTTGCGCTCCGAGAGCCACGCGCTCAGCGCGGCGGAGATCAACCAGGCGAACAGGAGGTAGAGGGCCTTTGCGCCGATCAGGGCGAAGATCGTCATCTTCCTCAGGTTCCCAGATAGGCCCGTTGGACTTCCGGATCGCTGCGCAGATCGGCAGACGGCGCGCTCAGCACGACCCGTCCGGTCTCGAGCACGTAGCCCCGGTCGGCGAGGTCCAGCGCATAGTTGGCGTTCTGCTCGACCAGCAGGATCGCCACCCCGGTCCTGTTGATCGTCGCGATCGTCTCGTAGATCCGCGCGACCAGGAGGGGCGCGATGCCCATCGACGGCTCGTCGAGCAGGAGCAGCCGCGGCCTCGCCATCAGGGCCCGTCCGATCGCGAGCATCTGCTGCTCGCCGCCGGACATCGTCCCGGCCTTCTGGCGCTCCCGCTCCTGGAGGCGGGGGAACAGGCTGAAGACCTGATCGAGGTCCGCGGCGACGGCCTCCCGGTCGCGGCGCAGGTGGGCCCCGAGGTCGAGGTTCTCGCGGACCGTCATCCGTGGGAAGCAGTGCCGGCCCTCCGGCGAGAGGGCGATCCCCCGGCCGACGATCTCCTGGGCGTTGGTCCTCGTGATCTCCGTTCCGTCGAAGCGGATCGTCCCCGACCGGGCCGGAGTCAGGCCGGTGATCGAGCGCAGCGTCGTCGACTTGCCGGCCCCGTTGGACCCGATCAACGTCACGACCTCGCCCTCGTCGACGGTCAACGAGATGCCCTTCAGCGCCTCGATCGACCCGTAGAACGTGTGGATGTCCTCGACCTCGAGCAGGACGGTCATGACTTGTCCTGGACGCCGAGGTACGCCTCGATCACCGCCGGGTCCGCCCGGACCTCGGCCGGGCTGCCCTCGGCGATCCGCTCGCCATGGTTGAGCACGGTGACCTGCTCGCTGACGCCCATCACGACCTTCATGTCGTGCTCGATCAGGAGGATCGTCAAGCCGAGGTCGTCGCGCAGGGCCCGCATGAACTCGGTCAGGCGGTCGGACTCCTGCGGGTTCATTCCGGCGGTCGGCTCGTCGAGCAGCAGCAGCGTCGGGTCGGACGCGAGCGCCCGGGCGATCTCGACCCGCCGCTGATCCCCGTAGGAGAGGTTGACCGCGAGGTCGTCGAAGCGGTTCTTCGCCAGGCCGGCGTACGCCAGCACCTCCCGCGCCCGGGCGCGGACCTCCTGCTCCTCGCGGCGCACCGACGGCGTCCTGGCGATCGAGCCGAGCAGGCCGGCCTTCATTCGCACGTGCCTGCCGACGACGACGTTCTCGAGCGCGCTCATCGCCCCGAACAGGCGGATGTTCTGGAAGGTCCGTGCCACCCCCAGCTTCGTGCGGACGTCCGGCCGCGCCCGGGTCACGTCGCGCCCGGCGAACACGATCCGCCCGCTGGTCGGCTTGTAGAGGCCGGTCAGCATGTTGAAGAACGTCGTCTTCCCCGCGCCGTTCGGCCCGATGATCGACACGATCGACCGCGGCGCGATCCACAGCGAGACGCCGTCGACCGCGGTCAGGCCGCCGAATCGCTTGGTCAGGGCCTCGGCCCGCAGCAGCGGCTCCCCGGCAGCCTCCCCGGCCGGCGGGGACGGAGCCGGAGCGCTCGTCGCGTCGCCCGGGCTCATGTCGGCGGCACCGGAGCACCCTCCTCGCCGCCGGGTGCGATCGCCTCGGTCAACTCGAGCGCTCGCCGCCGCTCGGGGAAGAGCCCCTGCGGGCGGAGGACCATCACGATCACGAGGAGGAAGCCGAAGATCCCGAACGACAGCTGCGTGAGGCTGAAGTTCAGCCCGAAGTCGCCCGGCAGTCCGTTGAGGACGTCGGGGATCAGGTAATAGTTGATGTACGACAGCAGGAGCGCCCCGAACACGGCTCCCCAGATCGAGCCGAGGCCGCCGACGATGATCATCGCCAGGACGAAGATCGAGAACGAGAAGGCGAACTGGCCGGCGTTGACCGTCGTGAAGTACGCACCGAGGAACGCCCCCGACATCCCGCCGAAGGATGCGCCCGTCGCGTAGGCCAGCAGCTTCGTCCGGACCAGGGGAATGCCCATCGAGACCGCGGCGACCTCGTCCTCGCGCAGTGCCACCCACGCCCGGCCGAGCCGCGAGTCGCGGACCCGGAGGTTGACGAACAGGACGACCAGCATAATCACGAAGATCAGCCAGTACCACGGGCGGAGGTCGAGCAGGTTGAAGGTCCCGACGATCGGGAAGTACGGCAGGTCGACCGCCGGAATCCCGAGGTTCCCCGCGGTCAGCGTCATCCCGTCGACGAGGTTGATGCCCTGGCCGTTGACGGCCACGACGCCGATGATCTCGCCGAACGCGAGCGTCACGATCGCGATGTAGTCGCCGCGCAGTCGGAGCGTCGGCAGTCCGATCAAGCACCCCATCACCGACGTGATCGCGACCGCGCAGACGAGGATCAGGATGAAGTTGAAGTGGATGCCGGGCAGCGTGCCTGCGAAGTGCGAGACGCCGACGTGGAGGTGGGCCTTGTAGAAGAAGTCCGACCCGAACCAGCCGACGCAGTACGCGCCGATCGCGTAGAACGCCACGTACCCGAGATCCAGCAGGCCGGCGAAGCCGACGACGATGTTCAGGCCGAGCGCCATCACCACGTAGGCCAGCGAGATGATCGTCGCGTTGAGGAAGCCGCTCGTCTCCGCGAACGCGAACGGCAGGAGCGCGCCGAGCACGATCAGGATGCCGACCGCCGCCCGGTTCGACCAGGACGGCAGCCGCCGCACCTGCCGCCGGCCGGCGGCCCGCCACTCCTCGATCTGGGCGCGCAACTCGCTCATCCGGCCTCCCTCGTCTCCTCACCGAGGAGTCCCCGGGGCCGCAGGACCATGATCACGATCAGGTAGCCGAAGACGACCGCCTCGGTCCACTGCGGGCCCAGGCGCGCGTCCGAGAGGGCCTGGATGACGCCGATGATCAGGCCGCCGAGAACCGCCCCCCGGACGTTGCCGATGCCGCCCATGACCGCCGCCGTGAACGCGATCAGACCGGCCTCGAAGCCCTGGAAGTACCAGACGTTGGTCTCGTAGATCGCGTAGACCAGCCCGGCCGCGCCGGCCAGCATCCCACCGAGCATGAAGGTCAGCGAGATCGTCGCGTCGACGTTGATGCCCATCAGCCGGGCCGCCTCCGGATCCTGGGCGGTCGCCCGCATCGCCCGGCCGGCGCGGGTGTTCCCGATGAACCAGGCCAGTCCGAGGACGAGCGGGATGGTCAGGCCGAGCGCGAGGATGTAGCCCCGCTGGATCGGAACGCCGGAGATGTGGAACACCGCATGGTCCTGGCGGATCAGGTCGTTCACCCCCTGCGGCGAGCCTCCTAGCCAGAGCAGGCCGACGTTCTGGAGGATGAACGAGAAGCCGACCGCCGTGATCAGCGGCGCGAGCTTCGGCGCACCCCGCAGCGGCCGGTAGGCGACCCGTTCGATCAGCACGTTGAGGCTCCCGCAGACGGCCATCACGACGACGAGCGTCACCAGAAGCCCGGCGATCAACCCGACCACCCCCGTCGTCAGGCCGAGCCCGAGCGATCCCCACAGGCCGACCGACGTGAACGACCCGATCATGAAGACGTCCCCGTGGGCGAAGTTGATCAGCTCGATGATCCCGTAGACCAGCGTGTACCCGATCGCGATCAGCGCCCAGATCGCCCCGTTGGAGAAGCCGACAGCCAGGTTGCCGCCGAGCCGCGTCAGGTTGTGGGCGACGACCTGGTGCCCGTCCACGAAGCCGGCCGGGTAGCCGGAGATCAGATCATGGGCGCCGTAGTAGATCGGCAGCGCCGCGAGCGCCGCGATCAGCCCGAAGCGCTCCAGAAAGCGCCGCGTCGCCACGACCGAGCGCCGCGCGCCGATAGGGACCCTCGTGGCGGGTGTGATGGCTTCCACAGGCTGGAGAAGTGACGCGGAGGGGGCGCACCCGGCGCCCCCTCCGTCGTCGAGCCTTCTGTCGCCTAGACCGTCTTGGTCGGGGTCAGGGTCTTCGCGAAGACCGGATTCCCGTCCGAGCCGACCTTGTAGAGGCCGTAGGACTTCAGCGTGGTGTCACCGGCCGCGTTGAAGCCATAGGTCCCGAGCACCGACGCCCGCGCCTTGGTCGCGAACAGGGCGGCCAGGACGGCCGACTTGTCGCTGCCCTTGGTACCCAGCCCGGCGATCGTGTCGAGGCCCAGCTTCATCGCCTCGTATCCGTAGATCGCGTACGGATCCGGCGCGGTCGGCCCGTACTTGGCCTTGTAGGCCGCCAGGAACGTCTTGCCGCCCGGGTAGGCCGCGAGGTCCAGCGTGGCCACCGTGCACTCCATCAGCGGGTCGATCTTGGCCGGCACGCCGCCCATCTTCTGGTTGGTGTACGACCCGGTGCAGACGCCGTCGCCGCCGAAGATCTTCGCCGTCGGAAGCGCTGCGTTCACATCCTTGGTGATCTGGACCGCACCGTTCGAGACGATTCCGGCGAAGAAGAAGCAGTCCGCGCCCTGACCCTGGATGGTCGATGCGTACGAGCGGAAGTTCGGCGACGTCGGATCGATCCCGGTGTTGCTGACGATGTCGATCCCGTAGAAGCCCTTCTCGAGACCCAGCAGCGTCGCCAGTCCCTGACCGTAGGCCTCCTTGTCGTTGGCGACCGCGACCTTCGTGCAGCCGGCCTGCTTCATCGCCGTCAGGTCCGCCGCCGCCTGGATCGAGTCGATCGGGACGATTCGCAGGTAGGTCCGCTTCCCGGACGGGAAGTACTTCTGCGGCTCACCCGCAGCGCTGCCCGGCTCGTTGGTCGTCAGGCCGACGTAGGTGTTCGCCGGGCTGACCTGGGCGATCCCGGCCTCGTTGAGGATCGGGATCGACACCTCGCTGGCGCCCGAGTTGAACTCGCCGACGTAGTAGACGGCCTTCGGGTCCGATGCCGCCTTGCGCGCGTCCGCGGCCGTCTGGCCGGGATCCCACTTGCCTGCCGCGGCGGTCGAGTCGTCGAGCGACTGGAAGTTGACGGTGAACGGACCGGCCTTGCTTCCGGCCTGCGAGAGCGCCAACTCCATGCCCTTGACGAGTGGCCCGGTCTGCGCGCTCGAGGCGCCCTGCAACGGGAGGCTCGAGTAGATGTCGACGGTGTTGCCGCCGCTGCTGCCAGTGCTGCCGGTACTGCTGCTGTTGCTGCTTCCGCAGGCGGCGATGCCAGTCGCCGCAACCACGAGCAGGCCAACCATGCCTAGTCTCGTTCGCACCCGAAGCTCCTCAATTTTCGCGGCCCCACGGACTTCGATCGGCCGATTGAGGCGATCCTAGACCCGACGGCGGGCTGTGGCAACCATCGGACGGTCCGGTGCCGCCGTCCCTTCGGGCGGTATGGCCGATCTGGTCGAGCTGACGATGAACGCGACCGAGCCGATGATCACGCTCGCGCCGACCAGCATCGTCGGGCTGATGCGCTCCCCGAGGACGATCCACCCGAGCAGCACCGCGATCATCGGGTTGACGTACGCGTAGGTCGAGACCCGCGAGATCGGCACGTGCCGGAGGAGCCAGCTGTAGGCCGAGAAGGCGACGATCGACCCGAACACGACGAGGTAGGCAAAGGCCACGATCGAGCGGGCGGAGAAGCCCGACCAGTCGAGCCGGCCGGCCTCGCCGGCGAGCAGGCCGGCGACGAGCATCACCGCACCGCCGGCGGTCATCTGGAGCGCCGTCGACACGCCGCCGTCGCGGGGAAGGCGCAGGCGGGTGCTGCAGACCGAGCCGGCGCCCCACGAGATCGACGCGGCAAGCACGAGGAGCGTTCCGGCCAGAGGGCTGCCGCCGCCGCTCGCCCCGGGGAGTACGAGGATCGTCACGCCGACGAAGCCGACCGTCACTCCGACCAGCGCACGACGGCTGGCCCGTTCGCCGATCGCCGCGCCGATCAGGACGATCACGAGCGGCTCGGATGCGATCACGAGCGCTGCCAGGCTCGAGGCGATGTGACGCTCGGCCACGGTGACCAGGCCGTTGCCCCCGAAGCACAGCAGGATCCCCACACACGCGGCGCCGGCCGCCTCCCGCCGGGTGACGCGGAGTCCGCTCGGGCTGTGCTGCGTGCCCGGGCCGCCGCGCGACCCCCGCCGCAGCCAGATCCACAGGTGGAGCGCCAGGCCGGCGACGAGGAATCGGGCACCCGCGCCGAGCAGGGCCGGAACGGTCTGCACCATCACGCGAATCGCCAGGTAAGTCGAGCCCCAGACCACGTAGACCGTGAGCAGGGCCGCCCACGCCAGCCAGACCGGCCGGCCCGCGGCGGATATATTCGCGCGGCCGTGATCGCGTTCGACGACTTCGCCCGGGTCGACATCCGGGTCGGCCGGGTGACCCGAGTCGATCCCTTTCCCGAGGCCCGCAAGCCGGCCTGGAAGCTGACGATCGACTTCGGCCCCGAGCTCGGCAGCCGGCGCTCCTCCGCGCAGATCATCCACTACGACCCGGTCGAGCTCGAAGGCCGTCTCGTCGTGGCGGTCGCCAACCTCGAGCCCCGTCAGATCGGTCCGTTCGCCTCGGAGGTGCTCGTGCTCGGCGCGCTCGACCCCGACCGGGGCGTCGTGCTGCTGGCGCCTGACGTCGACGTCGCGCCGGGCAGCCGGATCGGCTGAGACGCGGACCACCGGCGGGTGGCTGCGGCCGTCGTGCCACGGATCTCTGTGGGGCGGGCGACCCGACGAGAGGCGCTCGCGGCGCTCCGCGGTCGGATGATGCCGGCGACCGGCCCGTTCGGAGAGCGCCCGGACGAGCTCGCCGCTCGGCCGGAACGGGTCGGAGATCGCCTGGTCGCGGTCGACCGAAGCCGCGGCCCACAGCTCGCCGCTGACCTCGGCGACGATCAGCTCGCCGGCCGGGACCGGAGCCTCGTCGATCTCGGCGAGCCGGGCGATCGCCGGACCGTCGTCCGGTCGGGCCCGGCGGATCGTCACCGGCATGCCGTCCGGGAGACTGCGAAGCTCGGCGGGCGCGTAGCGCCGACGAGTCACGCCGGGGCGAGGTCTGGGCGCATTGAGTTGACGTATTGTCACGCCTAGTCGTACAATTGGGCCCATGGCGACCATCTTGAAGGCCTGAATGGCGATTTCAAGGTCATACAATCTCGACTTGTCCGGCCTCGATCGCGAGGGGTCGGCCTCGCTGACGCAGCAGCTCGTCGACCTGTTCCGAGCCGAGATCGACACCGGCCGGCTCCCGGCGGAAGCGCGTCTGGAGCCGACTCGCGCGCTGGCCGAGCGGGCGGGGATCAATCACCTGACGGCCGTGCGGGCCTACCGCCGGCTGGCCGAGCTCGGCTACGTGACGGCCGCCGTCGGCCGGGGGACGTTCGTCCGTCGGATGGCGCCGCTCGCGCCGACCAGCGACTCCTCTGACTGGCAGGCCGCCGTGCTGCCCGAACGGCGGGTCTCGTACGCCAACGACGCCCTGGCCCTGAGCTTTCGGATGCCCCGCGAGGCCGAGATGATCTCGCTGGCGACCGGCTGGCCGGACCCGGCGCTGCTCCCGGTCGACGACCTCGCGAGGATCGCGGCCGACGTCTTCAGGGAGGTCGGCACCGAGGCGCTCTCATACCTCGATCCCGAGGGCCTCCCGGCGCTCCGCTCCGAGATCGCCGCCCGCGGACGCCTCCACGGGTTCGCGGGCGAGGCCGACGAGATCGTCGTCACCTCAGGCGCCCGTCAGGCGATCGACCTCGTCGCCCGGGCCGTGCTCCGGCCGGGTGACGTCGTCGCGGTCGAGGCGCCGACCTTCGCGGGCACGCTCAGCTCGCTCCAGGCGACCGGCGCCCGGCTGATCGGCGTCCCGGTCGATCAGGACGGGCTCGACGTCGACGCGCTAGAGCGGGTCCTCGCCCGCCACGAGATCAAGCTCTGCGTCCTCCAGTCGTCGTGCCAGAACCCGACCGGAAGGGATCTCTGCGCCGCGCGGGCGGCCCGCCTGATCGGGCTCGCCCGCGAGCGATCGTTCTTCGTGCTCGACGACGGCGTCTACGCCGGGGTTCGCTTCGACGGCGCCGAGCGCCGCCGGCTGCGGCATCTCGCGCCGAGCCATGTGATCTACGTCGACTCGCTCTCGAAGACGATCGGCGGCGGCCTTCGGCTCGGCTGGGTCGCCGCCGACGGACCGATCCGCAGCCGCCTGATCGACCTCAAGCTGGGCAGCGACTTCCACACATCGAGCCTGATCCAGCACCTCGCCGCCCGCTACCTGGCCGGCGGCTCGTACGAGGAGATGCTCCAGCGGACGATCCCGGTCTACCGGGACCGGCGGGACGTGCTCCTCGAGAGCATCGACCGCCGCCTCGCCGGAGAGGCCAGCTACTCGTTCCCGCTCGGTGGCCACCACGTCTGGGTGACGCTCGACCGCCCGACCGACGAGCAGCTCCTGCTCAGGGAGGCCGTCCGCTGCGGGGTGACGTTCACGCCCGGCCGCGCGATGGTGCCCGAGGAGGCGCTGCGCGGGCAGCTGCGCCTGTCGTTCTCCCTGCTCGGCCCCGCCGAGCTCGACGAGGGCGTGCGTCGTCTGGGGACCGCGCTGCGCCAGCTGCGGCGGGACGCCGGAGCCGGACGGGCCGCGCTGGCGATCTCGTAGGCCGGCGACGGCTCACAGGCCGGCGGTGGTGCGGGCGATCTCCTAGATCGGTGACGGCTCAAAGAGCGGCGGCCGGGGCGCGAGCAGGACCGTGCAGGTCCGTCGCTCGGGGTCGTGCGTGCTCGAGCTGACCCGCAGCCTCCGCGGGCTGGCCTCGGCGATTCCGTCGATCGCCGCGCCGGCCAGCCGGCAGATCAGCTCGGGGTGCTCGGGTGAGACGTCAGGGCACGGGCACGACCCCAAACGGATCTCGAGCCCGTCCACGACGGCGTCGAAGCCGAGCCGCTCGAGCAGCCGGGGCGGCGACTGGACCGACCTGCCGGTGGTCGGGGGCCACTCCCCAGACCGCGCGACCGGCCGCCAGACCGGGCACGATGATCGCCCGCGTCGGGCCGGTCTTGACTTCACATACCCGAAGTATTAGTATACCTAGGGTATGCGCGTGGCCCGGCGCGCGGAGCCCGGTGGCGCGGTGCGTCAAACTCGGAAGGAGCCGTCGTGTCAGGCAAGCTCAAGCTGTACATGTTCCCGGGGTCGAACTCGGTGATGACCGGGCAGTTGATGCTCGACCACAAGGGCATCGACTACAGGGAGGTCAAGGTCATGCCCGGCCCGCACGCGTTCATCATGCTGGCGCTCGGATTCGAGACGATGGGCGTCCCGGCGGTCAAGTTCAACGGCAGGCGCGTCCAGGGCACCCGGTGGATCGCCCGCTACCTCGACGAGCTCGTGCCGGCCCGTCCGCTGTTCCCGGCCGACCCGGTCGCGCGCAAGGCCGTTGAGGATGCCGAGCGGTGGGGCGAGGAGTTCCAGAACGCGACCCGCCGGATCTTCTATTTCATCGCCCGGCGTGATCGCCAGGCATTCACGAGCGTGATGGCCCACCGCCGCAGTCCGCCGATGCGTGTCGCCCTGAGAATCGGGCGCCCCCTGATCGTCCGGCTCGCGACCGGTGCGCACCGGGCTTCGGACGCCGCCGGCCGGGAGGACCTCGAGCTGCTCGGCGAGCGGCTCGACCAGATCGACGCGTGGATCGCACAGGGGATCCTCAACGGCTCCGAGCTCAACGCCGCGGACTTCCAGATCGCGCCGAACATCTCGGGCCTGCTGCTCTCCGACGACCTCGCGCCGTACATCCGCGATCGGCCGGCCGCGGCCTTCGCCGAGCGCGTCGCCCCGGGCTACGCCGGACATCTGGCGGCCGTGATCCCGGCCGACGCGCTGGCCCCACTGCGCGACCATCAGCGTGCGATTCCCGTCGCCGGGGGGGACGCGACCGTGCCGGCCGACGAGAGTCGCATCGAGGTGGGTTCGGCTTGGCCACGCGCCTGACCCGAGCCGAGCGTGCGGCGGCGACGCGCCGCGACCTGCTCGAGGTCGCCGAGCGGCGGTTCTTCGCCGACGGCTACCACGGGACCCGGCTCGACGACATCGCGGAGGAGGCCGGGTACACGAAGGGAGCGGTCTATTCGGCCTACCAGAGCAAGGCCGGGCTGTTCCTGGCGCTCTACGACCAGGTCGTCGAGCAGCGGATCTGCGAGATCCGCGCGCTCCTCTCGGCCCACGAGACCGAGGACGACCGCCTGGGGGCGCTCGCCCGCCAGCCGGTCGACGATCGGAACGGGCGGTTCCTGGTGCTGGCAATCGAGTTCCTCACGCACGCGGCCCACGACGGCGAGCTGCTCGAGGTGATCTCCAAGCGACATGCCCACCTGCGTGCCAGCCTGGCCGAGCTCGCCCCGTCCGGGGGGCCACTGAGTCCGGAGGCGTGGGCCGTGATGACGCTCGCGCTCTCCAACGGGCTCGCGCTCGAGCGGCTGATCAATCCGCGCGGCGTGCCCGGGGACCTGATGGCGAGCGTCCAGCGGAGCGTCGTGATGCCGGCGGGGTCTGCCGAGCCCGAGCACTGACCGGGCCGTGGCTCTACGCGGCGGCCCCGCTGCGACCGCAGGCCGGACACGTCTCGCCGGGCGAGAGGGCACTCCCCGCGCACTGTGGACAGGTCTCCTCGCGGAGCAGCACGCCGAGCAGATCGGCCACGCCGCAGACGAGCAGCCGCTCCTCGTCGACCTCGACCCAGGTTCCGGCCGACGCCGGGAAGACGACGTGGTCGCCCGGGGCGACGGGCATCTCCAGCCCGGCTGACGCCCACCAGTCGATCCCGGGGCCGACGGCCAGGACGATCCCGTGCTGGGGCGGAGGCTCGTGCGTCCCGGCCGGGACGACGATGCCCGATCGACGGAAACGGTCGGGTTCGAGCTCCTTGATCACGACCCGATCGAACAGCGGGCGGAGCTGGTGTCTCACGCGGTACCGGGCCTCACGGCGAGTGTCGCCATCCCGGCCAATGATACGGCGCACGCCCGCCGACCCGGTCGCCGCGCGGCGTCCCCCAGCGGTCCTCCGGCGTGCCCGGCCGGCCCGGGTCGAGCATCCTCTCGAGGATGGAGATCATCGGCCACAGGGCCGCCACCGGGCGACCCCGACACCCGGGAGGCGCGGCCGCCCTGGCCGCGGCGCTGGCCGGTCCGGCCGATCGGGTCGAGCTCGACGTCTACGCGTTCGGCGGCCGGCTCGTCGTCGCCCACGACCAGCGGGAGGCGGCCCGGCCCGGAGGATTGACCTTCGACCAGGCGCTCGGCCTGCTCGGGCCGTCCGACCGGGGTCTGCTGGCTGACATCAAGGGCGCCGAGGTCGCCGGTCGGCTGGGCCGGGCGATCGCCGAACGCGGGCTCGGACGGCGGACGATCGTGTGCGGGGCGCTTGATCAGGTCGAGCTGGCCTGTCGCGACTCGGACGCCACGCCGGCCTGGACGCTTCCGACCGGCCGGGGATGGTCGATCCGCGGGATCGACGCCGTCCACGGCGGCGGGTTCGGCGCCGTCCGCCGGGCCGGGTTCGACGATCCCGACCAGACGCCGTCCGCCGTCCGCCCGGACGCGGTCCCGCGAGCGCCGGCGGGCCCGCTCGGCTGGGTGACCAGGCGCTCGCTGCGACGCGTCCAACGGGCTGCGGTGGCCGGGCTGGAGGCCGGCCGGTGCGAGGTGATCTGCGTCGAGGAGCGGTTCGTCACACCGGACCTCGTCGGCGGGGTCCACCGGGCCGGGGGCAGGCTGCTGGCGTGGACGGTCGACGATCCGGCCGCCGCCCGGCGGCTCGCCGGTCTCGGGGTGGATGGGCTGATCACCAACGAGCCCGACCTGCTGGCGGCTTCCGTGCCGGCCGGATCGGCACAATGGTCGGATGGCTGACCGTCTGATCTACGTATCCCGATTGGTTCGCCTGCCGTTGGTCGGCGCCGACGGCGCCCAGATCGGCCAGCTTGCCGACGTCGTGCTGACAGGCGGCGCGGGCAGCGGTCCGCCGGGGGTGAACGGGTTCGTCGTCCGCGTCCAGAAGCGGCACGTCTTCATCGGCGCCGGCCGGATCGGCGAGATCGAGACCGAGGGCGTCCGCCTGCGCAGGGGGGCGATCAACCTTCGACAGTTCCAGCTCCGCCCCGGCGAGCAGCTGGTCGTCGGTGAGCTGTTCGGACGGCGGCTGCGGGGCTCGCGGATCATCGACGCGTCGATCGCTCTGGCGCCCGAGCCCCACGAGTGGGAGCTCGCGACGATCGCCCTGGCCGGCGGCGGCCTCCCCAGCCGGCGCAAGCCGCCGGAGATCATCGGCTGGGAAGAGGCCCGCGAGGTGCTCCGGGACGAGCGGGCCGGAGCCAGGCAGGCGGCGGAGATCGGACACCTCCACCCGGTCGAGATGGCCGAGGCGATCCGCAAGCTGCCGCTCTCCCGCCGGCGGGTCCTCGCCGACGCGCTCGAGGACGAGCGCCTGGCAGACCTGCTCGAGGAGCTCTCCGAGGAGGAGCAGGTCAGGATCGTCGAGGACCTCGACCTGGAGCGGACGGCCCGCGTGCTCGACGAGATGGAGGCCGACGACGCGGCCGACCTGCTCGGGGAGTTCTCGGCCGAGCGCCGGCTCGAGCTGCTCAGCGCGATGGATCCCGACGAGGCCGCCCCGGTTCGCCGGCTGCTGAACTTCCAACCGGATACCGCAGGCGGCCTGATGACGCCCGAGCCGATCGTCCTCGAGCCGACCGCCACGGTCGCGGAGGCGCTCGCCCGGATCCGCGACCCCGACCTCCGGGCGCCGCTCGCCGCCCAGGTCTTCGTCTGCCTCGCGCCGACCGAGACGCCGACCGGACGCTTCCTCGGCGTGGCCCACTTCCAGCGGCTGCTCCGCGAGGCGCCGTCGAAGACCGTCGGCCGGTGCGTCTCCGACGCGCCCGAGCCGGTCACCCCGCAGACCAGCGATCAGATGGTCGCCCACCGGCTCGCCGCCTATGACGTCGTCGCCCTCCCCGTCGTCGACGACTCCGGCCGCCTGCTGGGGGCGGTGACGATTGACGACGTCCTCGACCGCGTGCTCCCGGCCGGGTGGCGGATCGCCGGGGCCAGGACGTAGGGCGGACGACGATGGCCCGCAAGGACGATCTCAGCAAGCCGCGCGGCTCGGCCGGCGGCCCGTCGTACGACCCGGACGCCTTCGGCCGCTTCGCCGAGGGGATGGCCCGCTACCTCGGGACCGGCCGTTACCTCGCGATCCAGTCGGGCATCGTCCTCGTCTGGATCGCCCTCAACCTCGCGGCCGTCTCGCTCCGCTGGGACCCGTACCCCTTCATCCTCCTGAACCTCGTCTTCTCGACCCAGGCCGCCTACGCCGCCCCCCTGATCCTGCTCGCCCAGAACCGGCAGGCCGACCGCGACCGCGTCGAGATCGAGCGCGACCGGGACACCAACGCCCGCCAGCTCGCCGAGTCGGAGTTCCTCGCCAGGGAGATCGCCGCCCTGCGGATCTCGATCGAGCGCAAGTCCGATCGCGAGGATCTGCTCGACGCGATGCACGAGATCAGGCAGGCCCTCGCCAGGCTGACCGACCCGCACGATTCCCCGGCCGACGACCCCGACCCACTCGGTGACCCCAGCGACTCCGAGGACACACTCGCCGGCGAGCGGCCCGACGAGCCTGACCTCGACCGGTCGTCCGAGGAGGGCGGCGAGCCCGGGGTTTGAGTGACGAACGGCGTTCGTAACGAACGGCGTTCGTAACGAACGTTGTTCGTGCTCGTCGTTCACCTGGAGACACGTCCGATCGCAGCGATCGGGCCAGGCTGCTGTTCAGCGGGCTGCGGCGTAGGGCCTTTGCCGGTGGACTTGCCCCGAAGGACATCGACCCGGTCCAGCCACGACACCGCTCCGCCCGACGGCCGCCGGTCCGCAGTCCGCGGTCTGCAGTCCGCGGTCCGCGGTCCGCGGTCAGGCTCCGACTGAGCCGACCGCCGGCCGAGCGCTGCGGCGTCGGGATCTCCCGCGGAGCGAGATCACGCCCAGCAGGGCTACGAGAAGACACGTCAACGCACCG
>Ga0208480_1000142_pt1 | contig 28716 bp, 28 predicted proteins | sample NGESurshal092012_4_FD_184485 | JGI IMG/M metagenome (GOLD analysis project Ga0208480, IMG submission 184485) | Arctic peat soil microbial communities from Barrow, Alaska - NGEE Surface sample F53-1 shallow-092012 (SPAdes) | ecosystem: Environmental > Terrestrial > Soil > Wetlands > Peat ... | reverse complement strand
AGCGCCTCTGTGCTTAAGAAATGGATGCCCGCGAAGTGCCTTCTTGTGATGAGTCACACCGAGGGTGAAGGTCAGACCCCGGTGAAACCGGAAGACCCACCAAGACGTGTGTTACTTCTGTTCCTGCTGGGCGGAAGACCTTCGAGACCCCATTCACCGAAATCGGGTTGGCGATATCGCGCATTCAATTCCATTGCCCAGTCAGGCCGAATTCAAAATTCTTCGAGATCCTGTTCAAGGCGTGCGCGAATCCGAGTGGCGCTCGGGAGTGTGTTCTCGCGCTCGTCACGACCCGAACGGACGAATCGCTGTGCAACACAGCACCCATGTTTGACATCGCTCGGTGGAGTGTCCGATCTTCTCCGGTTCGATTGGAAGCGAATCCTCCAGTCGCCAGGTAGGCGCCCGCATTGAAGCCCAGGTTCGCCCCGTGAATCGGGATTCGTTCAGTTTCATAGTCGCGCTGCCATCGTGAGGCGGTCTCACTCGGGTGCGACGACCAATCGTCGACCGACACCCGCCCGGACCAAAGGTCGACGCCGACGTCGTGACGCGCTACTTGTGCACTGAGCCAATTCCTCGGGACTCGCGAATCTGCGTCCGTGGTCGCGAGCCAGATCCGCGATGGATCCATGAAGTTCCACTCTTCAAGCAACGCCGCGCAGCCAAGTCCGCGAGCGACGCCAACGTTGTTTGCTTTGCAAGTTCTCACAACAATGTTCCCGGGAACTTTCTCTCTGCAAAGTCCGACTTGCCACTCGGCAACGACGTCAGCACTACGGTCATAACAGTCGTCGAGGACGACCGCCGTACTCATGTCGAGACCCTGTCCGAGTAAATCCGTGAAGGCTCCGGCCAGCGACGCGAGAGCCGCGCCGAGCAACTCTTCCTCATTGTGAACCGGTATCACGACACCCACGGCCAACGTTCTACGAGAGAGAGTTATCCCGAGGTTCATATGACTCGTTCCCAAAGATCAAGGACGAATTCTTCTTCGACATAATGCATCACACGAAACAACCGCACGTTCTCGTCGATCACTTCGTGTGCCGCGTCTCCAGAGAGTGGATAGTTCGTCTCACCCCGCCAGTGAACGCCAATGACGTTTGATCCGGCATCGGTTGACTCAACGACGTTGGCGACGATGCGCCGCAGGGTCGAAGCGTCAAAGTAGTAAGCGATCTCACTTAGTACGACGAGATCGAACAGTTCTTTTGGCCACTCCTCAGGAATGGCTCGTCGTTCGATAACGACATTGTCGAACTTCCTCAACCGGATCGTCGCACTCTCTAACGCACCGGGAACTATGTCGGAAGCGAGAAGTCGCCCACAGCGCGGTGCCAAGAGTTCGGTGAGCACCCCTATTGAACAGCCGGGTTCGAACACATTGCGAAAGTGCGCTCTCGGCAGTGCGTCCACGGTGAGTTCGTACTTTCGACGTTCGTACGGGCTCGTGGCGAAATTCCACGGGTCCGGATCAGACTCGTACATCGACTGGAAGTAGGCGCGATTGGTCGACGACACTACACAACCGCGATCTCGTCAACGAACACCTCGTAGCTTCGCCAGAAGCGCCGCATAATCGGTGCGGGTAGTACAGGCGCGTCGGCGTCGTCGGGCCCGATCGGATGGGTCTGTGATTGGAAGGCTCCCGTCGCCCAACGTTTTCGCGCCCGAGCACGTCGACTCAAGTTCAACCGTTGACAGTGCCTCCACGGAATGTCGGTACCGTCAGGATCGGCCCAGTGCCAGGCCCACACCAAATAGCCAATCGCCATGGCGCCCACGGCACGACCTACCGCGAGCGCTGACTCACCGCACGCGTCATGGTCGGGATGACCGTCGCGTCGCCACGGTGCGACGAGCAGATCTCCCGCCCGAACCATTTTCGAAAGCGCCTCGTCCAACTCAGTTCGTCGATCGGCGACTTTGCCGTCGGGCAAATGAAGTGAGGTGATCCGAGGTTCGTCCCAGCCCAGTCGACGCAGCGCCACGTACGACTCGCGAGATCGCACGGTGGCGAGATCGATCGCACGGGTTGCGCGCGAATGAGGATGAGATCCTTCGCCGTCGGTGACCGCCACAACATCGACCGAGACGTCGCTGGACAGCGCGGCTTGGATGAGCCCACCGGCCCCCAGGACTTCATCGTCGGGGTGCGGCGCCACGATAATCACACGCCGCGCCGATAAATCCAGTGCCGCCAAAACATCATGGTGCCCAGAGACCTTCCAGAGCGCTTCTGATCGCCCCAGATGACTGTCGTCGACGACTAGTTCCACGGGAACCTGTCTCTCGCGAGTCGTCCGAGTGCAGCCGCGTCAACGCCGCCGTGGTGCTGCGTCAGATACACGAAGAGGTCGGCCGACCGACGCGCCTGGTCGATGTCGTGGCAGAACGGTCGAGCACCGCCTGCGCCACCCACCCGCGCGAGAACATCGGTCGCCGCGTCGTGAATGACCTGGCGCGTGACCAGTGCTCGATAACGTGCCTGACCACCAGCGTCCGTCGGGTCGCCATCGATGATCTTGGCGGTCTCTTTCAGCACTGCTCGCATTGACTCGAGGGCTGACGTGACGGCGCCCAGGTCCGCGAACACGTGCTCATTCGGCTCATCTGCGAGCGACTTAACCAAGTCGTTCGCCAGACCGACAGCACCGCCGTACCAACACGCGGCGACGCCCGAGGAACCGAACCAGAACCCCGGGCGTTGGATGTAGAAATCGACGGGACCGACGACCTGCGCCTCGCTAATGACGGGACCGCCGAAATCAAGTGTGTGGCTCACCGAATCTGCCATTCCCACGGCGGGCCACGAATCGTGGTGGGTCGTAACGACATGCTGGTCGAGAGCTACGTCAAAGAGCCGACCCCCCTCTTCCGTATCCGCCGTCACCAGTGCCCGATCGATGATGCCGTTTCCTGAACAAAACTCTTTGCGTCCGGTGAGTAGCCACCCGCCGGAGACACGCTCGGCACGAGTTCCCCCTCCCCGAGATCGAGCGGCCCACACCCCATACGACGCCGCGGCGTCGAAAGGCTTCATATCTGCCTCAGCCAGAATGGCCAAGGCGTCTGCGTGTCCTTCGGACAACCGTCCGACTGAGAGATCAATCGACGACCAGCGAGCGAGCACCTCGAAACGTCGCCACGTGTCGCCTGATCCGGGAATTGGCAAGTCGCCCGCGTCGGTGCGAAGGAACTCTTCGAAGAGCGTCGATACGCGTTGCATCGTTGCGACTTACCGCGACCCTACTTGAAGCGGCGACAAGAGTTTTGCATGGACGATTAACGATCCCCGAAGGTCGCTGTGAGGTCGCGCAAGCGTGTTACTTCTCATCGCGAGCACCGGACAACCCCACGGCATCGCATTTCCTTTGCTGGCAGACGACATCTTCCTCAACTCACCCGACCTACATTCGCACGAACCTCCGTCCCAACCATTCGTTAGTCCAAGGGTTGCGAGGTCCAGGCGTCCTGCATTCGACCTTAGTGACTTGGCTCATTTCTGTCGTCCCCGGTCGGCCCGTTGAACTCAGCAATCGTTCAGAATCCGGAACAGTCGTCGTGGAACATCGGGTGTACCCCTTTCTACTTATGGATGACCTCCTCGACCTGGGTGGTACTCTGCGCTTAGGACGTCAAGACCTCGCATCCTTCTTGCCTGACATTCAGTCAGAGTTGAAGGAGTGGCATGGTTCTTTCCTGGTTGGTCCCAAGCGCTACAGCCGGATGCGCGATCATTTCCGACGATGACGGACTCGACGATGACGTTGAGGTCGACCAAGTTGTCATGGACCTCTCGAGCCAGAAAATCAACGATGCTGTCGAAAAATAGAACGAAGAGCCGTACGCCTGGTGCCGACAACTCGTCGTCGACAGGGACCAAAGAGCCCCCCTCTTTGACCCCTCTCGACGGTAGCAAGAGAGAGTGGGGATCTCTGCGCACGGCTGCGAAATCGATGGACCATCGGCCGAATCTTCCGTGGCCCCGTGGACCTCTGAGTGCGGTCGTGATCTCGGCCTTTCGGCGCAATCCCGGGACCCTCGGTGCCACGCCACCAGTTACTGACGTCGACGCACTGACCGATGATGACTTTTCGCTCGCGCTTTATCTTTGCTACGAGGTTCACTATCGGGGTATCACGGGTGCCAATTGGGAATGGGACGTAGACCTGCTCAGGTTTCGCGCAGAACTCGAACGGGTCTTCGAAACGCGACTCCGTGATGAAGTGGCACCGGTCGAGTTTCCCCGTCCGTTCGACGTGACGACGGCGCTCGACGAGACCATACGGTCATCTTCCGGACCGTCACTTTCCACCTTTCTCCTCGAGACGGGCACCTTGGAACAGTTCCGAGAGTTTTGCGTCCATCGATCCGCCTATCAACTCAAGGAAGCGGACCCTCATACCTTTGGTATTCCTCGGCTCTCTGGTGAGGCAAAGGCTGCGATGGTGGCGATTCAGTATGACGAATACGGCTCCGGCGAGGCCGCCGCTATGCACTCCACGCTGTTCGCGAACACGATGAACGCACTTGGTCTCGACGCATCGTATGGATCGTATGTTGAGGTTCTGCCGGGCGTGACGCTGGCGACGGTGAACCTAGTCTCGATGTTCGCCTTGCACCGGCGCTGGCGCGCTGCGCTCGTTGGTCATCTCGCCGTCTTCGAGATGACGTCGGTGACGCCGATGCGACGATACAGTCAGGCCCTCGAGCGATTGGGCATCGGACCAGAGGGACGCCGTTTTTATGACGTGCACGTCACCGCTGACAAGAATCACGCCCAAATCGCACGAGATCGAATGGTCACGGGACTGATCCGTACTGAGCCGGATCTTGCTCCGGACCTCTTATTCGGTGTCGCGGCCCTCTTGAAGCTCGAAGAACGATTTGCGACGCACCTGCTCGATGCCTGGGCGGACAATCGTTCATCGCTCGTCCCCTGGGAACTTTCTGGCAACTGACATGATTCAACTGAGACGTTGACCTTGTGTTCGCGGTGAGAGATTTAGTTTTCCACGGTCTCCGCGGCGACCTCTGCCGGCGCGCCGAAGCGCAATTGGTAGCCGCCGAAAACAATCGAGCAGAACGCGAACCACGCCCACCCCAACGCCAATCCACCGAGCACGTCGGTGAGCCAGTGCACACCGAGCATCACACGACAACACGCGATGCCGGTGGCGAGTCCGACGGCGAGACCGGCGAGAATCGCGCGCAACCTGATGGAGCGCTTTCGCCCGATCACCAGGGCGAACGCCGCCAAACACGCGGACGCCGCTACGGCATGGCCGGACGGGAATGACGACCCGGAGAAACCAGTCAGTTGGTCAAAATCTGGTCGCGCCCGATCCACAATTGTTTTGATGACGTTGGCGACCAGGAACTGTCCCCCGACGACGAGGGTGAGGAAGGCAACCACCGTGACCGTTCGCTGTCTGATCGTCTCAGCGACCGCCACGACGAGCGCGAGGGGGACGATGACCAGCGCACCTCCGAGTTGCGTGTAGAAACGCAAGAATCGAGTCGACGCCGCTGTCGCGTGGTGCGCACCGAACAGACTGGCACTGCTGTCAAGCCGCGCGAATCCGGTGTTGGTGTGGATCATCACGAGCACGATCGCCACTAACGCGGTTCCGACGACGAACACCAGGACCGCCGCGCTCAAGAGCAAGCCCGTGGCGGAGTCGGGATCGAGTCGGGATCGGGTGAACGTCACGAGTCGTCGATGTTGGAGAACTTCCTCCTCGACCTTCTGGACACTTATCTTCGGCGCCGTGGGGGCTGCTCGGGGCCAACGGTACGCGATTAGTCCGGCGGCAACACCGGGGATGATGACCGTGAGGAGAGTGATCGAAACGATGAGCATGGCGTGACTCCTACGAGACGCCGCGCAGTGGCGCGACGAGCTTCTCTTTGACCTGTTGGAATGGCGAGCGCCGCTTCCAGCGCCTCGGATCGATTCGCAAACTCCGCTCGAGATCATCATCGAAGTGGTGATCGAGCGTGCGCACGATCGATTCATCGAATATCACCATGTTTATCTCCTCGTCGCACTTGAGTGAACGAGAGTTGAAGTTTGCCGAGCCCACGTTGGCCACTTGGCCGTCGACGGTCATAATCTTGGCGTGCATCATCGACGGCTGGAAGTTCCAAAGTTCGACCCCGGCCTCGATGAGCACTTCATAGTTGTCCTCCCCCGCCAGTTGCACGAAGCGTTTGTCGGCGAGGGGGCCAGGAAGGAGTATTTGCACGTGCACACCGCGCGCCGCCGCCTCGCAGAACCGCTTCGTCAGATCGTCATCGGGCACAAAGTACGCGGTCGTTACTCGAAGTTGTCGCTGCGTCAGCTGCAACAGGGTCCGAAAGACGCTCGCAAGATCGCTGCCGCCCGTCGCCGACTGTCCGCGCACGCACTGAATCACACACTCACCCGGCTGGGGTTGATTGGGGAAGCGATCGTGCTCCGTATCGAAGATGGACTCCTCGGTCTCGGCCCAATTGTCCAAGAACGCGGCACGTAGTCCGTCGACGGCCGGCCCTTCGACCTTGAAATGGGTATCTCGCCATTCGTTTTCGTTGCGCGCGTCGCCCATCCAGAGATCAGAGATGCCCACACCGCCCGTGAAAGCCACGGACTCGTCCACCACGAGCACCTTGCGATGTGTGCGGTGGTTGACCTCGCCGAGGCGAACTCGATGGAACGGGCGGAACCAATGCAACTGCACACCGGCCTTGACCATTTCGTCAATCAGGCGACCTTCGATCGGCCTCGAGCCCCACGCATCCAACAGCACCCGAACGCGAACTCCGGCCACGGCTCGACCACCGAGTGCCTCGGCCAACTCCTCGCCAATTTCGCCCTTCCAGTACACGAAGGTGAGGAAGTCGATCGTGTGCTCGGCGCCACGGATGGCATCGAGCAGGGCGGGAAAGATCTCACATCCGTTGCGGAGCACTGTGACGCGATTGCCTTCGGTCGCGGGAACCCCGATAACGCCTTCGAGCGTCCGTCGTGCCCGGATGACTAACTCGTCCGGGACCGGTGCCTCGATGGCGTTCTCTTCATTGGTCACGCGTTGATTCCTTCTCCCGTGTGGGATCGCTCTGCGGATCGGACTCGGCGACCTTCGCGGCGTCCTGGGGCGCGGGTTCGCCGGTTCGCTGGGCTTCGAGTTGCGCCGCTACTGCCGCACCATAAAACAAGGAGAAGCTCGACAACAGACTCCATACCAGCAACGCCACGACGCCCGCCAACGGACCGTACGTCGCTCCAAAGGACGAACTCGATCCGTAGAACAGACCGAGACCAACCGTCGACAGACCCCAGAGGAACACCGAAATCCCTGAGCCAAAGGCGAGCCACGAAAGTCGAGGTTGACAACGTCGCGGCGACCATCGAAAGAGCACCGTGACGGCGATCGCCGCCAAGCCCACCCCGATCGGCCAACGCGCCACGGACCACGCCGTTCGGAGTGCAGCATCGCTGTGCATCGAAACGAAGAGGTCGCGACCGAAGACGAGGCTGACGAACGCGGCGGCTCCGAGCGTGCCGACGCTCAGCGCGAAGATGAAGGCCAGTCCGTACTTCTTCCACGTAGGCCGGTCCTGTTCGACACCGTAGATTCGATTGAGACCGCGCTCCAGTTGACCCATCGCCGTCGTGGCGACCACGAGGGCCCCAATCAGACCAAAGAGCAGCGCGGAGTAGTGATGTCCGGCGGCGACGCGATGGGCCTGGGTGACGGCGGTGGTGAGTTCATGGCCCGCCGGCCCCGGAACGGTTTTGCGAACGGCGGCGTCGATCATGTTGCTGATCTCGCCCTTATGCAAGACACTCGCCAGTCCGACGATGGCAATCAATCCTTCGATGGCAACGAGCGAGATCAAGAAAGCGAGCGAGCGGACGTGACTGAATCCATCGGCCACGCGCAGCCTCTTAAAGGCGTCTTTGGCGATGTGACCCCAGCCGGTGCGCTTCAGCACCGCCCACGCGTCGTCGCCCGTGAGACCCCGCGTCTCAGGAACGAGGGTGGCGCTGCTCACTACTTCTTCTTCTTTGGCACGCACACGGTGATCGCTCCGCGATCGACGCTGGCTCGGAACTTCATCGTCGCCTTTCGAGCGCCGCCGTCGAGTTCGTAGGTCGTGGGACGATCGAATGTGATCTTGATCTTGCTACCCTGACCCATCTGGGTCAGCGGCGAGTGTTTGGCGTCTTTGACCACGAGCCGGCCGAGCACGCGCGTCCACTCCAGTGCGTTCTTCGCAGTGACCACACCGACTTCGAGCAGTCCGTCGTCGGGTCGTGCATCGGGGAACGCATGGATTCCCGTCGCGAGCGTACCCATCTGGCCGAGCAGGACACAACTTGCCTTACCTTTGAACCACTTTTTCCCATCGATCTCAACTCGCACGTTTCGTCTCGTCATGTGCGTCGCGCGCGCGCCGGTCCAGACGTACGCCAGTCGGCCAAAGTGCCCCTTTAGTTCACCGTCGGCGTCACGCATCATGATCGCGTCAAAGCCGACACCCGCCATCACCGCGAAACGTTCGTCGTTTAAGACCCCAACATCCAATCGCTTGCGGTCGCCTTCCAGACCGATATCGACGGACGCTCTCAGATCGATGGGGATATTTAGGTTGTTCGCCAACAAGTTGGCGGTACCGGCCGGCACGATCGCGATCGTCATGTCCTTCCCCGCTACGGCGTCGACGCAACGCTGGACTGTGCCATCGCCACCCCAGACAAAGAGCAGGTCGGCCCCAGCTTCCAACGCCTTACGCGCCTGCTTGGGCGCCGCGCGGCTCTTGAGCACTTCGTACCAGAGAGGATCGGGAAAGCCCTTTTCCGCCAACACCGCTCGCAACTCCTCAAGTCCGCCGTCCAGCGTCTTGTTCCGGTGAGCGACGACGGCGACGGACGTCACGGCAGATCCTCATCTGGCGAGCCCACGTCTCGGACCGCGATTTGTTTCTGCGCCACGTGACGTTGTAGAGCGTGACCAACGCCGCACACCCGAATGATGAAAACGGCCGCCGCGAGAGATCCCACTCCCAATACGAAACCGGAGAGGACATCCGTTGGGTAGTGCTCACCGCGATAGACCCGAGACAGTGCAACGGCGACAGTGAGTACGACTGCAAGGGTCCACATGAGGATGCGTGGCCACCGACGGGTTGTCGACACCAGTACGATCACCGCAATTCCACCCCAAAGCATGACAGTGGCCGCCGTGTGGCCCGAAGGAAAGCTGTACGTCGAGGGCGTTCCCCCGAGATGGCTCACTCGTGGACGAGGTCGTGCGACGATCGCGTTCGCCGTGAGGAAGACCGAAAGTTCGACGGCCAGACCCGCGAGGATGAGAAAGGCCTGTCGCCCCCATCGACGAAAGAGAAGAACGACGGTGACGAATGCGGCAACGCCGGCTACCTCGAACGTGTCGGCCAAGTCCGTGAGGTCACCCGTGATGCGGTCCCAGCGAGCGGTTCGGTGCCGGTCGAACCACTGGCTGACGTGGTGATCCCAGACGCCGATCAAACCGTGCTCGAGAACGTGGGTAATCAAGAGGCCAAGAGCGACGAGGATCACGCCCATCGCGACGTACGACGCGAGAAGCGCAATCGCGGTCGCCGTTAAGACGTGCCCTCGGGCCGCGCTCTTTACGAGGCGATTCGCTGGGCCCTCGGCCGACGGTGTGAGAACGTCGTGTCGTCCGATGCGATCCCCCGCCGCCGTCGAATGGTCATCGTTCACGCTTAGTTCGCTCATGGATACCGATTCGCTTCGAGGGAAGGAAGCCGTTTGAATGCTCTTTGTTTCGAATTCGCATTTTGTGCCGGCGAGTGGCCGACGTCGACGTCTAAATCCATGTAGCCCACGGTTGGTCCTTTCTCTCCAGCTCTCGTGGTCACGGGGTCTAGGTGCCTTCGTTTGCACTATAGGTGTCATTCTCGCGTTTGATCAGGAAACAAATAATCGAAATCTCAGGCCGCACCTTGTAACGCATTCGTCATCTATTTCGTTTGCATCACATTTGTGACGAGCGACTTCTCGCGACTCGACAAGACAAGACAAGACAAGACAAGACAAGACAAGACAAGACAAGACAAGACAAGACAAGACAAGATGTTCGTCGATCAACGAGTTTTTTGCATCGCTCCCGTCAGCGGTCGCCCGTCCGTAACGAATCCGAAACGCGGCCTTCGCTTCCATCAAGTGTCATCGTGCAGTGACGGACCAACGTGAATGCGAGGGCGATTTCAGTCGGCACCCAGACGAGATCAGAAACGTCGCCGGATGCGAAGTTTGAGTGGGCGGCCATCGGGATCGAAGATGAACCGGTACACGAGGCCGGCCCATGCCCGGCTGCCACTGGGAACTGGATCCACGACGTGGCGCCGGATCCGACTGAAGGGACGTTGGTCGCGGTCGGGAATCGTACGCCAGGCTTCAAGTTCACGTGCAGTTTTCTGCCACAGCACCGTACTTTCTAAAACATTCAAGAGTTCGGGATCTTCGGGCGATCTTCCTAAGTGCTCCGCCCAAAGCGAGAGTCGCAACGCCCGGGCGAACCTGCGGCTTCCGTCACCGAGGCCGCCCGGATCGAGCGGATTACGGTCATCGAGTTCACTGTCAATCACGGCGCACGAGAGTTCCGAGTCATGAGTCCACGACCGGCGATTCAGGTTGTCTGAACCGACGGTCGCCCACACGTCGTCAATAACGCAGACCTTGGCGTGCACGTAGATGGGAGTATCGGCATCATTTTCGATGTCGTAAATCCCGACTCGATCGCCGCCGGCCTTCTGCACGATCGCGAGGGCTCGCGATTGGGCGAGTCTGCTCGGAGGGCCCGACCACTTGCTGTCCTTGTCCGGGAAACGCGGAACGACAGCAATGATCTGTAGTTGGGGCTGTTGGCGCAAGACCTTGGCGAGTAGTCGCGCGATTTCGACTGACCAGAAATATTGGTCTTCGATATAGATCACGGTGCGCGCCCTCTTTATCGCTTTGGCAAACGCGCGCGCGACGCTTCGCTCACCGTCGGGAGCGAATGAATACTTGGGATTGCGTGACGGATAGGTCCGCAGAACTTGGACGGCGTGACCGCCAATCGCAGGTGGGTCGCCCAATTGTGTGGGGAGCGGACGAGCAACGCGATCTCGCGACGTCACTCGGGCCAGCAGCGCCCGCAGTGGGCTGGCGTGGTTGAGCGGCGTGGGATCTTCCCATCGCTCTCGGAACGTGAGATCGAGCTCGCCAACGGACGGTCCACGGACCTCGAGCTGGACGTCGTGCCACGGCGGGCGGGGCCCGTACCGCGGATCCAATTTGATGACTTGCGAGTCCCCGACGTGCTCGGAGTCATCTCGTCGGCCATGGCTGAGGTCGATTCCTCCAATGAATGCAACGTCATGATCGGGGCGCGAGGGATGGCGTATGAGGACCAGCTTTTGATGGTGCGATCCGCCTCGGCGCACTCGCTCATCGAGCAGAACTTCACCACCCGCCGCTGTCACCTCAGTAGCGAGTCGTCGGTTTTGTTGCGAGTTGAACCCAAAGCGGTCACTGTGCGAACGCCACAGCAACCCGCGGACGTCGACACCGCGTCGACAGGCGTCGGACAAGAGCGCCGCGACGGACGTTCCCTCACCGGACACACGTTCGTCGGCGTCCCCTCGCCAATCGGCGAAGCGGATTTCCTCGTCTGCGCCGAGACTCGAAATGGCGTCGGCGAGATGAAAGAAGTACGAGAACCCGTCTATGAGGAACTCAACGCGGTTGCCTTCGGTCCATGACTGACCGCCGGAACCTTGTGCGTCAATCAGGGTCCTAGGGTTACCGCGCTCGTCCGAGGTGAGAAACCAGTCGTCGTAACGCATTACGAGCCAACGTACTATGGCCGTCGCGTTCGCCAGATTCCGCTTTGCACTTTGACGTCAAAATGGGACTGCAAATAAAGCGCGCATCCCCATCCATGAAGTCAAGCAGTAACGTCCACCAGAAGCCGGTGTCGCTCAAGAGGGTGAGAGGGCAAGAGAGCGAGAGCAAGTGAAGCGCACCCTGGCACGCCGATTCGTCGCGGCGAGTTTCACCTTTGGTCTCTTGATCTCGATCTCCGGTGCCACGAACGCTTACGCCTCTGCTCGACACTTCGACGGTCCCGACGAGGTCGCCGCGTGTGCCGGTCGGGTGTGGGTCTCCAATTCCGATAATTCACTCACCGAGATAGATGAGGCCTCAGGTGCAGTGGTCCGAGTGCTCAATCCGTCCACGTACGACTTCTCTGATCCCGTTGCACTTGGATGAGGCAGCGGCCATCTCTGGGTGGTCGACGAGCAGCGCAGTGCGGTCACCGAGATCAATGCCACGTCGGGTCATCTGATTCGAGTCGTCAAGAGCGTGAACGACGGATTCGATTCCCCGAACGCCATCGCGGTCGGTGGATCACACGTCTGGATCACCAACGGTTCACTCGCTCCGACGCCACCGACGCCCGACGGCACGACGGGGAATTCGGTGACCGAGTTGAACGCCACCAACGGCGCACTGGTTCGCATCATCAGTAGCCCGAAAGACAAGATCTCCATACCAGACGCAGTGATTGTCCTCGGCTCCAACGTGTGGGTCGGCAGTACGAGAAACACCCGCATGGTCGAACTCAATGCCTCAAACGGGTCACTAGTGTGGACCACGAATGGAACGGGCAGCTTCTACTCCTCCCCCCTCGCGTTGACAGTGACTGGATCGAACTTTTGGGAGGCGAATAGGTACGCCGTGTCCGAGATCAGCGGAACCACCAGGGCTCGACGACGCACCGTGAGCGTTGACCGAGGGCACCGCACCGAAATTAGCGAAATTGCATCAAATGGTTCTGACGCGTGGGTCACCAACATCGCGGGAAACTCAGTCTCCGAAATCAACGCCGCCACTGGCGCCCGAGTGAGAGTTCTCGGCGCCGCAGCCGGCATGCTGACCGCACTTCAGGGCCAAGGCATTGCACTTTCCGCAAAAGACGCCTGGGTGACGAACCTTACGAAGGGCGTCGTTGTCGAGGTTGACATAACCACTGGGAAACTGGTCCGAGTCATCAAATAGGTCCCGGCCTAGACGCGGACGTGCGATTGACGGCCTCGGGGCTTCTCGTATTTTCCGCACCGAGTCATCATTTGATCGGTCTTATCCCCAAGGCCCGGAAACGTCACTTTTTCTGGGCCGATGTGAGGGGCCCGTGCAATACTGGCTTTCACTGGATGGGCATAGCCCATTTGGTTGAGGGACCACATAATGTCGCGAACGAGTCACTGTCGCCGGGGGGCCACCGCCGTCCTGGCATTGGTCGTGAGTTGCGGGACCTTCCTGGTCGACGTTGCAACCGGCAGCGCCGCGTCGCGAAGCTCTGGACCAGAGCGAGCGATGATCGTGCTTCTGCGCAATCAGAACAGCTCGCTCGCACCACGTTCTCGCGCGCGCATCAACGCAGTTCGATCCGAACAAGCGCCGATCGTGAAGTCGCTGCGTGCGAGTGGAGCGACGCACATTTCTTCATTGAGCTTCATGAACGCGGTAGTGGCAACCATGACGCCCGCTGAAGCACGACTGCTGGCCACCGATCCGTCCGTGTCCACAGTTACCAAAAACTCGGTCATCCCTGGACCCGTGCCCGGTTCACGCGCCATCTTGCCCGTCCCCACAGCCAAGGTGACGCGTAAGCCCTTGTCCCCCACCGCGATGTTCCCACGTCTCTGCGGTACCGCGAACAACCCGCAATTGAATCCGGAGGCGTTGACGAACATCAACGCCACGCCAGCGCAGTTGGGCAACGATGACGGCTCGGGTGTCACGGTCGCGCTGCTCGCTGACGGACTTGACACCGCGAACTCGGACTTCCAGCGCAACGCGGCCTACGGAACACCCGGTCAACCCGTCGTGAAGCAGTACGACTTCTCCAGCGACGGGGCGAACGCGCCAACGGGCGGCGAAGAGGCCTTCGGTGACGCCGGTTCGATCGCCGCCCAGGGCAACGCGACCTACAACCTCGCCCGCTACGTGTCTACGGCGCATCCGGTGGCGCCCGACTGCGACATCAAGATCGTCGGGGTCGCCCCCGGTGCCAACGTCGAAGCCCTGAAGGTGTTCGCCCAGAACAACGAAACCACCGAGTCGGGCGTCCTCGAAGCGATCAACTTCGCCGTCGCGAGCGGCGCCAAGGTCATCAACGAGTCCTTCGGATCGGCGAACTTCCCGGACACCGCGCTTGACGTCACCGTCGAAGCCAATGACGCCGCGGTCGCGGCGGGCGTCACGGTCGTCGTGAGTTCGGGCGACGCCGGCAACACGAGCACCATCGGCTCACCGGCGACCGACCCCAACGTCATCAGCGTCGGTGCGACGACGACCTTCCGCGCGTACGCACAGGACACGTTCGGTGGCATCAACGATCCCAACGCGAGCGGTGCGTACGTCGATGACAACATCGCGAGCTTCTCCTCGGGCGGATACTCGCAGTCCGGAAACACGGTCGACCTCGTCGCACCGGGCGACCTCAACTGGTCACTGTGCAGTAGCGACATTGCGCAGTTCGAGGAGTGTTCCAATGAGAACGGCGCTGCGTCGCCCATCACGCTCTTCGGCGGCACGAGTGAGTCGGCGCCGCTGACCTCCGGTGCCGCGGCCGACGTCATTCAGGCCTACGCCTCGACGCACAATGGCGACGACCCCTCGCCGGCACTCGTGAAGCAGATCCTCATGAGCACGGCGACCGACATCAGCGCACCAGCCACTGAGCAGGGCGCCGGCCTCTTGAACGTCCTCGCTGCGGTGAAAGAGGCGAAGTCAATTGGCAGCAGTGGTGGAAGCAGCTCCAACGCGTCCGGCGGCGGGCTCCTCCTCAGCCCGGGCCAGATCAATGTGGTCCAAGATCCGGGCGACACGTCCAACCAGTCGGTCCAGATCACCAATACGGGCGCCGACGCCGTATCGGTGAATCTCTCGACTCGGACACTGTCGTCGACGCCCGTGGCCTCTGCTTCCAGCTCCTTTTGCATGAACCCCGCCCCGACGCCGACGTGTCCCCTCAACACGGGGACCTTCCCGGTCTGGAACGGTCTGAACGAGACCTATCAGGACGAGCATTTCACGGTCCCGACGACGAGCGGTCCGTCGAGGCTCGAGTTCGCCATTGACTATCAGGACATCGATCAGGCCTCCTTTCTCCACTTCGCGCTCCTTGAGCCCAACGGGTCCTACGCCGCGTACTCCGAACCCCAGGGACTCGGGGACTACGGCGAGGTCGAGGTGACCAACCCACCGGCCGGGAAATGGACCGCGGTCTTCTTCACGGAATCCGGCCTGATCACGAGCGTCACCCCCAACGTCCCCGTCGGCACGAGCGGAAAGGTTCAGTGGAGTGCCGACACCTACGACTACGTTGCGGGCGCCAACATCATTCCGGCGACGCTCGATATCGCGCCGGGTCAGACCGGCTTCGCGCGCCTCTCGCTCACGAGTTCGAACGTCTCGGGTGATTCCGACCAGTCCATCGTCGTGACGAGCCCCTACGGCACGACGACCGTGCCGGTGACGGTGCGCACGACGGTGCCCCTATCCCACCTGGGCGGAACGTTCAGCGGTGTGCTCACCGGCGGCAACGGACGAAACGGGGCCCAGGCCGAAACGAACACCTACATGTTCAACGTGCCCGGCGGCGAGAACGACCTCGACGTCGGCGTGGCGCTGGCCAAAGACCCCAATGACGCCTTCATCGCCGAACTCGTCAATCCGAACGGTCAGACGGTAAGTTACTCGTCGAACATCACGACGGACAGTTTTGGTAACGCGGTGGCGACGCAGACCGCGAACCTGTACGCGGTGAATCCCGTGGGCGGACAGTGGTCGCTCATCATTGAATGGCTCAATCCCGTCTCTGGACTCGAACTCAGCGAGCCTTTCTCCGGCACGATCCAGTTCAACCACGTGGACGTCAACAGCAACCTTCCGAACGGTGACGCCTCGATCCCATCGGGGAGCACACAGTCCTTTACTGTCAACGTCACCAACACGGGCAACGCACCCGAAGCTTTCTTCGTCGACCCTCGCCTGAACCAGAGCCAGACGATCAACTTGCTGGACCTGAACTTGGGGTTGGCGCAGTACTTGACCCTTCCTCTACCTCCGGGCGAGGCCTATCCCTACTACCTCGTGCCTCCCCAAACGAGCGAACTCAACGCCAGCATCACCGGTTCTGCACCGGTGACCTTCGACCTCGAGTACTTCCCGGGCGACCCCGACATCTCGCCAGGCGTGAACAGCCCTTGGACGACGGGATTGATTCACGGCAATAGCGCCAGCGTGACGCTCAATGAACCCGAAGTCAGTCCGGGAGAGTGGCTCCTCGACCCCGCCGAGATTGGACCGTTCCCGGCCGCGGGAGCGTCGTTGGTGAACGCGAGCGCCAACCTTAGCGCCGTGATCCAAGCGTTCGATCCGACAATGACGTCGTCCACGGGTGACATGTGGTCATCGTTCAATGGGCTATCGAAGGGCTTCTCGCCGACGTACCTCGACCCCGGACAATCGACCACGATCACAGTGATCGCCGCTCCGACCGCGTTGCCGGGGACCGTGGTCTCAGGAACGCTCTACGTTGACGACTACTCAGTGGCCAGCTCGTTTGACTTCGATCTGCCGAACGGTGACGAAGTCGCCGCCATTCCCTACAGTTACACCGTTACGCACTGACGCTGATTCTTCCGGAGGTCCGCGGTCACGAACGTGAAGCGGGTCCGTTTCTGTACGAGAGATCCAGACCCGCCCCGCCTTCGGTTATGCACAGACCTTTGTCGGCGAGACGTCGTCGCGATGTTGCGTGTGCAACGAACAACTTCATTGGTACGACATTGAGAATTGTCTGAGACCTCGCGTTGCTGACGGTTTATCGCGCGGCTCTCTCCTTATGCTCTTCTTAACTAGAGCCGAACTTCACGAACCATTTGTCGCACGATCTAGTTGCCCCGGACCCGGCGCATCACCCTCACTTGAAGCGATTCTCGAGGGAGTAACCGAAATTGAAACAGGTCGTCAGATCGACGATGTCACGAATATCTGGAGGTCCCGTTATGGCAACAACCAACCCTCGCCCAAAGGTGCTTCGCACCCTTGGCCAACTACTGCTCCCTCTACTTCTCATGGCGTCGGGAATGGTTCTCGGTATCGCGGGACCCGCGAGTGCCGCCGCCGCGAACGGCACCGGGACCATGACATCCAAGACCACCAGTGTCACCTACGGTTCGACCGGTCACGTCATCACCTTCACGTACACCGCCGCCACCGGCGGTGTGTCCAGTGGAGGCGTCCACCTCACGGTTCCATCGGGCTGGTCGGCGCCATCGACGACCGGCACATCCGCCGGATACACGACGGCGAGCACCGGTACGGTCTCGCTCGACGGCCAGACGATCGTGGTCCTCGGCGTGACACTGGCCGCCGGCGCCACCCTCACCATTGATTACGGCTCCAAGGCCGCAAAGGGTCCGGGGGCGACAGCCACCACCGGCGTCGGGGCTGCGACGTGGACCGCGACCGAAAAGTCAACATCGGGCGGTGCCGAGACCGCGCTCGCCAAGTCGCCGGTCATCACGGTGACCCAGACCTTGGCGACGCCGGGCGCACCATCGGTCTCCCTCGTCTCACCAAGTTCGATCGTCGTCAACTTCACGCCCGGCGCCCACGCCTCGTCGAGCACCGTTACCGTTCGATTGGCGAAGGACGGCTCGTTCGTCAAGGCCGTCGAGGGCAACACCAGCGGTTCTGAGACCATCACCGGCCTAACGCCGGGTGACACGTACTACGTGACGATCACCTCGGTGGGCAATGGTTCGGACTACTTCACGTCTGTCGCGGGTGCTCACTCCGGCGTCATCACGCCCGGCGTACTCACGATCACGGCGAGAGCGACCAACGTCACTGTGGGCCACCCCGTCAACATCGTCGCGGTGGTCTCCGGGCTCACGGCGGCCGATCACGCCACTGTCACCAAGGACACCTTCACCTACACCGGCGTCGCTCCGACGGTCTACGCGACGTCCACCACCGCGCCGTCGGCCGTCGGCACGTACCTCGCACTGCCCGCGAACGCAACCGTGGTCGTGACGCCCAGCGCCGATCAGGGCGTCTACGCAAGCACGTATAACTACACCGCGGGCTCACTCGTGATTTCGACCGTCTCTAGGGTCCCCCTGCGCGCCACGAAGGTGGTCGGCGGCGCGTGGACCGGTCGAACCGTCATCGTGACCATCATCGGCACTGGCTTCTTCGGTCAACCGAGGATCATCAGCAACATGGGTCGACGCACCACGGCCCGCGTGATACGTGACACGGGAAAACGATTGACCGTACGCGTCAGCGTGCGTGCGGGAACCCCAAGGGGCATCCACGTCTTTCGCATCACGTTGGGTAACGGAAAATCCTGCAACGTTCACTACAGCCAGTTCTAGAACCTCCGTCGGCGCGCCAAGGCTTACTTTCATTACGGCTGGACCGTAATGCGTCAGCAACCAGTGCCGAAGGTCGTCACACCCCTTCGGCTTGAAGAATCTCGGCGGTCGGTTGGCGTGCACCGATCTTTGCCGGACCGATTGTCATCGCGGAAATCGCGACCAGCGTGCCAATGACCGCCACCATGACGATCGGTGAAGGCAGGCATTTAGTACCACGGAAAACCGACGTCGGAGAATCCTCAATGGGCCCGAACAGTCATAACTGGAGCACGAGAAATTCGGGCACCGACTATGCAGTAGTTGCCTCGCGCTCACTGCGAAGAACTCGCGCGGTCCCAGTCGCCACCACGACCACCGTGGCGAGGAGAGGCAGTAGGGACAGAGCAGTTCGCAGCGAGGTCAGCGACGCAATCGCTCCAATCAGAGGTGGACCGAGGACAAACCCCGTCCATCCACACGCCGACACCGTGGCGACGGCGGTACCAGGGTGAACATTGGGAATATGACCACAGGCGCTGAAGACCATGGGCACGACCAATGCCAAACCCGCCCCGAGACACATGAAGCCCACCAGAACACTCGCGGGGCGATTGATGATCAGTCCGACTCCAAGTCCGACCGTGCCGACGATCGCCAGCAGCGGTAGCGCCAAGTAGACGGGAAAGCGATTCATCACCATGTTGCCGAGCAGTCGCACGGTCATCATGATGAGAAGATACGCCGCGTACCCGAGTCCGGCGACGACGGCCGACGTGTGGAGAGTTCCGTGCAGGTACACCGCCGTCCAGTCCGCCACCGCGCCCTCACAGAACATGTCCGCGAAGGCGATGGCGGCCAAAATGACAATTGCTCTTTGCAGGAGACTCCAGCGAGTTTTCTCTGTCAGCTCTGAGGAACTCTCGACTCGAGCTTGATCATCGGGGATCATCTGAGTGGACAGCCACCCCACCACGAAGAGACAGGGCGCCGCGAAAATTATGAGTTGCTCGCTCAGCGACCAGCCGAGACCGACCCCCAGCACCCCCACTCCGGCGCCGGCCAGCGATCCCAAGCTCCACGACCCGTGAAACGCGGGCATGAGACGGCGGGCCGCCCGCCCTTCGACCGCAATGGCTTGCGCGTTCATCGAAACGTCGAAGGATCCTTGAAAGATGCCCCAGAGCAAAAAGGCGATGAAGAACGTGACGAGCGAGGTGCTAAGTCCTACGAGGGGACCGGCGAGACAGTACCCCACCAGTGCCACGCGCACCACCCGGCGACTCCCAAATTTGGGGAGAAGTCGCGAGACCGCGAGCATCGCGAGCATCGAGCCAATCGGCGCTCCGAGCAAGGCGATTCCCAGCGAACCGTCACCCAGGTGCAGGTGGTCTTTGATGTGGGGGATGTGCGCTGTCCAGGACGCAAAGAGAAAACCTTGAACGAAAAATGCCGCGACGACAGCGTTGCGCATCCAACGTCCCGCGCCAGAGATCTTCGCCGGCTTACTTCTTTCGCGTGTACTCATGGGGTTCAAGTCCCTGCCGGCGCACCAAGGGCACCAAGCTCAATTTGCATGTGAAATCTGTTTCAGAAACTACTCACAAGCCAAGAACCGATCGCAGACCATCGTCAATACGCTCCAACGTTGGTGGTCGTACGCGGCCGGTGCGTCGGCCGAGTTCACTTTTGTCCAGCGTCACGAGTGCCGTCACATTTGCCACCGATTCACGCGCCATTCCGGCCTCGCCCTTTGCGACGCGCACGTTGCCCGGCATGTCGCCGAGGCGAAGCGTCGTGGTAAGGGTAACGGCCACGATGGTCGCCAAACGGCTTGAATTGTAGAGATCGTCAGAAATAATCAATACTGGTCGACGCTTCGCCGGTGGCGACCCCTTTGGTTCGCCGAGATCGACCCAATACACTTCACCACGCTGTATTACCACTTCGCGCTGTCATCTTTCACCAAGACACGGTGAGCCGCAGTCGAGGTGAATTCAATTGCGTCGTCCTTGACGTCGTCAACCACGGCGTTGATGCGATCAAGAACGTCGGCCGACGAGTTCGTCCCGTCGAGTTCCTTTTCCACAGCGCGAGCGAAGAGTGCTGACCGACTCGTACCAAGTTCCTTCGCTCGACGCGTCGCGCGAGCGTATATCTCACTGGGAACCGAGATCGTTGTTTTGACGAATTGGCTGGACTTGCTCATGCTCTGAGTATAACCAGTCATACCACGACATCCTCCTCAGCTTACGTTCGGAGTCGCCGCCTAATGCTGGTTGTATCGCACCGTGGTTCGCTCGCCATGGGTGAAGACAATGGTAAAGGTATGAACCCCTCGACGCGTGTCACGAGCAATCTTGACGCGAATGGTGAGGACTCGACCGTTGTCGCGGGTTACCACAACTTTCGTGCCAAAAACGTTACTCGTGACTCGTGGGCTCCCGTAGAAGCCAGCGCCAACGATTGACGTGACGGTAGTGCGCCCAGTCCACACGGGAGCACCAACACGCGATGCCTTGGGCCTCTTGGGATAGTGCGCGATCATCGACACCTTGGTGGCCACTGATGTGGCCGAGTGGTGCGTCGAGTCGCCCGCCTTCGAAACAGTCACCGTGCACGTACCCACACGAGTCGCGCTTAAGACGTTGCCGCTAATCGAACAGCCGGCAGTGCCAATGGTGGTCACTGCGAAGGTCACTGCTCCGGTACCCGAGCCGCCGCTGGAAATGAGGTTCAGGTTGTGTCCGTAATTGCCGCCAGTGGTGAGAAGTGAGAGCGTGGCCTGATAGCTCAGTCCCCCAGTGCCAACGGTGATGACCTGTTGAACCTCGGTGGCGGCAGCGTAGGCGCCATTGCCGGCGTCATTGAAATCAACTCGACACACGCCGTTGGCGGTGAAGGCGACTTTGCCTTTGTAAATGCTGCAGCCCGTCGAGGCGCTCGAGAGCGTGATAGCGACGGTGTCGCCGGAGGTGGTGGTGGCGCTGGCGGAATACGTGGCGTTAACGGCGGCGGCGGCGGGCGCCACGGAAGCCTTGATGTAGTTGCCCGAGTGCGTCGAGATGGTCTGCTCTACCTGAGTCGCGGCCGCAAAGGCGCCGTTGCCGGGATCATTGAAGAGCACGTGACAGGTTCCGAGGCCCGTGAAGGTAACTGTGCCTGATGAGAGCGAGCATCCGGTCGAGCTGCTCGACAGAGTTTTGATAACGCCGTCGCCCGACGTGGCGACCGCACCGGGTGAATACGAACCGCCGGCGCTGCCCGAACTGGGCGCTGCCGAGACCGAGATGGTGTTCGCCGAATAGACCTTGATGCTTTGTTGGACCTGGGCGGCGGCGGCGTACGCGGAGTTGCCCGCGTCGTTGAAGTCAACCACGCACGTTCCCGCGGCGGTAAAGGTGACCTTGCCGGAAGCGATCGAGCAGCCCGAGGAGGTCTTGTCAAGTGAAATGATCACCGTATCCTTCGACGTTGCGGTCGCACTCGCGTTGTAGACGCCGCGCTCACTACCCGCTCCGGGAGCGGAACTGGCCGAGATGGTGTTGGACGTCGTGCCAGCGGCCGAAGCTGGCAATGTCGATATCAGCGACATGCCGGTGAACAGGAGCGCCAGGGCGGCGCCCAAGGCCATGGTTCTGGCCATAAATTTCGCGCAGGCTGAGTGAACCGAGTACGAACGTGGTCGACGGTCAGAATGGTTATTCATTCGAATCCCAACTTTCTTCTTCAATTCTGGCTTTTGTCAGGTTTGAAGGAAGCTGGGTCTTGGCGTCCTGCAAGTAAAATTACCACGCGAAGGTTCGAGAAATTCTGTGAGTACGGTGAGAGTCTCGTCATAATCTGAGACTCTGTTGCGCTTATATGGCAAGAGAAAGCCCCATCGCCAAACCTGGGCGGGGCCACAGCGAATTACCTGGCCTTGTCTCCTAGGGCGTGGTCATACCGATTCTCGGTGGTGTCGTGACACCAGTCCTCGAACGCGGACTATCCGCTGTCTGCTCGTAGAGCCGGCGACGCGCTCTACGTTGTTCCTGAAGATTTAGGCCCCATTTAAAGAATCACTCACCGAACGAATTAGGTTCGATTACCCATACCATCCGAATCGCGCTTATCTTCGCCGCCCAAAGCATCCCCGACTTCATCGTTGGATCCCGTCAGATTTGAATCCAAATCGTCTTCGCTCCCCATAATGTTCGAGTCGATTCTGTCCGGTCCGCCCATACCATCTGCGTCACGCCTGTCCTTGCCGCCCATCAGATCGGCCTCGTCGTTCACATCGACAACATTTGGAGTCATCTCTTCATCAGAGTTTTCCATGTCTCTCCTTCGCTGGTTCGACTACTCCGGTCATTCGCCGACCGGTCATCGAATCTGTCCTTTTTTCCGTCATGTGATAGTTAAGTGGCCCGGTGAGAATAACATCCGAATTCGAACAAGAATTTGTCGCCAGCATTGTGATGAGCGCTTCCCAAGCGTTGAATTCAGCATGCTCTCTTAGCGCGCAAACAGATGGCGGCACTTCTTGTGTGAGTGGATTGCGCTTTCAACTTCTCGGAGTCATGCTCACGGCAACGGGGGCGGCGAGCATGATCATCACGTTGTTGACTTCAATACGCGGCACGCCGCAAGTTGCGACAGGAGCCGTCGACGATTACGACTTTGCACCGACACGAGGTCGATTCACTGCGCGAAGTAGCGTGAAACGGGGGCACCTCCGCCACCTGGCCTTGTGCGCTCTGACGTACTAAATGACGTGAAGCGCCTTGAGAATAAGCAAGACAATCAGACAGAGCACCGCCAACTTAATCAGTGTCCATAAATCGAGTCTCGCTCTTCGACGGAATCTCATGCGGCGGAATTTCATTTGGAAGGGCCTTCATCTGTCGTCGATGTCAAATCTTGATGGGACTCGCGGACGAGGCCCATCGTCATACGGACATCTTCGAATCTTGCCGATTACAGAATCGACTGCGACCGAAGTTCATTGCGCACCAGATTGCCGCTGAGGACTACGCGAGGTAACAGTCTCTTCGGCGGTCTTGGCCGGAGCGCCGAATCGCAACTGGTAGCCACCGAAGGCCATGGAGCAGAGCGCGAACCACGCCCAACCGAGCGCCAAGCCGCCGAGCACATCGGTGAGCCAGTGCACGCCGAGCATCACCCGACAGCACGCGATGCCAGTGGCGAGACCTACTGCGAGACCGGCGAGAATCGCGCGCACCTTCAGTGAGCGCCTTCGTCCGATGACGAGAGCGAATGCCGCCAAGCACGCGGCGGAGGCTACGGCATGTCCGGACGGAAATGACGACCCGGAAAATCCGGTCAGTTGGTCAAAATTGGGTCGGGCCCGATCCACAATCGCCTTGATGATGTTGGCGACAAGAAACTGTCCCCCCACAACCAAGGTGAGGAACGCGACGACGGTGACTGTTCGCTGGCGTATCGTTTCGGCGATCGCCACGATGACCGCGAGGGGGACGATGACCAGCGCGCCCCCGAACTGGGTGTAAACGCGCAAGAACGAAGTCGAAAGAGACGTCGCGTGGTGCGCCCCGAAAAGACTGGCGCTGTGATCGAGTCGCGCGAAACCGGTGTTGGTGTGAATCATGACGAGCACAATCGCCACCAACGCGGTTCCGACGACGAACACGAGGAGCGCGGCGCTCAACAGCAGTCCGGTGGCGGAGCCTGGATCAAGTCGTGATTGGGTGAATGCGGCGAGTCGCGGGTGACGACGCGTTTCACTCTCGACCTTTTGAACACTGATTTTGGGGGCCGTAAGAGCGGCCCGGGGCCACCGGTACGCGAAGATTCCGGCGGCGACGCCCGGAACCACGACCGTACATAGAGTGATCAAAATTATGAGCATCGTGACTCCTTACGAAACGCGGCGCAGGGGCGCGACGAGTTTTTCTTTGACATGTTGAAGCAACGAGCGCTGCTTCCAGCGACTCGGATCGATCCGGACACTTCGTTCGAGATCTTCATCGAAGTGTTGATCAAGGGTGCGTACGATCGATTCATCGAAAATCACCATGTTGATCTCTTCATCGCAGTTGAGGGATCGAGAGTTGAAATTCGCCGAGCCCACGTTGGCCACCTGACCGTCCACGGTCATGGTCTTGGCGTGCATCATCGAAGGCTGAAAGTTCCACAGTTCGACCCCGGACTCGATGAGGCCCTCGTAGTTCACCTCGGCCGCCAGTTGCACGAAACGTTTATCGGCGAAGGGACCAGGAAGCAAGATCTGTACCTTGACCTCGCGCGCCGCCGCGTCGCAGAGAAGCTTCGTCAGAGCGTCGTCCGGTACGAAGTAGGCGGTCGTTATGCGTAGTTGTCGTTGGGTCAACTGTAAGAGGGTCCGAAAGACACTCGCCAAATCGCTGCCGCCCATCGCTGATGCACCGCGTACGCACTGGATGACGCTCTGACCGGGCTTAGGTTGATCGGGAAATCGGTCGCAGGTAGTGTCAAAAATGGGCGCATCAGTTTCGGCCCAATTGTCCAAGAACGCCGCGCGCAGTCCGTCGACGGCCGGGCCCTCGACTTTGAAGTGGGTATCGCGCCACTCGTGTTCGTTGCGCGCGTCGCCCTTCCAGAGATCAGAAATGCCCACACCACCGGTGAAGGCGACGGACTCGTCGACCACGAGGACCTTGCGATGCGTGCGGTGGTTCACCTCGCCGAGGCGCACCCGACTCAGTGGACGGAACCAGCGCAACTGGACCCCCGCCTTCTCCATTTCGTCGATCAAATGACCCTCGATCGGTTTCGACCCCCACGCGTCCAAGAGCACCCGAACGCGGACCCCGGCCTTGGCCCGACTTCCGAGCGCCTCGGCAATTTCGATACCGATCTCGCCCTTCCAGTAGACAAAAGTGAGGAAGTCGATGGTGTGTTCAGCGCCACGAATGGCGTCGAGCATGGCCGGAAAGATCTCGCATCCGTTGTGCAACACCGCGACACGATTGCCTTCGGTCGCGGAAACTCCGATGATCCCTTCGAGCGTGCGTTGCGCCCTTCCAATCAGTTCGAGCGAAGCCGGTGCCGAACTGGGAGTGACTTCATTGCTCACGCGCTAATTCCTTAGGTCGCGTCGAATCACTCGCTGGATCTGACTCTGCCACCTTCTCGGCGTCCTGGGGCGCGGGCGCCCCGGTTCGCAGGGCCTCAAGTTGGGCCGCGACCGCGGCACCGTAGAACAAGGAGATGCTCGACAACAAACTCCATACGAGCAACGCCACAACACCCGCCAGGGGCCCGTAGGTCGCCCCGAATGACGAACTCGACCCGTAGAACAGACCGAGGCCGATCGTCGCCAACCCCCAGAGGAAGACCGAGATCCCGGAGCCGAAGGCGAGCCACGACAATTGAGGCTGACGGCGTCGTGGCGAGTAGCGAAAGAGCAGGGTGACGGAAACGGCCGCCAAGCCCACGCCGAGCGGCCATCGCGCCACTGACCACACCGACGTCAGCGTGTCATTGTGCACCGAGACAAAGAGGTCCCGGCCAAAGGCGAGGCACACGAAAGCCGCGGCTCCGATCGTGCCGACGCTGAGCGCGAAAAACATCGCGAGGCCGTATTTCTTCAAAGTGGGGCGGTCCTGCTCGACCCCGTAGATTCGATTCAGTCCGCGCTCGAGTTGACCCATCGCCGTGGTCGCGACCACGAGTGCACCAATCAATCCGAAGAGAAGTGCGCCGTAGTGATGTCCGGCGGCAACGCGGTGAGCCTGGGTCACCGCCGTGGTCAGTACGTGGCCGGCCGGTCCGGGAACAGTTCGGCGCACGGTGGCGTCGATGATGTTGCTTATTTCACCCTTGTGCAAGACGCTCGCGAGTCCGACAGTGCCGATCAATCCCTCGATGGCGAGGAGCGAAATCAAGAAGGCCAGCGAGCGGGCGTGACTGAAGCCGTCCGCCACGCGCAACCTCTTAAAGGCGTCCTTCGCGATGCGACCCCAGCCGGTGCGTTTGAGCACTGCCCACGCGTCGTCACCAGTGAGACCACGAGTCTCGGGAACCAGTTTGGCGCTACTCATACTTTCTCCTTCATTGGCACGCAGACCGTGATTGCGCCTGGTTCGACGCTGGCGCGGAAATTCTTCTTCGCTTTGCGAGCGCCCCCGTCGAGTTCGAAGGTCGTAGGTCGATCGACTCTGATCTTGATCTTGCTGCCTCGACCCATTTGAGTAAACGGCGAGTGTTTGGCGTCCCCGACCACCAGTCGACTGAGCACCCGCGTCCACTGCAGTGCATTCTTTGCCGTGACGACGCCGACCTCGAGCAGTCCGTCATCGGGTTGCGCGTCGGGAAACGCACAGATGCCGCCGGCCAGCGTACCCATCTGGCCGAGCAAGACACAACTGGCCCTGCCCTTGAACCACGGTTTTCCGTCGATCTCAATGCGGACGCGGCGACTGGTCATATGCGTGGCGCGCGCGCCGGTCCACACGTACGCCAAGCGGCCAAAGTGTCCCTTCAACTCACCGTCGGCGTCGCGCATCATGATCGCGTCAAAACCGACACCGGCCATCACGGCGAAACGCTCGCCGTTCAAAACCCCAACATCTAATCGTCGCCGGCCGCCGTGCAGACCGACATCGACCGCTTCACTCAGATTGATCGGAACACCCAAATTGTTCGCCAACAAATTGGCGGTGCCCGCCGGCAAGAGAGCGAGGCTCACGGCTTCTCCGGCGACGGCGTCGACGCAACGCTGGATGGTGCCGTCGCCGCCCCATATGAAGAGCAGGTCCGCCCCTTCGGCCACCGCCTGACGCGCCCGTTTGGGCGCCGCGCGACTCTTGGGCACCTCGTACCAGAGAGGATCGGGAAAGCCCCGGTCAGCTAAGACCTGTCGCAACTCCACGAGTCCGCCGCCAAGGTTTTTGTTCTTGTGGGCAATCACGGCGACCGACGTCACTGCGGCGCCCGGTCCAGCTGGCCCTCGTCGTGGGCTGAAATCTGTTTCTGCGCCGAATGAACTTTGGCGGCACGATTGACGCCGGTCACTCGAATGATGAACACGCCAGCCACGAGGGAACCGATACCCAACACCGCTCCGGCCATGACGTCGGTCGGATAGTGCTCACCGCGATACACCCGAGACAAGCCAACGGCGAGAGTAAGAACGACCGCGAGAGTCCACATCACGATGCGGGCCCACCACCGAGAGGTCGCCACCATAACTATGACTGCGACGCCGCCCCAGAGAACGATGGTTGCCGCCGTGTGACCCGAAGGAAAACTGAACGTCGAGGGCGTTCCGCCTAAATGACTGACGGCCGGACGAGGCCGAGCGACGATTTTATTCGCCGTAAGGAAGACCGAAAGCTCGATGACCAGACCGGCGACGAGCAGGAATGCTTGGCGCCCCCATCGTCGAACCAAAAGCAGGATAGTAACAATCGCGGCAACGCCGGCGACTTCGAACGTGTCTGCAATGTCGGTCACGTCGCCCGTGATTCGGTTCCAGCGAACGCTGCGATGTTGGTCGAACCATTGGCTGACGTGGTGGTCCCAGACGCCGATCGAGCCGTGCTCGAGGACGTGAGTAAGGAGGAGGCCCAGTCCCACGAGTATTAATCCCATTGCCACGAACGAAGCAACGACCGCGATCGCGATCGCGGTGCTGGAATGCCCTCGAGCCACTCCTCTTACCAGGCGACTTGCCGGTCCTTCGTCCGACGGAGCGAGGAACCTTCGTGGTCCCTCGCCATCTCTGGCGTGTGTCGACACGAGTGAACCGTGGCCCTTCACGACCACGTCGCTCATAGATTCCGTCCCGGTTGTGTGAATGTGCCCTGCACGCCGGCGTCGAACTTGACGCTGCGATCGAGTGTGCCCAGCGCTGCGTCCACGAGAAAACCCGTAGCGATAGCGCGAACGCCAAAGTCCTCTTCGATGGTGCCCACGGATGGCACTTCTCTCCTGTCGACTTGGCCATCGGCCAAGACAGAAGGAAACGGGGTCCGGGTGCCTTCAACTTCACTATAGGGCGCGACTCACTATTCGATCCGGTAATAATAAGGCTGAGATCGTATGGCCTTCAGACGATTTCACCTGACGAATTCACATTGCGCCGGTTTCGACGTGCCTTTTGATCATCAGTGTTTCGCTCCACCGGTATCAAGATTGTCGAATCGGGGAAGTTGACTGCATCCCTCCCGGGAACCGAACGCCGACGTTTCACAACCGATTTCAAACGTAGATCATTGACCATGTGTAAATGAT
>Ga0208480_1000141_pt1 | contig 28773 bp, 29 predicted proteins | sample NGESurshal092012_4_FD_184485 | JGI IMG/M metagenome (GOLD analysis project Ga0208480, IMG submission 184485) | Arctic peat soil microbial communities from Barrow, Alaska - NGEE Surface sample F53-1 shallow-092012 (SPAdes) | ecosystem: Environmental > Terrestrial > Soil > Wetlands > Peat ... | reverse complement strand
CTCACAGTGCTGGGCGAGACGCACGCCGAGCGGCTTGGCGTACGTGAGGGCTCGTCGCATCACCGACGGATCCTGCACGCCGACACCGTCGTCAGTAAAGAGTCGAACTCCGAGGGCGGCCATCTCGGCCATGGGCGCGAGCAACTCACCTCGACGCTCCTGGGTGATCGCTCCGGCCACCGCGATATCGAGCGGCGTGCGAGCGCCTCGTTCGAGCACGTACGAGACCAGCGCGACGTTGTCGAGGGCCGGTTCGGTGTTCGGCATGGCGACCAACGCGCAGTAGCCCCCCAGGGCGCCGGCGCGGGCGCCGCTCTCGATCGATTCGGCGGCCTCGCGCCCGGGCTCTCGAAGGTGCGCGTGCAGGTCCACGAAGCCCGGCCCCACCCAACAGTCGCGCGCGTCGACCTCGTGGGCGTCGCTCGGCGCGTCGATCGTCGCCGCGACCTCGGCGATCCGACCGTCCACGATCAACACGTCGGCGACGACGCTGGCGTGCACGCCCACGACGAGGCCCTGTCGAATGATGATCGCGCTCATGGTGTGTGCCCTTCTCCTGATCCCGCGACACTCAGGTACAACACCGCCATACGGATCGGTACGCCGTTACTTACCTGGCGCTCCACGACCGCTCGGCTCGAATCGACAACGCGCGAATCGATTTCCACACCGCGGTTCATCGGACCGGGATGCATGATCAGCGCGTCGGGTTTCATGCGTCGCGCGCGCTCGACCGTCAGCCCGTGGGAGAACGTGAACTCACGCAGACTCGCGACGAAGGCGCCCGATCCTCGTTCGCTCTGCAACCGCAAGAGGCCGACCACGTCAGCCCACGCGAGCGCTTCGTCGAAGTCACTCGCCACCGTGACCGGCCAGGTCGCGACGTCCTCGGGCAGCAGTGTGCCCGGTGCGCAGAGACGAACCTCGGCGCCGAGCGTGGCGTAGGCCGCGACGTCACTGCGCGCGACCCGGCTATGGCGGATGTCACCCACGATCAGGATTCGAAGACCTTCGAAGAGTGCCGCCCCGGACTCGAGGCCCGTCGTGTCGTGGCGTTCGCTCAGGACCTGTCGAATCGTGAAGGCATCCAACAGGCCCTGGGTTGGATGCTGGTGGAGACCGTCACCCCCGTTGATGACCCGCACGTGCGGCACGTAGCGGCTGACCTGCAGCGCGGCGCCACTTGAACGGTGGCGCATCACCACCGCGTCGATGCCGAGCGCGTCGATTGTCGCGATGGTGTCGCGCAGGGACTCCCCTTTTTTGACACTGCTCGAGGCGACGGCTAACGAGAGGACGTCCGCGCTGAGACGTTTCGCCGCCGTTTCGAAACTGAGGCGAGTGCGCGTCGACTCTTCAAAGAAGAGCGAGGCGACCACGCGACCCTTCAGGGCGGGCACCTTCTTGATGCTTCGGCGATTCACCTCGACAAAGGATTCGGCCGTGTCGAGGACTTCGACGATCGCCTCTTGCGACAACTCGTCGAGCGAGAGGAGGCTGCGACCCCGGATGGACTCAATCACGCCGGCTCCCTCGTACCGATCCATACGCCCTCGAGGGTGGCGACGATGGCTTCATCCTGGGCCGTCGGGAGATTCTTGCCGACATAGTCGGGACGGATCGGCAGTTCGCGGTGGCCGCGGTCGACCAAGACGGCCAGTTGCACGGCGCGCGGCCGGCCCCAATCGGACAGGGCGTTGAGTGCGGCGCGGATGGTGCGACCGGTGAAGAGAACGTCGTCCACGAGCACGACGGTGCGATCGGTGAGATCGTGATCGATGTTCGTCGCCGAGGACGCCACCAGAGGGTTTCGTGACAGGTCGTCGCGGTAGAACGAGACGTCGAGCATTCCGGCGTTGACCGGCTGACCCGAGATCTCGGCGAGGACCGACGCGAGCGCGCTCGCGGGCGCCCGACCGCCCGTCTGGAGACCGATGATCGAAAGAGACGCCACGTCGTGATTGCGTTCGACGATTTCGTGAGCCATACGTCGCATGGCGCGCGCAACGTCATCGGTCGTCATGAGTTGGCTCTTCGCAGTGAACGCCGGGCCACGAGTTCGCGCCTGGCGATCGTCCTCGTTGCTCATCGCTCTCCTGTCGTACGAGCCTCACTGGACTCGCTTCACGACCACCCCGTACCTTGTTAATTGAACCAGTGCCGGGGTCGTGTTCACTTATTGAATCGTGTTCATCGTAGTCGTTGTGGATGCCACTCTCACTGACATCCCAGTGATCCGTGGTCGTCGCGGTCCCCCGCGACGGGCCCAGAACCCACGTTCGCGGTCACTTATCGCCGTTCCACCAACCAAATGGCCAGAGCGAAGTCGTGGTGGTTCCGTACCTCGAAACGGACCGGAGGGAAGGTCCACGTGCACGCAAAGTCGACGGAACCGGGCTCCACAAGTCAACGTGATGAACGAATACGACCGACGAGCAATTCGGCCTAAAATTCCTCTAATGGCGGCTGGAACGAAGACTACGTTCAGAATCCATGTCGGCCTGTTCCTCGCCGAACTGATCTCCCTAACGGCCTTCATCTTCGAACTGATGCGCGCACTCGGCGGCAACACGCTTTCGTGGGCGTACGTCTTCGAGTGGCCCCTGCTCGGTCTCTACGCGGTGTACATGTGGCACAAACTGCTCCAGGATGAGCGCGGCGACAGCCCGCGACGTCCGGTCGTGTTCGATGAAGAGGACCCCCAGCTCGACGCGTGGAACGCGTACCTCGCCTCGGTGCACCAGAGTGATCAGTCAGCCGCGCCGGACGCTCGCGACGCCTGACGCCGTTCGACGTCGAACGCCGCGCCGTCGACGCTCTTCAGCGAGCCACTCAGTGCACGCCTGACTGGTGCAGCAGGCTCAACAGTTCACTTTCCGCCGAATGTTGCCCGGCCCAGTTCGAGAGCGGATCGTCGGGAATGATCCAATCGAGACGGCCCTGTGGCGTGATGATGAACATGAGGTTCGAGTGGATGCTCATCTTGTCGGTCGGTACCATCGAGACCCCAATCCCGTACGAACTCCAAACCTTGCGCACCGCGCTCAGCGGCCCGGTCACGAAGTAGAAGCCCTTCACGTGCTTGAGGGCGTGGATGTCGATGAAGTGATTTACGTCAGCCAAGGTTTCGTGATAGGGATCGGCCGCCACCGCGACGATGTCAAGGCGGGCGCCGGGCGAAAGATCGCTTCGTACCTGACGCAGTTGGGCCGCCAAAAGCGGGCAGTCGCTCCAGCACTCGGGGTCGAGGAAGGCCAGCAACGTGTAGTGACCGGCGTGCTCGTTCATCGAATAGGTCGAACCGTGCTGGTCCGTGAGCGTAAAGCCGGGCGCGGCCGTATTGACTGACGAGGCGGGGCCGTTCTGAGCGAGGTACAACGTGCTTTCGGCCGCCGCACCAGAGGCCCAGCTCATCGAAACTATCGAGAATACGAGCATCCCTGAGGCGAACGACGCGACCACGGCACCCGAACTCGATCGCATCTCGAGGGGCAAGCGGCGGCGCAGCGGTGCCGAGGTGGACCGCGCCGGACTCGCGCACCACGCCAAAACGGCCAGGGGAATCAAGGAGTTCACGTCCGTCGCGAGTCCACCCCAGAATGGAGCGTCCTGGGCCACCAGCCAGAAAAAGAGACAGCCAATGACAAAGGTGCGTGTCGGCCAGCGCAGATCACGATCACTGGCCATCCAGAGTCCCACCGCGCAGACGCCGAGCCAGATGATCACGATGACGTTGAAGCCGCCGCCTACCGTTCCCGCGAACTCGCCGAAATGCCGAACGATCCACGCCAACGCGTGCGGCTGTGACGTCGCGCTCATGTTCGTCGACATGACGGTCATCGCGTTGGTGTTGCCGCCGTGCCAAAAACCACGCGACGGCAGGGTCTGTAACAGCACGCCGATCACGGCGAGGACACTGAGGCCTCGCAACGTATAGCGCGAGAAACGCGCCGGAAAATTCGCCGATGGCAGCGCCAGCCATACACCGGCCACGAGATAGAACAATGACGCGCCGGGCCAGCCGAACAGAATTGTATTCGTCGACTGGAAGATGCCGCCGGCACCATTGCCGACCAACCAGATGAGCCCAGCCCAGCCCACGGACACCGCGGCGGCAATCCGTCCGATCGTCGCGTTCGAGACGATTAAGAGCAGTCCGATGCCCACTTGGAGCCACGCGGTTCCCACGGCCAGGGCGATCGGGTGGTTGTTCCAAATTCCGATGCCGTCGAACATCAGTGCGTGGAGCCAACTCGGCGTGCCGGCGGCGGCCGGTGCGACGATGCCGTTGGCCATCCCCAAGGGCATCGACGCCTGGAACTGCAATATCCCGTCGATGAGCCAGATGGCGCCGAAGGCCATTCGCAGGTACGTCCGACTTCGCGCTTCGCCGAGTCCGCCGGACGACAGGTTGAACGAGTTCACCCGCCGAAGGATGCTCGCGACCACGAGCAGCACGAGCGCGAGTGCGATTATCCACGAGACACTCGTCTCGAAGGCGTTGTGATGAAACATTGCGACGACGAGCGGGTTGGTGCTCGAGAACGACGAACCACCCATACCCGGCATTCGTCAGACTCCCCTGCTCAGCTGAGTAGGTGCTCAGCGATTGAAGATAACACTCCATTGACGAATTTAGGCGACGCGTCGGTCGAGTAGACCTTCGCGAGTTCGACCGCCTCATCGAGGATGACGGCCTTCGGCGGAGCGTTGTCCATCAACATCTCTCCGACCGCCAAGGTCATGACCAATCGATCGACCAGTGCGATGCGTTCAAGCGGCCAATCGATGGAGAACTCACTGATGAGCTCGTGGGCGCGAGGCTCGTTGCGCTCGCTCGACGTCAAGAGCGCGAGCGCGTACTCGTCCGGCCGCAGATTGAGTTCGTCCACCACGACGAGTACCGGACGCTCTTTCATCGACGCCTCGTACATGATCTCGAGGGCCCGTTCGCGAGAGTGGTGTCGTTGGACGCCGAGTTCGCTCACACTAGGCCCGGGTCATGTATTCACCTGTGCGCGTGTCGACCTTGATGAGTTCTCCGGGTCCGACGAACAACGGTACCTGCACGACGAGCCCGGTCTCGAGCGTCGCGGACTTTCGTGCGCCCGACACACGGTCCCCCTGGATACCGGGCTCGGTCTGGGTGATTGTCAACTCGACCGACGCGGGCAATTCGACTCCGATGATCTCGTCGTCGTGCAGGATCAGCATTGCCTTGCCCGTCTCTTTGAGAAAGTTGGCCGCTCCGCCAAGGCTCTTGGAGGACACCGACACCTGGTCGTAGGTCGATTGGTCCATGAAGATGTAATCATCGCCGTCGCGGTACAGGTACTGCGTGTCGCGCTTGTCCATCATCGCCTGCTCCAGGCGTTCGTCCGACCGGTACGTGCGCTCGATGACCGCCCCCGAGCGGGCGTTGCGCAACTTGGTGCGCACGAACGCACCGCCCTTGCCCGGCTTGACGTGTTGGAACTCGATCACCGTGAAGAGCCCATCGTCGAGCTTTATGGTGATGCCGTTCCTAATGTCCGACGTTGAAATTACAGGCATGGACGTGGAGACCTTTCGCGAATCGTGCGTTGCCTAGTCTAGGCAACGCTTTGCGACGTCCGATTACGACGAGGTTGACGTCATTCGGCGAACGGCGTCGAGCGCGAGATCGTAGCTCGTTCCACCGAAGCCGGCAATTGATCCACTCACCGAGCCAGCGAGCGTACTGAGGTGACGAAAGGGCTCTCGAGCCGCAGGATTCGAAATGTGGACCTCCACCTTTATTCCGCCGAACGTGTCGAGGGCGTCGGCGAGGGCCCACGAGGCGTGCGTCAGCGCACCGGCGTTGATCACGATCGCGACGGCCGTCGCGCGCGCACCGTGGACCGCTTCGATGAGGTCTCCCTCGAAGTTCGACTGCACGTGTCGCACGCTGAAACCGGCGTCGCGCGCGAGTTCGCTGAAGCGGTCGACGTGCTCGGCCAGTGTGGTCGTCCCGTACATCTCGGGATTGCGAGTGCCCAGTAAGTCCAGGTTCGGCCCTGACAACAGCAGTATCTCGTTGCTCATTTCTCTCCTCGAAATCTCTCCAACACGTCGCTCACGAATTGTGGGTCGACGTCGTGCACGGTCTCAAACCCCTCGGCGCCCGCGAGCACAAAGGTCAGGTCGTGGTGGGCTTTTTTATCGTGCGCCATCGCCTCCAACAGCGACGTCGTAGGGAAGTGCTCGGGAATGCGACGTTGCAGTGCCAAGAAATCCAGCACCTCGTCGTGTCGCACGACTTCACTGTCGTCGACGCGACCGAGGGCCGCGGCCAACCGCGCGGCAAAGGCGAGGCCGATGGCGACGGCCTCGCCGTGTCGCAACTCGTCGCGGTCGCGCGCTATTGCCACCTTTTCCAAGGCGTGAGCCAGGGTGTGGCCGTAGTTCAAGAGCGCGCGGCGACCGCCCTCGCGTTCGTCGGCGCTGACGATGGCGCCCTTCAGTTTCACGGACATCACGACCAGGTCGTGGAGCGAGACGTCGGTCAATTCGGCGGCAAACCCGCCCTCCAATATCCAGCACTTGGCCACCTCGCCCAAACCGCTCAGGCGTTCGCGTTCCGGCAACGTCGTAATCGTCTCGAAGTCGCACAAGACGCCGATCGGTTGGTGAAACGCGCCGACGAGGTTCTTGCCCGCTCGCAGGTTGACGCCAGTCTTTCCACCGATCGCGGCGTCGACCTGGCCGACGAGCGTCGTCGGAATCTGTACGAGCGCGACCCCGCGAAGATACGTTGCCGCGGCGAAGCCGACGAGGTCGGTCAACGCGCCGCCGCCGACGCCGACCAGTACGTCATTACGCGACAGATCGAACTGCGCCACTTCTTCTAACAGCACCTCGAGCACGTCGAGTTTTTTCGCCGCTTCGCCATCGGGCACCGTGAGCACGTGTTGATCAATTCCACTGACGACATCGAACCATGGTTGAGCGGCAATCAATGGCGTCGTGACGACGACCGCGACACGGGCGGACGCAGCGCGCCGGGCAATCAGCTCGGCCAACTGATGTCGGGCGCCTTCGGCGAGGACTACGTCATAGGAGCGTTCGCCGAGGTCGACCACCACATTCATCGCGTCGACCTTTCGACTTCGCGCGTGACCTTCGCGATCACGTCGTCGAGTGACGCCGACGTGTCGATACGCGCGCGAGATACTTCGCGGTACCACTCGTCTCGTTCGCTACGAAGTATCGCGAGCACGTCGGCCGGTTCGTGTGCGAGTAACGGTCGGTCAACGTCGCTGAGTCGAGTGAGGATGACGTCGTCATCACAGTCGAGCCACAAGGTGAACTCCTCGGCGAGCGCGTCTCGCGCAGCCGGCGTACAGACGATGCCGCCGCCGGTCGCGACGACCCCGTCCGTCTCGATCGCGAGAGCCGTCCGCAATGCGTCGAGTTCGCGCAAGCGAAAAGTACTCTCGCCTTCGTCGCGCAGGTACTGCGCCGCGGCTCTACCGACCGCTTCCGCCAGGACGTCGTCGGTGTCAACGGCCTGGCAACACCAGAGTTCGGCGAGCGCGCGCGCGACGGTCGTCTTTCCGGTGCCGGGCAGACCTACAAGAACGAGGCGACTCACGGTCAGCTGGGACGAGCGGCGGATGAGGTCGAGCCGAGATTGGCAATGTACGAGGCGTGGTTGCGCGTGAACTCCTCCACCGAGTCGCCGCCGAACTTTCGCAGCGCTTCATCGGCCAAGACGAGCGCCATCATTGCTTCGGTCACGACGCCGAGCGCCGGTACGGCCGTGACGTCGGTGCGTTCTTTGAACGAGATCGCGGTCTCGTGCGTCACCACGTCCACGGTCTCTAGTACGGGCCGGTTCAATGTGGAGAGCGGCTTCATGGCCACTTTGGCGATGACCGGCGCACCGGAGGAGATCCCGCCTTCCGTGCCACCGGCGTGATCGGAGCGACGTATATAGCCGCCGCCCTGAACGAACGTTTCGTCATAGGCGATCGCGTCGTGCGCGACACTGCCGCGCTGGGAGGCCTGAGTGAAACCGTCGCCGATTTCGACCGCCTTGACCGCCTGGATGCTCATCAGCGCACCCGCGAGCAGACCGTCGAGTTTCCGGTCCCACTGGACGTGACTACCGAGTCCGACTGGCACGCCGTAGGCGATGACTTCGACGATCCCGCCGAGTGAATCGCCGACCTTCGCCGCTGCTTTGATCTCGAGGATCATGGCCTCGGCGCTATCGGGGTCGAAGCAACGGACCTCGTTTTCGTCGATCGCCTCGAGGTCACCGGCAAGTGGTCGAAGGTTGAGCGGCGTCGTGGCCTCACCGATTCGGATGACGTGGCTCACGATCGTCACCCCGATCGTCGACAGGAGTGCTTTGGCGAGCGCGCCGGCCACCACGCGCGCGGCGGTCTCTCGAGCACTCGCTCGCTCCAAAACATCACGCGCGTCATCGAAGTTGTACTTCTGCATACCGGCCAGGTCGGCGTGGCCGGGCCGCGGTTTCGTCTGCTTTTGCGTGGGGGTACCCGGGGCAGCGGACATCTCCTGTTCCCATTTGGGCCATTCGGAGTTCAAGATTTCGACCGCGACCGGTGAACCGAGCGTGCGTCCGTGGCGCACCCCGCCGATCAGACGCAGTTCGTCTCGTTCGAAGCGCATGCGTGGGCCGCGTCCGTAACCGAGTCGACGACGAGCCAACTCGTCCGCGATCTCCTCGACACCGATCGCCAAGCCAGCGGGCAGCCCTTCGACGATGACACTTAAAGAAGGACCGTGACTCTCTCCGGCCGTGAGGAAGCGCAACATCAGGTAATTCTAGAACGGCCGAAGGCCGCTCTTACTCTTTGGCGTAGAAGGGATTCTCTCCGGAGGCGTGGTCCGTGACGTCGACGACGCCGGTCAATTCCGGAATCGCTTCGATGAGTTGGGTCTCAATGCCTTGAGAGAGCGTCATTCGACTCATCGCACAGCCCTGGCATCCGCCCGAGAGCTTGAGGTACGCGACCTTCTTCTCTTCGTCGAGCGCGACCAGGTCGGCGCGTCCACCGTGCGACGCGATGGCCGGATTCACACTGGATTCGAGGACTTCGATCGCCAGCGTCGCGAGTGGACCTTCAATGCCCATGGCGAGGATGTCAGCCGGAACACCGGGGTTGACCTCTTCGGGCGTCGGCGCGTTCGGGTTCACCAGTACGAGACCCCCGCCGCCTTCACTCGCGAACTCCAGTCGGCTGCCGCGCAGTCGCTCCACACTCTTCGGCGGCACCACAATCGTCACGCCACCGTCACTGCCGATCGCGGCACCTTCGGGCGCATCGGCGCGGTCCGAGAAATAGAGGTCGTAGGCGTAACCCGCGCCGCGGGTGCCAGTCACTTCGACGAAGAGCGCCAGCGTCTCGGAGTGCTCTTCGGCGTTGAGGGCGTCGAGCACGACGTTACGGGCCTCGTCGGTCAGGCTCAGGACTTCAAAAGTATCGACGGTAGTCATGCCCCAAGTCTATGGGCCACGTTCCTTCGTGGACACCAAGTAAGTTCTCCTTGTGAGTTCAATACCCTCTGACGCCCACGAGTGGATCAGTTTCGAAGACACGAAACGTCAACGCACGTGGATGTTCGACGTGACGTTCCTCGAGAGCAACTGGAAGTGCATCTTCGGGTCCGGTTGCCAAGGCGTGCTGACCGAGGCGACGCCCGAGCTCGTCCAGGGCTGCTGCAGCTACGGGGCGCACTTTACGGACGAAAAGGACCAACGTCGCGTGGAAAAAGCGGCCAAGCGCCTGACCGCCGACCAGTGGCAGTTCAAGTCCAAGGCCCGTCAAGGAACGACGCGCGTGAAGAAAAACGGCGAGATCGTCACCCGGCTCGTCCAAGACGCGTGCATCTTTCTCAATCGTCCCGACTTTCATCGCGGTCCGGGATGCGCGCTCCACGTGATGGCGATTGACAACGAGGAGAGTTACATCCCGTTGAAGCCCGAGGTCTGCTGGCAGCTCCCACTACGGCGCGACGACGAGGTCGAAGACGACGGTCACGTCATCACCCGCATCTCGCAGTGGAACCGCAGTCACTGGGGCGCCGGCGGCGCGGATTTCCATTGGTGGTGCACCGAAGACCCGGCGGCCTTCGTCGGCAAAGACCGCGTCGTTGACTCAATGAGTGAAGAGTTGGTGGCGATGGTCGGCCAACCGGTCTACGACCAGCTCCTGGCCTACATGAATAAGCGCTCGGCGCAGCCCAAGGGCACGCGTCTTGCCCACCCGGTATTTCGAAAGCGGGCCTAGCTCTCGGCCGCGAGGGGATCCTCTTCATTGAACGACGTTCGAGGCAACGAGCCAAGAATCTCGTCGTAACGGTCCTCTTCAGCGAGACACCACTCCGCGTGGACGTCTTCGGGCGCCGCGCCACATTCCACACAAGTTGTCGCGCGGGGACCGGTCGAGCGTTTGAGTTCGCGCGCTTCAACAAACCGACGGTGGCGGCCTTTTTTCACGTCAACTCCTCACTGACCACGGGCCATAACTGGCGGTGGCCACAACTCAGGAGTACTGAGTTGAGAATCCATGTTACCAACTCAAGTCTCACTTGAAGCCTCTATCATCGCGTTGTGAGCCCTACCTTTGATCCCCATGAAATGGTCCTGCGGTTTCGCGAACGCGCCGAGGCGGTCAAACGCCGGGGGTTCCCGCCGGTCGAAGGTCCGGAGCGTCAGCGCTTCATTGACGCCGCCAACCTCGACTTCCAGGACTTCGCGATGCTCGGTGACGCGACAGCCACGCTCGACGACGGCATCTTGCGACTCGAGATCGACCTTCGTCCGCCGAGTTCTTAGCGGCTTCTTAACTCTGGGCGGCACTCACGCGCGCCCTCGCCTCGGCAAACAGTGCGGCGCCATTGCTCAGCGTCGTCAACGCCTTCGCCCGATCGTCCTTCACGACGATGGCGCTGTAGCACTCGACCGCGGCGCTCGCGAAGTCCCGGTACGCCTGGTTGAGCAGCGCCGTCGCTTGAGCGTCAGGCGTTGGAAGTGAGGACTGCATCGAGCCGTCATCAACGTAGAGCACGTTACACAGCGTATGAAGGTCGTTACTGGTCAGCGAGTGGTTGCGAAGGTCCTTCGCGGAGTTCTTGACGTCGGAGAACAGCGACCGGGCGTTACCGGTGAAGCCACTGTGTTTCACCCACCCCGACATTGCCGCGCCGGGACTGATCGAGCCGCACGCGCACAGCAACAGGCCCGCCGCGACCAACGCCGCGACGCGCCGGATCACGCAGCGACCACCAAGTGCAATTGACGACGACCGCGACGCAGGATCGCGTAGCGACCGTGCAGCAATTGCGTGGCGTCGACCTTCGCGCCGGATTCAACCCGAACGTTGTTCACGTAGACGCCGCCCTGCTCGACGAAGCGCCGCGCCTCTCCCAACGACGTCGCGAGTTCGGTACGCACCAAAAGTTCGGCAATGTCGACACCGTCGATGAGCTCGCTGCCCGCGACGTTCGAGGACGGCGCGTCGGCGACTACCTGCAGGAGTGTCGCTTCGTCGAGCTCGGCAATTGATTCGTTGAAGAGCGCCTCGCCGGCGCGTTCGGCTCGCGCGGCCGCGTCCTCGCCGTGCACCAACGTGACGATCGCGTTCGCCGCGGCCCGTTGGGCTCGACGCTCGTGGGGAGCGTTTCGAGTTGCTTCGTCGAGTTCGAGGATCGTCTCGTGATCGAGGAACGTGAAGAATCGCAACATCGCCGGAGCGGCGACGTCGTCAGCGTTCAAGAGGAACTGGTGCATGGCGAACGGCGACGTCATGGCAGCGTCGAGCCACACGTGCTCATTGCCAGTTTCGGACTTGCCGAATTTTTGTCCATCGGCGCGCAAGAGCAACGGCGTCGTCACGCCGTCGGCGCTGTGCCCGGTGACCTTGCGCACGAGTTCGGTACCGATCGTGATGTTGCCCCACTGGTCGGACCCACCAAGTTGCAATGTGCAGTCGTGATCGAGGTTGAGGCGCAAGAAGTCGTAGGCCTGCAACAACATGTACGAGAACTCGGTGAAGGAAAGGCCCACGTCATCACGGTCGAGTCGGCTCTTCACGGTGTCCTTGGCCATCATCTGGTTCACCGTGAAGTGCTTACCCACATCACGCAAGAAATCGGTCAGCGACACCGTGGTGAGCCAATCGGCGTTGTTCAACAACAGCGCCTGGGTCGCGCCGGCACTCTCGTTGAAATCGAGGAAGCGGCCGAGCTGCTCACGAATCCCAACCAGGTTGTCCTCGATCTGTTCGATCGTGAGAAGGGGTCGTTCGACCGCCTTGAAACTGGGATCACCGATCAGGCCCGTGCCGCCGCCGGCCAGCGCGATGGGGCGATTCCCGGCCATCTGGAGGCGGCGGAGCGTGCAGAGTTGCATGAGGTGGCCCAAGTGGAGCGACCGCGCGGTCGGATCGAATCCGATATAGGCCGTGACACCGCCCGAAGTGAGGCGGTCCAGTACCGCGTCATCGGTGGTCTGGTGCACCAGGCCGCGAAACTGCCAGTCGTCACGTAGTTTCATCGACCCAGTCTACGAGGCGATGATGACTAGAAAAGGGCTGGTCCCGACGGGAAGTGATCTTGCAACCAGAGGACGAATGCGTGCCACGCGCCCGTCACCTCGAGGATCCCGATGACCATCAAGAACGCCCCACCGATCCGACCGATCGCGCGTTGGTGATGACGGAGCCACGACGACGCGGTCGACATCCACTCGGTCGCCAGCGCGGCGACGACGAACGGGATGCCGAGACCAAGGCAGTAGAAGAACGCGAGGATCGATCCGCGCAGTGCGGACGCGCCCGTCGTCGTGCCCGCGAGTGCGAGGATCGCTCCCAGGGTCGGACCGATACACGGCGTCCAACCGAGCGCGAACAAGAATCCCAACGCGCCAGCTCCGAGTATCGAGACGCGTGGCAGGTGATGGATTCGTCGTTCGCGGTTCAGCCACTTCGAGGGCCACCACCCCGCGAAGAACATCCCCAACAAGATCGTGATCGAACCGAACACGATCGAGAGCGGGCGTTCGTGGTCCTTCAGTAACGCCCCGAAGCCCCCAAAGAGCGCGCCTAGGCTCACGAAGAACACGGAGAAACCGAGGATGAAGGCGATCGACCCGACGACCGCGCGACCGCGTCCCGAACGACCCTCGAGCGATCCGGTGGCACCCCCGAGAAACGCGAGGTAACCGGGCAAGAGGGGCAAGATGCACGGCGAGATGAATGAGACGAAGCCCGCGGCGACCGCCAGGGGCAGCGCGGCCAGCAGCGAACTCGGCAGCGTCGCGATCATCGAACGCCTTCGAGAATGCTGGTCACTTTCTCATTCCACGCGTCGTGGAGTTGGACGTTCTCGTCGCGCGACGGTACGTCAGCCACGATGACGCTCAATCCGCTGCGACCAAGTGCCGCGTCCAGCGCAGCGCGCAGTTGCGACAGCGTCGACACTCGCAGACCCTCATGACCGAACGCACGCGCGACCGCGACGAGGTCGTGATTCCGCGGTGTGCCGAAGAGTTGTTCGAATCGCGAATCTTCGACGCTGGCGCGCTGAGAGAGAAACGAAAATATCCCTCCCCCGTGATTGTCGGCGACGACCAAGACGGCCGTACCGCCCGCGTCGCCCAAGCCGTCGACGAGCGCCGACACGTCGTGCAGCATCGTGATGTCCCCGACGAGGCCAAGAGCGCGAGATCCCGTCGCTACGCCCAGGGCGGTGGACACGACGCCGTCGATGCCGTTCACGCCCCGATTCGAGTACGTGGGAGCCACGCGCGTCGGCGTCCACCATTCGACGTCGCGCACCGGCATTGATGATCCGATCACCAGTGGAATGGCACCTCGTGAACTCTCTTCCACCACACAGCGAGCGAGCGATATCTCGTGCAACGTGTCCTCTTCTTCATCGACCTTCGCCAACCATTCACCGACGTGTGTCGCGGCCTCGCTCCAGAGGCGCAAGTACTCCCCGTCCGCCTTGGGCTCGTGAAGGGGATCCGGCGCGCCGACCAGAAGATCGGTCAAGAGCCGATCGGGATCCGAGACGAAGCCCGCGCCGTCGAAACCAATCGTGCGCACGCGCCACTCGCGAAGTCGTTCCTGGAGCACCCGAGAAGCGGGCATTCCACCGAGACGAACGATCACGTCCGGTTTGACCTCCTGGGCGAATCGCGCGTCGCGCAGCAGCGGATCGAAGTACGAGATCGTGCCGAGCGCGGTGGCGTCACCGACGACCGCCCAGTTCAACGAACTACAGTCGTCCACCATTCGCGCCGAAACGCCGTGACCCGCCACGCATAACACCCGCAGATCTTCAAGGTTGGCGACGTTGACGGATCTCGAGTGTGCGAGAGCCGTCGGCGCCGAGGACGCCGGAAGTTCGCGCGCTACGGCGACCAGCGGTTCGACGAACGCGGCGTTCAGGTGGACCGGTCCGGGACTCGGTGACTCCATCATTGTTTGGGTTGCGCTGTTCCAGAGGCGTTGCGCGAGTGAACGCCACGTGTGCGCGTCGTCAATACGAGCGACACCCGGATCTTCGAAGCGACGGACCATCTCGCCAAAGAGCTCGTGTTGGTCAATCGTCTGAGGGGCGCCGACGCCGTGGAGTTCGGGCGGTCGATCGGCGGTGAGCACCAGGAGCGGCACGAATGCCTGGGACGCTTCGGCGACACACGCGTGCAACTCCGCTGCCGCGGTGCCGCTCGTCACCACGATCGCCACCGGTTCGCGCGTGGCGAGCGCGCGCCCGAGGGCAAAGAATCCCGCGCTGCGCTCGTCAATTCGAACGTGCACGCGTAGTTCGCGGCGGCTCGTGCACGCCAGAGCGAGCGGGGTCGATCGAGAACCGGGACAGACCACCACGTCGCGAAGTCCCAACTGGATCCATTCGTCGAACAGCGTCGCCGCGTACGTGGCCTGCACCTCACTCGGGCTCGGTACGCTCTGAGGCAATGTCACTCCTTGGTGTTCAACGTCACGGCTCGGGCCCACCCCTCGTATGGCTGCACGGCTTCACGCAGACCAAGGACTCGGCACATCGGTTTCGTTCCATTCTGGCAGGAACGAACGAGCTTCTGACTCTCGACCTGCCAGGACACGGCGAGAACGCCAGTATTTGCGCGTCACTCGACGACACCGCCGACCTGCTCGCCGCCGTTCTGCCCATCGAGCCATTCATACTCGGCGGCTACTCATTCGGTGCCCGCGTGGCACTGCACTTCGCGCTGCACTACCCCCGTCGCGTGCGCGTTCTGGTCCTACTTGGTGCGACGCGCGGCATCCACGACGAGAACGAACGTGAGGAGCGACGAAGGAGCGACGAAGCGCTCGCGAATCGAATCGAAGCAATCGGTTCGGATGCCTTTCTCGAGGAGTGGCTCGCGCGCGAGATGTTCTCGTCGCTACCGAATGATCCGCTCGAGCGGGCCGCTCGAAGTTCCGACGCCGCAGGAATGGCGAACTCGTTGCGCTTCTCCGGAACCGGGACGCAGCGATGGCTCGCGCCGGAACTGTCCTCGCTTCCGATGCCCACCGTGGCTGTCGCCGGCGCTCTTGACCAGAAATTCTCCCTCGAGTCCACGGCGATTGCCGAGGGCATCGACAACGCACACGCGATATTCGTCCCGGACGCTCGTCACGCGGCGCACCTCGAACAACCCGAGGCAACGGCGCATCTCGTACAGAGTTTCATACGCCAATCCTGAAAACCAGGACCACGGCCAGCAACGCGCCGAGTTGCAATTGGGTGCGCGCCGAATACTTCAACATCGGCAACAGCTCTCGACCGTTCTTGTTCGAGTACGCCAGACGGACCGCGGGGATATACAGCAGGATTGCCACGACGCCGACGACGACGTGTCCGGATCCCGCAATCGCGACCAATACCCCGACGACGCACAGCGCGAACAGCCACGGTGCGCGCTCTCGATTCATGCGCGCCGCCAACGTCTTCTTGCCCGAGGACCGATCGCCTTCGACGTCGCGAAGATTGTTCGCTTCGAGCAGGGCACAGGCCATAAAGCCCGTCGCGACGCCGAGCCACCACGCCCGGCTCGGAAATGTGAGGTGTTGGACGTAGGCCGAGCCCACCGTCGCCACGATGCCGAAGTAGATGAACACGAACAGTTCACCGAAGCCGAAGTACCCGTACGGTCGAGGTCCCCCGGTGTAGAACCATCCGGCGCAGATCGCCGTCGCGCCGATTGCGACCAACCACCACGAGGTCCTCGACGCCAGGAGCAGTCCGGCGGTGCCGGCGAAAAAGAAGGACGCGAATGCGGCGTTGCGAACGGAGTTCGCGGGCACGAGCTTCGACGCCGTCAGACGAAAGGGGCCGACCCGTACTTCGTCAGTACCGCGGATACCGTCGGAGTAGTCATTGGCGTAGTTCGTGCCCACCTGCAACGCGAGCGCCACCACGAGACAGAGGACTGAGTTGCCCCAGTTGATCGTGCGCGGTCGTATGAGCGCCACCCCCACGATGACCGGCACCATCGCTGCGGGCAGCGTGCGCGGACGTGTCGCGAGCACCCATCGCCGGAGTGGCCCGGGGGCCTCGGTCATGGACGCTTGGGAAACTTCGAAAAGTCCGGCTTGCGGTGTTCGACGAAAGCGTTGCGGCCCTCTTGACCCTCTTCGGACATATAGAAGAGCATGGTCGCGTCCCCGGCCAACTGCTGGATGCCGGCCATGCCATCCTCGGCCGCGTTGAAGCCAGCCTTGAGCATGCGCAGTGCGATGGGCGAAAGCGTGAGGATCTGACGGCACCACGCGACGGTTTCGTTCTCGAGTTGCTCCAGCGCGACGACGGCATTGACCAGTCCCCATTCGAGCGCCTGCTGCGCGTCGTATTGACGACAGAGGAACCAGATCTCCTTGGCGCGCTTCACGCCGATCGTTCGGGCCAACAGCGAAGATCCGTATCCACCGTCGAACGAACCGACCTTCGGTCCGGTCTGACCGAATCGCGCATTGTCCGCGGCGATTGAAAGGTCGCAGACGAGATGGAGGATATGTCCTCCCCCAATGGCGTAGCCCGCGATCTGAGCGATCACTGGCTTCGGCAGCCGACGAATCTGAATCTGGAGATCGAGGACGTTGAGTCGCCCGACGCCGTGGCGCGCGACGTCGTCGTTCCCCATGTAGCCGTCGTCGCCACGGATGCTCTGATCGCCCCCGGAGCAGAAGGCGTCGGGGCCGGCGCCGGTAAGGATGATGGCGCCGACGGTGACGTTGTCACGAGCCAGTTCGAAAGCGCGCGAGAGCTCGAAGAGCGTTTGAGGGCGAAACGCATTACGAACCTGGGGACGATTGATCGTGATTCGCGCGATCCCGTCGGCGACCTCGTAGATGATGTCGGTGAACTCATCGGAACGCTGCCACTGCGGCAGCGGCCAGGAACGAAACCCCTCAACAGGATCGATCGGTGAGCCTTGGATAACGGTTTCGGCCATGGCGCCCACGTTATCGGGCCTCTAGACAGGCGCCATCAAGACGCCGGGTGTCGCGCGCTCCCCCGCCCGACTCTCGTGGGCGGCCAGTTGTTCGGCCAGCGAGGCGCGGACCAACGCCATTGCCGGATCCTCAAAACGGTTGACGCGTTGCCATGGGTCGTCGCTCAGCACGTAGAGCTCGCCCTCACTGCCGTCGTGCACCGTGCCGGGTTGGTACTGCGTGTAGAGATAGTCGTCGGTGACGATGGTTCGCACGTGCACGTCGATGCCGAAGATCGACGAGTCCCATTCGGTAAACGTGGCGTCGAACGAACGCGTCGACGCGTCGACGTCATCGATCGGCAATACCGCGCCCTCGACCCACGAGGGCGCTTTCTGACCGGCGATTTCGAGGAACGTCGCGGCGAGCGAGACGAGACTCACGGGAGCGTGCACGACGCTCGGCGTCGGCGCCGTCGTTCGTGCCGGGCGCCAGATCAACGGTAGCCGCATGAGGCCGTCGACGTGATACGGACCCTTGAAGAGCAGGCCGAAGTCGCCCTGAAGCTCCCCGTGGTCGCTCGTGAAGATGACGTCGACGTCATCGCCCCAGCCCTTTCGCTCGATGCTCGCCAAAACGCGCCCGATCGCCTCGTCGATGAGCTCGACTTCGACGGCGTTCATGGCGTTCACCTCACGCACCTGATCGGCGGTCATCGTGGCGGGCACCCACTTGGCCGGCGCTTCGTAGTTGCTCACCAATCGTCCGTCGTACCAGAGTCGCCAGTGCCGCGCCTTTTGATCGAGCAGGGACTCTCGTTCGCTCGAGCTCTGCGGGTAGTTCTCCGGCAAGGGCACGTCGCGCCACGGCACGCGACCGATCTCGGACTTCGGTGGATCCCACGGGTGATGGGGATCGGGAAAGCTCATCCAGCAGAACCAGTCGCGATCGGACTCTTGTTCTTCGAGCCAACGAATCGTTCGATCGGCGACCCAGTCCGTGTGGTACCACTCTCGCGGCACGGCGTTGTACTTCACTTGGGGCGCGTTCGTGTCGCCGCCGCCGGCGGCGTTGACGTTGAAGTCGGCGTCGACCACCTGGTAGAAACCGCGAATGACGTCGGAGTGTTGTTCCCTCATCCATTTGGCGTAGTGCAATGCACCCATCACTCCGTGCGTCGCGAATTCCAAATAGTCGAAGCCGCGGTGCACGCCGCGACGTCCGTCGAACCAGTCCTGCTCGATGGTCGGCACGCCGAGATTGGCGAGCGTGTTCTCGGCGTAGAGACCGAAGGGGTCCATGAACGGCTCGAAGTGGGCCTTGCCGATGAGCGCGGTCGCGTAGCCCGCGTCGTGCAGGGTCTCCGCGACCGACGGCGCGTCAATGGCGAGCGGGACGCCGTTCATCCACGCGCCGTGGGTTGACGGAAACTGTCCGGTCAGCATCGACGAACGCGACGGCATGCACACGACCGATGTCGGCTGCGCGCGCTCGTAACGGATGCCCTCACGGGCGAGTTGATCAATCACTGGCGTGCGCGAGAGCGTGCCGCCGTTGGCCCCCACCGTGTCGTAGCGCTGTTGGTCGGTCGTGATGAAGAGGATCTTTCGACTCACGACGCGACCCGCGATCTCTCAGCGAGCCGCTGGATCTCACCTAGCGCACCCAGTGTTCCTCCGGCGATCAGCATCGCCAGGGTGTCGGGCAACGCGGTCGTGGAGTACACGCACAACGAATCGTTGGTGGCGACCTCGATGACGTCGATGACCCCGAGGTGGAACGAGTACGGCGGGGCCGTAATCCGGTACGCGAAATGGCGCGACGCGTCGTCGTTGCCCAGAATCTCCTCGGGGATCTCGAGGCCCATCGCGGTCGTGATCACGCGGTGGCTGCCTTCCACGGTGCACGAGACGATTCCCGGGAACCACAAGGGAATACTCTCTGGTCGTCGAACCACATCCCACACCGCGTCCGCGTCGGCCGCAATCCTTCGTTCGTGACGTATTGAGGCCACGGGTACCACCCCCAGTACGTCCAATCTAGTTCCTAGACATCTAGTCTGGTTTTGTGACGTCCCTGCTCGCGCTCGATTTCGAGCTCGGACCAGACCTCGAGCGCGCGATTCGTGAGAGCGTCGACGACGAAGTCGCCTTTTGCGTGTTGGACCGGCGCAACTCGCCACGGCGCCGCCTCGAAGAACTGGAACGACTCGGCGCGACGGCGGTGCGCGACAACGACGGCGTCACGGCGCTCGCGGGCGGTGTCCCCGTTGACGACGGCATCGGCCTCGTGATGTTGACGTCGGGCTCGAGCGGCGAACCCAAAGCGGTCGAGCTGACGTGGTCGGCCCTTCGCGCGAGTGCCGAGCTAACCCAATCAACCCTTCGCGCCGACGCGCCACCGGTCTGGCTTCCCTGCCTGCCGGCCTGTCACATCGGAGGTCTCGCCGTGATTTTGCGAGCCGTCTTAGACGACGCCACGCTGTGGTGGAGCGACGGCGACGATCTCGAGGCCGCGGCCCGTCACGGCGCGACGCACGTCTCGGTCGTTCGCGCGCAACTGGCCCGTCACGACGTCACCGGCTTCCACTCGGTGCTGCTGGGTGGGGCACGTCCACCGACGGCGGTGCCTGAGAACGTGATCGCGACCTGGGGTATGACCGAGACCGGTTCGGGCGTCATCTACAACGGCGTAGCCCTGCCCGGGGTCGATGTCGCCAGCGTCGCCGGTGAGATCTGTGTTCGAACGCCGACGCTCTTTCGCGCCTATCGAAACGGTCCGCGTCCGCAGGTCACGGGTCCCGACGGTCGCCACGACTGGTTTCCGACCGGCGACGCCGGTTCGGTCGAGGCAGGGCGAGTCTCGGTGAAGGGTCGACTGGGCTTCGTCATCAATACCGGCGGCGAGAAGCTCTGGCCCGAAGAGCTCGAGTCGGTGCTCGCCACCATCGACGCAGTGCGCGACGTCGCGGTGACCGGCGTCGACGACGTCGAATGGGGCCAGCGCGTGGTGGCCCTCGTCGTGAGTGACGGTTCGCGCTTCGACGAGCGCATACGCAGCGTCGCCGACGAGCGAATCGGTCCGTGGGCCAAGCCCAAAGAGATCCGTTACGTCGCGGCGATCCCACGCACGCCGAACGGCAAGATCCAACGACGGGCCCTGACGAATCTCCAATAGTTCGGCGTCGTTCGCGCGCCGTGACGGCTCGTGTTCACTTGCACCTAACAACCCAGACTGTTAGCGTTCGCTTATCGAACTCTGGTTGGGGACTCGAGCTTCTTTTAGGCGTTATCTCTTGGGTTACTAGCCAGACACGGTACTTACGAAAGTGACGTCACCATGACAACTGGCACCTATGAACCCCAGCCCGAAGATCGATTCACGTTCGGCCTCTGGACGGTCGGCAATGTCGGGCGCGACCCCTTCGGTGTCGAAGTGCGCGAGGCACTCGACCCGGTCGACATCGTCCATCAACTGGCCGACATCGGGGCCTACGGCGTCACACTGCACGACAACGACCTCGTACCGGTCGACGCGTCGGCCGCCGAGCGCGAGGCCCTGCTCAAGCGATTCCGCGAGGCCTTAGACAGCACCGGCCTCAAGGTCCCCATGACGACGGTGAACCTCTTCACGAGGCCGGTCTTCAAAGAGGGGGCGCTGACCGCGAATGACCCCGACGTGCGTCGCTTCGCCCTGGCCAAGGCCCTCGACGCCATTGACCTCGGCGCCGAACTCGACGCCGACATCTTCGTGCTCTGGGGTGGCCGCGAAGGCACCGAGGCCCACGCCGCCAAGCCGGTCGCCGAGGCGCTGGACCGTTACGCCGAAGCGATCAACGCCATGACCGCCTACATCGCCGAACGCGGTTACAAGACGCGCATCGCCATCGAACCCAAGCCCAATGAGCCCCGAGGCGACATCCTGTTGCCGACCGTCGGTCACGCACTGGCCTTCATCGAGAGTCTCGACTCGCCCGAGATCGTCGGCGTGAACCCCGAGTTCGCGCACGAGACGATGAGCGGACTGTCGTTCCACCACGGCGTGGCCCAGGCCCTGTGGTCGGGCAAGCTCTTCCACATCGACCTCAACGCGCAGCGCATCGGCCGTTTCGATCAGGACTTCCGCTTCGGTTCTGAGGAGATCAAAGAGGCCTTCTACCTGGTGCACCTCCTCGAGACCTCGGGCTACGCGGGCATGCGCCACTTCGATGCCCACCCCTATCGGACCGAAGGGCCCGACGGCGTGTGGGACTTCGCTCGTGGATGCATCCGCACCTATCTCATCTTGAAGGAGAAGGCCCAACGATTCGAAGCCGACCCCGACATCAAGGCCGCCCTCGCGGTCGCGCGCGTGCCGGACCTCGCCACGCCGACCAAAGTGGGTGACGGATCGGCCGAAGCCTTGCGCGGTTACGTCAAGACCTTGGACGAGAGCGCACTCGGTCAGGCGCACTACGGTCACGAACAGCTCGATCAACTGGTGACCGAGTTACTACTCGGCGTCCGATAACTCCACGTTGACGTGACCCTGGTCGCGGGGGTCGATTCGTCGACCAAGAGTACGAAGGTCGTCATCGTCGACAGCGACGAGGGGACGATTGTCGCCTCGGCGACGTCGCGTCATCCCGCCACCGCGCCGCCGCGCAGTGAACAAGATCCGATGGCCTGGTGGCGCGCACTCTCGAAGGCGTGGTCGGCGTGCGGTCCGATCACCCGGTCGGTGAAGGCAGTCGCCATCGCGGCCCAACAGCACGGTCTCGTGGCCCTCGACGCCGACGGCGAGGCGTTGCATCCGGCGAAACTCTGGAACGACTCGGAGTCGGCCACACAGTGCGAGGCACTCACCAATGCGTTGGGCGCCGAGGCGTGGGCCCGGCGTTGCGGCAGTGTCCTCACGCCGTCTTTCACCATCACCAAGTTGGCGTGGCTGCGCGAAACGAAGCCCGACACGTACGCGGCGATCCGACGGGTGCTCCTCCCCCACGAGTGGCTGACGTGGCAACTGCTGGGCTGTCCAGCGCACGCCGTCGGCGACCGCGGCGACGCGTCGGGAACCGGCTGGTGGTCACCGAGTAACGGTGACGTCGACGAGGGACTGCTCGCGCTCGTGGGCGGACATCGCGAGTGGTTGCCCCAGATCCTCGGACCGAACGACGTGGCCGGTCAGGCGGCGACGATGGTTCGCGGCGCCATGGTCGGTCCGGGTACCGGTGACAACATGGGCGCCGCGTTGGCCCTCGGGCTGGCGCCGGGCGATCTCGCGATCTCCTTGGGCACGAGCGGCACCGTCTTCACGTCCTCGAACAGTCCCTCGTTCGACGCGCGCGGTGAGGTCGCGGGCTTCGCCGACGCGGCCGGTCGATTCCTGCCACTGGTGTGCACGTTGAACGCCACCAAGGTCACGGAGTGGGCCGTGGGTCTCGCCGGCGGAAAGGCGAACGACCTTGACCGCATCGGGGCGCTCGCTCCCCCGGGTGCCAATGGCGTCGTGCTCATCCCGTACCTCGACGGCGAGAGAACGCCCCTTCTACCCAACGCCACCGGCTCCTTGAGCGGACTGCGAACGTCGACGACCGTCGCCGACATCGTTCGTGCGTCCGTTGAAGGCGTCGTGAGCGGACTCCTGAGCGGCGTGGACGCGCTTGGCCGCTGCGGCGTCGACACCAGTGGAAGGCTTCTCGCGGTCGGTGGCGGGGCACGTTCCGCGCTCTATCGTCAGGTGCTCGCCGACCTCTCCATGAAAGAGATCGTCACGCTCGACCCTGCCGTCGATCGAGTCGCCGTCGGTGCGGCCGCCCAGGCCGCCGCCGTCATCTCCGAAGCTAGTCCCGATGACATCGGCGCACGGTGGGCCGGCAACGAAAAGGTCGTCGTCGTGACCGAGCCGAAGATCGGCGCCACCCAGTCCGCGGCGTTGCGTGATCGCTACCGATCGCTGGCCCGACGTCAACTTCGGTAATGCCTCGCCGTCGCGTTCGGTTGAGTGCGTGACGACGGAGCAGTTACGAACCGGCGAGCTTGGCTGCACCGCGACGGGCCAACGAGTCAATCGCGATGGCCGCGACCAACACGAGACCGGTGACCATCAACTCAACCGACGCACTCAACGAAATGAGCGCCATCCCGTTGTAGATCGTCGCGATCACCAGTCCGCCAATCAAGGCGTTGATCATGCGGCCCCGACCGCCGAAGAGACTCGTCCCGCCGATGACGGCGGCGGCCACCGCAAAGAGCACCAGGGTGCCACCAGGAATGGAGTCCGCCACGCCGTTCTCAGAGGCGTAGACGAGGCCGGCGATGCCGGCAGTGAGTCCCGAGAGGGCGAATGCGAGGAGACGGTATCCATTAACCGAGATACCGGAACGACGCGCGGCCTCGACGTTGCCGCCGATGGCGTAGAGGTAGCGGCCCGGCTTCGTGCGCGCCAATATGAAACTGAAGACCGCGAGCACCACCGCAACGAGCGGCACGGCGTAGGGCATGCCCTCGATCACCGCGAAGTGTGATCGGTCTGTGTTGAATATGAGCACCAGAACCACGGCCAGTGCGAACAGTGCCGCGACTTTGATGATGGTTTCGTAAATGGAGACACTGTCGAGACCACTGGAGCGACGCCCCCGGTCCTTGTTGAAGATCAGCAACGACATCGCCGCTGCGCTTACGAGACTGACGATCCACGTGAAGGTCGTCGACAGGTCGAGGTTGGCGATGCCGTAGAGAACCTTGTTGTTGATCGCTATCGCTCCCCCGTTGTTCTGGCCGTCGATGAGCCAGATGGCGACGCCCTCCCAAAAGAGCGAACCGCCCAAGGTAACGATGAACGAAGGCACTTTCAGCGCGATCGTGATACCGCCCTGGATGGCGCCAATGGCCGTCGTGGCGAGGACTGCCAACAGCAGCGCCGCCCACCACGGCCATTTGTAGTTGGAGTCCAAAAGGATGGAACCGACGGCCGCGCCGACGGCGGCGATCCAACCGGACGAGAGGTCGATGTCACCGAGCAGCAGTAACCAGATCTCAGCGAGACCGAGGAGGATGAAGACGGTGGACTGGATGAAGAGGTTGGTGATGTTGCCGGCCGAGAGGAATGTGGAGCTGCGAATCTCGAAGTAGGCACCGAGGATGACGAGACCGATGATGATGGGCAGCATCCCGGAATCACTCCGCCGCAACTGCTTCAAGCGCGCCTTGAGAATTTCAATGGGAGATTGCGGGCCGTCGCCTTCGAGGCCAGTGGGGGTCACGACTGTGTCAGACACGGGACGAACCTTTCCCTGCGTTAAGAGTCGGAAGAGTGAGACGAGCGATCTCTCGTCGTCCCACCGGTAGTAATCAGGTCAACAGCGCTCGCGGTGTCGTAGTCCGAGGCCGGACCACTGCTGATCAACGTGCCGAGGTGTAGCACTGCAATTCGATCGGCCACCGCGAATACGTCGGTGAGATTGTGCGAGATGACGAGGACGGCGATGCCGCGACCCGCCAGCGTCTGAATTAGATCAAGCACGAGGCGCGTCTGTGACACGCCGAGGGCCGCAGTTGGTTCGTCCAGAATCACGAGTTTCGCGTCGCGCATGACCGCTCGGGCAACGGCGATCGCTTGACGCTGGCCACCCGAGAGGGATCCCACCAACTGCCGCACCGATTGCACCGTGAACACGGAGAGATCGTGGAGGAGTTGCTTCGTCTGGAGCTCCATGTTGATCTCGTTTAAGAGCCCGGCCTTCGTTTCCTCGTGACCGAGGAACATGTTCTGAACGATGTCGAGATTGTCGCAGAGTGCGAGGTCTTGGTAGACGGTCGTGATGCCGAGGTCGTCCGCCTCACGAGGTGAGCGGATGTGAACTTCCTTGCCTTCCCAGAAAATCTGCCCACTGCTCGGAGCGTAGATTCCCGCAATCGTCTTGATGAGCGTCGACTTTCCAGCGCCGTTGTCCCCAATGAGCGCGGTCACTTTCCCCGCCGGAAGGTCGAGATCGCAGTGACGCAGTGCTTCGACAGGGCCGAAGTGTTTCGTCAGCGCTCGAAGGCTGAGGAGTGGTGTCTCGTCCAAAACGGACGTCCCCGAGTCACGCTTCGCCTCTTGCCCGATATTGGGCGCGAGGGTAATAGGTGACTCGGGGACGTCTGTCATGGTCGGATGTTACTTAATGCCGTACTTCGTGCAGTCTGCTGCGTAGGTCGGGATGCTCGAGTCACCAGCAACCGTAGGTGCAGTGTTTCCGCAAATCTGCGAAACGGTTACCTGCTTCGACGCGATGACCTGCGCCTGGATGGTCGATGCGGTCTCCCACAGCGGTACCAACAGAACCGAAGGAACGCTCTTCAGGGACGAGATCGTCGCACCCGAGTCAGTTACCTTGCCGTTGATGATGCCCGCCGGTGGCTTCTTGCCTGCACGCAGGTAGATCGCCAACGCAGCCGTAGCCTGAGCCTCAATGTAGGACGGCTTGAAGACCGTTCCGCACTGGTAGCCAGAGATGATGTTGTCGATACCGGCCGGTGTTGCGTCTTGACCCGTGAACGGGAAGGTGTCCGGCTTCAGTCCCTGCGACTGCAAGTACGTGATGATCGGAGCAGCATTCTCGTCGTTCGGCGTAAGGACCGCGTTGATCTTCGAGTTCGCCGAGTAGGCCCCCTGGAAGTCAACGAGGGCCGCTGGAGGCGACCACGTACCGACGCTCTCGAGCACAGTGTTCGAGGAGCCTGACGTGGTGTTGTAGCCAGCGCCGTTCAATACGGCGTCGTAGCCCTGAGCGAACAACGTTGCGTTGTTGTCAGTCGGTGCGCCCTTCATGACGAAGACGTCAGGGTCCGAAACGTTCCACGCAGTGATGCACGAAAGCAATCCCTTACCGATCAACGTACCCACCGCGACGTTGTTGAAGCTCACGTAGTACGTGCGGTCTCCACCAAGCGTCAAACGGTCGTAGTCGATGACTTTCACGCCGCGCGCGCGAGCGTAGGACTCAATGATCGCACCGGACGAACTGTCAAGCGACGTCAAGATGAGAACCTTGGCGCCCTTGGCGATGTCGCCTTGTGCATCGGTGAGCTGCTGCTGCGGGCTGCCGTGTCCGTTCTGAATCGTGAACTGCTTGGTCTTCAGGCCAGCAGCCAAGAACGCCTTCTTGAATGCCGGCGCGTCGTAGTCCTGCCAACGAGCAGACGAAACGGTGTCGGGCAAGATAACGGCAATGTTGCCCTTACCCTTCGCGACGACCGACTTCAGCAACTTCATCGTCGTGAAACTCGGATTGAACGTTGCGTCCGAAACGGTCTTTGTTGCTGCAGAGCTGAGACCTGGCATCATCGTGACGACCATTCCGCCGACCAATGCTACGCAGGCAAGAGCCCTTCCTGTTTTGAATTTCATAGTCCCCCAACCAATTAGAGGCATCAAAGCGATGCCCGATTTCAATTTACTTCTCTGTGAACATTCTGTGAAAAGCAATGTCGACATGTGAAGTTAGCATGGCCCACCACCCGGCACAGTTCACCAGCCCCAAGATTCCTCCGGCGTCGAACGGCCACCACCGAAGGTCATTCGGCTCCCTCGGCGCTGGGGTCCGCGGCACGCAACGCAGGCCCACCGACGATCCGAAGGTGCGTTGCGATTCGTGGCGGAAATCTTGACGAAAGCCCGTACGGGACCGCCGCGGCGGCGGCGACCGGCGTCCGTACCCGCGAGTAGTGCGTCACGTCGAGGGCGAGACTCCTCAGACTCGACAGCATCACTTCGCAGCGAGTACCGACTCCATTGTCTGCATGATCGACACCGTTTCGTCCAACGGCATCAGCGGACTCTCGACGAGACCGTCGCTAAGACAGCGCGCCACCTCCGCCGCTTCGTAGTGGAGTCCGCGCCCCTGGGTCGCGAACTCGTAGCGCCGCGATTCACCGGCGCGAGTGACCAACGTGAACGACGACGGTGCATAGAAATCACCGTCGATCTCAATCCGAGCTTTGGTACCGGAGATCGTCGCCGTCGTCGGCGTCTTGGCGTCGGTCGTGGTGTTGAGATAGGCCTGAGCGCCACCGTCGTAGCCAAAGATCATCGAGACCTGTCGGTCGACTCCCGTGGGGGCGAGGTCGATCATGGTGGCCATCTTCGACGGCGTGCCGAGCAGCATCGAGGCGAAAGACACCGGGTAGACACCCAGGTCCAACAGCGCGCCACCACCCAGATCTGGGTTGAACCATCGCGAGCCTGGATCGTAGTCAAAGTGCTGTCCGTGGTCGGCCTGCACCGAGACGATGTCGCCCAATGCGCCGTCCGCGATCAGTTGATTGACCGCGGCTACGTGCGGCAGACATCTCGTCCACATCGCTTCCATCAAGAACAGATTCATTTCGCGGGCGATCGCCACCAGCTTCGACGCGTCATCAGCCGTCATCGTGAACGCCTTTTCCACGAGCACCGGTTTCCCGGCCTCCAGGGCGAGCTTGGCGTTCTCGAAATGCATCGGGTGGGGCGTTCCGACGTAGACGGCGACTACGTCGGGGTCGCGAACCAATGCTTCGTACGAGTCGTAGCGCTGAGATATCTCGAATCGGTCGGCGAAGGTGTTCGCCGCCTCGATGGTCCGTGAACCCACAGCGACGGCCACGCCACTGTCGGTGTATTGGAGGTCATTCACGAACGTGCGCGCAATCCCTCCGGTACTAATGATCCCCCAACGCAACGGCTCGCTCATGGCCTTCTTCCTGATCTGTGTCGAAGACGTCGACACGATGACGAGGTTAACCACTCGCACGGAGGGTTTCGCAACGAAGCCCCGTCGACGTCGACGTCGACGACGTCGATCAGCACCCGAGGAAAAAGAGAGATTCGCATACGCTGAGCGGGTGAAGACCAACGCTCGCCTTCGAGCATCGTCGCCAATGATCAACATTGCACGTGACCCACGACGACGAACGGTGACCTCATGACGATGCTCGAAGGTGACGACTCCAACGACGCACGGGGAAAGTCAGTCGTCACGTCGAGCTGGTCGCCGTTCGATCGCGATGTGCACGGTGTCGCGTGGCGCGCGCTCGCGGGTGAGTTCGTCGGGTGTGCCATGTTGATGGTCGTCGTCGTCGGATCGGGCTTTGCCGCACAGTCACTGTCTCCCGGCGACGTCGGACTGGAACTGCTCGAAAACGCCTTGGCGATCGGCGCGGGACTCTTCGTCATCATCAATATCGTCGCCCCAGTTTCCGGTGCGCACTTCAATCCCGTCGTGTCGATGGTCGATGCATGGATCGGCACGTGTTCGTGGTTCCGCGCCTTCATCTACCTGCCGTTCCAATTCGTCGGCTGCATCACGGGGACG
>Ga0208480_1000140_pt1 | contig 28827 bp, 27 predicted proteins | sample NGESurshal092012_4_FD_184485 | JGI IMG/M metagenome (GOLD analysis project Ga0208480, IMG submission 184485) | Arctic peat soil microbial communities from Barrow, Alaska - NGEE Surface sample F53-1 shallow-092012 (SPAdes) | ecosystem: Environmental > Terrestrial > Soil > Wetlands > Peat ... | reverse complement strand
CGGCGACTATACGCAGGCGCAAAAAGGAGAACGGCAAAGCAGCTTGACCGGACAGATCGTGTGTGAATAAAAGCGGACAACTTGACTTGTTAACAACACGAATGATTCGCTTAATGAACATCGCCAAGACCGACCAGGGAGTAGCTACGGTAACCGGCTTTACGGGCGGAGGCGGCGGCACAACCACCAATACGGGACGCGTTTTTATTTCTCTCAAGCCGCTCGCTGAGCGGAAAGGGGTCACCGCTCAGCAGATCATCCAGCGTATGAGGCCCAAGCTCGCGGTGGTGCCCGGCGCGACTCTCTTTCTGCAGGCGACGCAGGATCTGAGAGTCGGCGGAAGACGATCCAACGCCGAGTATCAATATACAATCCAGAGCGACGATCTGGACGCTCTGACGCATTGGGCGCCCACTTTGCTGACGGCGATGCAGAAACTCCCGGGTCTCCAGGATGTAAGTAGCGATCAGCAAAACAACGGGCTTACAGCGAACCTGGTGATCGACCGTCCCACTGCCGCAAGGCTGGGCATAACACCGGAGACGATTGACAACATTCTTTACGACGCGTTTGGTCAGCGCGAAATTGCCAGGACCTTCACTTCGCTCAATCAGTATTTCGTCGTGATGGAAGTGAGTCCGGCCTTTTGGCAGAATCCTGGCGGACTGAAACAGATCTACGTAAACTCGACCAGCGGCGGCGAGGTTCCACTGGCGGCCTTCACTCATTTCCAGGAGTCCACTGCCGCATTAGCGGTGAACCATTCCGGCGTATTTCCATCGGTCACGATATCGTTTAACCTCGCGCCGGGTATCGCCTTGGGACAGGCGGTTAGCGAGGTCAATGACTTGGAAGTGAAACTCGGCCTTCCGGCGAGCATTCAAGGCAGCTTCTCGGGAACTGCCCAGGCATTTCAATCCTCCGTCGCGAATGAGCCTGTGTTGATCGCGGCCGCTCTGGCCGCTGTGTATATCGTGCTCGGGATTCTGTACGAGAGCTACATTCACCCCATCACTATTCTTTCGACGCTTCCCTCGGCGGGGGTTGGCGCGCTGCTCGCTCTCATGATCACCAAAACGGAGTTGACGGTCATTGCGCTCATCGGAATGCTGCTGCTTATTGGAATCGTCAAGAAGAACGCCATCATGATGATCGACTTTGCTCTGGAAGTGGAGCGGCGCGATCATAAGAGTCCCAAGGAATCCATTTTCGAGGCGTCTTTGCTGCGCTTTCGGCCGATCATGATGACCACCATGGCGGCGCTGTTGGGAGGATTGCCTCTGGCGCTTGGAACCGGCACTGGATCGGAGTTGCGGCGTCCGCTCGGAATCACAATCGTCGGCGGCCTGATCGTCAGCCAGGCTCTGACGCTCTATACCACCCCTGTCATTTACCTTTACATGGACCGCTTCAGCTTATGGCTTCAGAGACTCCGGGGCGGACGCTTGCCCGACGCGCCTGCGCAAGCGGTTGGACCGGCCAGCTAGAGGCGCAAATGGAGATCCACTACACAATCACCATGGAGCCGCATCCGGCCGAGCGGTCTATCACGCTCCTGCTGAATGGAAAGTTCAGCGAAGACGCCCTGCCCGAATTGGAGCAATCCATCTCGGAAGCAAAGGACGCTCATCAACGGATCTATATCGATCTCAGCGAAGTGACGCTCGTCGATCGAAAGGCGGTCGAGTATTTCTCCGACCAGGCCAGCCACAACATCAAGCTGGTCAATTGTCCTATTTATCTTCGGCGATGGATTAAACAGGTGAGCGATGAAGCTGAAAACTAGAAGCGAACGGATGAAAATTGCCATCCCCGCGTTACTTGTCCTGGGTTTGCTGTCCGCCTGCAATCCCGCTCCGAAATACGCCAAGCCTCCCGCGCAAACTCCGGCAGCTTTCAAGGAAGCTGTTCCACAGGAGTACAAAGAAGGAACGGGCTGGAAGGTCGCGCAACCCGGCGATGACAAAATTCGCGGCAAGTGGTGGGAGATATACAACGATCCTCAATTGAATGCGCTCGAGGAGCAGGTTCAAATCTCTAACCAGACCATAGCCGCGGCCGAAGCCAATTTTCGAGTGGCGCGATCGCTCGTCCTCTCCGGCAGAGCCGCCTTGTTCCCATTAGTCTCCGCTTCGGCGCAATATACAAACTCCCGTTTTTCTCAAACTGCCAAAGGCGCGAACATCGTCGGAACAGGCGGAGCGGCAAACACCGGTACAGCGGTCGGCACTACCACCGGCACAGGCTCAACTACGTCGGTTGGAGGCACTTCTGGAACAGGTGTCATCAACAATTTCTCGCTGCCCGTCGACGTCTCCTACACGATCGATCTTTGGCACAAACTCCGCAACACGGTTGCAGCAAGCGCATATCAGGCGCAAGCCAGCGCGGCCGATGTGGCGACCGCCCTGCTCAGCACCCAGGCTGAGCTTGCCCAGGATTATTTTCAGGTCCGCGCGCTCGACGCGGAGCGTATTATATTGCGCGATACGGTCGCAAATTACCGCCGGACGCTGGATCTGACGCTGTCCCGTTTTCGCGGCGGAATCGATTCCGATGAAGACGTCTCGCAAGCCCAAACTCAGCTTGATACGGCTATCGCGCAGCAAACCGATCTCGGCGTCGCCCGGGCTCAATATGAGCACGCCGTTGCAACGCTGATCGGCAAGCCTCCCGCCGGCTTCTCGTTGTCCGTCGCGCCTTTCACGCCCACTCCGCCTCCCGTTCCGGTCGCGCTGCCTTCCGAACTGTTGGAGAGAAGGCCGGATATAGCGGCGGCCGAGCGCCAGGTAGCGGCGGCCAACGCGGAGATAGGAGTAGCCAGAGCCGCTTATTACCCCAACCTGACACTGAGCGCAAGCGGAGGTTTTGAGACTTCCACTTTCACGCAATGGTTCGATTGGCCCAGCCGGTTCTGGTCGCTCGGGCCTACGCTCGCCGAAACCATATTTGACGCGGGCTTACGGCGCGCCGCAAACCAGCAGGCGCAAGCTTCCTATGAGGGGACGGTTGCCACTTACCGGCAGACCGTGCTCACTGCTTTTCAAGCCGTCGAAGATAATTTGTCCTCGCTGCGAATTCTTTCGGAGGAGATCGTGCAGCAGCACACGGCCGTGAATTCGGCGAACCACTTTCTCAATCTTTCTCTTACGCGCTATCAAGGTGGTGTCGATAGCTATCTGAACGTGATCACCGCTCAAAACACGCTGCTGAGCAACCGCGAAACCGAGTTGCAAATTCAACTTCGCCAGATGACTTCGAGCGTTTCACTGATTATGGCGCTCGGCGGCGGTTGGAATGCGTCGCAATTGCCGAATATGAAGCAACTGACGGCCAAACAGGCAGGCGGCAACCATCCTCCGGGAAGTCTACCGTGAAGGCTATCGAGCCTCAGCCGGGCGGCAGCTCTAAATGTAGATTCTTCTGCTGGTTCACCCGCGCCGTAGCCTCGCGATCGATCACATCCGATGAGAGCGCCTGGTGCTTGTGCTCCGGATCGATGTAATGAAGCTTGCCATCCTGCACCCAGGCGATGACCGCGATGCGCCAGTATCCGTTCTTCAGCGCAATCGTGTAGGTTGGCGGATTGCCCGCGCTTCCCTTGGCCTCGTCGCTCCAGTTGTATTCGTGCATCACGGGATGAGCCGGTGGCGGCGGAAGTGGTGGCGGAGCCATTTCCGCAGGGGCGGTTTGCACAATCACGGTGACCGGCGGCAAGAGGCTGGCCGCAGGCACGCACCCGTACTGGGCGAACGCCGCCGTCGCCATCACAAAGGGCGCAAACAACAGTAGGCTGGTTTTCACATGCTCCTCCAGCCATCATGGTAGTGCCGTACGCCGCAAATCCAAACAGGCTTAAGCGTAGAACCGTACTACTCCTGCAAATCGGAAAGGGCTAGCGGATCAGATGATGCCCTGTTCAATCGCGTAGCGGGTCAACGTCGGTGGCGACCCCGGCGCGCCTGCGATGGCGGTCTTCATGGGCGTCGGGGATCTCGCCAGTTAAACCGGACCAAGGCAATCACGAACACAATGAGCACTCACTGTAACCAAGGCCGCCAGAGGCGTGGAAGCTTCATTTGAGTACTTCAAAAGCAAGCGTGAGCACTTCTCCCACGCCGATTTCCGCCCGGTTGGGCAATACCTCTTCGACGCCCTTGCGCAGCCGCTTCCCATCTACCCAGGTTCCGCTGGTGCTGGCGTCAACGATAAAAAAAACTCCAGTCGCGGGATCGCGCCGGAGGATGAGGTGCTCTCGCGAAACTTCGTCGGTGGAATACAAGGCGAGATCCATCGGCTGCTCGTCGCCGCCCCGGCCGACACGCACTTGGTTCTGAGTCATTAAATAAAGCTGTGGACCCGATTCATCCTCGTAACGGATCTCGGCGAATACTGGATCGGCGGCGCGCCGCGCTTCCTGGCGTCGGCTGGTGGTGCGCTGCGCCGAGGCGGAAGGCTCGCGCTCTTCCTCTTTCCTCGACTGACGTTCGGCAAGGCCGCCGGTTTCGTCGCCGGGCCGCTTAAGCCCTAGTCTCAACACATCTTAATGAGAAGCCCCAAACCGAACATCCTTTTGTGTGATCCTACCCTAGCGTGTTCGAGGGAGGGAATACGTAGAGTTTGTGCGGCTCGCATCGTGCGTCGCGGCGTCGTGTGGGTTCGGCACGGAACGCCTTGCGTCGAAGCCGCATGAACGAAGCTGCCCCATGGCTATTTCTTTCGTGGACTCCCAAACTGGATTGCTATCGCGGTATTCTTTTCGAACGTTACCTCGCTTCCCCGCGCAATGATGTTTGAATACACGGACCAGGCCAATCCGTAGAAACCAAGTGCCGCGCCAATCGGACGGGGTCCGCGCGCCGCCACCGTCCCTAGCAAACCGAAGCCGGAAAAACCGCCTAGGGATCGCCCGGACGTGTTGGGGGCGCCAGTCCCGGACGCAGTCTGTTTCCCGCTATCGTTATCCAGCGACTTTGTTGCAATCAGAGCGGCAATAACCGGGCGTAATAGGCGAGTCTTGGATTCCGTCGCCGTAGCTGTTCCCTCTGAATCTACTTTCACTGCACTCGGATCTGCTTCGACCGACACCAATTGACCTTGAACCGGCCGGCTCGTTTGCTTAATGGCCGCGGCATTATCCCCCGCGGTTTCGGTTCCGGGAACCTCAACGTCTTCAATCGTAAAGCGGAGCTTCCCGCCGCGGTGCAACAGGCGTGCGTGTTGCGTTAATGTGATTCTTCCAGCGAACCGGGTACCCTCGGGCAGCAGCAGCTTGTGTTGCTGCGTAAATAGAGGTTGCGACAAAACTCCTTGCATGGGATCGCCTACCTCTGCATCCGCGGAGCTAATCGTCGTCAGGAGTCTCATTTGTGCAATCGAATCGGGCGGCGCGAAAGTGCCTGACTTAGCCAGCTCGCTCGAAGCGATCTCAACAGTTCCGAAATCCAGCGGCTGTCTCAAAACTGTATCGAAGCGAGTGCGCGCGCGGTACCACTGAGGATGATAAGGAAGCTTCGAAAGGAGGTAATTTTCCAACCATTCCCGCTTGTTCGGACCACGCACGAAGTCGTAAAATCCCCCGGACCGCGCATTAGCCTGACTCTGCAGCTGATTTTGTGCTTGCTGCCGCAAAAACTGCCGCACGCGGCTCGGCTTGGCTGAGCCGGCTTTTTGCTTCTTGAGCTTTTTTGCCGGTCGCGGTGGAACATAGATCATGGGCAGCCCGAGAGATTCTTCCGTCTGGAGCGGCACGTCGCGTCCGTCCGGCAGGGTCACGCCCATAAACGAGACCTGCGCGCGCTTCAGCGGAGTGAAGTCTCCTCCCACAATCGCCCGAGCACGTGTCATTTTCGATGTCGAATCGAGCTTGACTACCTGGCCTCGGAGTGTGCTGCCGGCTGGAATCACCACTCGGTCGAATGCCCAGACCGGTTCAATCAACTTCGCCTGAACAACTTCGCCGACTCGGTACCGCACTCGTCGGGTAATATAGACCCGCAGAGGAGTTCCCGCTTCCACTTGCAAGTGAACTGGAATTTGTTGAGTCGCGCCCGATTCCTGAGAGAACGCGCCCTTTGCAACCAAAAGCAGGAGGCCCAGAAGCGCGAGAATGCCCCGACTCTGATACCACATCGGCTTACTTTTCGGTGCACTACCACCTTGATCTTATACTTTTGCGCCGCTTAAGATGAGAATTCCGATGCTGCGGCTCGTCCTCTCTAAGGACGCCTTCGATGCCATATCAAGACCTGCTGCTCGAATTTGAAAAGAGAATCGCCATCGTCACGCTGAACCGGCCGAATCGTCGCAACGCGCTTTCGCTTCGCTTGATGCTCGAACTGATCGACTGTTTAAGCGAGGTGGAGCGGAACCCGTCTGTTCAAGCCGTGATTCTCGCGGCATCTCCGCTTTTCTAGAAAAGCGCGCCGCTTGCTGGTCGGGAAAATAGCCTCAGGCGGAAATCTTCAGCCGCGCAGATTACGGTAGGCCACCAGGCAGCGGTCCGCCGTCTCCATCTCCGGATACGCGCTGCCTTCCTGCTCGATCAGATAATACTCGACTCCGCCCTTCGTCTCAGCGGCGGCAAATATCTTTTTCCACGATGCGACACCTTCCCCGAATAGCACCTTGTATCCCTTATCGGGCGACCAATCTTTCAGATGGAGAGAGCGGATGCGTCCCGGATTCTGATTGATCCACGCAACCGGATCGTCCCCCGCTTCAAGACACGTGCCGACATCCAGCTGCAGCATGATGCTCTTGTCCGTATTGGCGGCGAGCACTTCCATTGGCTTCTGTCCGTCAATCGGTTTCCATTCCAAATCGTGGTTGTGATATCCGGCGTGCAAGCCTTGCGCCGCCATCGTTTCATTGGCCTTGTTCAGTGTGTCCGCAACCTGCTTCCAGCCGCTAATGCCGTTTACTGTTCCCGGATCCGAAAGCACAATATAGTGCGTCCCCAGAATTTTGTTTAATTCAATCGCTTTGCCGACTCCCTCGGAGCTGAACGATTTGAGGCCGTTGTGCGTCGAATAACAGCGCGTCCCGAGGTCGTTCAGTTTCTTGCGAACCTGCTTCGCGTAATCCGGCGTCCAATCGTAATAAGGCGCGTAAAACTCTACGCACTCGTAGCCCATCTTTGCCACGCCGTCAAGCGTGCCCATCAGATCTTTCTGCAATTCGCCGCGAACCGAGTACAGTTCGAGCCCGATCGGAATATGTTTCTTACTTGCCGCCGCTGCCGCAACCGGCGCAGCCGCCATCAACGCAAGAAACGAGCGGCGTGAGAAAGTATCGCGTGTCTTCATCGCAACCGCACGATATCACAGCGCGCGCGTAGCCACGCGGGCGCGAGGTGGACGCCGGCGCCGTTTTAGACCATGTGATTCGGGAGTCTTTTTCTTCGTCGGCAATCACATGAACGTCAATCAGCCTGGGGGAAAAGAGGATAGTTACCAGGTAATTGAGCGCCAGCTCACGTGCTAACTAATTGAAGCTTGGGCCACGCTGCTTGCCTCTCCCAAACCTGAAGGTCGAAGAGATTCACCTTCTGCAACTCTTTCAGAACCTCGTTGGAAACGCCCTCAAGTATCGTGGCGAAAACGCTCCGCAAATCGAGATAACCGCCGATCCGGATGCCGCCGGCTGGAAATTCGGCATCAAAGATAACGGCATCGGAATCGCCCCCTCCTATAAAGATCGAACTTGCGCGTCATAGCACCCGTATATCCATCACCGTGATGTCGTCGGCTTGCGGGCCGAGCGAAGCCGCCGCCGAAGCGAGTGAGCCCGCAAGGCCACTCGCGCAGTCGCGCCCCAGCCTGCGAATTTTTTCTAGAGTCCAATCTGAATTTTCATCGCCCAGCTTCGCTTCTGAGACGCCATCCGTGAACAGCACTACGCGATCGCCCGGCGAGAGCGTCGCTGTCCCTTCTTCAAAGGCTCGTTCTTGAAAAGCGCCTAACACCGTTGCCGTCGGGTCCAGAAGCTCCGATTCGCCGCTCGAGCGCAGCACAACCGGCGAAGGATGGCCGCAGTTCACGTATCGAATCGTCCGCGTATCCACGTCATACACGCCGAAAAACAGAGTCGCGAAATGTTCCGGGCGCGTGGACAAAAAGAACAGGCTGTTTACGCGATCCATCAGCTTTGAGGGAGACCGCGCCAGTTCCTGATGGCTGCGGATGGTCGCCTGCAGATTCGCTACCAGCAGCGCCGCGCCAATGCCTTTGCCGCAAACATCTCCCAGCAGGAATGCCATCCGTCCCGTATCAATCGCGAAGAAGTCGTAAAGATCTCCGCTGATCTCTCCAGCGGCGAGCGAAGCGCACTCGCACTCCAGGCCATACGCGCTGAAATGCGGTTGCGGCTGCAGCTTCCGCTGCACCTTTCGCGCAATCGCCAGCTCCGCGTCCATCGGCCTGCGCTCACGGGGCCCGCCGGCGAGGTGCTTCTTGACAACCTCCAGAAAATGCCGGTTGTCCCATGGTTTCGGAATGAAATCGCAAGCGCCGTGATGCATCGCTTCAACTGCCAGTTCGATAGTGCTCCACCCGGTCATGGCAATGATCGGGACATTATGAGCGCGCAAACGGTCGAGAAGCTGCAATCCTTCCTGACCCGAGGTCGTGTCCCACGTATAATTCATATCCACCACAATCAGGTCGTGGTCGGAATAGGACGCCGCGGCGAGGGCGTCATGGGGCGATTCAGCCGTCTCGATCAGGTATCCGGCGCTCTTCAGCAACAATCGCAGCGCTTCTCGAACATCCGCCTGGTCGTCTACTACTAGCACTTTGTAAACGTCGATTTTCGATTCGGTTTCAGCTTCTAAGGTCATCTTGCGGGGCACGTCTGGGCTTATTCCATGCAAGCCCATGGCCATCCGAAAGCCAGCGGAGTCAATCGCCTTTTCAAGCACTTAGCGGAGCGCAAACTCCCACCCGGTGTTCATTTGTGAACAACTCTATCCCGCCCCGGTGACTCCATTGCACCTACCGGAGCAATCCCCCTGGCCAACAGAGACCTATTTCAGAATTTCAATGCTGCCGTTGTTATCGGTTAAGCGCATCTCGCAACGCCCGCTTCCAATCACGCCGTTCAAATCGTCATTGGAGATCGACCCGGAAACGTTCAGCGGAAAATCGGTGCGGATCTTGCCGAACGAGGTGCGCGCCGCAACCCGGTAGCTCGCTTCGCCTTCGAGGTGAACCCGCAATGTGGAAAAAGAAGTACGAATCGTAATGGGCTGGCAGCCGCCTTTCGACGTGCTGGTCGCATCCACCGCTCCATTCTGATCCTCAATCTGGACCGGCCCCGAAACCGCATCGAGCAGCACCGCCCCAAAGCTGGTCGTCACCTGCGCTCCGCCGCGCGTGTTCAAAGCTTTTACACCGCCGTTGTTATTCTCCACTTGCAGCGCTCCGCCGATTTCGCTCGCCTGCACCATCGCAAAGCTGGTCTTCAGGTTCGCGTCACCGCGAATATTTGAAACCGATACGCCGCCGTTTCCCGATTGAACTCGCACGCCGCCTTCCACGTCGCTCACCGTCACCGGCCCGAAAGAGTTCTGAATCGTCAGCGGGCCACCTACTTTTTCTCCTTCGATCTTGGAATTGTTCGCGCGGATCGACAATTGATGACGGATATCGGAAAACCGAACCTCGCCGAAAGTCGTGTTAAGCTCGGCCGCGCCGTCCACGCTGGTCGCTTCCACTCTGCCGTTGGTGTTATTCACTGTCAGGTCTCCTTTATAGTTGCGGACCGTCACGTCTCCGAACGAGTTCTTGATATTTCCCAATCCTCCCGAATCGGTCACTTCCACGGTTCCGTTGCTATTGATCACCGTGACTCCCTTCGACACCCGGGCCACGGTCACTCCGGCGAAGCGGTCCCGCACGCTCAGCGCGCCATTCACATCGGCCGCGTCCACTCCTCCGTTGCTTCCTTCCACCGTCACGTCTCCGGCATTATTCGCGACCCGGATGCCCGCGAACGAATCTTCCAGTTGCTGCCTGCCGCGTCCGTCGCGAAACTCCAGCGCTCCATGAGAAGTCGTGATATCGCTGCTCGCCTTAATACCCGTCACCGACACCGCTCCGAAAGAATTTCTCACTTCAAGAGGCGTAGTCTCGGGAACCGTTATGTCGTAATGCACGTAATACGAAATATTGTGAATTCCGAAAAAGGAAGTCGGCCCCTCCGGATAGCGTGTCCGTATCGAAACTTCCGAAGAGGAAGGCTCTACCAGGATGTCGATGCGGTCCGCAAATGACTTCGCCTCGTTCGCGTCGTTGGCCGAAACCTTGATGTCCGCGTGAATCACCACGTTGGGCTGCGGGTGCGTCCGGATCACGATATCTCCGAGCCGGTGCTCCAGATACAGCTTCTCGCCCGCCTTTACCGGCACCGTCTTATCGAAGCTGCGCGTGTATTCTTCGCGCGCTGAAACGCCGTACGCGAGCGCCAGCAGTAAAATGCTAATTCTTCTGATCACGAGTGAGTAACTCCTTGAGAGTCTGCTGTTTTTCCCGGTACAAGTCCGCTAACTCCGTTTGCAGGTGTACATTGAACCGGTTTTGGTCGAGATTCGACCGCGTTTCGGAGATTGCCGAATCCAGCGTCAGCAGTTTCTCTTTGTAATTCACCGCAAGCGCCGTAGCCGGGTTTTGAAGCTCCGGTCTCGCAAGCTGCGAAAGCTTGTCGATCGATTGCCGGTAGGCGGCTTCGTTTTTCTCCACTTCCTTGAGCGCCTGCTCCGTCAGAAAATCCCGATTGCCCGAAACCGGCAGCACGCTCGCCGATGGCGCGCCATTCGACGGAGCCGCCGCGGGTTCCCACGGCCGTATCGCCAGCAATCCCACGCCGATGATCACTGCCGCCGCAACCGTCCAGGTTTTCCACTCTTTCCACCAAATCGGCTTCGTTTTCAGCTTCGGTTCAGCCTCGAGCTTCTTGCGGATCTCCTGCCACAACCCAGGCGTTTCCCACCCTTCGTGCAACTCCTTCGCCGCCACCGAAAGGTCCGTCCACACACGGTACTCGCGTCGGCACGCGGCGCAATGTTTGAGGTGTTCGCGCGCCTCCGCCATCAGTTCGGAACTACCCAGCGCCCGGTCCAGATCGCCACATTCAAACTTCATGCGCTTCGCTCCATCAGCATCCGCTTCAACTCGCGCTTCGCTTCGAACAGCCAGCTTCGGGACGTGCCCTCCGGAACTTCTAGAATTCCGGCAATCTCCGAATGCTTCAGTCCCTCCACTTCAAACATCAGGAACACGATCCGCTGGCGCTCGTTCAGAGATCCCAACGCGCGCTCGAGCTCTATCTTCAGCGGTACTTTACTCTCGCTTGGAAAATCCCGTGTAGCCGGCATTTCCGCCAGCCGCTGCTGCTTGCGCATCACGTCGTAGCAGCAGTTGATCAAAATCCGGTAAATCCACGTCGCGAGCGACGACTGTCCCTCAAATCCCCTCACCGCTCGATACACTTTCAGAAAAGTTTCCTGCACTGTATCTTCGGCATCGGCCCGGCTTCCCGTCAGATGAAACGCCAGGCTCTTCATGCGCGAAGAATGCAGTTCGTAGAGCCGCTCATAAGCGCGCAGATTCCCGCGCTTGCAACCCTCTGCAAGCTCAGCGTCCGACGGATTGTCTGGCAGACTACCGGTAAATGGAAGCGGCAATCGGATGAGTCCGTGTCCCTCAGCGCGGCCGAAATTTAAAACAGGAGCCCCCGGCTCCCGGCGCGACGAAGAATCGATTTGGATCTCCCACGCCATATATTCCTTTTTCGCGCTTTAGACGATGCAAGAATGCAAAACGTTGGCAAATCCCGAAAAGTTCCCTAATCTGCCGCAATTGCCGGGCCGCAAAGGACTTGAGCGGCGGAGCTTTATTGCCGCGCCACCGAACGGAACCACAACCCGGGATGCTCTCTTGCCCGAGCGGATGACGACGCGACTTTTCGCAATTTGATGACGGCGCTCACCTTCGTTATGCTGGACGTAATGCATAACGAGAGATGCCCTGTATAGGAGGACACGATGTCAGTCTTGGCCATCCATCCAGGGGAGCATCTCGCAGAAGAACTGAAGGAACTGGGCATGAGTGCCGCCGAGTTGGCGCGCAAAGTTGATGTTCCGACCAACCGCATCACCGGGATCTTGAATGGGCAGCGCGCCGTAACTGGAGACACGGCTTTACGCTTTTCTCATTTCTTTGGCACGAGTGCGGAATTCTGGCTCAACCTGCAAAGTCTTTACGATCTGCGGATCGCCCGCCAGAAAGCGGGAAAATCGATAAAGGCGCTTCCTCGGCTGAAACAGGCTGAACGCGTTCCTGCGTGATGCAACTTTTTCCAACCCTTCCAACCCCCTTCTCCGCACAATTCCTGATAGCGTGTCTCAAAATGTCCGATGATTCGTCTAGTTCCGCAGTGCTCTGTCCCGCTCGGCCGCGCGCCGCCTTCAGCATCGCCAGATTGTCCCGCGTCGTTTTGATCATCCAGGACGCTTTTCCAGCCGCCAGCAATTTCGGCAGAACGCGCCCCGCCATGCTCCAGTCATTGCCATCGCGCTCAGTTCGAGCGTGGTTGCCAGATCCCAGTAATCGCTTGAGGACGCGCCCCCGCGCCGCGGCTCTCCAAGGGAACCGGCCCCGGGCCTATCCCCATAAATAAGCCGGAGCGGCCTTATGGTGTCAAAGGCTCGATTTCTGGAAAGAGCTTAAAGTCGTCGGTGTTGAAAGTGTAAATGCGCGAGATGCCGTTAAGCTTCATCGTGGCGACAATCTGCAAATCGAATATGTCGCCTCCGGTGACAGGGCGGCGGCGAACCAAGGCTATCACTTCATCAATAACGGCGACAGGGACCGGCAACACCCGAAGGAAACCAAGCATGTCCGAAATCGCGGCCAATGCATCGGCGGAAGAACGAGGCTTGAGAACCCGCCGCGCATTGGTAACGATGGCGTAAAACTCGCAGAGTATTTGCAAAGTCACATAGAGCGTTGTCATCGGGATTTCGCCTTGCGCTGCTTCAAGCAACGCAAGGCAAGCTATATGCTGCGGCGCGTCGGCGTCCAGCGCGTAAATCAAAATATTGGCGTCAACAATTCCCTGCTCAACGGACATCGTTATAGATATCGCGCCGGTGGAGAGAACCTATAACGCCAAGATGCCAAACGGGCAAAGGATTGACGCGGATAGGTTGCGGGGCTTTGGGAGTGCCAGCATTTCCCGCAAGCAGGCGTAAGGCCGCGTCCTTCACCAGATGCTCGGTGTTGGTCCCTGCGCTGTTGGCTATCTGTGTTAGCTGCGCTTCCTGCTCGGGCGTGAAACGTACTTCCATACTTCCAGACTACGAAATGAGCGGCTCCGAGGCAATGCGTGTAGTGAGGGCTTTCCCCAACCTTTCAACCCCTTCTACCCCTCTTCGCCGCACAGCTCTTGATAGCGTGTCTCGAAATGTCCGATGATTTCGTCCAGTTGTGCGGTGCTCTGTCCCGCTCGGCCGCGCGCCGCCCTCAACATCGCCAGGTTGTCCCGCGTCGTTTTGATCATCCACGACGCTTTTCCAGCCGCCAGCAATTTCGGCAGAACGCGCCCCGCCATGCTCCAGTCATTGCCGATCGCGTTCAGTTCGAGCGTGGTTGCCAGATCCCAGTAATCGCTTGAGGACGCGCCCCCGCGACGCGCCACGGCAAAGCTCACCAAGGGAACCAGCCGGTCCGCCTCTTTCAAAGAATCCGCGTCGCCTTTCTCCACCAGCAGCGTGATCGCATTCACTCCCGGATAGTAATCGCGCGGATCGCTTTCGAAGCCCTTCCGATACGCGTCAATCGCGTCGTCCAGCGCCGCCGGAGCCAGAAAGCTTCCCTTTGCTTTCAGCTCGCGATAACGATCCTTATGCACGCGCCCCAAGATTCCCAGCGTCTCCGGATCGGGGCCTTTCTTCATCAGATCCTCGAGAATTCTCTGCGCGCGATCCCGGTCGCCCGCCTGATTCCGCCGGTTCAAAGCCAGCGCAAGTTGCTGCCGTACGATCGCATTCGCCTTCAAATAATCGCCGAATCCATCCGCCAGGCTCACCATCTGATCCCACGCGCTCACGTCCCGGTAAGAAAGCATCAGATCCACTAAAATCTCGCTCTGCGCCGTCTTCAGGTCGCCCAGGCTCTGCTGAATCTTCTCGAGCGCGGCCAGCCGCTCTTTATCCGAGCCCTTCGCGCGCGCGTCCGCTAAAAGATTTCGAAATTCCTCCGAGTGCCTCACCTGGTCTTGAAAAATATCGGTGACCTCATGCGGCAGATCGATCTTCGGAAACGTAGGTATCAGCTGGTAAAGCGGGCTGTCCTGTGACGCTGCCCCGCGAATCGCTTCCTCCAGCCGCGTCTTGATGTCCGACTTCAGCTTCTGCGCCGACTCACCCGTCAGCTTCCCTCCTTCGAGCGCATACGGAATGGCCCGGGCCATCCCCACATCGAAAGGAATCGAGTGAATGGGAGAGTAGATCAGCACAGTCGTAAACGGGCGCGCCGTATGCCGGATTCCCAGCTCGTAAAACACGTTCGGATTCGCCAGCGTTAAATCGGCAATGACAAAATCTGACAGCAGCAGGCGTCCGAACATCGGAGCGTGAATGATTCCGCCCGTCCGTTCCCGGTCGCCGCGAATCGCCTCCAAATTGCACTCGTTAATCGCCGGTTCGATCGCGCCACCGTACACGCCATCGAAGTCCACTTCCACGCCGCTCGCCAAATCCGGTTTCTTTCCGAATGGCATATCGACGAAACACACCGCGCGTAATCCCATGCTCTCCTCCATTTAGGGAAGTTTTGTCGCTCCATCGGTCTCAATGCCCGCCAAGTCCGCTCCGTCCAATTTGGCGGATCGTAAGTCCACTCCCTGCAGCTTCGCGCCGCTTAGTTGAGCGCCCGAGAAATCGGCGTCCGTTACGATCGCGCCGCTCAAATTCGCGCTTCTTAATACCGCCTTGGAGAAATTGCCGCGCTCCAGCTTTGCTCCCGACAGATCCGCCTTTTCAAAGTTTGCCCCTTCCGCAATAGCGTCCCGCAACGTCGCGCCCCGCAAATCGGCATTCTTGAAAATCGCTCCGGAAATCCTGCTGTCCGCAAGCCCCGCTCTTTGCAGGTTCGCCTTATAAAAATCGGCCTTCCGCGCGTCCACTCCCTGCCACCAGGCATTGGTCAGCCCGGCGCCCTGGAAATCGTAATTCGCCAATGGAGATTTGTCCAAATTGGCCTCGCGCGCTCCCAGCACCTCCACGATCACGTCCGCTATGTACTTCTGCAGGTCTTCCGTCGTTTCGTGTTTGCTCACCGCGATCAGGACCCGAATAATGGTTTGCCGCTCGCGTTCGCATTTCACCTTCTCCGCCGCCTCTAGCGTTTCGGAAGCCCGCGGTTGCAGCGCATCGTTCAGTTCGCGAACTCTTTGCCCAAGTTCCGAGACCGCTCCGATACGGATGCGCGGCTCAGTCGAGCCAAGCGCTTCAAATAGCTTCATCTGGAGTTCCTGCTCCAGCTTTCGCTTCTGAAGATAGTGGTCGTCTGTACCAAAAGCCAAATCCTGCTTGATCTTGTCTTTCTGAACCTTGCTAAGGCTTCGCCCCGCAAGCAGCACCAGCAGCCCACCCAAGATCGATCCAACGCCAAAAGCTTGCAGCAGTTGCAGAGTCTGTCCGAAACTGGTCGCCGAGCTCTGCAGTCCCTTCACTTCAAGCTGCAGTTTCGCGATCTCCTGTTGTAGCTTCTGTCGTTCCAAATCGGCTTGCGCGCTGGTGGTCGGCGTCTGTGTTTGGGAAGCAGCCGAGACGATCGAAACCAACGTCACAATCACCGCCGGCGTGATTTTTCTTACAGCAGGGAAGAGCAGCCGTCGAGCCATCGCCAGAACCTGTCCTCAATAGTGTCATTGTGCATCGTAAACAGCGGAAAATCGCCCTTCGCTTCCGAAGGCATCTCGCCCACCACCAGCGCGCAGGGGAGATTGCATGCCCGCGCGAAATCCATTTCCTGATACATCCACCAGGGAATGCTGAAATCCGGATCGACCGCCGAAATGAATCCAACCGTCGCCGCCGCGCTCCGTATCCTCGCGCCGAGCTGCTGTTCCGGAGGAAACTTTTCGTCCACCGGGCCATGCACCGGCGTCCAGCCATGTTCGGCGACTGCCTGGATCAATCTCGCGTTCGCCGCTTCCCGGAAAGGTGCGCTCACAAACACGATCTTCGCTTGAGCCTCACCGCCGCGCTGGTTCTCCTGAATCTCCGGTAGCACTTCGCCGAGGTTTCCGCCCCCACATCGACAGAGTTGCAGTTTGCCTTCCTTCCAACCCAGCGGCCAGCAGGAAATCTCGAAAAGCCGGATCATCGCACTGAACGGATTCGGCTCGCCCGGAAACGCCGCCCTCCAGCGCGCCGCTCTCGTCCATACTTGCCGCCCCGCGCCGAATGCGAGGCGCAAATACTCTCGCCGCTCCGCTGTCTCATCTTTTAAAAGCGCTTGAATGTGCGCGCGCCACAAATCCGATTGAACATGCTCGCTCATCTCGCGCCACTTTTCGGTTACCATGGCCCCGCGGCTAGCCACGCTCATCGCGCGAAACTTCAACGCATGAACCGCATCGCGGAAGGCATCCGCTTTCCCACTCCACCAGCCTCGGCGAAACCATGCTTCGAGCGAAAGCGCGCCGTCAGCGTCCGTCTCGAGCAAGTTGACTTGTCCTTCCAATCCCAAAGCACAGAGCAACTCCTTGCCGATCTCGTGTATCTCCCGTTCCCGCCCCAACCACGAAAAAGGAAATACGCTGAACCAATCTTCGGATCGCGCCCTACCGCTCATCGGATCTCCCGCCGGAACATCATAAAATCATAATGGCCCTATGTCACTCGATCGCTCTCAAGCTTCTGCCGTGTCTCTAAGCAAGCCCTCGCGCCGCACCTTTCTCGCGGGTACGGCCGCGCTGCCACTCGTCGCGTCGGCGCTTGAATCTGCCTCCCAGGCAGCCACGCCCGCCGCGGATAAACCAATCTTCGCCTATGTAGGCACTTACAGTTCGCCCCAAGGTCCCGAGGGCAGTAAAGGCTATGGTCAAGGGATTTATCTTTTCGAGATGGACCCCGCCACCGGCGTTCTACGCCAGCGCGAGGTCTTTTCCGACGGCTCCAATCCCTCCTGTCTTGCCTTCGACCCGTCTCGAACTCATTTATATGCCGCGAACGAGACTAACACTTTTAAGGACGCCGCCTCCGGATCCGTCAGCGCCTTCTCAATCGATCGCGCCAGCGGCCATCTCACGCTGCTGAATACCGTTTCCTCAGAAGGCGCCGGCCCTGCTTACCTGAGCGTCCATCCTTCCGGGAAATACGTCCTCGTGGCCAACTATGCGGGTGGAACCATTGCGGTCCTTCCCATCGGCTCGAACGGTGAGCTTGGCGCCCCCACCGCCGTCAAACAGGATCACGGTCAGCCCGGTCCCATACATGCGGCCAGCGCGCCTCCCGGAAGTTTTGCGATCAGCGGACACGACCGTCCTCACGCGCACATGATTTTAAGCGATCCCTCCGGCCGCTTCGTCCTTGCGACCGACCTGGCGCTGGACCGGATTTTCGTTTGGCGATTCGATGTCGAGAAAGGCACTCTATCGCCCGCCGACACGCCATATGTCGAGCTGCCCCCTGGCGACGGCCCGCGTCATTTCGCCTTTCATCCCAACCGGCGTTGGATGTATTTGCTGCAGGAGGAAGCTTCCACCCTCGTCCTGTTTGACTATGACGGCGTCAGCGGATCTCTCAACCTCCGGCAAACCGTATCCACGCTGCCCAAACTATTCACCGGCACAAATTTTACTTCGGAAGTGGGCGTCTCGCCCGATGGCCGATTCGTCTACGTAGCCAATCGGCTGCACGACACCATCGCGATTTTCTCCATTGGAAAGAATGGCCTCCTCACCTATGCCGGAGAGACCTGGACCCGAGGCGATTATCCCCGCAGCTTCGCAATCGATCCCACCGGAACCTTCCTTTATTCCTGCAATCAACGCAGCGACGCCGTCACTTCTTTCCGAATCGATCGACAGACCGGCGGTCTTACCTTCACCGGAAACTATACGCCCGTCGGGACGCCATCCATTATTCTTTTTCTGACTTGAGATCGCAATGGCCGCCCGACTCAAAGCTCGCGACGAAAGCTCGGCTCGTGACGCTGCGTTTCGGCGCGTGATCCTTTCCATCCCAAAAGGGAAAGTAGCCACCTACGGTCAAGTCGCCGCCGCTGCCGGATATCCTCGGCACTCTCGCGCGGTCGCCCGTCTCCTCCGCGCCGCGCCTCCCGGCCGCCTTCCCTGGCAGCGCGTTGTGGGCGTCGGTGGCGAGATCAAGCTGCCGCTCGAAGCCGGAGCCGACCAGCGCTTTCGTCTTCAGATGGAAGGTGTCGCCTTTCGCGGCAAAAAAGTGAACCTCAAGCTTCACCAGCACGTCCTAAGCCGAGCCGCCAAGTGAGATAATCCTCTGGATGACGAGGCGTGAGCTTCTCGTGGCTGCGACTGCGGCAAGCGTGTGTTCTGCGTCGCCGCGCATATCCGCGATGGCAGTCGAAGCGTACATATTTCAGCAGTACGCCCAATCCTTGCATCGGCCTCTTCAAGACGTGATCGGTCAGGTGTTGCCGATGGCCCGAGCCGCCGGGTTTAGGAACATCGAACTCAACTCGGGGTTCTTTGCCCCCGAGATACGCGATCGAGTCCTCTCTCTGGTTCAATCGCAAGGTCTGCGAATGCCGTCTTTGTATGTGGGCGGGTCCATGCATGAAAAGGCCGAAGCGGATCGCACCATTGCCGCCGCTCTCGAATTCGGCTCAATGTGCGTTCCGTTTGGATGCAAAGCGATCGTTACCAATCCCGATCCGAAGCGTGGCGATGCCCCAAAGACCGACGCGGAATTAACCGTGCAAGCCGAGTCGCTCAATCGTATGGGCCGCACTCTCGCGCAGCATGGCTTTGAATTGCGTGTGCACCACCATACGCCGCAATTAGCCGAGCACGCCCGTGAGTGGCGTCATATTCTGCATCACACCGATCCTCAATATGTTCACATCTGCGTGGATGTCGATTGGGCTTATGAAAGCGGGTTCGAGCCAATTCCTTTTTTGCGGGAAGTCGGAAACAGGCTCCGCGAAATTCACGTGCGCAGCGCCATCAATAAGATATGGCTCGAAGATCTGGAAGACAGCGACATTGACTACCGCCAAGTCGCCCGGTATTTGAAGCAGCAGGGGCTCGCTCCCCTGGTTGTTGTAGAGTTGGCTTACCGTCCTAACACGATCGTTACTCGACCGCTCGAAGAGGATCTGCGGTTAAGCCGGATTTATGCGGAGAAAATTTTCGGAATAAGGGCCAATGCCTAGCTCGCTCTCAACACGTCGGTCTTTTTTTGGCGCTGCTGCCGGATTTGCATGCGCCTCTAGCATCGCTTTTGGACGGACGATGCCGCTGCGCATCGGAGTTACCGATTGGAATCTGAACTTGGGCGCCAATCCCGAATCCGTGCCGAAGGCGGCCGAGCTTGGCTTTCAAGGAGTGCAGATCTCCTTTGGACGGGAATTGACCGATGGCAAGATGCCGGTCGATCAACCCGAGGTGATTGCCCGGTATTTGAGATTGTCACAGCGGCATGGAGTAACGATTGACGGCACTTGCGTCGATCGGCTCCACGTCAACGGCCTCAAGAGCGATCCGCTGGCATCGAAATGGGTGTCCGATTCGATACGGCTTACCCGGGACTTGAAGGTGAAGGTTCTCCTTCTGCCATTCTTCGGCCGTTGGGCCCTCAAAGAAGAAGCCGAGAACAAGCGCGTCGGCGACGCTTTGCGGGAGCTTGCGCCGGAAGCCGAAAAAGCCGACGTGATCCTGGGACTTGAGGACACAATTTCCGCCGAGGACAACGTCCGCATTATGGAGAGGTCGCGCTCGAAGAACGTTCTGGTCTACTACGATGTCGGCAATTCCACCCAAGCGGGTTTCTATGTAGTGCGGGAGATTCGCTGGTTGGGCAAGGATCGCATTTGCCAGTTCCACCTCAAAGACAATCCGCATTTTCTGGGTGAAGGCGCAATTCAGTTTCAACCAGTGGTTCAGGCCATCCGTGACCTCGGATGGTCGGGCTGGGCGAATCTTGAGACCGATGCGCGGCCCGGCAGTTTAGACGCCGATCTGCGAAGGAATCTCAGCTATATTCGCCGCGTTGTCCACGAAGTGTACACCTAGCCATCGGGAGCGAACCGCGGATGCCACTGCCTGAAGACGCAAGCGGAGAGTTCACTCGCCGCGGATTTGTAAAGGCCGTTTCCGCAGCCTCTGTCGTCGCCGCTGCCGGCATGCATGCGGAGCCGGCGTCTCTGCCCAAGCGCAAAGTCTACCTCGTTCCGAACTTTCATCCCGCTAGCTGCGGATGGCTTACCACCTTCTCGAAAGAACGCGTCTATTGCGCCAACAGCTATTTGGATCACCTCGACCGCGTCCGCGACGATCCTCATTATCGGTTCGTCCTCTCGGAGGTGAACAACATCGTCGCCATTATGAACTTTCAGCCTGCGCGCATACCGGAATTAAAACAGCGCGTAGCCGAGAAGCGCGTCGAATTAGTGAACGCCTATTTCCTCGAATCCGCCATCAATTTGTCCGGTGGTGAAGCCTTGGTCCGCCTGGGTGTCGAAGGTTTGCGCTGGTATGAGCGGATGTTTGGCGTGCGGCCGCGGTACTCCTGGAATATCGACGTCTGCGGCACTCACGATCAGATGCCGCAAATCGCCTCGGAGCTGGGATTGGAAGCGCTCATCTACACGCGCAAAAATCCTACCGGCAAGACCATTTATTGGTCGCTATCTCCCGACGGCTCCCGCATCCTCACTTTGTCTCCCGGCCACTATAGCGAGGCAAATTCGATATTCGATACGAAAACGCCGCTCACGCCGGAACAACTGAATAAGCTTGAAAAGTTATTCGATTCGAAGGAGCCGCTGACTCCCGCGAACGCGCCCATCCTGGTATTGGCGGGTTCCGGCGATTACGCCCTGGCCCCCGCGCTCAAGCAATATCCCGCTGAGTTGCTCGACCAATGGCAGCGCGCCGAGCCCGATCGTGAAATCGAGTTCTCCACGCTCAGCAAGTATGTCGATGCCATCCTGCCCGGCGTACAATCGGGGCGCATTGCCATTCCCGTCAATCCAGGCGGAACTGCCTACGATTTTGACGCCTTCTGGATTGAGAACCCGGAAGTGAAAACCTGGTACCGGCGCGAAGAGCACGCCTTGCAGGCCGCCGAAATTCTGGCTACCGTCGCGAGTTTCGAAGCCAGCCACGAATATCCGGTGAAGCCGCTCCACGATTGCTGGATACTCATGTGCTTGAACATGGACCGCAATACTTTATGGGGCTCGGCTGGCGGTATGGTGTTTGTCGACGCCAAATCGTGGGATGCCCAGGATCGCTTTGAATGGGTCGAAAAGACCACTCGTCAGGCGCTCGCCGCGGCAGGTGAGTCGCTTCTCCCGAGTGGAGAACATATCGGCTTTTTCAATCCGCTGAATTGGCAGCGTAGCGATCCGTTTGTGGCGCGCCTCCCGCCAGGCCGGAGCTTAGAGGGCGTTCCCTGCGAGGCACTGCCGGACGGATCGACGCTCTTGCAGCTCGAGATGCCTCCGGTAGGCATCGGTGGTTGGAAACTTTCCGCGCGCGCCCCGCAAGCGCCCCAGTCGATCGATCTTCCCGCAACTATCGAGACCAAATACTATTCGGCTCGCGTCGATTCGAAAACCGGCGCAATCGTCAGCCTGAAACTGAAGAATTCTCATCGCGAGCTGTTGGGTGGTCCCGCCAACGTGATCGTCGCGGAGCGTCCCGTGAAGACCTCGCGGCACGATGATCCGGGCGACCAGATGCCGCCTCGCTCCGGTCGCCGCAGACTTGCCACTTCAAGCGATACGCCTTGCGCAATTCAGGTAACCAGAGGCGCTCTCGCAACTACGATCGAAGTGACCGGAGCATTTTACGGCGGCGGCGCAATTCGCCGCCTGATGCGTTTCTATCGCGATCATCCCCGCATCGATTTCGAAACCGACCTGAACGATGTGCCCAACTACACCGTCGTCGTCTCCGAGTTCCCGCTCGCCGAGGATGTTCTCGAAATCCGCCGCGGCATCCCCTTCGGTTTCTCTCATGGAAGCTGGGCGAAACCGAATCCCAATCTGCATGGCTGGACTAAAGGCATCGTTCCGGCCGTGCGCTGGATCGATTACACGCTCGCGCGCGGTGGTGGCGTGGCATTATTCGACCGTGGTTTGACCGGCCGCGAAATAGACGGCCGTACGCCGATTACTTATCTGATGAACGCCGAAGATAAGTATGCGGGTTACGATAATCCCTGGCTCAGCGGCAAAGGCAGGCGCGTTCTCCCTTATTCGCTGCTGGTTCACGAAAATGGCTGGCGCGAATCCCGGATTCCGCAGTTTGCTTGGGAGTACAATCGCGAGCCGGTGCTCATCCCGGGTAGATCCGCGATGTCTGCGAAGTCGTTTGTCGAGACCTCCGCGAACATGATTCTTGAGGTCATGCGCCGCGAAGGCAGCTATATCGAAATGCGCCTGGTAGAGTGCCTCGGCATCCCTGGAACGGCCACCGTCAAGCTGAATCTTCCCCACGCCGGCGCAGCGATCACGGACTTGACCGGACGCGTAAAATCAGCTTTGCCGAAATCGCGCGAATACCGCTTCGCCGTTCGTCCTCAGCAGATAATTACCCTGCATTTCGAGACATCCTCCACCCTTCCGGTCCCGGAGCCCGTCACCGCGTGGGATGCCTTCGTTCCCAGCGATAAGCTTCCGGCGCTCCACGCCTACGATCCGAATTTAATCGGTCATCCTCCATTTGGAAGTTGAGATCGTGGCGGCGCCCCGCGGACAACGCCCTAGCTTGCTCTGCCGAGTACATCTTCGACGGCTTCGGGATGCTTGGCAATTACTGCCAACAACACCCGCGTAGGCGCGTCGGGGTGCGCGCGCCCTTGCTCCCAGTTGCGGAGCGTGGCGGGCGGGAAACCGAATTTCGTCGCGAATTGAGTTTGGCTCAAGCCCATCTGTCGCCGCACCTTGCGCACGTCGATTTCAGGTACCTGGACTAGAGTGACACGAATCCGCTCATTTTCGCCGCGCGACCATGCGACGGCCTGCTCCAGCCCCTCAATAATCCGCCGGCCGACGGTCGGCCCACTCTTCACCTTGATCGTCTTCGCGGCCGCCTTTCGCGCCGCCTCGGGGTTCGCTGCGATGAACGCGATCAACTCCATTTGGTCTGCTTCCGGCATTAGCTGACACGCGTCCTTCAGAAACCGCTCGGTTTCGACGACCGTCATGAGCGAGCGCTTCACTTGTTTAACTATACGCAGATTGCATATAGGGCGCAATGCCCGGCGAACGGAGCGCTAGAGGCACGAACCGAGATTGGCGTTTAGCGCCCGAATACGAATGTCGCGTCGCCGCTCACAGCGTTCCAGCGCTTCGCTCCCTCCCCCGCTTATTCCTCTCGCAAAGCGGACACCGGATCCACCGTCGCAGCCCGATGCGCGGGCAGGCAGGCAGCGAACAGGCCGGTTGCGAGGAAAAGCGCTATTGCCGTTCCGATCACTACCGGGTCGACCCTTTGAATTCCGAAGAGAAGCGATCGGAACAGCGTCATGCTGGCCAGAGCGGCCGCCAAACCAATAATCAGTCCTCCGCCCATCAGTCCGCTCACATCTTTCAAAACCAGCGAAACGATTTCGCCGCGCTGTGCTCCTAAGGCCGCTCGAATCCCCAGCTCCTTCGTTCGCCGACCCACCGAATAACTCAACAGTCCGAACAAACCGATTGCCGCTAGAAGAAGGCCGAAGAACGCGAATGCGCCGCCCACTCCGGCCAGCAATTTCTCGCGCAACAGCGTGTTCCCCACAATGGTTTCAAGAGTGGTGACTTCCCGCACTCGTGTTTCCGGGCCCACCGCCTTGCTCTCCCGATCCACTAACCGCGCGAGCGAGCCTAAGTTGAGCGCGGATCGGATATACAATGTAAAGTCCGCGCTCCCTTCAAGAGGAAGATAGACCATGGGATCCGCCTTTCCGCGTAGATCGTAATAATGCGCATCGGCTGCCACGCCCACGATCTGTTCCCGCGCCAACCCACGGCGGAAGTGATAGCTGAATTCGCGCCCCAATACGTTTAAACCGTTGAAATATTTTCGCGCGAATGCCTCATTCACGATGGCCGGCGCGAGCTCGTGCGCACCGTTATCCGTCGCTTCAAAGTCGCGTCCTGCGAGCAACGGAGTCTTTAGCGCCGCGAAGTAGCCGGGGGAGATCCGGTAGAAAATCTCCTCCTGCTCCGATGGTCCTTTGCCGGGCACGATGACTTGTTCCGACCAGCCGCCACCTTCAAAAATCGGCCACCACGCGACCGCTGCGGCTTGTACGCCAGCCTGATTCGTAACTCGGCTTCGGAGCTCGAACATCAAATGAAGTAGCCGCGCTTGCTGGGCCCGTTGGCTGTCGCTCAAAGCCTGCGGATCGTCGCTTTTGTCGGCCTGTTTCGTGCTGATGCCCAGCACAGCCACGTTCCGTGCATCGAAGCCCGGATTCACTCGAAGCAAGTTGCCCAGGCTGAACAGAAACGCGGCGCCCACCAGAACCAGGCAGAATGCGCAAGCTACCTGAACGCTCACGAAAACCTTCCCCAATCGCAGCTTCCCGGCTTGCCTCCCGGATGCGCGTAAGGAAAGCATGGGCTGCGCGTTCGAAGCCTGCCACGCCGGCACTAATCCGAAGAGCACCGCCGATGCCGTCGAAACCGCGATGCAGAAGAACAGCACTCGCGTATCGATTGCCAACGCTAACCGCACCGGATCGCTCTCTGTCGAAAGCAGGTTCGCGAGCGCGGGCGCTGCCGTGCGCGCCAGCAGCCAACCCAACCCTCCGGCTATCAGGGAAAGCATCAGGCTCTCCGTTAGCATCTGCCGGACCAGGCGCATTCTCGCCGCGCCCAGAGAAACCCGCATCGCCATTTCGGTCGCGCGGGCGGTCGAGCGTGCCAGCAAAAGACTCGCCACGTTGGCGCAGGCGATTAACAATATGCCCGCTCCCACGCCGAACACGATCCACAAAGGACGTGAAAATGTCTTTCGAAAATTCGATACTCCCGCAGCGGCGGAATGCACCCGAATGGCGCTCTGTAGGAATTGCTTTCGAATCACCGCCGGCATCGTCGCAAACTGTTTCACGCTCTCCACCTGGAAATTGTGGAAGGACGGCTGCAGACGGGCTTGTATCTGCTCAGGCGAAGTATCCGGCGCGAAGCGGCCGAGAATCCGGAACCAGTGCCAGCCTGAGTCGCTGAGTGCCTGTCGTTCGTAGAGCGTGCCGGGCAGCCATACATCCACAAATCTTCCGGGCTCCACTCCCCAAAAACCTTTGCGCGCCACGCCGATGATCTCGTAAGCGCTACCCCCAATCCTCAGATCTCGCCCCACAATCGCCGGATCTCCCTCAAAGCGTCGCTGCCAATAGTCGTAACTCAACACAGCCAGGGCGCGCCCCGGAATACGGTCCTCTTCCGCTGAGAACAGGCGCCCTACTGCCGGCCGAACGCCCAGAAGATCAAAAGCTTCTCCGGAGACAAACGCTCTGTCGATTTTCTCGGCCGGCGCGTTGGCATCCGGACCCTGCGCTTCCACTTGATTCGGGGAGCTGAAGAGCGCCAGACGCGCTGCGGGCTTCGTTACCGCGGCAAACTGCAAAAATTCCGGATAACTGAAAGTGTCTCGCTCTTCGCCCGCTGGCGTTCCGGGATCCGATATGTCGGGCCAGGAGAGCGTGAACAACCGATCTGGCTTAAACACCGGCAAGGGCCGCAGAATGGCCGCGTCTACGATCGAATAGATCGCCGTGTTTGCTCCGATCGCCAGCGCGAGCGACAGCACCGCTGTAGCCGCAAACGCCGGTCCCTTGTGCATGCCGCGCCACGCATAACGCACATCTTGCAGCGTTCCTTCGAGCCCCGCCCAAAGCCGATTCTCCCGGCTCTCTTCCCGCAAACGCATCGTGTTGCCGAATCGCGCGCGCGCCTTCCGTTCGGCCTCCTCCCGGTCCACGCCCGCTTCCTCGAAAGCGGCCGCCCGCCGTTTCACGTGATCCGCCATTTCATCCGCCAGCTCTTTATCCAACCGGCCCGGATTCAATGCATTGGTCAGCCGTGAAAACCAGGACATGAAGAACTCCTCGAATCACTCCTACGCATGACGCAACACCCGCGAAACACCCGCTGAGAAACTCGCCCAGCGCGCCGATTCGGAGACCAACTGCTTTCTGCCCGCGTTCGTTACCCGGTAAAAGCGCGCCCGCCGCTTGGTTTCGCTCACCTTCCACTCCGCGGTGATCCATCCCAGTTCTTCCATGCGATGCAGCGCCGGATAAAGCGAACCCTCCTCCACGCGCAGCGCCTCCTCCGACAGATCCTCAATCGCTGTAGCGATTCCATAACCGTGCAGCGGCCCTCGACGGTCGAGAACAGTCAATACCAGCAAGTCAAGCGCAGTCTGTGCGGAATTAGGTTTCGCCAACAGCGATACTCCGTTCGCTAGGGATAGCAGTCTTATTATATGCCATTCGCTCCACCGAAGAACCCGCTCTACAATCTGCTGGTGGCGAATGGGGCTCAAGATGAGCTGCGGCTACTTTTACAACTAGGTGGATCTCGGCGCGCTCGGCGCTGCGGTCGCGTCGGCCTTCATCGCGCCATTTGCCTGGGCGTTCTGTGGTTAGGTTTTTCTCAGGCTTTCGGGCGGGATGCGATCAATCAGGGCGTGGATCGATTTCACCAGCGATAAGATTTCGCGATCGGTCTCAAGCGCCAGCTCGCGCAGAGTGGCGATGGCCTTGTCATGAGCATCCACCCGCTCCGCGATTGCATCGACACGGTTCGCGACTTTCTCAAGAATCCGCTCCACCCGATCGAAACGCGATAGGTAATCGCCGTTGCCTTCATTCGCCATGCGGGAATAATATCACCGCCATCGGACGCCGGATACAACGATTCCTGTTCCACTTGCAGCACTTCGTCGGAATTCCGCTCGATGGCTTTGGCGATCGCATGCCCGTGCGTCGGGCCCGGCAACAACGTCTGAAGAAATCAAGACGTCGAGCGCGCCTGTTCCCCGTAAAGTGTCAAGCTGGTTATATGAATCGAAAGTCGATCAATTTCAGCCGGAAATTCGATTTATTCGCGGAGCAATGGACCCCCAAAGTGATCGCCGAGATGAATGATTATCAATTCAAGATCGTGAAGCTGGAGGGCGACTTCATTTGGCATGACCATTCGGACACCGATGAGGCGTTCATCGTGATCGAAGGCGACCTGCGGATCGATTTTCGCGACGGCGTCGTCCACGTTGCAGCCGGGGAGATGTACGTCGTTCCCAAGGGCGTCGAGCACAAGCCTTACGCCGAGAAAGAGGTCAAGTTACTGCTCATTGAGCCCCGCGGCGTGCTCAATACCGGCCATGCGGTCGGCGAGCGGACGGCTCAAAACGACGTTTGGATTTGATACCGCCAGGTGCCGACAACCGCCGGGGCGACCAATCTGCATCTGGAAGGCCGTTCGCTCCTCCAAACGTCGAAAGAAGGTCCGCCTTCGTGTGGCCAGGTTACGACCGCGATAGACTTTGTATCGGCGGAATCGAATACATGAAACGAATCGGATCTATCACAACTAAATGCGTCTGGGCCGGCGCGGGAATGGCGCTATTGATTGGTATCGGGAGTTTATGGGCACAGGGTCCTGGTGGTGGGCGCACTGCCCGGACCTTGTTTGCCGCCCTCGATGCGAATGGCGATGGGAACTTGACTCGCAGCGAGATAGAGTCGAAGTTCAACTCGTGGTTCACGAGTTGGAACACCACGAACAGCGAGGCGCTGACGCGGGACCGGATTGCAGCCGGGTTGAGCACGCTGTTTCCTCCGCCGCCTCCAGCCAAGCCCGGACAGGGGAACACTTTTAACATCGCCGGCAATTCGACTCCGATGACCGCGCCGCAACCGGCCGTCGATGCCATGCTGGCAGCCTTGCCCACCACACCGGGCGTGAAGCCGCTACGGCAGCGCAAGGTGCTGGTGTTTGCGCATACCGGAGAGGGAGGATTCGTGCATGCCTCGATTCCGCTCGCGGCGAAGACGGTCGAAGCTCTGGGAAATCGGGGCGGCCTGTGGGCGACGACGGTCAGTTACAATCCGGTGGATATTAGCACGGAGAACCTGAAGCAGTACGACGCGATCTTCCTGGATAGTACGACTGGGTGTTTCCTCGATGATAAAGATCCGGCGGTAACGGCTGCCCGGCGCTCGGCGTTCATGAATTTCGTCCGAAGCGGCAAGGGCATCGCGGCTATTCACGCGGCTACGGACGCGTACCACACCGACTGCCTGGCGGCTCTGGCGGCCGCGAATGGGGGAACCCCGCCGCCTGGTTCCGTCGCCAATATACTGGCCACTCAGCTAGTCGCGGAAGGCGACCAGAACCATGACGGTGCGGTGAGCCGACAGGAGTGGGCCGCAATCGGGGACGATTGGTTCCAGAAGCTGGATACGGGCAACGCCGGCGAAGTCAGCCAGGCTGATTTTGTCGCGCATTTCAATTCGTTGCTGCCGTCGAGCGGGCCGCGTGGAGGCGGTGAACCGAAACCGGTGCTGCAGTGGCCTGAGTTCAACAAGCTGATCGGCGGGTATTTCAAGTT
>Ga0208480_1000139_pt1 | contig 28862 bp, 26 predicted proteins | sample NGESurshal092012_4_FD_184485 | JGI IMG/M metagenome (GOLD analysis project Ga0208480, IMG submission 184485) | Arctic peat soil microbial communities from Barrow, Alaska - NGEE Surface sample F53-1 shallow-092012 (SPAdes) | ecosystem: Environmental > Terrestrial > Soil > Wetlands > Peat ... | reverse complement strand
CCCCCGCAGATCGCCGCGGCCAACAACACGACCGAAAAGTGCGAAACCCCAGTGACTCAGGCAGCTGGTTTCCTTGGAGAGTCCCCTGCTCCACCACCCAGTCCCTCGGCGGAGAGCGCGCGCGACCCTGACCTCCCGAGCCTGGGCAGTGATCCTCGAGTCACAACTGCGCTCACCACGACCAGAGCGTGCGTCTCCTCGTCACAGACCCGTCCGGCCGGGGGACCGCTCAGGATTCGATCGTCGGCGGGTAGCTGGTGAACAGCCAGCGCCCGCCGGTCTTGACGAGGTGCGTCCGCCCGGGGATCCCCGACGGTCCGATCGCCGACGCCTTGGTCGCGCCGTGCAGCGTCACCGTGAGCATCGCCATCACCTGGTCGACGACCTGACGCCACTGGGTCGCCGTGTAGCCGGAGTCGTCGACTCCCGGGACCTTGTGGCGAAGGACGTGCTGCTCGGTCGCGAAGACGTGCGCGCACGTACCGCCGCCGCCGGCCGTGAACGACGCCCGCCCGCTCGCACTCAGGCGCCCGCAGACTCCACTCGACGGACCGAAGTACTCGGCCGTGAGCACTCCCCGGTAGACGGTTCTGACCTGGCTGAGTGAGCTCGCCGACGCCTGCGCCGGGACGCCGACCGGCCCGGCGAGGGCGGCTGCGATCAGCACTGCCGCGAACGTGGCGCCACGGATGGCCGGCCTGGATCCCCTTGAAAGCGTCATCTGTCGTCCCCTTGGACTGTCCGTCTCCCGACAGTACTCCTCGCCGGCGCCACACGGGGATTTCGTGTCGGCTCGCGCACCGGCGGCCGGGTCGGTCGGTACGGCCGGTCCACGGTCTCCGCCAAGATCACCCGATCCGGCCACGACCGGAGCCAACCCACGAACTCGATCCGGAGGGCAGCAGATGCCGACCACCCAAGCCCCCGCTCAGCCGGAACCGGCCACGCCGGATCCTCTGCGCCATCACACGCACTACAAGGGCGGCAAGGGCGGAGCCGGAGGCCGGCACAGCTTCATGGAGCGCTTCGCCGAGGCCGTCGCCAGCGGGATGGGAACGGTCGCCTTCCTCGTCGTCAGCTCGGCCGTGATCATCGGCTGGATCCTCGCCAACCACGTCGTCCACTTCCTCAGGACGTCGTGGACCGGCCTCCTCAACGGCCAGGGGTTCGACCCGGCGCCGTTCATCCTGCTCAACCTGATCTTCTCGGCGGTCGCCTTCTACACGGGAGCCCTGGTGATCATCGCCCAGAAGGCCCAGACGACGACCGACCGGGCCAACGAGGAAGCCGCGGCCAGGCATCGCGACGAGCTCTCGAAGTTCCAGACCGACCTGCTCCAGCGGAACACCGAGCTGACCGAGCAGATCCACACGCTCGCCGAGAAGCTCCGCGGACTGACCGAGCAGGTCCACGCGGCGACCTGCAAAGGCGGCCTCGACTGAACCTCCGACGAGCTCGTCCGCCGCGTCGCGTCGCGCAGACGACGCGCGGCTACGGCCGGGCCGACCCGCGAACCTCGCCGGACGGCTGAGCCGAGTCGGGAGCCGGAACCTCGCCGGACGGCTGAGCCGAGTCCGGAGCCGGGTCGCCGGACGGCAGCCCGACCCCGTGAATCTGCCAGTCGAGCAGGATCTCGTTCTCCGCGGCCACCCGCGGCCCGGTCTCCTCGAGCTGACGGAACATCAGCTTCATCCGACGGATCCCCTCGCTCGGATGAATCGCGACCTCCCGGGCCATCGCGATTCCCGCGGCCTCAGCATCGTCGGTCTCGGCGATCCGCGACAGCAGACCGATGTCGCGCGCCTCCTCGACGCCGACCGTCCGACCGCTGAAGATCAACTCCTTCGCGCGGGACAGCCCGACCAACGGCACGAGGCGCGCCGCGCCGACCGGAACGCCGAGCCGACCGCCGGCCCACGAGACGCCCAGATTCCTCGCGCCGACCCGCAGATCGACGCCGGTCACGATCTCCGCGCCACCACCGACGCACGAGCCGACGCACACCCCGACGGTCGGCACGCGGCAGCGATCGAGCGCCGCGAAGAACGACATGAACGCCTCCATCCGGGCGACGCCGCCGGCGTGATCAAGCGGCTCCTTGATGTCGATCCCCGAGCACAGCGCCCGGGTGCTCGTCGTCGAGAAGACGATCACCCGCAGGGACGGATCCCCGGCGAGCTCGTCCAGCGTGGCGACCAGCAGCCGCAACATCGGCGTATCGAGCGCATTCCGCGCGCGTGGGCGATTCAGTCGCAGAACCTCGATTCCGTCTTCGAGACGCTCGCGCAGAACAGACGACACGCCGGTAACTGTGATCGATCACCGGCCCCGGCGTCGGCCGGTCAGGCTCGCGGCATCACCATGAAGGCGATCACCGCGTAGTGGATCGCCGCGGCCGCGAGCACGAGGGCATGGAAGACCTCGTGGTAGCCGAACACGCCGGGGATCGGGTCCGGCCGCTTACGGGAGTAGATCGTCGCGCCGATCGTGTAGAGGACGCCCCCGAAGATGAAACCGGCCACGGCCAACCAGCCGACCGTGTCGCGCAGTTGCCCGACCATCACGAGCGACGTCCAGCCGAGGGCGCTCCCGATCACGGCCGAGACGTAGCGTGGGTGGTCGATCCAGAAGAACTCGACCAGGACGCCCGCGAGGGCGCCGCCCCACGCGACACAGAACACGACCACGGCGAGCGTGCCGGACATCGCCAGGAGGACGATCGGCGTGTAGCTGCCGGCGATCAGCACGAAGATCATCGCGTGGTCGAGCCGGCGCATCCGCCGGCGGGCCGCCGGCTGCCAGGTGATCCGGTGGTAGAGCGCGCTCGTCCCCAGCAGGGCCGAGACCGACGCGGCGTAGACGACGGCGGCGACCAGGCCCCGTCCGGGCGGCGTCGTCGCGATCAGGGCGGCGCCGGCGATCAGCGAGACGAAGAACCCGTACTGGTGCCAGACCCCTCGCAGGCGCGGCTTGACCGGCGCGTCGGGACCGACCGCCCCCAGCTCGGCGCCAGCGGTCGTGCTCATCGCCTCAGGCCGGTCGGTCGGTGTGCTGCTCGAGCAGCAGGTCGTCGATCTCCGGCGCCCGGCCGACCGGATCGGCGAGCGACCCGACCCCGGCCTGCAGCAGCCGACCCCAGCTGTCGGCAGTCGCCCGGCACGGCGGGTTCTCCGCGGCGAAGTCGAGGACCGCGTCGGCGAAGCGGTGGGGGTCGTCGACGTGCGGCGTGTGACCGGCCTGCGCGAACTCGACGTACGTGCTGTTCGGGATCAGGCTGTGAGCCCGCCGACCGTGGTTCGCCGGAATGATCGGGTCCTTCGCGCCCCAGACGATCAGGACCGGCATGCCCGCGGCCAGGTAGAGCTTGTTCGTCGCGTCGACCCGCTGGCCCGACGGCGAGACGACAGACCGCAGAGTGTCGATGAACGCCGATCGCGTCTGCCCGTCGACAAGCGTCGCGAAACCCCGCGAGACCTCGCGGACATCCGGCGCCGGACGCAACCCCACGCGGCCGGCGAGCGACCCGATCAGGCCGCCGACGGCCACGATCGGCGGGGCCGCAACCGACAGGACGAGACCCGCACCCGGGAGGGCCGCGGCCCGGAGCAGTCCGTTGACCGAGCGCCCGAGGCCGCCGCTTGCGACCAGCACGAGCCGCTCGCAGCGCTCCGGGTACTGATAGGCGAACTGCATCGCCACGCCCCCGCCGAGCGAGTGGCCGACGATCGTCGCCCGCGTGTGTCCCAGGCCGACGAGGAGGTCACGGATGCTGTTGGCCAGCGCGCCCAGCGAGTAGTCGCCCGGCGCCTTGTCGGAGCTCCCGTGACCCGGGAGGTCCGGCGCGATCACCGTGAACCGGCGCGCGAGCAGCGGCATCGACGGGATCCAGGCCTCGGCCGTCCCGGCGATCCCGTGCAGCAGCAGGAGAACCGGCCCCGACCCGGCGATCCGGTAGCTCTGGATGCGTCCGTGGATGTTCAGCTCCCGCGTCGAGATTTCGCAGTCGCGCAGGCCGGTCGGGTCTGTCGTCATCGAGCCTGCTCCTGGGCGCGCTGCGCGGACGGGTTCGCGAGGCTCCCGATTATCCCCTCCCCGGCTCAGGCCTGGGCGGTCGCGGCGTCCGGGCGCGGTCGGACGAGCTTCGCCTGCTGCTTCTCCCGGTCGATCAGGACCACGTCCCAGGCCAGGCCCAGCTTCGCGAAGATCTGGATCAGCCAGCCCGACGGATCGAGCTCGTACCACCGCAGACCGTGGCGCGCCGACTGGGGGAAGGCGTGGTGGTTGTGGTGCCACGACTCGCCCAGCGTCGGCAGCGACAGCCAGAAGACGTTGGTCGAGAGATCCTCGACGTCGAAACGGCGCGAGCCGAAGAAGTGGCAGATCGAGTTGACGCTCCAGGTCACGTGATGGACGAGGAAGATCCGGACCAGGCCACCCCAGAGGGCCGCCTCGATGCCGCCGCGCAGGGTCCCGCTCCAGACCAGCCCGGCGACGAACGGCAGGCCGAGCGTGGCCAGCGTGATCACCGGGAAGCGCTTGTGGATCCACCGCAGGCCCGGGTCGGCGTAGAGGTCCGGACAGAAGCGGCGCTTCTCGGCCTGCCCGTTGGTCTCCCACAGCCAGCCGACGTGCGCGTGCCACAGGCCGCGGATCATCCCGCCGAAGCCCTTGCCCTGACCGACGTGCGGCGAGTGCGGGTCGCCGTCCTCGTCGGTGTACGCGTGGTGCTTGCGGTGGTCGGCGACCCAGTCGAGGACCGGCCCCTGGACGGCGAGCGAGCCCATGATCGCGAGCACGTAGCGCAACGGTCGGTAGGTGTCGAAGGCCCGGTGGGTCAGCATGCGGTGGAATCCGACCGTCACGCCGAACGCGCTGAGGACATACATCACACCGAAGATCACGAGGTCGTGGGGGACGAGCCAGCTGCCCCAGGCGAGGATCGCGCCGGCCAGCACACCGAGGAAGGGGATCAGCACGGCGGCGATGTTCACGTTGCGCTCAGCTCTAGTCATGCTGTAAAGCCTAAACACACAGACGCGCAAGTTCTTGGCATAATCGCCAACTTGTGGAACCAAATCTTGTCAACATCGAACAAGATCCCGAGTTTACGCGGCCCTGGGAGAGTCTCGACCCGGAGCTCGCCGCCGTTCTCCTGCCGGAGCTCGCCGGCCTGGCCGACGAGATCCTCGGCGCCCTGCGAGCCAACATACCCGAGTACCACCGTCCGATGCAGGGGGTCTTCGGCTCGACCGTCCGCAACGCGATCGAGGAGGCCCTGCGTCAGTTCGTCGATCAGATGGGCCCCCCCACCCACCCGGCCGCCCAGCCGGCGACCGCACCGGCGGCCCGCCCCGGGCGGAGCGTCTACGTCGAGCTCGGCCGCGGCGAGCTCCGCGCCGGCCGGCGGCTCGACGCCCTCCAGATGGCCTACCGCCTCGGCGCCCGGATCTCCTGGCGGCGGCTGGCCGGCGTCGCCCGCGGCGCGGGCGTCGACCCCGACCAGCTCTCGCTCCTCGCAGAGTCGATCTTCGCCTACATCGACGAGCTCTCGGCCGAGTCGGTCGAGGGCTACGCCCGCGAGCAGGCGGCCCACGCGAGTGAGCGCCAGGGTCGCCGCCAGCACCTCGTCCGGCTGCTCGTCGAGGGCGCTCCCGCCGACGAGCTCGAGCAGGCGGCGTCGACCGCCTCGTGGAAGCTGCCGCGGACGCTGGCCGTGCTGGCCTGCGACTACTTCGACGCCGAGCGGCTCGCCGCCCGGATCGGCGACGGCGCGATCGCCGTGCCGCTCGACGGCTGCTGCTGCATGCTCCTCCCCGACCCCGACGCCCCCGGCCGCCGGGAGGCCGTGAGCACCGCGCTGCGCCGGACGACCGGGGCGATCGGCCCGAGCGTGCCGCCCGGCGAAGCCGGCAGGAGCTTCGCCCGCGCGCGCGCCTGCCTGCGCCTCCAGATCGCCGGCATGCTCCCGGCCGGCGGCCTGGTCGTCGCCGACGAGCGACTCGTCACGCTCGTCCTCCACCGCGATCCCCAGCTCCTCGACGAACTCGCCGGCCGCTGCCTGGCACCGCTCGACGGCCTGACGCCGGCCGCCGCCGAGCGGCTGCTCGCCACACTCGGCGCGTGGCTGCGCTGCCAGGGGAGCGTGCCCGACGTCGCCGAGGTCCTCCACGTACACCCGCAGACCGTGCGCTACCGCCTGGCTCGCCTGCGCGAGTGCTTCGGGGCCGCGCTCGACGACCCGGACGCACGCTTCGCGCTGGAGTTGGCGACCCGGGCCAAGCGCCCGCCGCCGACCGGTTAACACGATGCTAAGACGCTGGTTTAGGTCGGCTTCAAGGTGCCGTTGAATACTGCGTAAGCGACACCCCGCATCACCCGCCCAGAAGCACCACTGACGCCCCTACCCCCGGGGCGTCAGTGCGTTGCGGGGTGCGATCGACCGCCGCCCGACCCCCTCCGGCCGCCCTCCCCGCGCGCCACCCGGCACCCGTCGTGCGTGATCCAGAGCCTCGTTGGCACGCTCCCGAGATCTGCTATCTTGCCACTTAGATTTTTTCCCAGGGCCAGGACTAGCAAGGAGCGAGCCAACAATGGGCAAGACGATTGGAATAGACCTCGGCACGACGAATTCGTGCATGGCGATCCTCGAAGGCGGCGAGCCGACGGTGATCGAGAACTCCGAGGGCGGCAGGACGACCCCGTCGGTCGTCGCCTTCGCACAGTCGGGCGAGCGCCTCGTCGGCACCGTCGCCAAGCGCCAGGCGGTGACCAACCCGCAGAACACCGTCTTCTCGATCAAGCGCTTCATGGGCCGCAAGGAGGCCGAGGTCAAGGAGGAGGAGTCGATCGTCCCGTACAAGGTCGTCTCCGGCAAGAACGGCGACGCCCGGGTCGAGGCCAACGGCGAGCAGTACTCCCCGCCGGAGATCTCCGCGATGATCCTCCAGAAGCTCAAGGCCGACGCCGAGGCCTACCTCGGTGAGACCGTCGACTCCGCGGTGATCACCGTCCCCGCGTACTTCAACGACGACCAGCGCCAGGCGACCAAGGACGCCGGCAAGGTCGCCGGCCTCGACGTCAAGCGGATCATCAACGAGCCGACCGCCGCCTCGCTGGCCTACGGCCTCGACAAGGACACCGACCAGACGATCCTCGTCTTCGACCTCGGCGGCGGGACCTTCGACGTGTCCGTGCTCGAGATCGCCGACGGCGTCTTCGAGGTCAAGTCGACCGCCGGCGACAACCACCTCGGCGGCGACAACTTCGACAAGACGATCGTCGACTGGCTCGTCTCCGAGTTCAAGAAGGCCCAGGGGATCGACCTCCAGGCCGACCCGATGGCCCTCCAGCGCCTCTACGAGGCCTCCGAGAAGGCCAAGATCGAGCTCTCGACGACGCAGGAGACGCAGATCAACCTGCCGTTCATCACGGCTGATTCGACCGGTCCCAAGCACCTCGACATGCGCCTCACGAGGGCTAAGCTGGCCGAGCTGACCAGCGACCTGCTCGACCGCGTCGTCGCGCCGGTTCGCCAGGCGATCAACGACGCCAAGGACAAGGGCGCCCCGAAGATCGACCACGTCGTCCTCGTCGGCGGTATGACCCGGATGCCCGCGGTCCAGGAGAAGGTCAAGGAGCTCACCGGCCAGGAGCCGCACCGGGGCGTAAACCCCGATGAGGTCGTCGCCGTCGGCGCCGCGATCCAGGCCGGCGTGCTCGCCGGCGACGTCAAGGACGTCCTGCTGCTCGACGTGACCCCCCTGACCCTGGGCATCGAGACCAAGGGCGGCGTCTTCACGAAGCTGATCGAGCGCAACACGACGATCCCGACCCGCAAGGCCGAGACCTTCTCGACCGCCGAGGACAACCAGCCGTCGGTCGAGATCCACGTCCTCCAGGGCGAGCGGGAGATGGCCGCGTACAACAAGTCGCTCGGCAAGTTCCAGCTGACCGGCATCCCGCCGGCCCCGCGCGGGATCCCGCAGATCGAGGTCGCCTTCGACATCGACGCCAACGGAATCCTCAGCGTCTCGGCCAAGGATCTCGGCACCGGCAAGGAGCAGAAGATCGAGATCAAGTCCGGGTCCGGGCTCTCCGACGACGAGATCAAGCAGATGGTCGGCGACGCCGAGGCTCACGCCGAGGACGATCGCAAGGCGCGTGAGCTCGCCGAGGCCCGCAACAACGGCGAGAACGCCGCCTACCAGGCCGAACGCCAGCTCAAGGACCTCGGCGACGCGGTCGACGCGACCTCCAAGACGGAGATCGAGGAGCACATCAAGGCCGTCCGCGAGGCGCTCACGGGAACCGATCCCAGCGAGATCAGCGCCCTGACCGAGACCCTCCAGACGTCGTTCCACAAGGTCTCCGAGGCAATGTACGAGAAGGCCCAGCAGGACGCGGCGAACGCGACCAACGGGTCGGCGGACGCGGCCGATTCCTCGACGGACACCGAGGAGGATGTCGTCGACGCCGAGGTAGTCGACGAGCCGAGCAAGGCATGACCGACGAGCAGACATCGGTCCCGGTCGACGGCGCAGCTCCGCCGTCGACCGGAGACGAGCACGCCCAGACGAGTCCTGACGGTCAGGCCGCGCCCGCAGACGACCCGGCCGCCGGGCAGGACGACCTGCTCGATCTCGCCGCGCTCAGCAGGCGGGCGGCCGAGCGCGACGAGTACCTCGCGCTCGCACAGCGCACGCGCGCCGACCTCGAGAACTACCGCAAGCGGGTCGCCCGGGACGCGGCCGGTGCCGAGGCGCGCGCGACGGCCCGGGTCGTCCGCGAGCTGCTCCCGGCGATCGACAATCTCGGCCGCGCACTCGCCGCGGCGACGCACGGGTCCGCGGCCGGCGACGAGTCGACGACGCTGGCCGAGGGCATGCGACTCGTCCACGGCGAGCTGCTGGCCGCCTTCGCCCGCGTCGGCGTCGAGGCCTACGAGCCGGTCGGCGAGCGCTTCGACCCGGCCTTCCACGAGGCGATCGCTCAACATCATGTCCCGGGCGCGGACCCCGGAACCGTCGTCGAGGTCTACCAGTCGGGCTATCGGCTCGACGGCAACGTGATCCGCCCGGCGCGGGTCGTCGTCGCCGGGGAGCTTCCGCCCGGTGACCCGCCGGGGAGCTGATCGGCGTGGCTAGCAAGGACCTCTACGCCGTGCTCGGCGTGGACCGCAAGGCGTCCGCCGAGGAGATCAAGAAGACCTACCGCAAGCTGGCGCGCAAATACCACCCCGACCGCAACCCGGGCGACAAGGCGGCCGAGGAGCGCTTCAAGGAGATCTCGCAGGCCCACGACGTCCTCGCCGACCCCGAGAAGCGCCGTGACTACGACCGGGGCAAGGCGCCGTTCGCGCCCGCCGGGGCAGGCGGCTCGCCGTTTCCCGGCGCCGGCGGCTTCGACACGAGCGGGCTCGGCGACATCTTCTCCAATCTGTTCGGCGGCGCGGCCGGCGGCGGCGGCGGCGGCGCGAACTCGCGCAAGCCGCAGCCGCAGCGTGGCCGCGACCTCGAGGCATCGATCCAGATCAGCTTCGACCAGGCCGTCTCCGGCGCGCAGATCCCCCTCTCGGTGCCGACGCCGACCCGTTGCACGACATGCTCGGGCACGGGTGCCCGCCCGGGCACGAGCGCGTCGGTCTGCCCGCGCTGCCAGGGCCGTGGGATCGAGGCCCAGGGCCACGGCATGTTCTCGATCTCGCAACCGTGCAGTCAGTGCGGCGGCAGTGGAACCGTGATCGAGGACCCCTGCCCGACGTGCGCCGGGTCGGGCGTCACGCGGTCGGTCAAGCGCTATCGCGTGAACATCCCTGCCGGTGTGCGTGACGGCAGCCGGATCCGCCTGCCCGGGAAGGGCGAGCCCGGCCAGCGGGGCGGGCCGGCCGGCGACCTGTACGTCGTGACCAAGGTCGATCCGTCGCGGGTCTTCATCCGCAAGGGCGAGAACGTCGAGGTCGAGGTCCCGCTGACGGTCGTCGAGGCGATCCGCGGAGCCGAGATCGAAGTGCCCACCCTGAACGGCAGCAAGCGCCTGCGCGTCCCGGCCGGGACACATCACGGGACCGTCCAGCGGCTGCGCGGCGAAGGGCCCCCACGACTCGGCGGTGACGGCAAGGGCAACATCCTCTACCGTTTCGTGATCGACGTGCCGGACGAGCTCAACGACGAGCAGCGGGAAGCCGTGGACGCCCTCTCCAAGGTCCTCAACGGCAATCCTCGCGCGCGCCTCTGGAGCGCCCAGTGACCGCCGGTCGGACGACCCACATCCGCGTCTCGTCCGACCGCGGCGTGTTCATGATCTCGGTCGCCGCCGAGCTCGCCGAGATGCACCCCCAGACGCTGCGCATCTACGAGGCCCGCGGCCTGATCGAGCCCCAGCGCTCCGCCAAGGGCACCCGGCTCTACTCGCTCGAGGACGTCCAGCGCCTCCGCCGCATCCAGCAGATGACCGCCGAGCTCGGCCTCAACCTCGCCGGCGTCGAGCGCGTCCTCGAGCTCGAGGCCCAACTCGACGCCGCCCGCGCCCGCCTCGACGACCTCGAGCGCCAGGCGGTTGCCGCCAAGCTCGCGATGGAGGACGAGCTCGACCGCGTCCGCCGGTCGATGCGCTTCGAGGTCGTCCCCTACACCGGGTCGACCGCCCTCGTCCGCACCCCGGCCAACCAGCCGACCTTCAAGGTCACGATCGACCCACCCGCATAGGCCCACGGCTTGGGCGACGCGCCCGGGGCATGGGCCGGGGCCATCGGCCGGGGCAGGGCCGAGGCGGGCAGGGGGAGGGCCGAGGCGGGCAGCGGGAGGGCCGGGGCAGGAGGGGCATCGGCCGAGGCATCGGATAGCCTGCCGCAGCCCCGATCACCGACCTCACGGAGACTCGATGACCAGCTTGCGCTCGCTCCCACTCGGCCGACGGCTCGGCATCGTCGGCGCACTGCTCGCGTCGGCCGTCGCGATCGCCGCCGGCCCGTCGACCGCCGGCGCCGCCACCCGCTCCACCGGCAGGTGCGGCGTAGCCGGGCTGGACTTCTCCTACGCCTCGGCCGGCGCCACCTACGGCGTCAAGGTCGTCGGCCTGCGAGCCGGCGGCGTCAAGTGCTCCGCGGCCCGCAGCCTCGTCGACCAGGTCGCGATGGATCTGCTCCACGGCCGACATGTCCCGAAGCGGATCGCCGGCCTCGCCGTCGCCGTCCACCAACCGTGCGCCGGCTGCGCACCCCAGTACACCGGCACCGCGACGGCCACCCACAAGCGCGTCACGTTCGTGATCGCCGGCGGCGCATAAACCTAAAACGGCGTGGAGAACATCACTGGAAAAGTCGTTGACGGTGGCAACTACTTATCCGGGAGAAGGGACCAACGACAGACCCACGCGGCGGGCGAACCACATCGTTCGTCGAAAAGTCGTTGCCGGTGGCCACTATTCCCGCGAGAGGGGGCGACAGTCGGACGACCCCGACGCCGGCCGCCCTGCCCCGTCCTGACCTCCCCGGCCTCCCCTGCCCTCCCTGCCCTCCCTGCCCTCCCAGCCCTCCCAGCCCTCCCAGCCCTCCCCGGCCTCCCTGCCAGGCCCCGGCCGGGGGCGGTTGGCTGGCGGCCCGACAAGGGCCTTGAGCGGCAGCGACCACCAGCCCACAGATCTACTATAATGCCGCTTAGATCTTATGCAAGCCGACCGCTTCACGATTCGCGCTCAGGAGGCCGTCGCGGCAGCCGCCCGGCTGGCCCAGGAGCGCCGCAACCCGCAGGTCACGCCCGAGCACCTGCTGGCCGGGCTGCTCGAGGACCGCGAGGGGATCGTCGTCTCCGTGCTGCGCAAGCTCGGCGCCGATCCGGCCGGCGTCGCCCGGCAGGTCGAGGCCGGACTCACCGCCCTCCCGGTGCTGACAGGCACCACCGAGACGGCCGGCCCGGCGAGTGAGTTCACGGCCGTTCTGCGCCGGTCTGAGACCCAGGCGCGAACGCTGGCCGACGACTACGTCTCGACCGAGCACCTCCTGCTCGGCCTCGCCGGCCAGCCCGGCCGCGCCGGCGACGCGCTGCGCGCCGCGGGGGCCACCCCCGAGCGCCTGCTGGCCGCCCTGGCCGAGGTCCGCGGTCCCCATCGGGTGTCAGACCAGAACCCCGAGGACCGCTACCAGGCGCTCGAGCGCTACGGCCGGGACCTGACGCAGGCGGCCGAGGACGGCAAGCTCGACCCGGTGATCGGCCGCGACGACGAGATCCGCCGGGTGATCCAGGTCCTGTCGAGGCGGACGAAGAACAACCCCGTCCTGATCGGCGAGCCCGGCGTCGGCAAGACGGCGATCGTCGAGGGTCTCGCCCAGCGGATCGTCTCCGGCGACGTCCCCGAGTCGCTGCGCGACCGGCGGGTCGTCGCGCTGGACCTCGGCGCCCTCCTGGCCGGCGCGAAGTACCGCGGCGAGTTCGAGGACCGCCTGAAGTCCGTGCTCAAGGAGATCACCGAGGCCGCCGGCCAGGTGATCCTCTTCATCGACGAGCTGCACACGATCGTCGGCGCCGGCGCGGCCGAGGGCGCGGTCGACGCCGCCAACCTGCTCAAGCCGATGCTCGCCCGCGGCGAGCTGCGGGCGGTCGGGGCGACGACGCTCGACGAGTACCGCAAGCACATCGAGAAGGACGCCGCCCTCGAGCGGCGCTTCCAGCCGGTGATCGTCGGCGAACCGTCGGTCGCCGACACGATCGCGATCCTCCGCGGCCTGAAGGAGCGCTACGAGGTCCACCACAACGTGCGCATCCAGGACAGTGCCCTGATCGCCGCGGCGACGCTCTCAGACCGCTACATCGCCGACCGCTTCCTGCCCGACAAGGCGATCGACCTGATCGACGAGGCGGCGTCCCGCCTGCGAATCGAGATCGACTCGGTGCCGACCGAGATCGACGAGGTCGATCGGCGGGTGATGCAGCTGGAGATCGAGCTGACCTCGCTCGGACGGGAGAGCGACGCGGCCTCAGGCGACCGCCGCGAGGCGATCGAGCGCGAGCTCGCCGGCCTGCGTGAGCAGTCCTCGGCGATGAAGGCGCAGTGGCAGAGCGAGAAGGATGCGATCCGCGGCATCAGCGAGGTCAAGCAGCGCCTCGAGCAGGCACGGGCAGAAGCTGAGCGGGCCGAGCGCGAGGCGAACCTCCAGCGGGCGGCCGAGCTTCGCTACGGGGAGATCCCCGAGCTCGAGAAGCAGCTCGCCGAACGCGATGCGGCCGAGCGCGACGCGCCGGCCGAGGCGGCCGTCTTCCTCAAGGAGGAGGTCGACGCCGAGGACATCGCCGAGGTGCTCTCGGTCTGGACGGGTATCCCCGTGACGCGGATGGTCGAGGCCGAGACGGCCAAGCTCGTCCACATGGAGGATCGCCTCCACCGTCGGGTGATCGGCCAGGACGAAGCGGTCGAGGCCGTCGCCACGGCGATTCGCCGGTCGCGGGCCGGGCTCGCCGACCCGGACCGCCCGATCGGATCGTTCCTCTTCCTCGGACCGACCGGCGTCGGCAAGACCGAGCTGGCCCGGGCGCTCGCCGAGTTCCTCTTCGACAGCCAGGACGCGATGGTCCGGATCGACATGTCCGAGTACATGGAGAAGCACTCGGTCTCCAGGCTTGTCGGTGCGCCTCCCGGCTACGTCGGCTTCGAAGAGGGCGGACAGCTGACCGAGGCCGTGCGGCGGCGACCGTACACGGTGATCCTGCTCGACGAGATCGAGAAGGCCCACCCCGACGTCTTCAACACCCTGCTCGCCGTGCTCGACGACGGCCGTCTGACCGACGGGCAGGGGCGGACGGTCGACTTCAAGAACGCAGTCCTCGTGATGACGTCGAACATCAACCCCGCCAAGGGCGCGTTGCGCGACGTCCTGCGCGAGCACTTCAAGCCCGAGTTCATCAACCGGCTGGACGAGATCGTCGAGTTCGAGCCGCTGACGCGCGAGCAGATCGGCGAGATCGTCGGCCTGCAGGTCGACCGGGTCGCCGGGCGGCTGGCCGAGCGTGGCGTCGAGCTCGCCCTGACCGAGGCCGCCCGCCGGGTGATCGGCGACCTCGGGTATGACCCGGTCTACGGGGCCCGTCCTCTGAAACGTGTGATCCAGAAGCAGCTCGTCGACCGACTCGCCCTCGCGCTGCTCGACGGCCGGCTCCACGAGGGCCAGCGAGTCTCGGTCGACGCCCTCGACGGCGAGCTGAGCTTCGACGGCCTCACCGCAGACGCGCCGCAGGCGCCGACTCCGGCGACCGCGTAACCCTCGCTGAGAACGCGCGTCCCGAGACCGCGTGCGCAAGCCCGCGGCCACCGACGTCCCGACTCGCGAGCGTCACTCCCGCTCGGGTGCGGGAGCCTCCGGCGTGGCGTCGATCGGGTGGTAACCCTTGCCCTGCTTGCTCACCTTGCCGTCACGCTGGAGCTGGGGGAGGACGCGGTAGAGGTAGTTGCTGCCGATGCCCATCGCCTTGGCCATGTCGGGAACGGTCATCCCGGGGCTTTCGGCGATCAGGTTGATGGCCTGCTGGGCCCGGCTGGCTGCGCCCCCGATTCCACCTGCGCGACGCGAGCGCCGCGGCGCGCGGGCCGGTTTGGCCGACGTCCCAGCCGCTGACGCGGGCGCCTTCTGCGTGGTCGCACGGCGTCCGCGCCTGACCGGTGCGGCGACGGTCGATGCTCCGTTGGATGTGAACTTCTCTGCCACGCCCTTGAGTTCCTCGAGCTCGGCTCGCAGCGGCGCGATCAGGCCTTCGAGCTCTTTGAGGCGGTCCTGAACCTGGCCGCGAATCGTGGTTAGGTCTGGCATGCGTGTCTCCCGAAGTGATTGAGCAAGACGACTAAAGCATACGGCGGTAACAAATTATCCTGCGGCCAACCCCAGCGCGGGTTCCGGGCCGCCGCCAAGCGACCGCGGTTTGCATCCGACACGACGTTTCACCGGGACGAGCCGGACTTCCAAGCGGCACGACCGCGCGCCCGCCCGACCCGGTGAATCCGCAGGCCGGCCCTCAGCCGACCGCGACGTCGCGGACGATCCGCGGCCGTGTCTTCGGCGAGTACCCCTGTTCGAGGTCGAACTGCAGGCGCCAGGTTCCCGGGGTCGCACGAAACGGAAAGAGACGGTGGAGGATGCTCCGGTGGAGGCTTCCGCAGACCCCCTTCGTCCGACCGATCGCCACCGAGCGCTTGAGATGGCCCGCCGCGTTGAGGTAGTGGACCCAGACGATGCTTCCCTGGGGTGCTGAGAATCCGATCGCGTTGACCGTGTAGCGCACGCGGAGGCTCCGCGGGTCACCGACCCCCGGCGCGAACGACGCGTCGAAGGCGCTGACGTGGAAGCCGACGCGGGCCTGGAGCGTGCCGTCGCTGACGATGATCCTGTGGAGGACCTCGCCGACGCCCTTGCCGAGCGTGCCGCTCGAGAGAGATCCCGAGATCGTCGTGTCCGGATTGACGGTCCCGGTCCCGAGCAGCGTGTGGTCGAGCGTGACCGAGTAGGTGTCGCCGGGGCCGAACCCCGTTCCGGCGAGCGCCACCTGCTGCTTGGCGAGGTAACAGGCCCGCGCGGTCGTGATCACAGGTCCTGCGTCCTGGGCGGAGGCGGGCGCGGCGAGTAGTACTGCGGCGAGCAGGCCGACGCGGAGGCGCACCGGCGCCAGGTTATCTTGAGGAGGGTATGCCCGACCTGGAGGACCCCAGACGACCACGGCGCGCGGTCGGGCGCTCCAGTCGGCGTCGAGCCACCCGGCCGGCGGTTTCGCCCCCGGCGTCGTGTAGAACCCGCAGGCCGACGACCACATCGAGAGAGGGACTGATGCCGACCTATGTGATGCTCTCCACCTTGACCCCCGAGGGCCGCAAGACGATCAAGAACAACCCCAAGCGGATCCTCGAGGTCAACAGCGAGATCGAGCAGCTCGGGGCGAGGGTGATCGCGCAGTGGGCGACGCTCGGCCACTTCGATTTCATCAACGTCGTCGAGGCGCCGGGCGACGCCGAGATGTGCCGCGTGTCGCTCGAGCTCGGGTCCCGCGGGACGGCCCGCTACGAGACGCTCGCCGCGATCCCGATAGACGACTTCATCTCCTCTCTGTGAGCAGCCGCCCGCGGGTTCTGGTGGTCGGCGGCGGCGGCCGCGAGCACGCGATCTGCCGGGGGCTGGGCCGATCACCGCAGCGCCCGGAAGTGCTCTGTGCTCCGGGCAACGCCGGCATCGGCGCCGACGCCCGGCTGCTCGACATCCCGGTCGACGATCACGACGCGGTGCTCGCGGCGTGCCTGACCGAGCGGGTCGACCTCGTCGTGGTCGGGCCGGAGGCGCCGCTCGTCGGCGGCCTGGTCGATCTGCTCCACGCCCACGGGATCCCCGCGTTCGGTCCGACGGCCGAGGCCGCCCGCCTCGAGGGCTCGAAACGCTACGCGAAGGAGGCGATGGCGCAGGCCGGCGTCCCGACCGCCGCCTGGGAGGCCGTCACGACCCCGGCGGCCGGCCTCGCTGCGATCGAGCGACTCGGCGCGGCGGGCGGCCGGACCAGCGCCTATCCGGTCGTGCTGAAGGCCGACGGCCTGGCCGCCGGCAAGGGTGTCGTGATCGCCGCTGACGACGCGCAGGCCCGGGCGGCGCTCGAGATGCTGCTGGTCGAGCGTCGCTTCGACACGACGTCCGTCGTCGTCGAGGAGTGCCTCGACGGGGTCGAGCTCTCGCTGCTGGCGCTCTGCGACGGAGTCCGCGCCGTGCCGATGGCGCCGGCCCGCGACTTCAAGCGGATCTTCGACGGCGACCGCGGCCCGAACACCGGGGGGATGGGCTCGTTCTCCCCGGTCGCCGGCTTCGATGCCGCCCGGGCGCACGCCCTGACGGCAGCCTTCCACCAGCCGATCCTCGACCTGATGGCTGGCCGCGGCGCGCCGTTCCGGGGGGTCCTCTACGCCGGACTCATGCTGACGGCGGACGGCCCCCGCCTGCTCGAGCTCAACGTCCGCTTCGGGGACCCCGAGACCCAGGCGGTCCTGCCCCGACTGCGCAGCGACCTGCTCGACCTGCTCAGCAGGGCGGCCCGCCAGGGCGGGCTCGAAGGCGCGGAGCTCGAATGGTCGCCCGAGCACGCGGTGACTGTCGTTCTCGCAAGCGCCGGTTATCCCCAGGCGCCCCGGTCGGGCGACCCGATCGACGGTCTCGAGGACGTCGCGGCCGACGTCGAGGTCAATCACGCCGGCGTCCGGCTCGAGGATGGGCGACTCGTGACGGCCGGAGGTCGCGTCCTCGCGGTGACCGCGCTCGGCCGTGATCCGGCCGCTTCGCGGGCGGCGGCGTATGCTGCGGCAGACGTGATCCACTTCACCGGCAAGCAGCAGCGGAGCGACATCGCGGCCCGAGCCGACGCTCCGGACGGTGCGCTGTGAGCGGCGTGGAACCCGAGCCGGCGCTCGGCGGAGAGCTCGACCGCGCGGTGGCCGAGACGGTCGCCGCGGCCGCGGCCGCGCCCGAGCCGGCGACGGACGTCCTCGAGGAGATCCCGATCGACTCGCCGCTGGTCGGCATCGTGATGGGTTCGAGGAGCGATCTCGAGACCATGCAGGCGGCCGCCCGAGAGCTCGACGACCGCGGCATCAGCCACGAGATCCGGGTCATCTCGGCCCACCGGGAACCCGATACGGTGGCCGAGTACGCGCGAACCGCCCGTCTGCGCGGAATCCGCGTGGTGATCGCCGGGGCCGGGCTATCCGCCGCGCTGCCAGGAGCGATCGCCGCGCACACCGACCTCCCGGTGATCGGGGTTCCCCTCACCAGTCGCCTGACGGCAGCCGGCGGACTCGACGCGATCCTCTCGATCACGCAGATGCCGCCCGGCGTCCCGGTCGCCTGCGTCGGACTCGACAATCCCCGCAACGCCGCGGTCCTCGCCGCGCGGATCCTCGGCGCCGGCGGCCCCCCGCCGAAGCCCGGCCAGCGGCCGACCGCCGTCGGCTGAGCGCTGGGCGCCGGCCCTTGGGCGACGGGCGACGGGCGACGGGCGACGGGCCTTCGCCGGTCAGGCGGTCAGCCGATGTCAGGCGAGCATCGCGGTCTTCAGTGGGCCGTTCGCCGGCCAGGACGGCTTGTCCGCGAAACGAACCACCGGGCCGGCGGACGATCCACCTCCGGGCATTTCGACCGCTTGATCACAGAGATCTGCTCAGTGGTCGAACGGTCAGCCGCGCCGAGCTCGCGGGAGGGGATCTTCGGCCCGACCCGCTCTGGTCGGCGTGTGACGCCGCCGACTCGTCCCGGCTCGGGATAATCCACGTGTGATCGCCCGCTACACCCGTCCGGAGATCGGCGGCCTGTGGACCGACCAGGCGCGGATGGACTCGTGGCTGCGGGTCGAGCTGGCCGCCGCCGAGGAGCTCGCCGAGCCGACCGAGGCCGAGCGTGAGGCGATCCGATCGGCCAGCTTCAGTGTGGCCGCGGTCAACGAGCGCGAGCGGATCACCGACCACGACGTCGCCGCCTTCGTCGACGTCGCGTCCGCCTCGGTCGGCCCGGCCGGCCGGTGGATCCACTACGGCCTGACGTCGTCCGACGTGCTCGACACGGCACTCGGCCTCCAGCTGAAGTCCGTTGGCGCGATCGTCGTCTCCGGAGCCGACGAGCTCGTCGGCGCTCTGGTCGACCAGGCCCGCGCCCACACGATGACGCTGTGCGTCGGCCGAACCCACGGCATCCACGCCGAGCCGACGACCTTCGGGATCAAGCTGGCCGGCTTCGCATTCGAGGCGCACCGCAACGCCCGACGCCTCGAACGGGCTTTCGCGACGGCGGCGGTCGGGGCGATCTCGGGTGCGGTCGGGACCTACGCGAGCAACGACCCCGACTACGAGCGGCGGGTCCTCGGCCGGCTGGGTCTCGAAGCGGAGTCGGTCTCGACGCAGGTCGTCGCCCGCGACCGGCATGCCGAGCTGCTCAGCGCGATCGCGCTTGCCGGGGCCGGCCTCGAACGACTGGCGACGGAGATCCGCCACCTCCAGCGGACCGAGGTGCTCGAGGCGTGCGAGCCGTTTCGCGGCGGCAGCCAGAAGGGATCCTCGGCGATGCCGCACAAGCGCAACCCGATCAACAGCGAGCGCCTCACCGGGCTCGCGCGGGTGCTCCGGGGCAACGCGCAGGCCGCGCTCGAGAACGTCGCCCTCTGGCACGAGCGGGACATCTCGCACTCGGGCGCCGAGCGGGTGATCCTGCCGGACTCGACGATCCTGATCGACTACATGCAGCATGTCGCGATCCGCCTCGTCCGCGGTCTCGACGTCAACCCCGGGCGGATGCGCGAGAACCTCGAGCTGACCCACGGGGCCCTGTTCTCCCAGCGCGCCCTGCTCGCCCTCGTGGCCGGCGGCATGACCCGCGACGACGCCTACCGGATCGTCCAGAGGACGTCCCAGCGGGCCTGGGCCGAGCGCACGCCGCTGCGCGGGCTGCTCGAGGCCGAACCGGCGGCCGACGGGCTCGACTTCGACGAGATCTTCGACTACGCCGCCTTCACGCGACACGCACCTGAGATCGTCGGGCGGCTCGACGCCTTGGCCGGACGTCCGTAGGCGGGCCGACGATCCCGTCCAGGATGGTTCGAGACCCGAAGGTGTCGGCGACAGCCTGGCCGCCGCGGGGCGCGAGCGCTTCGTCGAGACGATCGCCCGCGCGATCTGGGCGCCCCCGCGATCGTCGGCAACCACCGGGAGGAGGCGTGCCCGGGTTCAGTCGAAGTCGGTGACCGCGTAGACCGTTCGCCGGGAGATCTCAACCGTGCTCAAGGTCGACGGGTCGTCCGGATCCCGGCAGTGGATCATGTAGGCGTTGCGACCGAGCTGGAAGATCGCGATCACCGTCCGGCCGTCGACCGCCTCGGAGTCGCCGACGCCGATCGTGCAGTCAGCCCCCTGTCGGCGGCAGGCGACCCGGAAGATGCGCCGCTTGTGGGCCACGCTGCCCGACCGGCTCTCGGCTTCGGTGCGCAGGTCGTCGTAGGCTCGTTCGGCGGCGCCGGCGTCTGTCTCCAGGCCGGGGATGAAGAAAGAAGTCAAACAGTGCCCAACCGCGTCGACCGTGGCCGCGCGAGGCGGCCGCATCGAAGCGTTTGGGCGAACCGGTCGCGCGCGGCGCCGGGTTGGGACTGTGCTTGGGGCTTGCGAGTCTCCCCTGCGCTTGTGAGCATCCATACGAGGCTACTCGGTTCGGTCCCGTCTCCCGGACGCGGACGCCGGCCTGCGCCGGCCGGGGGACCCCGATACGGCCGGGTCGACCGCTACAGTCAGGGCTGTGACGACGATCGATCTGCCCCTCCTGCGCTCCGGCAAGGTCCGCGACATGTACGCGATGGGCGACTCGATCCTGATGGTCGCCTCCGACCGGATCTCCACGTACGACGTCGTCCATCCGACGCCGATCCCCGACAAGGGCAGGGTCCTGACCGGCATCTCGGTCGCCTGGTTCGAGCTGACCGAGCAGATCGTCGCCAACCACATGCTCGCCGCCGCGGTTCCCGTGCCGACGGCCCTCCGCGGGCGGGCCCTGGTCGTCAGGAGCCTCGAGATGCTCCCGGTCGAGTGCGTCGTCCGCGGCTACCTGACCGGATCCGGCTGGAAGGACTATCAGGCGACCGGAGCCGTCTGCGGGATCGAGCTGCCGGCCGGCCTGCGCGAGTCCGAGCGCCTCCCCGAGCCGATCTTCACGCCGGCGTCGAAGGCCGAGCTCGGCGACCACGACGAGAACATCTCGTTCGAGTCGGCGGTTGCCGCCGTCGGGGACCGCGGGACGGCCGAGCGGCTGCGGGACGTCTCGCTCGCGCTCTACGACCTGGCCGCCGCCCACGCCCTCGAACGGGGGATCATCCTCGCGGACACGAAATTCGAGTTCGGCTTTGACGCGTCGGGCATCCTCACGCTCGGCGACGAAGCCCTCACGCCCGACTCGTCGCGCTTCTGGCCGGCCGATGGGTACGAGGCCGGCCGGTCCCAGCCGAGCTTCGACAAGCAGTTCGTCCGCGACTGGGCGTCCTCGACCGGCTGGGACCGGACCGCGCCGGCACCGGCGATCCCGGATGACGTCGTCGCGCGGACGAGGGCCCTGTACATCGAGGCGTACGAGCGGATCGTCGGCCGCCCGTTCGCCGCCTGGCTCGAGCGGACAGGCGCGCCCGCGGAAGACGTGGCGCTCGACGGCGGTCCGGGGGCGCCGAACGGCGGCCCGGGTGATCCCGGGCAGTCATGAGCCGGGCAGCCGCCACCCACGCGACGGACCTGCGCGCCTCGTGAAGGCACGCGTCCTCGTGCGCCCCAAGGACGGGATCCTCGATCCTCAGGGCCAGGCCGTCGAGCGAGCCCTTCCGGCGCTCGGTTTCGAGGGCGTCCGCAACGTCCACGTCGGCCGGCTGATCGAGCTCGACGTCGACGATCCGTCTCGTCTCGCCGAGATGTGCGAGCGTCTGCTCGCCAATCCACTGATCGAGGACTACGAGGTGCTCCTCGACGGCCTCGACCGGGCGACCGGCGAGCCTGAGTCTGCGTGAGGCGAACCGCGGGTCTCCACAGCGGGGCGGCCAGGCCCCGATGAGGTTCGGTGTCGTCACGTTTCCCGGCAGCTGCGACGACGTCGACGCCAGGCTGGCCTGCGCCCGGGTCGGCGAGGCCGTCCGCCTCTGGCACGCCGACCGAGACCTCGGCGGCGTCGACGCGGTCGTCGTTCCCGGCGGATTCTCCTACGGCGACTACCTCCGCCCCGGCGCGATCGCCCGCTTCGCCCCGATCATGGACGAGGTGATCGCCTTTGCCGAGAACGGCGGCCTTGTGATGGGGATCTGCAACGGCTTCCAGGTCCTCTGCGAAGCCGGCCTACTCCCGGGCGCACTGCTCCCCAACACCGGACGTCGGTTCCTCTGCCGCCAGGTCTCGCTCGACATCGTCGCGCCCGACACCTCGTTCACCACCGCCTGCCCCGCCGGCCGGTCGCTCTCGATCCCGGTCAAGCACACGACCGGCCGCTACTACGCCCCGCCGGCCCTGCTCGACCGGCTGGAGGCCGCCGGCCAGGTCGTGCTGCGCTACACGCCCGGCGCCAACCCGAACGGGTCAGTCGCAGACATCGCCGGCGTCACCAACGAGGCCGGCAACGTCTTCGGTCTGATGCCGCACCCCGAGCACGCCGTCGACCCCCTGACCGGCTCGACCGACGGCCTCCATCTGTTCGCCTCGATGCGCGACACGCTCGCGCCGGCCGCGGCGTGATCGGGCTCCTGGTAAGGCTGCTCCGGCAGATCTTCGGCTCGACGTCGGCAACCTCGCCGCAGCCGACGAGTCGACCACAGGCCGGACCGGCGGCAGCGCCCGACCCGGGCCCGCCGCCCACGCCAGCGCCGCCTGTCCCGGTCCCGCAGCCCACGCCAGCGCCGCCTGTCCAGGGCTCACCGCCCACACCACCGCCGGCCCTGCCCACCCCGGCGCCCTCCGCGGCCGAACCCCACCCGATCGCTGATCGCGGCGACCGGCCCAAGCCGGCGGAAAGCGCCCCGGAAACACACCCTCCGGGTCGTGAGCGGGCGCTCGAGCTCGGCCTGACCGGCCCGGAGTACGGGCTGGTCGTCGACAAGCTCGGGCGCGAGCCGAACGAGGTCGAGCTCGCGATGTTCTCGCTGCTCTGGTCAGAGCACTGCGCGTACAAGCATTCCAAGAAGCTCCTCCACACCCTTCCGACCGGCGGCCCGAAGGTCGCGATGGGGCCGGGGGAGAACGCCGGCGCGGTCGATGTCGGCGGCGGCCTGGTCGTCGCCTTCAAGGTCGAGTCGCACAACCATCCGAGCGCGGTCGAGCCTTTTCAGGGGGCGACGACCGGCGTCGGCGGGATCCTCCGCGACATCTTCGCGATCGGGGCCCGGCCGATCGGGATCCTCGACTCGCTGCGCTTCGGCGACCCGAGCACCCGCGCGACCGGCCGGCCGGACGGCCAGCGGACGCGCTACCTGCTCGACCGGGCAGTCGCCGGGATCGGGCACTACGGCAACTCGATCGGCGTGCCGACGATCGGCGGGGAGATCTACTTCGAGGGTCCGTACGAGCAGAACTGCCTGGTCAACGCGATGGCGATCGGCCTGGCCCGCGGCGATCGGATGATCCGGGCTGCGGCCGCCGGGCCCGGGAACGTGCTGATCCTCTTCGGCGCCGCAACCGGGCGCGACGGGATCGGCGGGGCGTCCGTGCTGGCTAGCGCCGAGCTCGGCGAGACCGACGCGAGCAAGCGGCCGACCGTCCAGATCGGGGATCCGTTCGCCGAGAAGAAGCTGATGGAGTGCTCGCTCGAGCTCGTCGACTCAGACCTGCTCGTCGCGCTCCAGGACCTCGGCGCCGCCGGGCTGACCTCGGCGGCACCGGAGATGGCCAGCAAGGGGGAGCTCGGCATCGACATCGACATCTCCAGGATCCCCCTCCGCGAGGCCGACATGAAGCCGTTCGAGATCATGGTCTCCGAGTCCCAGGAGCGGATGCTCTGTGTGGTCGAGCCGGCCCGGGTCGACGCCGTGCTCGAGGTCTGCGCGCGCTGGGAGGTCGGGGCGACGCCGATCGGGACGGTGACCGACCGCGAGTACGTCCGCATCCTCCGCGGCGACGAGCTGATCGGTGAGATGCCGGTCCGCGCCCTCGTCGACGACTGCCCACTCTATGACCTCACCCCCGCCCCGCCCGAGCGCCAGATCTATCCGGCCCCGGCCCGGACGCTGACCTCCGAGGATCCAGGCGACGCCCTGCTGGCCCTGCTCGCCTCACCCAACATCGCCGATCGCCGGCCTGTCTTCGAGCAGTACGACTCGATCGTCGGGTCCCGCACCGTCCGCCGCCCGGCCGACGCCGACGCCGCCGTGCTGATGCTCCCGTCCCGAGGCCAGGCCCGCCCGGCGATCGCCGCTTCGATCGACTGCAACGGCCGGCGGGTCGCCTGCGACCCGTACAACGGGACGATCGAGGCCGTCCTCGAATGCGCTTCGAATCTCGCCTGCGTCGGGGCCGAGCCGCTCGGCCTGACCAACTGCCTGAACTTCGGCAACCCCGAGCGACCCCACGTCGCCTGGCAGCTGACCGAGTCGATCCGCGGCCTGGCCGACGCCTGCCGGGCGCTCGGGATCCCGGTCGTCGGTGGGAACGTCTCGCTCTACAACGAGTCCGGCGGACGCCCGATCTACCCGACCCCGGTGATCGGCATGGTCGGCGAGCTGCCCGACGCCCGCCGGACCGGTCGGTCGGGCTTCCAGAGCGAGACGGACCGGATCGCCCTGGTCGGTGGGTTCGTCGGCGCCCTGCCCGGCTCCGAGCTCGCCCGCCTCGGCGGCGCCGAGCTCCCGACCCACCTGCCGGGTCCGGACATCACAGCTGTCTCGCGCGCCCAGGTCGCGATCCGCCGGGCCGTCCGTCGGGGTTGGCTGGCAAGCGCCCACGACATCGCCGAGGGTGGCATCGCGATCGCCCTCGCCGAGTGCTGCCTGGCCGGGGCCCTCGGCGCCGCCGTCGTCCTCCCCGACACGGTCAAGCCGCTCCGCGCCCTCTTCGGTGAGGGCCCTGGAGGGTTCATCGTCTCGGGATCGGAGGCCGCCCTCCGCGGGCTCGCCCACCACACGCCGGTGTTCGTGCTCGGCGTCGTCGGCGGCCAGACGCTGAGCATCGCCGTCGCCGAGACGCGGATCGAGCTGGAGCTCGACCAGCTTCGCGAGGCTCACGGCTCGCTGGGCAGGCTGTTCGACTGACGCTGCCGGGTCTTGGAGCACCGAGGTGGAGAGGACGCTCGAGGGCCTGGGCTTGGCGGGCGTGCCGTCGAGGATCATTCGGGCCGGGCTCGGGCGCTCAGAGGCGGGCGAGCGCTCCGGGGGGGACCGGGTCGTGGAGGTGTGGACTCTCCAACGAAAGTAGTTGACTGACTCAGTCAGCTACTTTCGCGACGAAGGTCTCCCATCCACCTCCACCGCCCGGGAGGAGCCCGGTCGATCACATCCCACACCCGCGCGCGCCCGACCAGCGCCCGACCCGCACCCGCCCCGACGTGCAGTCGGCCGAGCGAAGAGTGCGAAACCCGAGTTGAGTCAACTACTTCGGAAGGGAAGGTCGCGCGCCGGTCCTGACGCTCGGTGATCGGCAGACCCCGGCGGCGGCGCTAGACGTGAACGCGCAGCGCCCTGGCACGCGACGCCCCGAGTAGGGCGGTGCCCGCGTAGCGGGCCTCGACGTCGACCGTACGGCCCGCGGGGACGGCGAGCGTCGCGGCGAACGCGCAGTGCTGGTACAGGCGGGCGACCCGGCGGGCGATCGTCCGCGAGCCGGAGACCTCGCTCAGGGTGACGTGCCCGCCGACGCACTCGGCCGACGGGGCGGCGAGGTAGAGCCGGCCGTTGAGGCGAACGCCGCCAGCCGAGCGTGAGGCGACGTGGAAGCGAAGCGTCGTCGTCACCTTGCTGCTGGTTGCCCGCCCACTGCAGGTCGCGCCGCGGATCAGGGCCGGGTCGACGGCCGCGCTCATCGCGCTATAGCCGGCGTTGCTCGGATGGACGTGATCGCCGCTGTCGTAACGCGGCAGCAACCGGCTCGGGCTGCCGGGGTCGCGGAGGGCGCCGTCGAAGTCGACGACCCCATCCGCCCCGCTCGCGCCGCTGCGGATCCAGTTGTTGACGAGCTGGCGGTCGGCCTCGACCGACGGGGCCGCATAGCTGGCTATCGTCACGCCGCCGACCGGCATGATCGTGCCGACGAGGACGTTCAGGCCGGCGGCGTGGAGCTGCGAGACGGCTGTCGTGAGGCCGGCCTCGAGCGCGGCCGGCGCCCGGCCCTGCCCGAGGTCGTTGATCCCCTCCTCGACGATCACGTCGCTGACCCCGGGGACGTCGAGGACGTCGTTCTGGAGGCGCGAGAGCCCGCTCGGGCCAGCCTGCGGGACGTTCGCGTCGAGCAGCTGGTTCCCGCTGAGCCCGGCGTTGACGACCGAGAGCTTCGACTTGCTGCCGAGCCGCCTGGCGAGATCGTCGGTGTAGCGCGAGTTGGCGTCGATCGCGGCACTCTGGGTCGCCGGAACGACGAAGCTCTCGATCCCGTCGGTGATCGAGTCGCCGAGCCCGACGAGCGCGCCGATCGATCCCGGGGCGAGGACGTCGAGCCCGTCGACGAAGGAGGTCCGCGTCGTCGTCTGCGTGAACGACGTGCCCGCGTCGTCGGCGGCCGCGTCGGCCGTGTTCGGCGGCGTGCTGTAGGCGGTCTCGTCGCCGGCGACATGCTCTGTCGACGAGCCGCTGTCGCCTGCCACGTAGACGCTTACCGAGAGCTCCTCGAAGGACTTGAAGGTCAGGCTGACCGGGTCGCTGACGACGTCGGTCCCCGGCTGGACCGTGACCTGCGTCGATCCGTTGAAGGTGACTGGGCGGACGGTCCCGCCGACCACGCCCGCCCCGGATGCCCGGCGTCCGATCGTGGCCGAACCGAACGTCACCGGGTTCGAGCCGAACCGATTGGAGAGGTGGACGCGGAGCTGCGTACCCGGGTAGTGCGGCGTCACGATCACCCGCAGCGTCTGGTAGACGTAGTCGGGGCCCGAGCCGTCGCTCGGGTCGGCCGCCCAGGTCCCGACCCAGTGGGTCGCGGCGCATGCGCTCGCTGCGGCACTGGCCTGGGGGGCCGGCGCGGCGGCGGCGGGCGCACGCGGAAGCAGGATCGCGGCGAGCAATCCAAGCCCGGCGAGGAGCATGCCGATCGAGGCCATCCGTGGTCTGGCGTGGAGCATCCTCGCGGGAGCAAATCACATGCGGCGCCGCAGAGTCGCCAGCGGTCGCCTCCTGGGGCGCCGGCCGGGCGCGCTGCTACCCTGTTGGAGTCGTCCGGACGCGATCCGCTCACCGGCTCGACCCTCGATGAAACGACCGCCAATCGACCTCGAGCTCCGCGACGGACCGCGTGACGAGTGCGGTGTTTTTGGGATCTACGCGCCCGATCACGACGTCTCCCGTCTCGCCTACTTCGCCCTCTTCGCGCTTCAACACCGCGGTCAGGAGTCCGCGGGCATCGCGGCCGCCGACCACGGCGGGCAGATCATCACGCGCCGGGAGCTCGGCCTCGTCAGCCAGGTCTTCAAGGAGAACGACCTCGCCACGCTCGCGGGCGAGCTGGCGATCGGCCACGTCCGCTACTCGACAACGGGATCGAACCACTGGGACAACTCCCAGCCGGTCCAGCGCTCAGCCGGATCGGACGCCAATCGCCGGGAGGTGGCGCTGGCCCACAACGGCAACCTGATCAACGCGGTCGAGCTCCACGCCGAGCTGACCGCCCGGGGCGTGAGCTTCCGATCGACGTCCGACTCGGAGATCATCGCCGCGGCGATCGCCACGCACGAGGCCGCGCGGATCGAGGATGCCGTGGCCGACGTGCTGCCCCGCCTGAAGGGTGCCTTCTCGACCGTCGTGATGACCCGCGACCGGGTGATCGGCTTCCGGGACCCCCACGGCCTGCGGCCGCTCGCGCTGGGCCTCGTCCCCGGCCTCGAGCCCGGGGATCCGCCGCGCTACTGCTTCGCGAGCGAGTCGTGCGCCTTCGACATCATCGGCGCCCAACTGCTCCGCGACGTCCGGCCCGGCGAGCTGATCTCGATCGGGGCAGACGGCCTCGAGTCGATCCAGGTGGTCGAAGGAGCCCGTCAGGCGTTCTGCGTCTTCGAGTACATCTACTTCGCCCGGCCGGACTCCCGGATGAACGGCAACGTGCTCCAGGTCGCCCGCGGGAGGATGGGCGAGATCCTCGCTCGGGAGGCGCCTGCCGACGCCGACCTGGTGATCCCGGTGCCCGACTCCGGCAACCCCGCGGCCCGCGGCTTCGCTCGGGCCAGCGGACTTCCCCAGGACGACGGCTTCGTCAAGAACCGCTACGTCGCCCGGACCTTCATCCAGCCGGGGCAGGAGCTCCGCAAGCACGGTCTGCGGATGAAGTTCAACCCCCTCCCGGAGATCGTCTCCGGGAAGCGCCTCGTCGTCGTCGACGACTCGATCGTCCGGGGCAACACGACCAAGCAGATCGTCGCGATGCTCAGGGATGCCGGCGCGGCCGAGATTCACATGCGGATCTGCGCCCCGCCGATCGAGCACCCGTGTCACTACGGGATCGACATGTCGACGCGGGAGGAGATGATCGCCCACGGGCGCACGACCGACGAGATCGCGTCCGTGCTCGGCTGCGACTCGCTCGCCTATCTCTCCCTCGCCGGCGTCTACGAGGCGGTGAACGGGACCCGCGAGAAGCACTGCGACGCCTGCTTCACGGGCGAATATCCGTTGGCCGGGAGTGACTCGGCCCAGGGCAAGTACGCCCTCGAGCTCCCACTCGCGAAGATCTAGGTTCTCCGGACGGCCCTGCGCGGCACCGTCCGCGGCGGTCTCGACGACCTGGAGCCTCCGACCGGGGACATCGTCGCCGCGGCCGGCGAATGGTCTCTGGGCTTCACCGCTGGATTCCGGCGCGTGACCGGATCGCCGCGACGCCGACGGTGTCTCGGAGTCGTGTTCGGTCCGACCGAAGGGGACGCGAGGCGTCGACCAGCCGTCGGAGGAGCGAGCGTTGGAGACTCCGCGGAAAGCAATTGCGAGACTCACGCGGGTTTCGCACTTTTCGCTGGGCCGACTGCACGTCGGGGCGGGGCGGGGCGGGGCGGGGCCGGGGGCGAGTGCGTGCGGGTCGGGCGCGGGCATGGGATCTGATCAACCGGGCTCCGCCCGGGCGGCGGAGGTGAATACGAGACCTTGATCGCGAAAGTAGCTGACTGAGTCAGTCAACTACTTTCCTTGGAGAGTCCACTTCTTACTTCTCCACGACTCGCCCCCCCCCCCCCC
>Ga0208480_1000138_pt1 | contig 28966 bp, 28 predicted proteins | sample NGESurshal092012_4_FD_184485 | JGI IMG/M metagenome (GOLD analysis project Ga0208480, IMG submission 184485) | Arctic peat soil microbial communities from Barrow, Alaska - NGEE Surface sample F53-1 shallow-092012 (SPAdes) | ecosystem: Environmental > Terrestrial > Soil > Wetlands > Peat ... | reverse complement strand
CGTTCATCTGGACCAAGACCGCGGAGGAGATCCTCGAAAAACTCAAGCGACTCCTCCAACGCACAACATCAACAACGAATTAACGGCGCAGGACACTAGCGGTTCAGTTGATCGTCGGCCGCGACCAGATCTGGCTCCCACGAAGGTGGCGTGCCCTTGAGGTGGCAGGTGGTAGGCAGCAGCGCCTCGTCCTCGCGCTCGTGAACCTGATCCGCCGACTCGAGCGCCTCTCACGACCACGTCTCACATTCCTGTTCGACCACCGCCTCAGCAACGTCGTGTTCGGGCTGCTGGCGCTCGGCGGGACGGCCAGCGCGTTCCTTGCCCCGCCGTTCACCGGACTCGACACTCTCCCGTCGCTCGGCGTCGTGCTGCTCTCACTCGGCGTACTGCTCGAAGACATCGTGATCGTGGTCATCGCGATCATCCTCGGCGGGGCCGGAGTGACGCTCGAGGTCGTCCTCGGCAGCGCGGCCATCCACGCGATCGACGGGCTTTTCTAGCGGGCAACACTCGGCCTCCTCCCGCAAGGCTGTCCCGACGAGGTCACCCACGCACCCACGATCCTCAAGCCAGCGGACGAACAGGCCAACCCAGGCATCGCCGTCGAAGTCGAGGCTGACTATTCGCGCGCCGGCGGGGAGCCTGGCAGATCGTCCTCGTCCCGGAGCGACGGGTCGCCTGGCTCACGTCTGGCTACTCGGTCGCGTCTGCGAAGGAGTGATGCTCGTGCGTGACGACCCACCGATCATCCATCCTGCGCAGTCCGATTGTGAGCCGCAGGCGGTGCCCGGGATCGCGATCGAGCTCCGCGGGCGTGCCGCACCGCAGGAGGGCGAACGCGAACGCGACGTCCGCGCCGGGCGTGATGTCCAGCGAATCGATCTCGAACATCGCGCCGGCCGCCTGCCAGGCGAAGAAGCCCGGCCAGGTCTCGCGGTACGCGTCAAGCCCTCGGACGCCCAGCTCGGGCGGCGGCACGTCGAACATGACGATGTCGGGCGAGTGGTCGGCGAGCACCGTGGGCATGTCCCCGTCGTGGACGGCTGTGGCCCAACGCTCGATCAGGTCGCGGATCTGCTGTTCGTCGGTCATCGTTCCTCCTTCGTGGGGTTTGACGGTGGAACCCCGGCCGGCGCGATAACTCATCTCGTCCGGGCATGATTGGCGGGTGACCGCGCCTGCCGAGCTGCTCGACGCCGCGCGGTCGGGCAGCTCAGGTGCGTTCGAGGAGTTGGTCGGGCCCTACCGCGGGGAGCTCCAGGCGCACTGCTACCGGATGCTTGGTTCGTTCCACGACGCGGAGGACGCCGTCCAGGAGAGCCTGGTGCGCGCGTGGCGGAGCGTCGGCAGCTTCGACGAGCGCGGCTTCGTCCGGGCATGGCTCTACAAGATCGCGACCAACCGGTGCCTGACCGCGCTCGAGAGGCGGGGCCGGCGGGAGCTGCCGGTCGACGTCGCACCGGGCACGCCGGCGACCGAGATCAGCTGGCTCGAACCGTATCCCGACCCAACGCCCGAGACGCAGTACGTCGCCCGCGAGAGCGTCGAGCTGGCATTCGTCGCGGCGCTGCAGAACCTGTCGGCGACCCAGCGGGCGGTGTTGATCCTCCGCGAGGTGCTCGGCTTCTCGGCGGCTGAGGTGGCCGAGCAGCTCGAGACGTCGGTCGCGTCGGTGAACAGCGCCCTGCAGCGAGCCCGCAAGGTGATCGACAGGACGGCGCCGACCCAGCAGACGGTCCTGCGCGACCTCGGCGACGCGGCGACCGGCACGATCGTGACGCGGTGGGCGAGCGCCTGGGAGGCCGGGGACGTAGAGACGATCGTCGGGATGCTGACCGACGACGCGCGGTACTCGATGCCGCCGCTGGCGCAGTGGTACGGCGGGGAAGACGAGATCCGCGCCTTCCTGCGGGACGGCCCGCTCCAATCTCAGTGGAGATTCCTGCCGACCCGGGCGAACGGCCAACTGGCGTTCGGCACGTACCTGTGGGACGAGGCCGCAGCGGCCTATGTGCCCGGCGGCGTCGACGTCCTCACGATCCGGGGCGGGCGCGTGGCCGAGGTGACCGCGTTTCTCGGCGCCGATCTCACGCGATTCGGACTGCCGGCACGCATCCACGCGTAGGCGACGATCGGCGGTCTGCGCGTCACTGTCGCGGCCATGAGCGGTGCAGCGTGGCGAGGTTGGTTTTGCGTTCGGAGTCGAAGACGAGGAGGACCGGGCCGTGGCTGGTCGCGTGAGCCTCCAGAGCCACCCCGCTTGTCGGGCTGATCGGTGGTGACCAAGTCCCGCGCGGTGACCTCGTTGTGGTGTAGAGGCGATAGTCGTCGTCCCAGCTCACCACTGCGCGGCCGGTGGCGTCGATCGCGCACGTGGGGTCGCCGATCTCGCCCGTCGCAAGCGTCATCAGCGCCGTCGGCGCTCCCCATCGGTCGTGGACACCGGTCAGCGCCATCACGGTGCCGCCGGCGTTCTCGCCCGCGAGAACCCAGCAGACGATGCCGTGGCCGCCGGGCCCGGCGGCCACCTGGAAGTGCTCCTGATACGGGTCGCTCGCGAACGTGGCCGCGGGTGGCGCGGCCGCCCGTGCCGGAGCAGCCTCGGCGATCGCGTGGAGCTGACTCGTGGGGTTCCACAGTGCGAGTACTGTCCCGTCGCCGTCCAACGCGGTCTGAAACGACGGCTGTTGCGGAGAAGTCGCAGGAGTCTCGACGATCGTGTACGGCGATGAGAACCCGCCGCTCGGGAGGCGGTCGGCCGCACGCAGCGAATCCCCGCTCCCGACCCACGTAACGCTCGCCCGGTCGTCAGCCGTGACGGCGACATCGGGCGTCGAGCCGGTCTCGTAGCCGGAGACCATCTGCGCCGCGGTGAACGGCTCGCCTGGTCGTGCGATCGCCGCCTCGACGAAGCCGTTGCCGAAGACCAGGCCCGGTTCGTCGATCCAGGCGACGATCGCCGTGCCGTCGGCGCTGATCGCCACCGTCGCCGAGTCGTCGAAGGTTCCCGGAAGCGAGACCCGCGTGACGGGTCCCCATCGTCCGGTGACGTCGCCGCGGCGCGCGTAGATCGCGCTTGGGTCGGGGGCGCCCTGCCACGCCGCGAGTACCTCGCCGGACGGGCTGACGGCGACCGTGGGGTCGACGGGGTTGACCGGGCTGCAGCAGTTGCTGATGTTCCGCACGCGACCGAACGGGGCCCCGGGGGCGGGGCTGGACTCGACGCGAATCCTGCCGGAGATGCCGCTCCAGACGACCGCGGCGGCTCCGCCCGCGCCGACCGCGGCGCGCGCATCGCTCTGGTCGTTGGCGCCGTTGATCGGCGTGCGCTGCCAGCTTGCGGCCTGCGCGGCCGGGCCGTCGGCCGCGACCAGGACAGCTGCGGCCAGCAGGGCGAGTGCCGCGCGCACGGCGCTCGCAGGGCCCTGGGTCACGGGACCACGACCGAGAACCGCAGCGCAGCGACTCGGCTGGTGTGGCCCGAGACGACGAGGCGCGTGCGGCGCACCAGCGGTGGACGTGTCGTGCTCGGCGGTGTCGCGCCCGCCGCGACCGCCTCGACGGCGGCTCGGGGGTGAGCGGCGAGCCAGACGCGCGCCTTTGCCGGGAGCGTGAGGGTCTGCGTCGCGTGTGCTCCGGGCGGGAGCGAGAACGACTCGGTGTCGAGCACGTACTCCCCGCCGCGGTCGTCGCGGGACCCTGTCTGCACTCGCGTCTCGCCGTAACAGCCGAGACCGCTCGGATCCTCGCATCGCACTTGAAGCTCCAGTGAGCGGCCGGTCAAAACCGCGCGGCGGGCGACCGTCACGGGCGGGCAGGGGCCCTCGGGTCGGGCCGCCGGCGGGGCGGCGAGGTCGCGCACGACGACACGCGTCAAAGCGCACGGCCTCGAGAAGTATGTGACCGCCGCACCGTTGAAGTCCCACGGCCCGGTCATCGCGGGCTCCGCGTCGCTGCCGACGACGCGGCCCCCCAGGTCGACCACGGTGACCGAAGCCGGTGACGGCCGGAGGTCATCCCGGGGCCCTGAGAGGATCGCGACAACGCCGCCAGCGCTGCGCACGCTGGCTGATCCGACCGCGATCACGGAGTGCGGCTGTGGTGCCTGCGGTGAGGCCCAGAACACGGTTGGGTGGCTGACGTCGCCGGAGAGGTAGACGACGGTGCCGTCATCGCCGACCGACAGCACGCGCGGCTGGAGGGCCGGAAGGTCGAACGCGACCCGTCCCGAGCGCCAGTCGACGAGCTCGACGTGATCGGGGACCCCGGTGGGCGTGCTCTGCGCGCCGCCGGCCGTCCACGCGCCGCCTGGGAGCGCCCCGTAGAGCGAAACCGTCGCCTCTGTCGGCGGCGGCGCGCCGGGCGCGAGATCGTCGATCGTCGTCGATGCGCCGCACTGCAACGCCAGCTCGTCACCGGCGAGCACCACTGGAGCGACACAATCGGTGGGCGGACCGCAGCTCCCCTGCGGATCGAATCCGACGACGCAGTCCAACGCGCCGCCGATCGGCCCGGCAAAGACGGCGCTCGTGTGGAAGACCTCGCCGCCGAACGAGCAGTCCGTCAACGGGCAGCTGGAGTCTGACTCCTCGATCGCGAGCAGCCCCGGCGAGCCGGCCAGAACCGGCAGCGTGCTCAGCTTCGGCAGGACCGCGGCGACCCGCACGCCGCCGGCGTGCGCCTCGCGCACCACCACGCCACTCCGCTCGAGCGAGATCCAGCCGACCCCGTCACCCATGAACACGGGTCCCGCGTAGGTCGGCGGGCCGACGAGCGCGGCGTAGGACGCCGCCCGCGCATCGGCGGCCGCGAACAGCCACGACGCCGCGCAAACCGCGACGGCGACGATCGCGGCACGAAACGGGCAACGCAACCGGCTCGGAGTCGACACCATCAATGCGACAACGCGCGAGACATCACGAAGGAGCGGCTATTCACGCTGACCGACAGCGCGCCCCACGACTCAGAGCGAGGCGTCCAGGGCGTCGCGCCCGCGCTATTCGCGCCTGAGCGAAATCGCTAAGTCGGGCTTGACGATAGACGCAACGTACCGCGGCCAGACCATCGCGCCGTGACCACGGAAGTTGACGACTTCGTCGTCGACCACGTCGAACGAGTGATCGCCGCTTGAGTAGCGGCCCGACCGCAGGCAGAGGACGTGATGTCCCGGCTCGAGCGGCGTCTCGACAGTCTCATGGCGTTTGATTGAGCCGACCCTCGCGCCATCGACGAGGATCTCGAACGGGCCGCGTCGAAGCTCGATGCCGACACCTTCCCGCGTCAACTTGAGTATTGCTGACACCGCTGCTCTCCCTTCGTGTGGCCGTCCGGCTCATGAAGATCGCCGTGCGGCCGAGGCTGACGGACTCGCGCGCCGTCGAACTCGCGCGCGAGGGCGCCGCGCTGAACGTCATCCAGCGTCAACTCGGGCACGCCAACCTCGGCACGAGGGTATCCATCGCCACGGGATCTGAAACGGCGATCACGAGTGGGAGCATGACAGGCCCTCCCAGTCGACGCGCAAGCCCGACGCCGCGAGCTCTGGCCCGTTGCGCCGACGAAACGAGGGCCCGGGGGCGGGCGCCGAACCGCGAGCCTCACCGCAGTTCGGAGTGGCCGAAGAACCGTGACGCACCGACGTCAGCTCGGCCGCCGCTACGCCTCCAGCATGTGCGGCCACCGGCGTCGAGGAGGCGCATAGGGGCGGGTCACTGCAGTTTTCTGCCCGGGTCGGGTGGCGGGCTCACACAGTCACCCGGACCGAACTTACGGGGTCACGCGATCGTCAAGCGCTCGGACTTGGACGAACGGTTCGAGATGAGGTCGAGGATCCTTCGATGGGCCCGAGCCGTTCGCAGATGCAGGCCTCTTGCCCTGGGCCGGCCTCCGACCCGCCAGGTACTCGCCGAGTTCGTCGGTGACCTCGCGCGCATCGTCCTCGATGCCATAGATGAACGTCGACTTGCGCCGCCGCAACACCGGGAGGCCGAGGGCGTACAGGCCTGGGCGCTCGACGACACCGCCGTCGTGGCGGAGGTGGCCCTTCGCGTCGAGGACGGGCACGTCGAGCCACCGGTAGTCGGGCCGGAAGCCGGTTGCCCAGACAACTGTCCGGATCTCACCGCTGCGGAGGTCGATCCGCCATCGCGGCGAGCGGGGCGCCTCGGTCGGCGCGAACCGCTCGGGCGGGTCGAGCTCTGGATCCAAGCCCGCGGCCCGCGCCCACTCGTCGAAGGAGTCGAGCAGCCGCGTCAGCTTCAGGTCAGCGAGCGCGAAGACGTTGCGCAGGCCACCCGAGAACAGGGCCTGCCCGTCGCGAACGGACCCCCAGCGACCGACCAGCTCGACCCCCCTCGCCGCCAGCACGTTGAGGTCGAGCGTCGCCCGCTCGGCGCTCCCGACGAGCTGCGGCGACGGCAGGCGCCGCGCCCGTGCGAGGTCCTCGACCTCGTCGTGGCGCTGGTCCCAGATGCCGGACGCGTCCATCCACCACATGACGTCGCGGCCACGATACGTCCGCGGCAGGCGCACGTGCTCCCCCACCGACAGGGTGACCGAGCGCCCCGACCGCTGCAGCTCGGCGGCGAGCTGCACGCCCGTCGCCGACGCCCCCACGACCAGCACCCCTCCGTCGGGGAGCTGGTCGGGGTTGCGGTACTCGAACGGCGTCAGCTGCCGGACGCTCTCGGGAATGGCGTCGGCGAAGCCCGCCACCGCCGGGCGGTTGCAGGCTCCGCTCGCTATCACCACCGCGCGCGCCCGGACCTCCCCCTGGCTCGTCCTTACGCGATAGCCGTCGTCGACGTGCCGGACCGACGTCACGTTGCACTGCGTTCGGACCGGCGCGCCGGTGCTCGACGCGAACCGCTCGATCAGCTCGACGACGTCGCCCGCCGACATGTAGCCGTCGGGGTCGTCGCCCTCGTAACCGACGCCCGCCGGCAGCCGGCTCTGCCAGTTTGGGGTCAGCAGCCGCAGGGAGTCCCAGCGCTCGTGGCGCCACGAGTTCGCCGGCTCGCCGCGCTCGAGCACGACGTGGTCAAGCGACCGCTCACCGAGGAAGTGGCTCGCGGCCAGCCCGGCATGGCCGGCGCCGATCACGACGGCTGTGAAGCGCTCGATGGCGCGGCCCTCAGCCGACGTTGACCGTGACCTCCGTCGGGTTGGTGAGCGCGTCGAACACCGCCGAGCGCTTCTGGGACTGGGCGACCAGCGCTTCGATCTCCCGGTCGGAGGCATCCGCGTCGATCTTGAAGTTGACCGTGATGTCGTTGTAGCCGTTGCGGACGTCGGTGTCGCCGAGGATGCCGCGGATGTCGTGGCTGCCCTCGACCGTCGCCTCGACGGATCGCAGCTGGATTCCGCGGTTCTGCGCGACGGACGCGACGCCGCCGATCAGGCAGCTCGACAGCCCGACGAGGAGGTACTCGATCGGCGTGATCCCGTTGTCCTCGGCAGCGAAGACCGCCGGATGGTCGGCGTCGAAGACGGTCTCCGTCTTGTGACTCTGCTCCTCGCCGAGCCCGAAGAAGTTCTGGATCGTCGTCGTGCTGTGCACGCCGTTCTGCCACTTCGACGTCGCCCGCCAGCTGAACTGGGCGGCCTCCGGTGCGCCTGCGAGGGCATCGCGCGCGTCGAGCAGGGCCTGGACGTTTACTCCGTTGTCGACGGCTGTGGGCATAGTTACGGACACCTCTTCTGTCGTAAGGTAGATTTGTGGATCGGGAATACGGAGATTACAGAAAGGAGCGATGACCGCACCCACTGCACTGTCGGCAGGATCGGTCGGAACGGTCGAGACGCGCCATCTCGACCTGCCGGACCCGGTACCGCTCGACTGCGGGCGAGACCTGCACCCGGTCCGCGTGGCGTACGAGACCTACGGCGAGCTCTCGCCAGAGCGCGACAACGCGATCCTGGTCTGCCACGCGCTCAGCGGCGACGCGCATGCGGCGGGGTTCTCGAAGGAGGCGGCAGGACAGAGCACGCGTGACGGCTTCGGCGCGGACGACCGCGACGGCGAGGCCGGCAAGGGACTCGGCTGGTGGGACGGGATGATCGGCCCGGGCAAGGCATTCGACACCGACCGGTACTGCGTCATCTCCACAAACCTGCTCGGCGGCTGCCGGGGGACGACGGGACCGTCATCACGCGATCCGGCGACGGGCGAGCCGTACGGCCCGGACTTCCCGGTGATCACGGTGGCGGATATGGTGAGGACCGAGCGCGCGTTCCTCGACGTGCTCGGCATCGACCGGCTCGCCGCGGTGGCCGGCGGCTCGCTCGGCGGTATGCAGGCACTCGAGTGGGCGGTCATGTTCCCCGACCAGGTCGATGCCATCGTGGCGATCGCCAGCACACATGCGCTCCACCCCCAGGGCGTGGCGTGGAACGCGATCGCCCGGGAGGCGATCCTGCGTGACCCGGCGTGGCAGGGCGGTCGCTACCACGGCACCGACGACGCGCCGGACGCCGGCATGGGCGTGGCGCGGATGATCGGCCACATCACCTATCTGTCGGCCGCGGCGCTCTGTGACAAGTTCGGCCGGCGGCTCCAGAAGGCCTGCGACGTCCGCTATACGATCACCGAGCCGGAGTTCGAGGTCGAGAGCTACCTTCGCCACCAGGCGGACTCGTTCGTCAGGCGCTTCGACGCCAACACCTACATCTACATGTCGCGGGCCTTAACCTACTTCGACCTCGCGCGCGAGCACGGCGACGGCTCGCTCGTCCGCGCGCTGGACGGTGTCCGCGCCCGGACGCTGCTGATCTCCTTCAGCTCCGACTGGCTCTACCCGCCATCCGGGCTACGCGACGTCGACGAGGCACTCCGCGCTCGCGGCAAGCCGGTCGAGTTGCACGTGATCGACGCGCCGTACGGCCACGACTGCTTCCTGCTCGAGGAGGCGAGCCAGACGCGGATCATCCGCCGCTTCCTGGGGGACACGCCATGACGGCCGAGCACGACCAGCCCGGGGAAACGCGCGCCTTCGGGTTCGAAACGCGCCAACTCCACGCTGGGCAGCGGCCGGACCCCAACACCGGCGCACGGGCGGTGCCGATCTTCCAGACGGCGAGCTACGTCTTCGAGGACCCTGAATCGGCCGCGGCGTACTTCAACCTGCAGGAGTACGGCAACACCTACTCGCGGATCATGAACCCGACCGTCGCCGCCTTCGAGGAGCGGGTGGCGAACCTCGAGGCAGGTGTCGGGGCAGTCGCGTTCGCGAGCGGGATCGCCGCGCAGGCGGCGGCGCTGTTCACGCTGCTCGAGCCCGGCGACCACGTCGTCTCGTCGTCGGCTCTGTACGGCGGGACGGTGAACCAGCTCAAGCATCTGCTGCGCAAGCTGTCGGTGGAGCTGACGTGGGTCGACCCCGACGATCTGGACGCCTGGCGAGGCGCGGTGCAGGCGAACACAAAGGCATTCTTCGGCGAGACGATCGGCAATCCGGCCGGCAAGGTCCTCGACATCGAGGCGCTGGCCGTCGCCGCCCACGATCACGACCTGCCGCTGATCGTGGACAACACGTTCGCCACGCCGTACCTGTGTCGGCCCATCGAGTGGGGCGCGGACATCGTGATCCACTCGGCGACGAAGTTCATCGGCGGGCACGGGACGAGCATCGGCGGCGTCGTCGTCGAGTCCGGCACGTTCGACTGGTCCAACGGCCGGTTCCCGGTGATCGCGGACCCGTCGCCGGCCTACCACGGGCTCCAGTTCCACGAGACCTTCGGGACCTACGGGTACCTGATGAAGCTACGGGCCGAGACGCTGCGCGACCTCGGGGGGACGCTCTCGCCGTTCAACGCGTTCCTGTTCCTGCAGGGAGTCGAGACGCTGTCGCTGCGGATGGAGCGCCACGTCGAGAACGCGCGCGTGGTCGCGGAGTTCCTCGAGGCGCACGAACTTGCCTCGAACGTCACCCACCCCGGCCTGCCGGCCAGCAGGTACCGGCCGCTCGTCGCCAAGTACCTGCCGGGCGGCGCGGGAGCCGTGTTCTCGTTCGACTGCGCGGGCGGGCGCGAAGGCGGCCAGAGCCTGATCCGCAACGTGAAACTGTGGTCCCACGTCGCCAACGTCGGCGACGCGAAGAGCCTGATCATCCACCCGGCCAGCACGACGCACCGCCAATTGGGCGATGCCGAGCTCGAGGCGGCGGGCGTCAGCCCGGGAACGATCAGGCTGTCGGTGGGAATCGAATCCGTCGAGGACCTGATCTGGGACCTCGAACAGGGGCTCGCCCGCACGAGATGATCGACCTCGCCAGATACCACGACCCGCTGACGATCCAGCGCCTGTTGCATCGCGCGCGCACGATCGCGATCGTCGGCCTGTCGGCGAACGAACTGCGTCCCAGCAACTTCGTCGGCTTCTACCTCCAGCGCCACGGCTACCGGGTGATCCCGGTGAATCCCCGCGAGACCGAGATCCTCGGAGAGGTCAGCCACCCGAGCCTGTCAGACGTCCCCGAGCGGGTGGACATCGTCAACGTCTTCCGCGCCCCCGCCGCACTGCCGGCGATCGCGGAGGAGGCCGTCGCGATCGGCGCCGGCGCCCTCTGGTGCCAGTTCGGGGTCATCAACGAGGAGGGCGCGCGGATCGCCGAGGAGGGCGGCCTTGAGATCGTCATGGACCGCTGCCTGAAGGTCGAGCACGCCCGCTACATCGGCCGCATGCACTGGCTCGGGTTCAACACGCAACAGATCACGTCGGTGCGCGGCGGGCTGCAGTAGGCGAGGGCCGCTACGGCACGTCGTCAGTCACGGCTGCCATCAACTCCGCGGCCACGTACCGCCGCTGGCCCGGGCGCCGGTCGCGCCTTCGGTCAGCACGCCCCTCTCCTCGAGTCCTCGCAGCAAGCGCAATGCCGTCGGCCTCGTCACCCCGAGACGCATCTCGACCGCGCGCGTCGTCACGAGCGGGTTCTCGCAGATCAGGTCGACCAGGGCCGAGCCGTTCGCAGTGCCCATCGTTACGGCGGCCTGTCGGTACTGCTCTCGCAGCGCGACGATTCGCCCCGCCCGCAGTACCGCGTCCTGCGCCTCGGCGTCTACCGCCGAGAGGAACAGCTCGAGCCAGGCCGAAGGGTCGCCGCGCTCGCGAACGGCGCTCAGCGCCTCGTAGTACCGTGCCCGCTCTCGCTCCAGATGCGCACTCAGGTACAAGAGCGGGGCGCCGAGCCGGCCGCGGGCGACCAGGAACAACACGAGCACGAGTCGGCCCAGGCGACCGTTGCCGTCCAGGAAGGGATGGATCGTCTCGAATTGGACGTGAAGCAGCGCGTTCTGGATCAGGACCGGCATCTCGAGCTCCTGGTGAGCGAAGCGCTCCCAGTCGGTCAGCAACGCGGCGATCTCGTCGGCCGGGGGCGGCACGAAGGCGGCCGTCTCGATCGTAGAGTTGGGCCCCCCGATCCAGTTCTGGCTCCTGCGCAGCTCGCCGGGCCCGCGCTCACGTCCCCGGACGCCCGAGAGAAGGCGTCGGTGGATGTCTCGCAGTAGGCGGACGCTGAGTGGCAGGCGGTCCATTTCGGACAATCCCCACTTGAGTGCGTCGACGTAGTTGAGGACCTCCTCGACATCCGCGTTCGGCGCCCCACCAGCCGCACCGAAAGCCAACACCTCGGCCATCGTCGCCTGGGTGCCCTCGATCCGCGTGGACGAGACTGCCTCGCGGAGCACGTAGGGGGCCGTCAACAGCTCCGGGTTGGGCAGCGAAAGGCCTACCCCGAATAGTCGTCCCAGCGACGACTCAGCGTCAGCGAGCAAACTGATCGTCGACGCCGTGAGCTCCAGACGTCGGGGATGGGCGACGGGAAGTACGCGACGTACCCGTGCCGGCCAACAGTGCGCCTGGCGGCGCCGAATGGCGTCGTAGGGAATCGCTCAAGATTCACGACCCGAGTCTATCGTCTCTAACACAATGTGGCTAATTCATTAGAGACGCGGCCCCATCCTCAAGCGTGCGTTAGGGACGCCGCCGAGCGACCTGTCGTCACTTCAAATCGCGGCCTTCATGCCGCACCTTCACGGTGATTCCTCCTGAGCTCGGCTTTCGGGGTCTTCAGCAAACAAAGGATCCCTGCTCAGTCGGACGTTTCCGCGCCCCCACACCAAGGGGCGCGACTCGTCTCACAGACCGCTTACTGCACGCGCCGGGCTAGGACGGGAGTGTCGTCGGTGTCGGAGTTGGCGGCGCTGAAGCGGCAGTGTCAGCAGCTAGCTTGGCGGTAGCAGTATCGAGGGTTGCCTGATCGGTGGCCTGTCTGGCGCTATCGGCATCGAGGGTGGCCTGGTCGCGGTTCAGCTTCGTCTGATAGTTGGCGAGCATCTGCTGATCGTGCGCGAGCGTGGCCTGGAAACGGTGCAGTGTGCGCTGATCCATGTGCAGATGGCTCTGATCACGGTGTTGATTTGCTGACCCAACAATGTCGCCGTTGACCCTCCGCTGGTCGACGCTGATGCGCGAGTTGCGCTGGTTGACCTGCCGCTGGTCTCTGGCGATCTTCGTGGTCCCGCGGGTGACCGGCTTCTGGTCGTTGGCGACTGTCCTGGTCTGAAGGTCGACCCTGTTCTGATCGCGGTCGACGATGGCCTGGTCATTGTCGACGTGGTTCTGATCAATCGTGATGGGGTCCGCATGGGCCATCGTCGGGGAGATGGCGACGACCAGCGCAACAACAAGACTCAATAAAACGCGCGGTCGGTTCATCGTCAGGCCACCTGTCCAAAAGGGGAATGCAGGACAACGCCGTACGACCCGCCCCGGGCGTAGCGTCCTGCCGTGATGGCGGGTTATATGCCGCCCTGAGGCAATAGTCAAGAAGGACGCACCGCCGGCTGGCCGCGCACTATGGGCCAAGCAAGAGCGCAAGGCGGCAGCGGCAGCCGCGCCTGGACATCGAGATCGTCGCGAGCTGACGCGCTGCTGGCACAGCAGCCGGTCGCGAGCAACCGGTCGGCCACCGCTTGGCGCGCCGAGTTGGAAGCTAGGCGCGGTCGCGCGTCGAGCATGGTCTTATGCGTTTGGCACGCTCGTGATGCTCGTGATCGTCGGTGTGGCTAGCCTTGCCTACCTGCCCACGGTTTACACAGACACGTGGGGCAACCCAACGGATATGTGACGGCCCTCGGAGTCGGGCTAGCCGGACATGTGATCGTGAAGTGGGCATCCTTCCGTTCTTCCAGTCCCGCCGCCTCCGTCTCAGCGCGACGCCGACCGCAGCAGCGGCTGCCACGGCGGCCGTCGGCGCAGAAGCTCCGGCCGCCGCGACCGTAAGCTGATCGCGGACGGGTTAGCTAGCTCGGACGGCGGCCGGCCAGCGGACACAGACCGTCGAGCATGGTCTGGAACATCGGCTCGAGATAGCCGGGGTCGCCGCGGATTTTGGCGATCGCGGAGATCATGGCGAGAATCTGCTCGAGCGTGAGGTCGTCGCGGATTTCGTGGGCCTGCTGTGCGCCATCCAGTAGCGGCCGCCCGACGGCGAGCACCCGGGCGCGATTGCTGCTTAGGATGGGGTTGCTGGCGTCGGTGTGCTCGAGCAGCTCGGAGACGATTAGGCGCTTGGTTGGGACGAAAGCAAGGACCAGGCGCAGCCACGCGGTGAACGCCGCGCCCGGTGTCTGTGCGTCGCCGGAAGCGGCGGCCTCGCAGAGCGCGCTAACCTCCTCGACGTAGAGACCTTCGAGAAGCTCCTGACGTCCAGGGAAGTTGCGGTAGAGCGTCGCCATGCCAACGCCGGCGCGCCGCGCGATCTCAGCCATCGAAACCTCCGCGTTGGGCTCGGCGAAGGCGGCTCGAGCGGCCGTGAGGATCCGGGCCCGGTTGAGGGCCGCTGCGGCCCGCCTGGCGGGGAATGAGGTCCTGTCCGAACTCATCGGGATCTAATGTGGACAGTCTATCCGGCACCCGCTAAGCTGAAAGCGGACAGGCTGTCCGCCAACCCTGAAGGAGCAACAGAATGCACGACAAACCGGTCGCCTTGGTCACGGGGGCCAACAAGGGAATCGGCCTGCAAATCGCTAAGGATCTCGCGGCGCACGGCTTCACCGTCCTCGTCGGATCGCGCAACCTCGAGCGCGGCGAAACGGCTGCGAGGAGCGTCGGCGGGGATGCTCGAGCCGTCCAGCTTGACGTCACTGATCCAGCCTCCGTCGCCGCCGCGGCGCAGCGCATCCAAAGCGAACTGGCTCGTCTTGACGTGCTCGTCAACAACGCTGGCATCTCGCACGCTGGAAGTCCGGGCAGCGCGCTCCCGGACAGGCCGCTGAAGGAGATCGCGCAATCCGGACGCCTGGGGGTTGTATCCCTCGACGAGGTGCACACGGTGTTCGAGACCAACGTGTTCGGCATTATCGCCGTCACCCAAGCCCTGCTCCCGCTCCTGCGCGAAGCGCCCGCCGCCCGCATCGTCAACGTCGCGAGCAGCGGCGGCTCACTCACACTGAACTCCGACCCCACCAACCCACACCGCGCGATGTTCGGCACCTACTCCGCGTCAAAGGCAGCTGCCAACGCAATCACCGTCGCGTTTGCCGCCGAGCTCGACTCGGCCGGCATCAAGGTCAACGCCGCTTGCCCGGGCTTCACCGCGACCGACCTCAACAACTTCCGAGGCACGCGCACCGTCGAGCAGGCCGCACGCGAGCCGTTGCGCCTAGCGTTGATCGGCGCGGACGGACCAACGGGTACGTTCTCCAACGAAGACGGCCCGCTCCCGTGGTGATCGCGCCTGACGCCGAAACGACGGCGCTCCGGCGAAGGCGTGCCCCGAGTGTCCTTCACACGAAGCGCGCACCAGGCCGCTTCCAGCACCCTAGCTTCACGACAGTCTGAGAACGCGGCTGAGCGGCGGCCATCACCGGGGCCGCTGCAGGCACCGAGCCCAACTGCTGTACCGAGCCAGGGCACAAGACACTGACCGGCCGTTGTACTTACCCCTGAGGACCAGCGGCACGGGCGCTGGGGATCAGGCCGCTCAGCGCTTCCGTGGAACACCAGAACCACCGTCCGGGACTGCCGCTCCTTCCGCTCTGGACGAGACGCGAGAGCGCCCATGGCTGGCGGATCCCGACCGTGTGCCTATGCGCCGGCGCCGCACGCAGCGTGTCACGAGCAAGCCGGCTGCGGGAGCCCTCGACTGCTCTCGGCAAGCCGTGCGTGAGCGCCGCCGAGGATGATCGCTGTGCTCAGCTCGACGTCGTCAGGCTTACGATCGCTTCGGCGAGAGGCCGTCGCGCAAAGGTCGGTCGGCGAGCTTGTGGTCGGCAGACGGCCAGGCGCATGCCGTTCGTCGATGGCGAGCGCCGCAGTGGTCGGCCCGCGAGTGCTCGTACCGGACGACCTACGGTCGTCCGCCGGAGCCTGCGACGCCTTCCGCTTCTCCTACAGAAACCGGCAGGACATTCTCGGCTGATGGCGCCTGCGCCGGCCGCCTCAGTTGAGATTGTGTCGCGTGAGCACGGCTCGCGCGGCGCGATAGATGAACGGCCCGGGCGCATCGATGATCTGCTCCTCGATCGCCCGCCACTGGCACATCAGGACCTCGAGCTGATTCCACGTGCCCTGCGCTTCGTCCCCGGCGAGCGTGACCATCTTCGCGTGGTGGTCGCGGACGGCTTGGATCTCGCGCCGGTGGTCGCGGATGTGGCGGTCTCTCGTGATGATCAGCCAGCCTCGCCCGGCGACTCGGCGATCCACGTCGAGTCCGGCGTCGCCGGGCTGGTGATCGGGCACGCCGGACGCTCGCGCCTGTGCAGGCCACCGCCGGGATCGCCTGGGTAGGTGACGTCGGATCGCAGCGTGGCGACGGTCTTCGCCAAGCCGAGCACGTCAGCGTCGAAATAGAAGCGGACGGTCGCCGGCTTCGTCGGACGGCTCACGCCGCCCACAGCGACGTCTCATAAGCGAGTGCCCAGCGGATGTCGAGCAGCTCAAGCCGAACGCCTCAGCCGTCCCCTCCGGGTCCTCTCCCGATTCGACGTGCTCCCAGAGCACCTCCGTGCTGATGCCCTTCACCGCCGGACGACCGAAGCGAATCTCGGGATCAATGCGCGCTCCTCCCCATGCGGGCGCCAACCCGCGGCGACGTCGGTCCACGTGACCCGATCGAAAAACGCCTGCGATGCCGGCGTGAGGATCAACTGGCCGCGGACCTCGGCGACCAGGCAGTACTCCGGATCGAGACCGTGCGTCGTCCTGAGCCTCACGCACGAGCTCACGACCCGCAACGAAAGGGCGGCAATGAGCCAGCGGGTATGGCACGCCAGAGTGCTCGCGCAAGCGGTCCACGAAGGCTCGCAGCTCCGCCATCGGCAGGCCGTGCTCCCGACGGTACCGGCGCAGGAGGCCCGCCTCGATGAACTCCGCCCACGTGACCGGCGGGCGGCCTCCCGACGGCGCGAGGCGCACGATCGGCTGATACGTCTTGCCGCGCTGGCTGCCGCCCTCGAGCCAGTAATGCAGGGTGTTTTGCGCCAGCTGCAGCAACCGCGCCGCCTCGGCCTCGGAGTACATCTCGCGATCCAGCACGTCGACGCTCATCCTGCGCAGTCGGTCATCCGACCGTCCGCTCGGCAAATGCCGACGAGTCTGGATCCACGCTGGCCGAGACCGCACCGTCAAACGCCTGCGACTGCCGTCTCGACGCCGCCAGCGAGCAGATTCGTCGCCACTCGCCGAGAGGTTTGGACCGCGCGTCCCCTAACGCAACCTCGTCGCAGGAAGCAGAAAGGTGCTCATCTGCTCGTAAGCGGCCGCGTTGGCTGACCGGCTACGTCCGGCGGTTGTGCTCGTCGCGGCGCATCTCAAGGGCACCGAGCTCGCTGGCCACAGCCTCGTCCAACGACTCGCGGCTCGCCGGCGGCGCGCTCCACCACGCCCGCTCGTAGCGACCCGGATCCTCCAGCTCAGACAACGAGTCGAGGCCGCATCGAAGGAGCGCGTAGTTGCGTAGCGACCACGTCGCGCGCGTGTTCCCGTCCAGGAACGGATGGATGTCGTACACGCGGACGACGAGTCGGTTTGCCTCCTGGACACCGAACAACAGGCCCTCGAAATGGCTGGGCGGCTCGCTCGGCGACTGCGGCTTCCCCAGTCGGCGCAGGCGCTCAGGAGCCCACCTCCGACGTCGGGGGCCGGCCACGCGGTCGCCTTGCGGTTGTGGACCTCTTCCTGACGACGGACGTAGCCTGCAACGCCCGGAAACGTCGTCGAGAACCAACGTCGGTGTACTTCGGACACGAACGCCGGGTCGATGACCGGAGCGTCTTTCCGCGCGGCTTCCCGCACCAGCCAACGCTCCACAACCCAACCAGACCGAAGGACCTCGCGTTGCGTGAGCTCGGCGTCGTTCCCGAACAGCTCAGATCGCTCGAAGAGGCCCTTTCGAAGGGGCGCCGGAGGACTCAGACGGCCACGGAAGCCGGCGCGGCGACGTCCCCGGCGACGGGATGTCCCGCCAGGGCCATCGCCGTGTGAGCCGAAGCCAGCGCTTCGCGATCACGCTGCTCGAGCGTCATCTGGCCATCCTGACGCTCACGCGTGGCACGGAGCTCCGCGTAGCGGCGGAGCATGTCGAGAGTGCGGTTCGGCTTCATGGCTCAGTCCCTACCTGTGCCAGACGATGCCAGCCGGACTCCGGCGTGGATCGACACTCTGCCCCGAGGTCGATCGACGCGCGGGTTCGGACCACCGGCGGATTCCTTGGCACCTGGATGAAAAGTTTGGACCCCGCGGCCTAACGCAACCTTGTCGCAGAAAGCAGAAAGGGTGCCGATTTGCAGGCACTCCGCGATCGGGGAGACAGGATTTGAACCTGCGACCGCCAGGCCCCCAGAAAGGTGCAACGCAAACTGCGTCTCCATCGATACGCGACGTGCGTTGTTATCCGGTCGCAGCGGCGTTATGCTGGCGGCATGGCGCGCTCCTCCCCACCGACGAACCCGTTCATATACGCCCGCGCGTTAGCGCCCGAGGAGGGGATCACCCGGCTCACGGATATCGGGCAATTGCTGGACCTCGCATCGGGCGGGCACAACAGCACCCTCTACGCGCCGCGGCGCATGGGCAAGACGAGCCTGCTCAAGCAAACGCTCGCAGCCGCGAAGCGCCACGACATGCTGGGCGTGCTGGTCGACTTCAGCGACGTCCTCAGCGAGCCGGATGTCGCGGCGCGACTCGACCAAGCATTCCGGACGCTCCCGAAGCGAGCACGCCGGTTCATCGACCGCGAGCTCGGCAGCATCGGCGTGACGACCCCGCTCGGCGGTCTCGTCCTCGGACGCCGCGTCCAACAACCCGACCCGATCGCGATCATCCACGCCCTACTCGAGATCCCGGCCAAGCTCGCCGACCAGACCGGCGAGCGCACCCTAGTCGTCTTCGACGAGTTCCAGGCGCTGATCGCGCTGACTGGGCTCGACGGCGTGTTTCGCAGCCACCTCCAACATCATGAGCACGTCAGCTACATCTTCTCCGGTTCGGAGCCCTCGCTCCTACGGGCGCTCTTCGAAGACCGCAGCCGCCCGTTCTACGGCCAGGCCCAGCCGATCCGCCTGCAGCGTCTCGGCTTCAAGCCGGCGCACGACTTCGTCGTGCGCCGATTCCTCGACGCCGACCGGGACGCCGGAGACGCCGCCGCCGAGCTCGTGCACCTCACTGGCGGCCACCCCCAACGGCTGATGCTCCTCGCCCACCACCTCTGGGCAGCGCTTCCTCAAGCGCAGCCAGCAACGCTGAGCGACCTGCGCCTCGCCTACGACTCCGCGATGCGTCAAGTCGAACCAGAGCTCCGATTCCTGGTCGACTCACTCTCGTCAAACGAGCGCCGCGTCCTCAGCGCCATAGCCTCCGGATTCTCGCCCTTCGAGGCCCAAGCCCGCAAGATCACCGGCCTGGCCACCAGCAGCAGCGCCCAACGTGCCGCGCAATCACTTGAGCACCGCACCGCCCTCGAACGGGACGAGCTCGGCGAGCTGCAATTCGTTGATCCCCTCCTCGCACGCTGGTTCCGCCGCCACGGCGGCGCCCGCGCACAGATCTACGTCATCCCCGACCCCAACGGCACCTACCGCGTCACCGACGGCCCCTCCCTCGCGTTTACCCGTGCCGACGCACTCACCCTCGACGAAGCCGAGACCGAAGCCGATCGCATCGCCAACGCCGCGCGCGGCGCCGACGTCATGATCATCGACAGCAACGACCCAAACGACCTCCCTGACTGGGCGATCAAACCCCGCGAGTAACCGCCCCCAAGCCCCGGCCCGTCTCCCAAGCCGCGACGACGCAGCGCGTCCAGTGCGTCGAGAAGCAGCAGTCCGGGTCCGGACTGCTGGTCGCCAAACGATCGCGCTGCGGTGCCCGGGGCCGGCGCTCGCTTCCGGACGAACGCGCAAGGCGTGGCCGGCCGAGCGACCGTTCGGCGCCCGCGATCGCTTCCCGGGACGAGACGGCACGAGGATCAAAGCGATCGCCACGACGGCTGCCGCCAGAGTGCTGGCCGCCGTCGACAGGAGGCCGCTCTCCGGGCACGAGGCTCGCTCCTGTTCCTAGCGAGCAGCAGGGGCGGCCTCGTTGGGCGCCGGCGGCCGTGCTTTCCCCGCGGCGCGTGCCTCGCTCATGGTTCTGCAATCGGGCGTAAGCGACAGCTTGATCAAGAGCGCGGAATGGCGACGAAGCAGGTGCGGCGCCGGCGCCTAGTGGACCTCCTTCGACGTGACATTCTTCACCTCCGTGGCGACATCCTTCGGACTCGACGCCGACTGGGCCGGGGCCACCCTCTCGGGGTCGTTCTGCGTCGGGGGTCGGTCGCCGCGCCGGGCGGCGCGGGCGACGGACGCGGCCGAGAACCTATGAGCGGCCGAGGGCCGCCTGGCTCGCCAGGTACTGGTGGACCAGGCGCACCGACATCGAGCCCTCCCCCACCGCCGAGGCGACGCGCTTGATCGAGCCGGTGCGGCCGTCGCCGACGGCGAAGACGCCGGGCAGGCTCGTCTCCAGCGGCATCGGCGGGCGACCGCCGTTGATCGGGTCGACGTCGAGGTGGGTGACGTCGAGGTCGCCGCCGGTGAGCAGGAAGCCGTCGTCGTCCTTGGCCAGTTGGCCGTCGAGCCACTCGGTGCAGGGGTCGGCGCCGATGAAGATGAAGAGGCCGCCGACGTCGAGGTCACGGCGCTCGCCGGCGCGGTTGTCCTCCACCGTCAGCCCGGCTAGGCTGGCGTCGCCGTGGATCTCGCGGACCTCGGTGTGGCGGAGCACGTCGATGTTCTCGATCGCTTCGATCTTGTCGAGCAGGTACTGCGACATCGAGGCGCCGAGGTCGCCGCCGCGCAACAGCAGGAAAACCTTGTGGGCGGTGCCGGAGAGAAAGATCGACGCCTGGCCGGCCGAGTTGCCGCCGCCGACCACCGCCACCGCCCCGCTCCCGCACATCCGCGCCTCGACCAGCGTAGCCGCGTAGAAGACCCCGGCGCCGTTGAGCTCGGCGCAGCCGTCGACCGGGAGCTGGCGGTAGCTGGCGCCGGTGGCGAGGACGACGGTGCGCGCCGCCAGTTCGTCGCCGCTGTCGAGCGCGACGACGTAGCGGCCGTCTTCGTGGCGCAGGCTGAGGGCGCGCTCGGGGACCGCGGTGCGCAGGCCGAAGCGGCGCGCCTGTGCGATCGCCCGCTCGGCCAGCTCGGAGCCGGAGATGCCGGCCGGGAAGCCGAGGTAGTTCTCGATCCGCGACGAGGTGCTCGCCTGGCCACCGAGCGCGGTCGAGTCGATCATCATCGTCGAGAGTCCCTCGGTCGCCGCGTAGACGGCGGCGCCGAGGCCGCCCGGGCCACCGCCGACGATCAGCGTGTCCCAGGCTCCTTTCGCCGTCTTGTTGGGGGCGCGCAGGTTGAGCGCGGTCGCCGCCTCGAGGACCGTCGGCGCGCGCAGGATCTTGGCGCCGCCGATCAGCAGCGGCAGGTCGTCCTCGGCGAGCGGCCGACCGTCGGGCGTCGGCGCCGTCAGGTCGGAGCCGTCGAGGTCGATGAAGCGGTGCGACACCCGGTTGCGGGTGAGGAACTCGCGCAGCTCGCGCGTCCCCGGGTCGCCGCCGTGGCCGATCAGCCGGGCGCCGCTTTCGGCTTCGATGACGATCGCCCGCCGGCCGATCAGGGCGTTCATGATCATGTCGCCAAGCCGGGTGTCGTGGGAGACGACGCCGCGCAGCGCCTCGCGGCTGACGAAGATCGCCTCGCCCGCGGCCGCTACGCGCGCGGTCAGCAGCGCCGGTTCGAGAGTGATCAGGTTCAGCTCGCCGGCGAACTGGCGCGGACCGTAGCTGACCATGACACGCTCACCCGGAGTGCCGTAGACGTCGATGATCTCGACGCAGCCACTGGCGACGACGATCAGGTCGAAGTCGAGGTCGCCCGGGGAGAACAGGATCTGCCCGGCGCTCACCTGCTCGCGCCGCCCCGCGGCTTCCATCGTCGCCATCTGCGCCTCGGTCAGGCGCGGGAAGGCGACGTCGCTCTCGCCGGCGACCGTGGGGCGGGCCGGCGCGGCGCCGGTCGGGTCGGTCTCGCTCATCGAGGCCGCAACGTTAGAGGCTCGGCTCGCTCTTTCCCAGGGTCTGCCCAGCCGAGGCCGACCTGTCCATATTCGCTTGCTTGTCACCAGCAACAGAAGCCACGGTGTCTGCTCGGCCAAGCTGAGGAGAGCTGTGGGTTGTGGAGAAGCGACCACGCACAGGCGTCCTCGGTCTCGGGGCCGACATGGACAATAAGCCGGTTCTCAACGAGCCACGCCAACTGGGCATACGGAAACTGAGCACGATGGCGCGTCCGGAGTCGATCCCCCAGATCGTCGCCGCGTAGTTTGGCAAGTCGGCTCTACGACGGCTGGAAGGCAGCTAGACCGCTTGGCACGCCCCGCCGGTTGGCGCGGCTAGCGGTTGTGGTCGACGACTTCGATGTTGTTCCCGTCGGGATCGAGCACGAACGCGGCGTAGTACCCGTCGTGGTAGTCGGGTCGCTCGCCGGGCTCGCCGTTGCTCTGATAGCCGGCCGCAATCGCGTCGGCGTGAAACCTCCGCACCGCGTCGTCGTCGCCGGAGAAGGCGATGTGGATGTGCTCGGTCGGCTCGCCGGCGAACACCCCGAACACACCACCGGGTCCGCTGACCGAGAACCCCGTGCGCTCCGCGGTTTGGCCGCGGATCGTCAGCTCTGCGGCCGCACCCGCCGTCGCGTAGAACGAGGTTGACGCCTCCAGATCGCCGGCCCGGATGGCGACGTGATCGATGTTGCCGCGGGGTCGATCGCCGTCGCGGTAAACCGCTTCGAAGCCGTTGCCGGCAGCGTCCTTGAGAAAACCCGCGTAGTAGTCGTCGGCGTAGTGCGGACGCGGGCCCGCAGGTCCGTCATCGACCAGGCCGGCGTCGACACCCGCCTGCCAGAAGCGGTCGACGTCGGCCCGCGCCTTCGCGATGAAAGCAACGTGGACGCGCCGGGTAGGCGGACGGTCGTCGTTCTCCTGCATGAGGACGAAATTCCCCCACATGGCGAAGCTCGGCGTGTCGGCAGTCTGCTCGATCCCGAGTTCTCGCAGCCCGGCACCGAGGGCGCCAACGGCACAGGGGAGGTCAGGGACTCGAAGGGCGACATGGTCAAACATGGCCGGCTCCTTGGTGATCGTTCACGTGGTCGGGATCGTCGTGCGCTTGAGCCCAGACGGCATCATGCCTATCTATCTAGACCGCTCGGCGTCCGCCGTCGCCGGCGATCGTCGCGCCGGTGATGTAGTTCGCGCGGGCGGACGCGAGGAACGCGATGACCTCGGGATGCGATGCGCGGCGCATCGGCGTCGTCGTCTCCCCCAGCGCGGTGATGAACGCGGCGCCCCAGGGGCGTCGGCGTGTAGACCGGCCCCGGGGCAACCGCGCTGACGCGTACGCCGCTCGCGCTGTACTCGGCCGGCCAGGCGCGAGTCATCGCCTCGAGCGACGCCTTCGTCGCACCGTAGGCCGCGCCGCCGGCGAGACCGACTCCGCCGGCCATGCTGCCCAAGCTGATGCTGCTGCCGCGGCCGCGCTCGACCAGCCCGAGCGCCAACGCCCCGACGAGGAAAAGCGGCGCCCGGACGTTGCTGGCGAATATCTTGTCGTACGCCGCCATCTCGACCTCCGCCGTCGGGCCGAACATCGAGATCCCGGCGTCGTTGACCAGGATGTCGATGTCGCCGGGCGTTCGTGCCGGGTCCGCAAAAAACGCGGCTCGGACGGGACCCCTTTGTGCGACAGCCCCGCGGAGAGCAGAAGTCTCATACCGAGAGTGCCGGCGTGGCGACGAAGCAGGTGCGGCGCCGGCGCGTATCTCAACGCCGTCGCACCGTTCGTGCTGGACCGGACCCCGAGCTCAGGCGACATCGACGCGACCCAACTGGCGGACGCTGCGCGGCAACGTTACGCGCAGCATCACCGGCGCGGCTCAGAAGCGTTGAGGCGACGCGAAGCGGTAGTAGGGCAGGCCGGCTCTCGCCGCGGCCGGATTGCGGGCTGCGCAGAACGCGAAGCTGAGCGCCGCGGGAGCCGCTGAACGGCCCGAGGCGCAGGTGCCTCGCCACGGCGGCTCAGTCAAACTTGACCAAGTCCTTGAAGATCAGTTGCCCCCAAGTGCTTCCGCGCGCCTGGACGAGCAGTCCACCTTCCGAAAGCCCGCCAAGCTGGATCGGAGAGAAACCGAGATCTTCCGCAAGCGCACCTATCTCCGCTGCTGCGTCGTCGTCCTCGCTCGCCAGGAACACGACTCTCCTGCCACCGTTCACGGCCGGGTCTTGGTCAAGGACGCCAGCGACCAAATGGTTGAAGCCCTTGACCAGTTTTGCACCAGTGAAGGCCTGCGCGACGGCCGTGGAGGAAGGCTGTCCTCCCAGTTCCTCAGGGGACACGCCGTAGGCATTGGTCACATCGATGATGGTCTTTCCCTTCCAGCTCGGCAGCGCCTTCGCGACATCCCCGTGTGATTCGTAACGGACAGCCAGAAAGACGATGTCGGCCTTGACGGCTTCCCCGAGTGTTGTGGGAATGATCTCGGGTCCGATCGCGGCCGCATCAGATGTAAAGCTGTCCGGGTCGCGAGTGGTTGCAACGGATGCTTCGATGCCGCTTCGGGCAAACGCCTTGGCAGGAGCTTGGCCGATGTCGCCGAAGCCGATCATTGCATAGCTCATATGTTCTCCTTTGTGTTGCCACGCCCTACGGGCTCCGAATATCGAATGGAGTGACCGGCCGGCGTAGTGCGTCAGATTTGCGCTAGGCCGCCGTCGACGTGGACCTCGCTGGCAGTCATGAAGCTGCTGTCCGGCGACGCGAGAAAGGCGGCCACCGCTGCGATCTCCGCCGGTTCGGCCATGCGCTGGAGCGGGTTCATGGAGGCGAAGGCCTTCTGGCCTTCCTCGCCGAGCGCTTCCTTCGCTAGTTCGGTCGCTGTCGGTCCGGGCGTCAGGACGTTGACCCGGATGCCGGTGCCCTTCAGGTCGAGCGCCCAGGTCCGCGCGAGGTTGCGCACTGCCGCCTTGCTCGCGCTGTAGGCGGTGAATGCCGGGGCGCCCGTGGTGCCGGCGCTCGATCCCGTCAGGATGATCGAACCGCCCTCGCCCATCAGAGGGAGCGCCTTCTGGACCGTGAAGATCGAACCCTTCACGTTGGTGTCGAAGATTTCGTCAAGGTGCTCGGCGGTGATCTCGCCGAGCGGAAGCTGGCTTCCCGCCCCGGCATTGGCAAAGACGATGTCGAGAGTTCCACGCTCGGCCTTCACCGCCGCATAGAGTCGGTCGAGGTCGGCCAGATCCGAGACCGACCCCTGCACCGCGCGGGCGTTGGCCCCGAGGTCGGCCACAGCGGCGTCGAGCGCTTCCTGCCGGCGGCCGAAGATGAAGACGAAGGCGCCCTCGTCGATGAAGCGCTTTGCCGCGGCGCGGCCGATGCCAGTGGCGCCGCCGGTGATCACGGCGGTCTTTCCACTCAGTCTGGTCATGCCATCGAGCTTTCCCATAGCTACTCCATTCGATTGCTGGTTGCCATGCTATGTAGACCGGTCTGAGTGGTTAACGTATCAGGTGATCGTGGGAGAATGCAAGCTATGCACACCGGTCGGTACCAATTGGGCTACGCTAGGCCTATGAGGGAGTTGGAGAAGGGGCCACGAGGCCTGCGCCGCGGCAGGGGCGCACGAGAGCGCATCCTCAGCGCCTCACAACAGCTGTTCCGCGATCAAGGCATCAACAGCACCGGCATCGACCAGCTCTGCGCGGTGGCCGAGGTGTCCAAGCGCACGCTCTACCAGCACTTCCCCGGCAAGGACGAGCTGATCGCCGAACACCTCCGCCGATTCGATCCCGACATCCTGCCCGAGGTATTCGACCGCGCCGACCTCAAACCCCGCGAACGACTCCTCGCCGCCTTCGACATCCAACCGCCGCTGTGCCCGTTCATCGCAGCGGCCGTCGAAATCCACGACCCGGGCCACCCGGCACGCGTATACGCCCACGACTACAAGCAGGCCCTTGCCGCGCGGTTCACCGAAACCGCCCGCGAGGCCGGCGCCACCAACCCCGAACAGCTCGGCGAGCAACTGGCGCTGCTCCTGGATGGCGCCTCGGCCCGCAGCCGGGTCCTCAACAGCTCGGCCTTCTCCACCGCCTCCGCCATCGCAGCAGTCCTCGTCGAGAACGCCATCCCCACGGCAGCGGTACCGCCCGGCGCAAGCTGATCGGCATCGGGTTCGACGGGTCCGTGGTCGTGGCGGTCACGGCCTGCGGATCTGCGGTCCTGGCCTCATCCACAGCTCATTCGGAGCGGCGCGCGCAAAGCGGCGCCCAGCGAGATCAAGCGATCGATCGTTGATTGCCGACCCTGGCGCCCCACGGGAGCCGCCGCGTTCGCAAGCCCCGCAAGCCCAGGCGGCACATGATGTCGGCGACCGCGTTACGCCCGACGAAGACGCTGCGCCCAAAGCGCAGCTCGGCGGTCACCCGATCGGAGCCATAGACGCCGCCTGAGGCGCGGTGCACGTCGGTGATCTCGCCGGCGAGCCAGAGGCGGCGCAGCGCCGTCGCCGGCGGCGGCCGCTCCTTCCACGCGTAGTACCCCGACTCCGAAACGCCGCGGACTCGGCAGGCGTGCCCTGACGTTGATGCCCTGCCGGTCAGAGACTCGATCACCGGGTAAGAAACCAAGAAACCGTCGATTTGCAGGTGGTTCTTGCGATCGGGGAGACAGGATTTGAACCTGCGACCGCCCGGCCCCCAGCCGGGTGCGCTACCAGACTGCGCCACTCCCCGTGGCCCTACTCAAGCGGGCGACGGGAATCGAACCCGCCCTAGGAGCTTGGAAGGCTTCTGTGCAACCACAACACTTCGCCCGCAAAGCCACCGACAGGATACCCCCGATTCGCCCGGCCCCGCCCCCACGTGCCGGCCCCGCCCCCACGTCCCCGCCCCGACCGGCCGGCCCCGGCCGGCCCCGCCCACGTCCCAGCCCCCACGTGCCGGCCCGTCCGACGTCAGCCGCGGATCACGCCGAGTCGCCGGGCGAGCGGCTCGACCGTGCTCCCCTGGACGACGGCCGAGACGAGGACGGCGAAGAAGACCACGTTGAAGAACTCCAGGCTCCCGCGTACGCCCGCGATGATCGGGAAGGTCGCCAGGACGACGGGGATCGCCCCGCGCAGGCCGGCCCACCCGAGGACGACCCGCTCGCCGGCCGACAGTCCGCTCCCCACGGTCGCCAGGCCGGCCGCGACCGGCCGGGCGACGAAGGCGATCACCAGGGCGAGGAGGACGCCCTTCACGGCGACGCCGCCCAGCTGGCTCGGGAAGACGAGCAGGCCGAGCGCCAGGAAGAGGCCGATCTCCGCGACCGATGCCAGCCCCTCGTGGAAGGCGAGCACGCCCGGCCGCCCGGACAGGTCGACCCCGCCGACGACGAGTCCGGCGACATAGACCCCGAGGAAGCCCGACCCGCCGAGGACGCCGGCCGCCCCGTAGGCGATCGCCGCGGCCGCGAGCGACCCGACCAGCGACACGGCCGCCGGCGCCTGCCCCGCCCGCCGGAGACCCTCCGCGGCAAGCCGGCCGACGACGATCCCGGCGACCCCGCCGACGACGAGCTGCCGGGCGAAGAAGACGACCCCGTCCGCCACGCCGTACCCCGGCTGGCCGATCAGCTTGATCATCACCAGGACGAGCAGGACGGCGACCGGGTCGTTGAACCCGGCCTCTCCCTCCAGCGCCCGGGCCAGGCCGGCCGGGACGCGTGAGCCCCGCAGGAGGGCGAAGACCGCCGCCCCGTCGGTCGCCGAGAGGATCGCCCCGAGCAGGAGGCCCTCCCTGACCGAGAAGCCGAACAGCACGGTCGCCGCGAGCCCGGCGATCACCGCCGTCCCGACGGTCGCGACGACCGCCAGCGAGACCGCCGTCCGCAGGATCGGTCGGATCGCGCCGAACCCGGCGGCGAGGCCGCCCTCGTAGAGGATCAGGAGGAGTCCGATCGTCCCGATCGACCGGGCGAACCCGTAGTCGTTGAACGCGATCCACCCGAGCCCGTCCGTCCCGATCGCCATCCCGATCCCGAGGAACAGGACGAGCGCCGGGACGCGGATCCGCCTCGCCACGAGCGACGCGCCGACCCCCGCGGCGAGCAGGGCCCCGGCGACGAGTATCAGCGACGCGTCCCGATCCATCCGGCAACCATGACACGCCCGAGACCCGGCCTGCTAGCCTCATCCCGCACGCTCGCACTGAGCGTTTGGTGCCCGCGTGACGCCGGCGCCGTGCCACCCGGCGACGATCCTCTCGGCCAGGCACGGATCACGCTCGGCGCCACGGCGGGCGGCTCGAGCTACGGCGCACCCGCCCGAATCCGAGCACCGGTCGCCTCGTTCGGCAGGCCGGGGCCACCCACGCTGATCCCCGGCCGGTCCCAACCGCCGGGCCGGCCAACCGCCCGTGAACCAACCGACACCAGAGCCGGCCCCCCGGCAACCGACACGGCAGCCGGCACACCGGACCCGGCGCCTGATCGGGCTCGCCGTCGTCCTCACGCTAATCGCCGCGGCCGGCGCCCTGCTCGTCGTCGACCACTTCCGCCGGCCGGGAAACATCTTCCACCCGCACGTCGAGTTCCAGGCCAAGCCGCCGGTCGAGCCGAGCCTCGCCGCCTCGGCCAACCCCCCGTGGCCGATCTACGGCTACGGCAAGGACCACTCGCGAACAGCCCCCGTCCCCGCGAAGATGCACCCGCCGTTCCGGCGGATCTGGACCGTCTACGGCGGCAACCTCCTCGAGTTTCCCCCGGTCATCGACCACGGCACGCTCTTCCAGATCGACGACGGCGGCCTGCTCCGGGCGATCAACGCCGCGACGGGCCGGGTGATCTGGAAGCAGAAGCTCGGCACGCTCGCCGCGTCGTCGCCGGCCGCGTCCGGCGCGAGCGTCTACGTCACCCTGCTGACCCACGGCACGTCCTCCGCCGGCCGGCTGGTCGCCCTGCGCCAGAGCACCGGCCAGATCCGCTGGTCGCGAAACCTCCCCAGCCGGAGCGAGTCGTCCCCGATGCTCGATCGCGGCGAGCTGTACTTCGGCTCGCAGGACGGGACCGTCTACGCCGTGGACGCACACAACGGCGTCGTCAACTGGACCTACCACGCCCCCGGGGCGGTCAAGGCCAGCCCGACCCTGGTCAACGGGCTGCTCTACTTCGGCGACTACTCGGGCCACGTCCAGGCGATCAGGCAGGCCGACGGCAAGCGGGTCTGGATCACCGGCGGCGGCGGCCTGCTCGGCGGCGGGGGGACGTTCTACTCGACGGCGGCCGTCGTCTTCGGCCGGGTCTTCCTCGGCAGCACCGACGGACGGGTCTATGCCTTCGACGCGGCCAACGGCAAGCTGGCCTGGGCCCACCAGACCGGCTCGTACGTCTACTCC